>OFFX01000976.1_pt1 | contig 21754 bp, 20 predicted proteins | sample 1521511 | NCBI WGS metagenome assembly OFFX01 (sample SAMEA3504125, study PRJEB24116) | mouse gut metagenome | biome: mouse gut; feature: mouse-associated habitat; material: faeces | place: Denmark | collected 2011
GGGGGATGGCGATCAGGGTCGGGATGGGGAATCTGGCGATGAGCACGGCAAAGGTACAGCCGATGGTGATGAACACGGAGGCGCCATCCACAAAGTTACCGATCTGGCTGACGGTCAGGAATCCATCCGTACCGCCCTGCATCATACCGATGACCATAACGCCGAAGGCGGCGACAACACCGATGATATAAGTAATATTCATAACTGCGAGTCCACTCCTCTCCCCCGCCGGGGGCGTCTTTTATTTCTCTAAGGGTGCATTTGAAAGGCGTCGGTGCCGCGCATCCCCGCGGGCAGGCGCAACGCCTGTCAAACGCGCCCCTTCCTCTCGGTCTCAGCGCCGGTCCACGACGGTCAGGGCACGGTGCACATCCTGCACCTTGGCGTTGTACTCGGTAATACGCTTGATAATTGTGTCCGGGTCCTCACGGACAATGAAGTAATCCCGGTTCATCATGACGATTTTGGATTCGGGAATCATCTCAATGCTCTCGATTTGGTTGTGGTTGACCAAAAACCTCTCGCCGTTGCGCTTAGTCAGTTGGATCATGACAAACCTTCCTTTCTTGTCTGCCCGGTCCCGGGGGGAGCTCCCCCCGGGACGGACCGGATCAATGAATCAATTCAGAGGGGATTACCGCTTCATGTTCACCAGCTCCTCCAGCATGGAGTCGGTGACGGTGATGATACGGGTGTTGGCCTGATAGCCGCGCTGGGTCACGATCATGTTGGCGAACTCGGTAGCCACGTCCGCGGTGGAGGACTCCAGGCCGCCGTTGCGGATCTCGTTGCTCTTGTTCTGGGCCAGGAGATCCTTGATGCCGGGGGCGCCGTCATCCGTGACCCTCTGGTTGTTCAGATAGGTGCCCTGCTCCAGCAGGCCGCCCGCGATACCCACGTTCATCTCGCCAGCGCCCTCCATGGCCTTGTAGTAGGGGCCGCCGATGTGGGTCACGCCGTCGGGAGCGGTGACCTTGCCGATGGCGGCGTAACCGATGACCACGGTATCGCCGTTTTCCGCTACGCCGGTGATCGCGCCGTTGGAGTTGATGCTGAGTCCATTCAGAGTGACCAGCTTACCGCTCATGTCGGGCAGAGGGCCGTCGTAAGCATTGGCCATATCGTCAACCGTACCATCCGGCTGCATTTTGCCGCCTACACCTTCGGGCAAATCACCCAATGCCCCAGTATCCTTGTCATAGTCAGCATCCATAAGGGAATAGTTTTTCCGGGCGGTCGAACCATCTCCCGCCGGCCCCAGCAGGTCATACACAGGATCGCCGGCCTGCCACTTAGTACTCCCGTCGGCGTTAAGTCCGCCGTTGCCCGTCGTAGGCGCTGTGGCGGCAATAGGCACCCGCAGGGGCACCAGCTCCGTGCTGACGATCAGCTTATCCTGAATATTGATCTTGTTGCCGTTAGCATCTGTTTTATACTGCTCTTTTGCGTCGGGATCATAATCCGGATTCTGCACCATCTTGAACCCGTAGACCACGTTCTTGTTGCCGTCCGTGACGTAGCCCAGGGGATCAATGCTGAAGTCGCCCACGCGGGTCAGGCTCAGCTTGGTATAGTCCTCCGCGCTGTCGAACTTCAGGTCCTTATTGCCCAGCAGGAAGAACCCGTCGCCCTCCAGCATGCAGTCCATACCCACGCCGGTGGGGTTGAAGGTACCCGGGGACATGTTCAGGTCGATGGAACCCACCTGGGAGCCATAGCCGATCTGGGAGGGGGTGTTGCCGCCCCGGACAGCGGTGCCGTTGCTGCCCGCCCGGCTGGTGGTGTAGATGGATTCCTGGAAGATCATCCGCTGGGCCTTGTAGCCCGCGGTATTGACATTGGCGATGTTGTTGCCAATGACGTTGAGGTTGGTCATGTGAGTTTTGAGTCCGCCGATGGCGGCATACATTGCTCCAGTCATGCGATCATAATCTCCTTTTTGCCTCTGGCGCCGCCGCTCCCCCGCCATTCGGGCGGGAGGGCAAGGCATCCTGAAAGGTCCTGCTCTTCTTTACTTCAAAAGAACGGCGCCGTCGATGTTGGTAAAAATGTTTTCCTGCATCTCCTCCTGGGACATGGTGGTGATCACCCGCCCGTGGGGGATGTTGATGATAAACGCCCGTGTGGAGTCAAACGCCAGGATATTGGTGGCTCCCTTGGCGCTGGCCCGCTCCACGCTGTCCGCCAGCTGGCCCATGAGCGCGGGCGTCACCTCGATGCCCCGCTCCTCCGCGCGCGCCTTGGCGTGCTTGGAAAAAGCCACGGAGAAGCTCTCCTCCGCCGGGGCCGTGCTCTGGATCTCCCGTTGGAGCATGGTACCGAAGCTTCCCGCGTCCCTGCGGCGTACCGGCTGCACCTGCTCCACCTGGCCCAGCCGCTCTATTGGCATGATCGGTGTGATTCGCTCTGCCATATGCTCATCCTCATTTCCGCTCCGGCGCCGTCGTTATCCCAGTGCCTTCTCTAACGTCTCTTCCACGGCGCCGCCCTCGCCCGTCTCAGGAGGTGTGGCCTCGCCTTCGCCGGGCTTCTCAACGCTCTCGCCCTCGCCGGGTCCCTCGGGCTTATCGACACTCCCGTCCTCGCCGGGCTTCTCGGTCTCATCGCCCTCCTCGGGCTTCTTCGCGGGCAGCTTGCCCACGGCCATGATCTGGTTGAGCAGGTAGGTCTCATCGCCGATGAAGATGACCCGCTGGCCGTTATACAGGCCCGTTCCGGTAACGACGCCTTCCTTCTCGCCCACCAGCTTGCCCTCCTTGTCGTACACGGGCAGGGTCACGGTCTGGCCCACCAGGGAGGCGGTATAGTTCAGGATGTTGGCCTCGGTCAGATCGTCCACCTGGGACTTCATGTCGGTGATGGCCTGCATGACGGTCATCTGGATGATCTGGTTCATCATGTCGTTGGTATCGGCGGTGTTGTCGATGGTCTGGTTCTGGAGCTGGGTCACCATCAGAAGCAGCATATCCTCAAAGGACAGCGTATTATTGGCCTCGTCAGAATCCGCCAGCACGGTTGTGGACTTGTGTCCCACATCGCTGGTAGGAATCGGCACCTTGGCCGGCTGGTAGACTCCGGTGGTTTTCTGGTTGTTGTAGTAGTTATAAATATCAACGCTCGTGTTCAGATCGCTCATGTTCTAGCTCCTTTTTAGAGTTCGTCCGTACCGAACAGGCCCAGGCGCAGCTTCTGGAGAAATTCCTGCCCATTTTCGGGGGTCTCCTCCCGGCGCTCCTGCTGCTGGCGGTTCTGCTGCTGTCCCCGCCCGTCGGGATCGGCCTGCTTGAAGTGCTGCTCCTGGCTCTCCTGGCCCCGCTGGACCTCCACGTGGACTTCCTCCTGGCCGTAGTTCTGGAGGGCGGTATGCAGTCCGTCCAGATGCTGGTTGAGCACTCCCGCCGCCCTGGCGTTGGACGTGTGGAGCACCACCTGCAAAGCGCCGTTGGCGTCCTTGGTCATCTCGATCACCAGACTGCCCAGGTTCTGGGGAGCCAGACGGATCTGGATGCGCTCCGTACCGGCCTGCGCCGCGCTGCGGATGGCGTCTGCCAACTGGTTGTCCATCTCCGGCTTCTGGGTGTCCACGGCATCATACCGCTCGCCCACCTTCACGGGGACGGCGCGGGCCTCATGGAACACGGGCTGCTCCCCCACAGGGGCCTCCTCAGGGGCGTCCTCGCCGTTGTCCGCGCGGACCTCCACCTTCTCCGGCAGGTCGGGCTTGTCTGCCTCTTCCACCGCCTGCTCCGGAGCGCTTTCGCGGACCTGCTCCGCCTGCTGGACGGTCTCCCCCGCGGGAGCCTCCTCCATGGCCTGGCCAAAGTCCTTGGGCTGCTGCTCCATGGATACCTCCGCGCCCAGCTCGCTGTCAACGGCGGTCTCCATTCCGGGAGCCTGGGCGTCTACCTCCATAGCCGTCTCCTGAACGGTCTCCTCGGGGAGCGCGGTCAGTACGGGAGCCGCCGCCTGTTCAGCGCCGCTCTCCACGATGTCGGGCCGGAACAGATCCATGACCACGGCGTTGGGGTTGCCCACCAGATTCTCGGGCTTCAGCTCCTCCTCCGGCTTCTCCACCGGGAGCTTGCCCTCCTCCAGACTCTCCTCCTGGCCCTCCACAGGCTTCTCGGCGGGAGCGTCCTTCTCGGGCTGCTTGGAGGATACCTTGTTTCCGGACTGCTGCATCATCTCCTGGAAGCTGACGGCGGCCTGGCTGCCCTTGTCCTTGCTTGCCGCGCCCTGCATGGCCCCAATGGCCGCAGACATCTTCTGCATCTGCCGGAGCAGGGCGTTTTCAACGTTCGTCATATTTCTGCGTTCACCTCGCTTTAAATGATATCGCTCAAATCGGGTTCCTTTGCTTCCTCACGAATGAGGGTCCCGGTCAGTGTTTCCCAGCTCTCGTCCTCGTCCTTGACGCCCACGTCCAGATCGGCGTAGATGCCCAGCTGCTGGAGCCGGTCCTTTAAGAGGGTCAGCTGCTCCTTCCGGGGATCGTCCTTATCCAGGGAGTCGATGGTCTCGGACAGCTCCGCCATGGACCGCACGGCGGTCTTCTTGGGAGGCTGATCGTCCTTCTTGGCGCTCAGGCTCTCCAGGATGGCGTCCAGGGCGTCGATGATGGCCTGCTTCTCCTGCTCTTCCTTGGACTTCTCCATCTGGACCCGCAGGCGCAGGAACATATCCTGATAGAACTGGCTGTTGGGGTCCCGGACCTGGTCAACGATGCTGGGTTTTTCCTGGTCTCCGCCCATATAGGCCAGAGAATTTGTGGCTCGGGCGACAACGTCATAGATCGCGCCGTACATCTCGCACCGCTGCTTTACTCTCTGGAACGCCTCCGGATCAGCGGAATAGTCCGTTGACTCCATCAGCTCCGCCAGCCAGGCCACCATGTCGCCGTCGCCGTGTACCCCGTTTTCGAGGAACGGCGTATTCTGGCTGTAATTGCGATCCTGTCCCGCCAGGGAAACCACCATGATCTTGCTGTCCATGGCATCCAGCCGGACCGTGCCGCCATAGCCGAAGTATGCCGTCTCAGCCTTGGTCAGCACGCCCTTCTCCACCAGATCGTCCAGGAAGCCGTCGTAGTCCTCCCGGGTCATATTCTGGAAGTCGTACTTGACGGCCAGCTCGTTGACCTCTGCGTCCGTCAATCTGGGCCGGCCGCTGGAGGCATAGGCGTTGGTGCGGTTGAGCATCAGGTTTTCCGTGCCAAAGAAGCTTCTCTTCGGGTCGGAACGCGCCGCCGGCGTCTGCCCGGGAACCAGGGGTAAGTATCTGCCGTAAACTCTGCCAATATCCATGTTTCCTTTTTCTCCTTCGTCATTGCTCCGCGCATCCGCGTGGGTAAGTCGTTTCAAACGGCTCCGCGCCGCCTTGCCCGCTCACCTCCCTTCCGATCGGAATGGGATATGCGCCTGAGACCGGCCTCACCTCCTTTAATGGTATGTATATCTGAGAACGTCCCGCAGGACGATGCTCACATCGTTACGCGCTCTGGGCCTCCATGATCCGCTTGGTGGTGACAAATTCGTCGATCAGGTTCTCCTCGCTCTTCTGGACGGCCTTGTTGTAGACCTCCAGCTTCTTCTCCCGGAGCTTTTCAATAGAGGAGGTATCCTTCTTGGCCTCTACCACTTCCCTGCGCTTGGCCTCCTCCTGCTTCTGCAGCTCCGCGAGGAACTGCCGGGCCTCCTCGATCTGCCGCTCCATGGCCCGCAGGTACTGCTCGTACTTGAGGGCGTCCAGGATGCTGATCCCCTCCGTCTTCCGGCGGTTGAACTCCTGGCTCAGGTGGCGGTACTCCGCCTCCAGGTCCTCGATGTGCTCCTCCTGCTGCCGGATACGGGCAAGGATGGCGCCGTGCTCGGCCTGGAGGGAATCCAATATCTGCTGCTTATATTCCAAAACTGTTTCCAGAGAAAATCGGAACTTTTTCATACGCGCTCTCCCGTATCGTATCCGTGTCCGCGCCCCGTGGTCTGGGCCGCAGGCCATTCTATTCGCCCACCCCTCCGGCGGACACCCGTCAGCGCAGGATGCGCCGCAGCTGCTCCAGGCTCTCCTCATAGGAAAAGCTCTCGTTGATGCCCTGCATCAAAAACTGGTTGATGCCGTCGATCTTGCCCAGGGCGTGGTCCAGCTTGGCATTGGTCCCCGCCTTGTAGGCCCCGATGGACACCAGGTCGGCGTTCTTCTCATACACGCCCATAATGTCCCGCAGCTTACTGGCCAGCTGCCTGTGCTCCGGGGAGACGATCTCCACCATCAGACGGGAGATGCTCGCCCCCACGTCGATGGCCGGGAAGTGGTTGGCGTTGGCCAGCTGCCGGGACAGCACGATGTGTCCGTCCAGGATACCGCGGACTGTGTCCGCGATGGGCTCGTTGGTGTCGTCACCCTCTACCAGGACGGTGTAGACCCCCGTGATGGAGCCCCGCTCGAAATTCCCGCTGCGCTCCAGCAGCTTGGGCATCTCGGCGTACATGGAGGGCGTATATCCTCTCGCTACCGGCGGCTCGCCGATGGCCAGGCCAATCTCCCGCTGGGCCATGGCGAAACGGGTCAGGGAGTCCATCATCAAAAGCACGTCGTACCCCTGGTCCCGGAAGTACTCGGCGATGCTGGTGGCCACGCTGGGGCACTTCATCCGCAGCATGGCCGGCTGGTCGGAGGTAGCCACCACCAGGATGGAGCGGCGCATGCCCTCTTCTCCCAGGTCCTTCTGCATGAACTCCAGGACCTCGCGGCCCCGCTCGCCTACCAGGGCGATAACGTTGATGTCCGCCTTCACGTTCTTGGCGATCATGCCCAGCAGGGTGGACTTGCCCACACCGGAACCGGCAAAGATGCCGATACGCTGTCCCTTGCCCACAGTCATCAAACCGTCTATCGCTTTAACGCCCAGAGGCAATACATCCGCTATGATCTTTCTGTCCATAGGATCCGGCGGCTGTGCCTCCACACTGTACGGGGTCCCGGCTGCATAATTGCCGTCTATCCTTCCCAAACCGTCAAGCACCTTGCCAAGCAGGTCATTGCTCACCGGCACTGTCAAAGGCTCCCCTACGTTCTCCACGATACACCCAAGCCCTATACCATCTGTCTTATCGCAGGGCATCAGAAGCGTCTTACGGTCCTTAAACCCTACCACTTCCGCCATGATCGGTTTATACTCCTCCTGTGCCGGATAGATTCTGCACAGATCACCCAGCTTCGCTTCCGGCCCGGCCGACTCGATCGTCAACCCTACTACATTCTCAACGCGGCCCTTTCTCTTAAAAAAGGTCTCATCCATTATTCTGCTGTATTTTTGTAAGTCAATTGCCATATTCATAAACAGTCATCATCCACGCTTCTCATAAGATAACATCCGCAATTTATTAGTCAGGCCCGTAAGCTGCGTATCAACACCGCAGTCAAAAATGCCTCCGTCCGTTTCGATCATGCATTCTCCCTGTCCCAGGGTAATGTCCTCGATGATCTCAACCGTTCCTCTGCCGGCCGCCGCTCCTTCTGCCAGACTCTGCTTCTGCATATTGACAAAAGGATAATCCTCCTTGGAAACATGTACAATAAAAGTCCTGCTGCTCTCCACCTGTCTCAATGTGGAGTCTACCAAATGCACCAGGATATCTCTATTGTCCGCCAGCCCAATCCCAAAAATATGACTGTAAACCTCGGTGATTGTATCAATAAACTTCGGCTCCAGGTCTTCGATCAGCTGTTCATACTCTTCTTCCAGCCGTCGTTTCTCAGCCATCAGCTGTCGCTTCATCTCTTCTGCTTCCGAGATCCCCTGCCGATAGCCTTCCTCGTGCCCTTCTTTCTTCCCCTCTTCCATTGCCCAGCGTCTCTTGGCCTCAATCTCACCAAGAGCCGCCGTCTTCATCTCCTCAGCCTGTATCTGAGCATCATCAAGAATTGCCTGTGCCTGTGCCTTGATCTCCTCCAGATCCGGTACTTCCTCCGCGGATGCCTTGATAATGTTACCCGTCTCATCAGCGTCACCACACAGGGCATCAATCTCTTCTCCGCCGAGACCACTTACAAAGCCGGACTCTTCGTCACCCGCCTCAACGCCCAACGCAGCCCTTCTCAGAGCCTTCTGCTCTTCGATTCTTCTCTCTACGAGAGCATTGGTGTCGATCACATGCTTCTCTTCCCCAGACACTACAACCCAACTTGCTTTATATAAATTCCTAGACAACGATCTCGTCACCTCCACCTCTGGAGATAACAATTTCTGCGGAATCCTCCAGCTTTCTGATAACATTTACGATCTTCTGCTGTGCTTCCTCTACATCCTTCATACGAACAGGACCCATGAATTCCATATCTTCCTTGATCATAGCCGCCAGACGCTTGGAAAGGTTATTGAAGATCGCATTCTGCACTTCTTCATTGGATCCCTTCAACGCAGTCGCCAGATCACCGTTATCCACATCACGCAGCACACGCTGGATCGCTCTGTCGTCCAAAAGCAGGATATCCTCGAACACAAACATCTTCTTTCTGATTTCGTCCGCAAGTTCCGGTTCTTCGATCTCCAGAGTTTCCATGATATGTTTCTCCGTACCACGGTCCACTGTATTCAAAATCTCTACGACAGCATCTACACCGCCAATGATCGTATAATCCTGGTTGACCAGGGAAGACAACTTGGACTCCAGCACCTTCTCCACTTCTTTGATCACCTCCGGACTCGTTCTGTCCATAATAGCGATACGCTTGGCAACATCGGCCTGCCTGTCAGGTGGAAGTGCTGAAAGGATCAGCGCTGACTGTGATGCCGACAGGTAGGATAAGATCAGCGCGATGGTCTGCGGATGTTCATCCTGAATAAAGTTAAGCAGCTGCGACGCATCTGTCTTCCGAATAAACTCGAACGGCTTCACCTGCAGGGATGCTGTCAATTTACCGATTACATCCATAGCCCTGTCAGCGCCAAAGGATTTCTCCAGAACTTCCTTGGCATAATTGATACCGCCTTCCGCGATATACTGCTGCGCCAGACATACCTGATAAAACTCTGAGATCACGCCATCCTTTACCTTTGGTGTGATATTTCTGGTATTCGCAATCTCCAGTGTTAATTCTTCTATTTCATCTTCCTTCAAATGCTTAAAAACATTGGCGGATCTCTCCGGCCCTAATGCGATCAATAAAATAGCAGCCTTTTGAAGTCCGCTGATATTTTCAGTCTCCTTAGCCATTTATCCTACCCCCAGTCCTCATTCAACCAGTTGCGCAGCAGGTTCGCTGCCGCCTCCGGATTCTCGTCTACAAATTTATTGATCAGCTTTCTCTCCTCGGATTCGCTCTCTACAGTAATATCCTCCAACTGCATATCAGGAGTGGACTGCAGCAATGTCTCCACAGAAATTTCTTCCTCTTCCTCCGCATGTTTCTCGCCACGCATGCTCCTCAGTACAACAAATGCAAGCAGCGCCAGAATAACGATAATCAACACGATCTGTATGATATCTGTTACGGTAATGGCAGGTCCTTCCGCATCAAAGAAAACATTCTCACTGTAAGCCACAAGTGAAATACTTTCCGCTGAAATACCGGTAGCATTGGCCACTGCTCCCACCAGGTCTTCCTCTACCTCCAGCCTTGTTCGTCCTGCATTGGCCAGCTTATATTCTTCCCAGGATACCCCTTCCAGATCTCCACGTGTCCTGGCATCCTCCTCCCGAATGATATTATACTGGATCATGGAAGCCATCAGAGACGATCTGCTGTAATCGATACCGCCGGCCGGTGTAGTTCTCTCGGTAATCTCTTCGTCAGGAAGATACTTTCTGGATTCTTCAGACTGTGAGGAGTTTCCACCTCCATTGTCAGGCAGCACATAGGTACTGTCATCGTCACTGTCATTGGAATCCGTCCCCGGAATCCCCGCCACAGTACTCTCGTTCTCCGAACTGAAGATAGCTTCTTCCGCCATCATACCTTCGGTCCGTCCATCCGGTGCACTGTACTTATGTGACGTTGATTTCGTAGAAGAGAAATCAACCGCCAGATTAGTCGCTACCTCTACATTGTCGAACTGCTTCGTTCCCAGCAGAACTTTACGCACCGCACCGATGACCAGCTTCTCCGCCTCAGCTTTCACTGAAAGCTGTGCGTTGGCTGCACCCGTTACGCTGTAGTCGTCTTCTGCCGTAAAGAGCGTGTTACCTTCTATATCCTGAATCACAATATGATCTGTCGATTCGTTACCAATCGCCGTCGCAATGGCACGGGCCAGCCCGGCCGCGCTCTCCATGCTGAACTCATCCTTAAGTTCCAGCAGTACCCACGCATAAGACTCTTCGTCTGAGGCTAACAGCGTACCGTCATTTTCCGGAATTGATAATTTGACTCTCGCAGTCTTGATCGCCGAAAATCTCTCCAGCATATCGTTTGCCAGATACTTCTCCAGATAGACCACATTCCGCTTCTGCTTATCAGACTCCGTCGTGGAGAAACTGCCATCCGTTACCTGGTCGATGCCGTAGTCGGCCGACCGGATATTGTTGGATGCCAAAAGCATCCGCGCATCGGATTGCTGGTCACGCAGAATTCTGAAAGTCAACGCATCATCCGTGACCGTATACTTCATCTCTTCTCCGTCCAGAAGTTCCTTCACTTCAGCCGCCTCAGCCGCCGTCTCACATTCTCTCAACAGCACATACTGAGGCTTGGTCAGCGTCGTCACCACCGCCACGATCGCCACAATGACCACGGCCATGCCGCATATCAATAATGTCTTCTGCTTCGCGGTAAAACGATTCCACCATGCTAATATTTGATTGCCTAATTCTCTTAATCTGACTAATAACTTATCCACAGCAATTTATCTCCTTCAGCCTTCCCTTATTCTCACCCAAATGTTAGATCTGCATCTGAAGAAGTTCTCTGTAAGCATCTAAAACCCTGTCTCTGATCGCAACCGTATACTGTAAGGCTGTGGACGCTTTCTGCAACGCAATACTGAGATCATGTGCATTCTCAGTCTCCCCGAGCATCCACTTAACCTCCTCATTCTCCGCATCCGACAGATAATCATTGGTCGTATTTAAATTATCGATCGCCGTATGTAATAAACTCTCAAAGCCTGTTTCCTTATATGTGTCCGGTCTGTTCGTAACTGCAGTCCTGGCAGCCTCCTTGACCGCCTCCGAGGACACGTTGCGAAGTGCTGTAATATCTAAAGCCATCTCTATTCCTCCAAATTATAAGGGTTTCCTTGATCTATCTTATTGATTGTTCAGCAGGTTCAGTCCTGTAGTCGCAATACTCTTGCTGGCACTAAAGGCTGTCGCATTCGCCTGATAAGCGCGGCTGGCGTCGATCAGATTTGTCATCTCCGTAATTGTACTGACATTCGGATACATCACATAACCATTCTCATCCGCATCTGGATGAGACGGATCATATACCATATTCCCTTCTGTCCATCTGTCCTCATAAACTCCCGTCACCTTAACACCAGTGCCGTCATAACGTCCCCTTGCCTTATTCAGCACCTGCCGAAAAGGCGCCTGAGAATTCTTCTCCTCGAACACTACCACCTTCCTGCGGTAGGGTGTACCATCCTCGGTACGGGTCGTGTTTGCATTTGCTACGTTCTGCGAAATAATATCCATACGATACCGTTCCGCAGTCATGCCTGTTGCGTTAATGTCAAAAGCTGTAAACATTCCCATAGTCTGTTCTCCTTATCCCCTTAATACACAAAACTGATTAAAACCGGTCTTACAGGACGATCATTATTTCATGACCATCTGCAGATTTTTGAATTCCTGTCTGATCGAAGCCGTCAGACCCTGATATACCACCTGGTTCTTGGCCAGATACACCGCTTCCGTATCCGGATCCACATTATTGCCGTCCACACGATAAGAATATCCCGAATAATCACTGTATGTAACAGGCTTCAGCCGACTGAGATGCCGGTTCAATCCACTCATCTTGGCATCCAGCGAAGTATATCTGGACTGTCCAAGCGCCTTCGCAAGCTGCGTTTCAAAATTAACGTCGCTTCTCTTGAATCCCGGTGTATCGGCATTGGAGATATTGTTGGAAATGACGTCATTACGCAGCCAGGATGCATCCGCCGCCCTGTCCAGTACATTAATATAATCAAATGCATTGGTATTCGCTAATGTACTCATATAATCATAACCCTCCTATAATAATAGAATCCATAATCCATTATAAAGGTATTAAGAAAAAAAACAAGGTTTTTCGATTCATTTTTCGCAAATAATTCACAGTAAAATCTGGAAGCACGATTTTCAGGTAGAAAAGAAAAAAGGATTCACGCAGCGTTATATGCTCAATTGTAAATCCTTTTACATCGAAAATCTCCTGTCTTTGTTTAATTTTCACAATACTTAAAATCTTCCCTGCTCCTTGAGCTTCTCCACTTCCTCGAAAACCACATCATTCAACACCTTAATATAGGTTCCCTTCATACCGGAAGAGCGTGATTCAATCACGCCCGCGCTCTCAAACTTACGAAGCGCATTGACAATAACGGAGCGGGTAATTCCCACCTTATCCGCAATCTTACTGGCCACAAGAATTCCTTCCATGCCTCCCAGCTCGTCGAAGATATGTGTGATCGCTTCCATCTCGGAAAAGGACAGTGTACTGATCGCCGATTTCACCACCGCCAGCTTACGATTCTCTTCCGCATTCTCTTCACTCACCGCGCGAAGCATCTCCAGCCCCACTACCGTAGTGCCGTATTCACACAGAATAATATCATCAATATCATACTGCGCATCACACTTATAAAGGAACAATGTCCCCAGCCGTTCTCCTGATATCTCTATCGGCGTGATCACAGCCCTGTACCGCTTTGTATCAATGCTCTCAAATCCCAGTGTTTCCAGATTAACATTCTCTTTCGTGGACAACACCGAAAGCAGCCTCTCGTTCAACATTGGATCAATGAAACCGCCCACATGATCCACGATCAACTCCATGATAGATTCTACCATATCCAGATCCCCGAGTCCCAGTACTTTCCCCTTCCTGCTTATGACAAGCACGTTGGATCCGAGAATGTCCTTCAGCACATCACAGATGTCATTGAACACAACCTTGCCTGAATTGTTATTGTGCAGAAGTTTTCCAATCTTCCTTGTCTTATCCAATAACTGAACACTGCTCATAAACCCGACTCCTTATACTCTCGCCCCATAAACCGCGTACACCCAGATAGCGCCGCCAACGAAATTTCTTCGTTGTTCGCCATAAATATCCGAACTGTTACACAAATGTTCCAAATAGTTACACAATTTTATATAAAATGATTTTATCACATCATTCGAGTATAATCAATGGCCGTCGTGTATATTTTGTATCTTTTGTCTGCAATATTCATTATAATCTTGAAATTTTCTGACATTCACATTTTCAAACTTTATCGTGTGTTTAATTTCGTTTTCCATACTTCTCACGTAACAGCGCGGATCCTCTCACCGTCACACTCTCACGCTTCCTGCTTCTGCGCATCCCTGACAAACCCGCAGTTTTCATCTGCACACACCAGCTTATTCCCTTTCTGCAGCATGATAGAACCACACCTATCACATTTGTCCGCTACCGGTTTCTGCCATACCATGAAGTCACACTCGGGATTATCGATACAGCCGTAATATTTCCTGCCTTTCTTCGTCTTCTTCAGCACAATATCCTTACCGCATTTCGGACATGCCACACCGATCTTCTCGAAATAGGGCTTCGTATTGCGACAGTCGGGAAATCCGGGACACGCCAGGAATCTGCCATGGGGACCATACTTAATGACCATCTGTCTGCCACACAGATCACAGAACTCGTCGGAAAGTTCATCCGCGATCTCCACCTCATCCAATTCCTTCTCCGCCTTGTCCACAGCCGCTTCCAGATCCGGATAAAAATTGGATACCACGGTCTTCCACTTGACGCTTCCTTCTTCCACGCCGTCCAGCAGCGCTTCCATTGTCGCCGTAAAGTTCACATCCACGATAGAAGGGAAAGCCTCCTTCATCATGTTATTCACCACTTCTCCCAGCTCCGTCACATAAAGATTCCTGTTCTCCTTAACGATGTATCTTCTGGCCAGGATCGTGGTGATCGTAGGAGCATAGGTACTGGGACGGCCTATACCCAGTTCCTCCATGGATCTGACCAAAGACGCCTCCGTGTAATGCGGTGCCGGCTGCGTGAAATGCTGCTTCTCCACAAGCTCGTTAAGCGTCAGCTTCGTATCCTGGGTAATTCCCTTCATCAGGGTATTATTCTCTTCTTTCTCATCTTCCTGCGTATAGACGCTCATAAACCCGTCAAACTTCACTTTGGAAGCGGCTACCGTAAATCTGTGCCCGGCGGCATCGATCTTCACAGATGTGGTCTCATAGACAGCCGGAGCCATGCGGCTTGCCACAAAGCGTTTCCAGATCAACTGGTAAAGTCTGAACTGGTCTCTGGAAAGAGATTCCTTGATCTCCAACGGAATCCGATCGATCTGCGTGGGCCGGATGGCTTCGTGGGCGTCCTGGATCTTCCCGCCACTCTTCTGCTCCTGTTCCGCCCCCGCCGCATACGCCGCTCCGTATCTGTCCGTAATAAATTCAGCCGCCGCTTTCGCCGCTTCGTCAGACACTCTTGTAGAGTCCGTACGCAGATAGGTTATGATACCGGCCGTGCCATTTCCCTTGATATCGACACCCTCATACAACTGCTGTGCCAGGCGCATCGTCTTCTGCGTGGAGAAATTCAGCACCTTGCTGGCCTCCTGCTGTAACGTTGATGTCGTAAAGGGCAGAGGTGCCTTCTTGACCCTCTCGCCGTTCTTAACGGACGATATCTGATAAGCAGCCTGGTCTAACTGCCGCTTGATCTCCTCCATCTCTTCTCTGGAAGAGATAGTCTTCTTCTCCTCCACCGTCCCATAATATTTTGCGAGAACAGGCTTCTTCTCCCCTGCCACCGCAAGAGAAGCATCTAACGTCCAGTACTCCTCCGGTATAAAGGCATTGATCTCCTCTTCCCGGTCACAGATAATACGCAGCGCCACAGACTGTACGCGCCCGGCGCTTAATCCTCTCTTGACCTTTGCCCACAAAACAGGCGATATTTTATACCCCACCATACGGTCGAGACAACGTCTGGCCTGTTGGGCATCCACCAGATCCATGTCGATCTCCCTGGCATTCTTCAAGGATTCCTTGACTGCCGTTTTGGTGATCTCGTTAAATGTAATGCGATAAACTTTCTTATTCTCCAGTTTCAATGCCGCGAGCAGATGCCACGAGATAGCCTCTCCCTCGCGGTCAGGGTCTGTTGCCAGATATACCTTCTCGGCCTTCTTCACCTCCTTACGGAGGTTAGCCAGAATATCTCCCTTACCCCGAATCGTGATATATTTCGGTTCAAAATCATGCTCAACATCAATCCCCAGCACACTGCGCGGCAGATCTCTAACATGCCCGTTACTCGCCGCGACCTCGTAACTTGCCCCCAAAAATTTCTTGATTGTTTTCACCTTCGCCGGTGATTCCACTATTACCAGATACTTTGCCATAGAATATTCCCCTGTCTCTTCCTTAATTAATAAACATACTGAAAGCAGATCATTCCCAGTACAGGTATATACTGGCCCAAACTTTTACTTTTCCTACTATAATATGCTATTTCTTAAATAAGACTCGTCAACGTGAACCACTATACACTATATTTTTTACGCTGACAAGAGGTAAAAAATTAAAAAAATTTAAAAATATTCCGGCCTGTCATTTTATTCCTTCTTTAAATAATATCTGCCGCCAGCCTGTCCGGCATATCCCTCTGCACATAACTGCAGCAGTTCATAACACAATTCCGAAACAGCTATGGAATCACCGTGCACCATCCTGTAAGCTTCCTGCAGCCGTTCCATGGACTGCGGCTGAAAATCCAGCAGCTCCAACACCTTCCCCCGAGGCTCTGCCCGCCCGGAGGCTGACTGCCCGCCGCCACTGCCTCGACCCGGATATCCGGTAAATTCTGCCTGCAGGTCCGCCAGAAGTTCTTCCGGACTCGTCACCAGCTGCGCCCCCTGTCTGATCAACCTGCTGCATCCTGCACTCAGGGCATCGGTAACCCTCCCCGGAACCGCATAGACTTCACGTCCCTGCTCCAACGCCATGTCCACCGTGATCAACGTCCCACTCCGCTCTTTCGCCTCAATGACCAGAACGCCATCACACAATCCGCTGATAATGCGGTTCCTGGGCGGAAAAAGCACGGCTCTCGGTTCAATCCCCGGCGGATATTCGGAACACACCCCTCCTTTGGCCAGCAGCTGCTCATACAGTTCTCTGTTCTCCTGCGGATAACAGATATCCACACCGCACCCGAGTACGCCCAGAGAATAACCACCCGCATTAAGCGCCGCCCGCTGCCCGATACCGTCGATCCCTCTCGCCATTCCGCTGATGACCTGCACACCCGCCTGCGCCAGAACGGTCCCGAATTCTTTCGCCACATATCTTCCGTACTCCGTACAGTTCCGGGCTCCGATAACAGCGATGGCCCTGCTGTCATCAACCGGCAGCTTACCCGCATAATACAACGCATAAGGGGCATCCTGAATCTCCGATAGTCTATGCGGATACGCCGCTTCCCCGATCGTGACAAAGGAAATCCCCCGCAGGCACATCCTCTCATATTCTTCCAGAATACCCGCAAGATCACGCTCCTTTGCCGCCGCCTGCAGTCTCACTGCCCGTTTTCCATATCGTGCATGTATCTTTTCTTCCAGGACGCCGCTCTTCGCCAGTTCATATACCGTATATGCCGTCCCCACCTGCTGAAGCCTCCGCAAAAAGGTTCTGCCATTCATCCCCGCCGCCTGATACAGCCAATGCCTGCACGCCTTCTCTGTCCGGTCTCCCGTCATTCCCACTCCCTTCGTCTTTCTCTTCCTCCTTCCTTCATTACCGCTCTGACTGACCACCCATATACCGGTAGCAGATGGCCTCCGCCAGATGTTCCTCCCTGATTCTGCCGCTGCCGCCCAGATCCGCTATCGTGCGCGCCACCTTAAGGATTCTGTGATAACCTCTGGCTGACAGATGCATAACCGAAAACATACGTTCCATATAGTTTCTTTCCTGCTCCTCCAATCCACAGTATTTCTCCACGTCTCCGGCTTCCATATCCGAATTAAACCGCAAATTCGTACCGTCAAACCGTTCAGCCTGCAGGCTTCTTGCACGCAGAACCCTCTCCCTGATACGCGCACTGCTCTCTCCCGCCGACCGCTCCAGGATATCCCGGAATTTCAGGGGTTCCACCTCCACACAAATATCAATCCGGTCCAGAATCGGACCGGACACTCTGCCCAGATACCGCTTCACTTCATAAGGCGCACAACGACATCTTGCCATATCCGGATAATATCCGCAGGGACACGGATTCATAGCCCCAACCAGCATAAAATCCGCCGGAAAAGTATAGACGCCGCTGCTCCTCGCAATCTGTATCCGCCTGTCTTCCAACGGCTGGCGCAGGATGTCCAGCGTCTCCCTTTTAAATTCAGGCAGCTCGTCCAGGAAAAGGACACCGCGGTGGCACAGACTGACAATCCCCGGAACCGGTACTCTGCCGCTTCCCGCCAGCGCCTGCCCCGTTATCGTATGATGGGGACTCAGGAATGGCCGTCTCGTAATCAGTGCCTTCTTTGCCGAATGCAGCAGTCCCGATACACTGTAGACCGTCGATACCTCCAGACTTTCCTGCAGTGACAGCGGCGGCAGGATCGACGGAATTCTCTTCGCCAGCATAGTCTTACCGGAACCCGGCGGCCCGATCATCAACAGATGATGGAATCCTGCCGCCGCCACCTCCGCCGCCCGCTTTACCGTCTCCTGCCCGCTGATATCCGCAAAATCCAGCTCCCTGTCTTTGTCATTCTCCTTCCACAGAGACATCACATCGATTCTGGCTGGCTCGATCAACCCCTTTTGTCCGTTCTCCAACCCCTGCAGATATTCCACGGTCTCCGTCACCCCTGCCACGCCGACGATCTCGATCCCCCCTGCCACGGCTCCCTCCATGGCATTATCCCGGGGCAGAATACATCTTCGCATCCCGCTCTCCTTTGCCCGTGTGACAACAGGCAGAACGCCCCGTACCGGCTTGACCTCTCCGTTCAATCCCAGTTCCCCCAGCAGGACGGTTCCTGCCGTACTCTCCTTCGAAAGCCTGCCCAGACACGTCAGGATCCCCACCGCTACCGGCAGATCGAACATCGTCCCCTCCTTGCGCAGGTCCGCCGGGGACAGATTCACGTTAATGCACACAGGCGGCAGAATAATGCCCGAGTTCTTCAGCGCAACCCGCACCCGCTCTCTCGCTTCCCGTACCTCCGAACTTAAAAGCCCCACCATCTGAAAACAGGGCAGTCCCTTCGACAGATCAACCTCCACCTGCACCAGATGGCTGCTGATCCCGCAGACCGTACCCGACGTTATCGTACTAAACAATGTGCTGCCTCCTTTCTATTTAAACATCTGCATATCATCTTAAGTAAAGTTCTCCGTGATCTTCGTGGTGAATAACCTGGAAATGATCATTGATCCTAAAGAATTAAAGAACACCTGTGAAACCGCTCTGCGCATAAAACGCAGCCGTCAGTTCTTTTATAGCACACACCGGGAGAAGAAGCAATCCCCGGACAGCCTGTCTGCCATAGAACTTTCTGTACTCCGGCCGTCTGTGGCCATGCATTCAAACGCTATATGTAGTATATAATAAAAAAGTGCATTAAAAAAACACAATATCTTGTATTGTGCATTTTTCCAACGGTCTATTATCCTGCTTCGTTCGGAGCCCAGCGGAACAAATTCCGGAAGAACCTCCATTTCATTTCCACAAACGATCAGGTTCTTTCGAATTTCATGTCCACCGGCTTACCCCTCCCCTTAAATCTCATGTGTCCTTTACGACATCTCATATGCCTCCCGCAGCTTCTCCAGCGCCCTTTTCTCAATCCTCGATACATAACTTCTGGAAATGCCAAGCTTACGCCCGATCTCCCGCTGGGTCACCTCATATTCGCTTGTCAGCCCGTACCGCAGGATAATGATCTCCCGTTCCCGCTCATTCAGCTTCTCACGGATCAGTCCTGACAACCTGCTCAACTTGTTCTCCGCCTCCAGCCTGTCAACCACATCGACCTGCTCCTGCTCCATGATGTCCAGCAGATTGATTTCATTTCCCTCCCGGTCCGTCCCAATCGGCTCATACAGTGATACTTCTCTGGACGTTTTCTTCCTGGCACGCAGAAACATCAGCAGTTCATTATCGATACATCGCGATGCATAGGTGCTCAGCTTTCCTTTGCCGGAATCAAAAGAATCGATCGCCTTGATCAACCCAATGGTTCCGATCGATATCATATCTTCCGTCTCTTCATCTACATTCTGATACTTTTTGGCTATGTGGGCGACCAGACGAAGATTATGTTCGATCAACATTTCCTTGGCCGATGCACGTTCCGCCTCGCTGCCCGTCTCCATCCTTTTTAAATATATGGCCTCTTCCTTCGCAGTTAATGGTTGCTTAAATGTTTTCAAAAGAAGCCCCCAAAGTCCATTTACTCTATTCTATGAACCGGTGACTTCTTAAGTGCCTTTCCACCCTAAAAAGAGTTTGAACTGCTCCGCTGTCAGAAAAGGAATTCCGCCATCACATAATTGCTGACATCAAGCCCTCTCTCCGTCAGCCGGATCCTGTCCTCCTCCCGCACCAGCAGAGCCTGCTTATACATCCGCTCCAGCACGGCCCCGTAGACTTCTTCTATCTGCTGTCCAAACTGCGCCGCGAATCTCTCCCTGCTCACCCCGCCGATCATCCGCAGGCCGAGAAACATGAATTCCTCCATCTGCTCCTGCACGGTCAGGATATGCTGATCCTGCATCTGCACGGTTCCGGCAGCCCCATCCGCCCCTGTATCAGACGCAGGGGTGCCGTACCTGACATACCTTTCATACCGCTCCGGCTCCGCGGGGTTCTGCCAGCGCACGTTCTGTACCATGGAAGCGGCGCCCAGCCCGAATCCCGCATAATCGCCGCGCTGCCAGTACACCTTATTGTGCCGGCACTCGTATCCTTCTCTGGCATAATTCGAGATCTCATACCGGTGATAGCCACAGGCAGACAGGTACGCATCCGTGAGCAGATACATCTCCCTGTCTTCCTCCTCCGTGGGAAACCGGCAGGCCTGCCTTTTCTCGTACAAAGGGGTCCCTTCCTCCAGGATCAGGCTGTAGGCGGAGATATGCTCCGGCATAAGCGCTGCTGCCCTGCGCAGTGTCTCCCGGTAAGAGTCCACACTCTGTTCCGGCAGCGCCGCCATCAGGTCAATATTGATATTCCGAAACCCTGCCTCCCGCGCCAGCCGGTAAGTCTCAAGAAACGTCCGGTAATCGTGGATCCTGCCGATCCGCGCCAGTTCCCCGTCGTCCGCAGACTGCAGGCCGATGCTCAGACGATTCATACCGGCTGTTATGTACGTCTGTAATTTATCCGCCGTCACGGTTCCCGGATTGACCTCGATCGTGATCTCCGCATCTGCCGCCAGCCGGTAATACCGCCGCAGCGTCTCCATGATCTCCGACACTGCCTTTGCCGCAACAAGCGACGGCGTCCCGCCGCCCCAGAAGACGGAAATCACCTGATGGGCCCTGTACTTTGGCGCTTCTTTGATGATCTCTTCTTTTAACAGGTTTACATAACTCTCAATCCGCTTATCATCCGCCCCCGCCCCAACAGGAAAAGACAGGAAATCGCAGTAAAGGCATTTCCTGACACAAAAGGGAATGTGAAGATAAATGCTCAGTTCTCTCATCTGCTGCTCCTGTCCTGTCATGACCGCGGCCGCTTATTTGTCATCCAGCTTGAGTACACTCATAAACGCGCTCTGCGGTATCTCTACATTGCCCACCTGCCGCATACGCTTCTTGCCTTCCTTCTGCTTCTCCAGCAGCTTCTTCTTACGGGTGATATCACCGCCGTAACACTTGGCCAGAACGTCCTTGCGCATGGCCTTCACGGTCTCTCTGGCGATGATCTTGCCGCCTACCGCCGCCTGTATGGGTATTTCAAACAAATGTCTGGGAATCTCTTCCTTCAGCTTCTCACACATCCTCCTGCCCCGCTCATAGGCGCTGTCTGCATGGACGATAAAGGACAGCGCGTCCACCTCGTCATGATTGATCAGGATGTCCAGCTTCACCAGCTTCGAGGTCTCATAGCCTTTTAACTCATAGTCAAAAGAGGCATACCCTCTGGAACGGGATTTGAGCGCGTCGAAGAAATCATAGATGATCTCATTCAGCGGCAGATCGTACTTTAACAGCGCTCTGGAAGCCTCGATGTATTCCGTGCTGATATAACGTCCCCGCCTCTCCTGACACAGCTGCATGATCGGCCCGATAAACTCCGTCGTCACCATGATCTCCGCGCTCACCACCGGCTCTTCCATATAGTCGATCTGGGCCGGGTCCGGCAGGTTGGAGGGGTTCGTCAGTTCAATCATCTCGCCGTCCGTCTTGTGCACCCTGTAGATAACACCCGGCGCCGTCGTCACCAGATCCAGATTGTATTCCCTCTCCAGCCGCTCCTGAATGATCTCCAGATGCAGAAGCCCCAGGAAACCGCAGCGGAAGCCGAAACCAAGTGCGATGGACGTCTCCGGCTCATAGTGCAGGGATGCGTCGTTTAA
>OFFX01000981.1_pt1 | contig 21671 bp, 19 predicted proteins | sample 1521511 | NCBI WGS metagenome assembly OFFX01 (sample SAMEA3504125, study PRJEB24116) | mouse gut metagenome | biome: mouse gut; feature: mouse-associated habitat; material: faeces | place: Denmark | collected 2011
TGGCACTAATCGGTCGAGGACTTGATCTAAAGAAGAAGCCCGCAGCTTTGCGGAAGACAGGAAACGGAAGACATATCGTGTATGGTTTTCAGAGAGTGACCTGAAGACAGGATTCCACAGAAAGTGTTAAGATACAGCCGGTTTCTCAGGAAGCCGGTTTTTTTTGAGTATCTCTATGTTATTTTCAAAGTGAAAGGAACGGTGGCATTCCCGGCCACCTGGAACTGGATATGAGAGTATATTGTGGCAAACTTACTGTGTTCTTTTTTCCGGCACTGATTCTGATGGGCTGTGCCATTTCCCCGGGAGCAGATCCGGCCGGGATGTATCCCCTGGATGATTTTCCGGAATCTTTCTGTCCAGAAAGCTCAATCAAAAAACTGCACAGACCCGATCCCGGCCGCATGGTCCCGCTGGATGATTTTGAAGAATATTTCGGTTCCTGACTGCATCTTTACAGGTGGCTTTTGTAACTTGCCCGACTGCCGGGATTCGGCATTCGGGTTCTTTTTTCATGATTCTGCACAATTCTGTCACCTGTCATGCTTTTGAATCGTGTTACAGGTGAAGGAACCTTCAAATACAATTCAGACTGCAGCCGGCATAATCAGCAGGACCGGTGCGACAGGGGGAAAGAGAACATGAGACTGCCAGTGGAGTATGTGGTGCCGAAATACCAGACCAACCTGTATCAGGCGGCGTTCGCCATCCTGCAGGATTTTGCAGATGCCCAGGATGCTGTTCAGATGGTATTCATCAAATACCACAGACTGAATCTGGACTACGAAAATGAGGATCATATCCGCAGATGGCTGTTTCGATCGGCGCTGAATCAGGCAAAGGATATACGAAGGTCATTCTGGCGGAAAAACCAGACGGAACTGACAGACGATGTACATCAGACAGCTGCACTGTACCAGGATCCATTGGACAGGCATCTGTTCGAATCCGTCAGCCGCCTCCCCGAAAAATATCGCGTCATGCTGCAGCTGTTTTACTACGAAGAATTCAGTATCCGTGAAATTGCGGAAGTCACCGCCCTGAGCGAAGCAGCGGTGAAAAAGAGACTGTCCCGCGGCCGGAAAATGCTGCGGGAAATGCTGGAAAAGGAGGGATCTGGAGATGTCTGAAAACGAAAAACTCCAAAGAGAACGGGAAACTTATCAGCGTGTATTCTCAAAGATCCAGATTCCGGAACCGGTGGATGTGGAAACAATCATGAAAGAAAACAGAAGGGAGACAGGAATGAATTTCTGGCAGAAACATGCAGCGGCCCTGGGGGCTGCTCTGGTGATTGCCGGGTCTACAGGTGTGGCCTATGCCGCAGATCTGGGCGGGATCCGAACGACAGTGAATGTATGGCTTCATGGAGAGCAAAAGGAGCTGGAGGCAGTGCCCGATGGAAGCGGAGGATATGAGTTCTACGAGACTGGCAGCGACGAGCCCATCGGCGGAGGCGGCGGTATCTGGTATGACGAAAACGGTGTGGAGCATGCAGCCAGTGCCCAGGAAGTGGCAGAAAACCTTGCTTCTCCTGTGGAGGTGCGGGAAGACGGCACTGTCTGGCTGTCGGTGAATGACCAGACCTGGGATATCACGGACTATATACAGTCCGGCAAGGCGGAAAACTTCCATGCCGGAAGCAGGTATTTCCGGGTGCTGGTGGAAGGGACCGGCGTTCAGACACAGACCAGTGACAGGCCGGAACCGGGGATCGCGTACATCGAACTGGACTAGACCAGTCAGAGAGAAACTGCTGATAACAGACTGCCCGGAGACCTGTCCGGGCAGTTTTTGTTCCAGATGTCACATGACAGGATGGTGACGTCGGACTTCAGGGCCTGTGCACAGCCAGGCTCCGGGAAGTCAGGGATATGCCCCGGCAAACAGGTGTTTCCAGGGGAGCGGAACCGTGGATGGAATACAGATAGATGACATAACCGTGACAAATATATGAAATAAATGTGAATCATACTGACTTTACATCTTATATGTTGCGCATAAAATACTTGAATCTATGTTTATGGTTCTATACAATGAGCCGGAACACAAAAGCCGGACTCCTGGAAACCGCTGTATTGTTGTCAGGTCTGCACGGTTTTAGAAAGGAGACACAATGGAAAACAACAGAGATACCATCAGCCGGCGGGCGAAGACCATCCTGGTCCCCATGCTGGCCAAAGCCGGATACAGTGTGACAACGGAAGTGAAGGACGATGACAGAAGCCAGGGCAGAGACCTGGAAACCCGGCTGATCATTCATACAAAAGGGTCCGGGTTTGTGATCCGGTTTGTTGTGACGGATCTGCTCGGCGCGCCGGTTTCCAAAATCGACAGGGCACTGAAGCGATGTGCGAGGGAATATCTGGAGGACATTGTGCCCTGCTACAAAAGCGAAACCGGCCTGAACAGCCTGGCAGACTATGAGACCATCAGACACCGGATATTCATCCGCCTCCAGGATCCGGATCTGCATCCGGAGTTCAAGGAAGGCTTTCCGGCCAGACTGGTCATGGATTCCCAGATGCTGGCGGTCTACCGTGTGGCGATGAACGAACAGGCTGACCAGAATCTTGTGTCAGCCGCCATCAGCACTGACACTCTGAAGCTCTGGCAGATCACGGAAGACCAGCTCTGGGAACAGGCACTGGAGAATCTGAAGAGAGAACAGCCCACATTCATTCATACACTCCATGTGGCGACATCCCCCGACCTCCGTCACCCGCGTCTCAATCTTCTTCTTCGGCCAGGTGTGGGACGGCTGGATCCCGCAGCGACGTATATGCTGTGTTCCGGTCCTGTGGACAGGGGAAGGATGGCACTGAACGGAGCCAGGGCTGTTCTGAATGATGCGACACTGGAAAAGATTGGCAGACTGCTGGGGGAAGATTATTTCATTCTTCCGTCTTCCATCCATGAGGTCATGATCACCGGAACCAGTCCGTTTGTTTCACTGGAGAAAGGTGCCCGGGCCATGAAGCAGACGGTGGAAGATGCAAACGCCCGCACGGTGAGCGAAAAGGACCTGCTGAGTTACAAAGTCTTCCGGTACGACCGGCGGAAAAAAGAGATCGTCCGGGCTGCCTGAACCGGCTTTCGTCAGGATTTCCACTCGGGTTTTCCCAAAGCAGATCGCCAAAACTCTGTCGGAAGGACAGGCTGCATTCGGTCTATGAGATACAATGAAACAGAACTTTTCTGAAAGGAATGATCTCATGTCGAGCCGATTCAGCCTCTGGCTTCATGCATATACCTATGAACTGGGATGGCGTGCCCTGTCCTGCCTCGTTTTCTGGCCTCTGGCCAGGCGGATGATTCACCAGCTGCCCGGAATGCTGTTTGTGGCTCTGGCAGCTGTCTTCCTGGGGCTCTGGGAGCTGACCGGCCTGTTCACTCTGTTTGCAAAGGGGTATTCTCCGCTTCAGTCCCTCATCCGGGGCCTGAAAGTCTGCGGGACGCTGATGAAGCCCCGGTCCTGGAAATGGCCTGGAGCTGCAATGCTCCTGATGCCGCTTCTGTTTGCCGGGACGATCCCCCTGCTCGGACAGGGACTGCAGTCAGCACTGCTGGGAAACGGTACCCGGGGGATCGGCGCCCTCGTTCTGCTGTATCTGCTGGTTTCGGTGCTCCTGGCGTGGCCGGCGCTTGTCGCGCTGCCCGGACTTGCAGCGTTTCTGGAGAAGGGATGCCCTGATCCTGGCCGCCGTCACCTCAATCCGCTGGCTGCGTTCGTGATTGCCCTGGTGCTGGCAGTCCTGGAAACCGCAGTGGCGCTGCTTGTGCGGACAGGCTGTGAAATCCTTTACACAGCTCCGCCTGCCGTCACCGCCGTCAACTGGCTGCTGCTGCCTGCCTGGCAGATCTCTTCCATGGCACTGCCTGTACTCCTCGGTTCAGGAATGCTGGCTGCGGGGACTCTGGGACTGTCCAGGACCGTGCAGCGTTCCCCTGCCGCAGCTGTCCTGGGTGTTGCAGTATCGATCGTGATCTGCCTGTCTGTGGCATGGCCCGACAGGCCGCTGATGGATCGGGATGCCGGAATCAAACCGGTGGTGGTGGCCCACAGAGGGTATGCCCATGGGGTTACGGAAAACACTCTCGAAAGTTTTCGGGCTGCCCGCGAGGCCGGAGCCGGGGTGGCGGAACTGGATGTCTACCAGAGTGCGGATGGCAGCCTGTATGTGAGTCATGATCAGTCACTGGAACGTGTCACCGGCACCGCTCTCGATCTGGAACAGGCGTTGGCGCAGGAAATCAAAGCCCTTCGCACGAAGGATGGACAGGCGGTGCCTGCACTGAAAGACGTGCTGACGTACGCGAAAGAGTCTGACCTTCACCTGGTCATAGAAATCAAGTCCACATCCAGGGCCGTGGATACAGCCCGCAAAACGGCTGAACTGATCCGGGAGATTGGCATGGGAGAGCAGTGCTCCATTGTGGGGTTCCGGCACAGTGTGCTTGCTGCAGCCCGGGAGGTGGATCCGTCCATGGGCACGGAGCTTCTGCTGAATTTCGCCATCAGCGATGTGACGTCACTGGCAGACGTGGACATTTATTCTGTCCAGGCGGGAGCCATCACGCCGGAGATGATTGCACAGGTCCACCAGGCAGGAAAGCGGATCTACGCCTGGACGGTGAATGATTCAAGACAGATGGAAGTCCTCCTGGCGATGGGTGTGGACGGACTGACCACAGATGATACGCCAGCGGCTGTGCAGGCGATAGCGGACTATGAAGAGAGGGTTGGGCAGTAAAGAGGCTGCAGGGCGGGAATGATTTTTCTGTTCCTGCAGCCTTTTCTGCGTCTGAATCGTTGTATAGGTGAAGGACCTTCAAAGACTGCTGATATGAAACTGTCTGTGGAAATGTTGATACCGGAGTATCAGGACAATTTATACAAAGCGGCGCTGGCTGTGCTGCGGGATCCGGCGGACAGCCAGGATGCCGTTCAGCTGACGTTCATCAAATACTGCCAGAGTGACCTGGATTTCAGAGACCGGGAATATATCCGGAAATGGCTGTTCAGGACTGTCCTGAATCAGTCGAAGGATATTCGCCGGGCTTTCTGGCGGCGGTCACGGACGGCTCTGGATGAATCGGTTGCGGCTCCGGAATTCCGGTCACAGATCAGTCAGGAGCTGTATGAAGCCGTGAGCAGTCTGCCGTCAAAATACAGAGTGACGCTGCAGCTGTACCATCGTGACCCTGTGGCTGGATGGCAAGGCGCAGGAGGCGGAGATGGAGAAAGTGGACGACAGCACATGGGTCATCCGGGAAAAGGGAACACCGGAGAGCAAGTATACCGTCAAAAGCAGCGAAGGCGGGGTCTTCATTGATGAGGACGGCGTGAACTACAGACTGGATACCCAGGATGTGGCGGATACCCTGGCTGAAAACATCACAAAGGACGAAAAAGGCAGACTCTGGCTTTCTTTCCAGGACAAAAAAGCCGATGTGACAGACAGCTTCGACGAAAATGACCGGGCCTTTGTTCAGCTGGGTGGCCGGTCTTTCGAGCTGAAAAAAACCGCTGACGGATGCGAATGGTCATCTTAAGACGATCCGCAGGAAGGCGTTGACTACCAGGATCTGAACTGACTGAAAAAGACAGCTCCATGCCGCATGCAAAAGGCTCCGGCAGACCGGGGTCTTTTTCAGGGAAAGCCGGGGACAGGGGAAAAGACAGGAAAGAACGGCGTTCTTTATGAGACCGAAACCGTTTACATGTATCCTGAAACCCGGCACCTATGCTAGAATGTTGCCATCATTGCTTAAGAAGCAGAAAGGAAATTCTCTTATGAATCGTAAAGTCACACTGCTGTGCACCGCAGCCGCCTGCATGGGCCTGGCTGCCTGCGGCAACGGAGGCGGCAGCAACGCAGAAGCCGGCACTGCCGAAGGCGGAAAGACCATCACCATCGCAAAGGAGAACGACGTTGTATCCCTGAACTCGATCCTGGCCATTGACCAGAAATCCTTTGACGTGATCGGCATGTTCACCGAAGGCCTCATGACACTGGATGCGGACAACAACATCATTCCCGCCATTGCCGAAAGCTACGAACTGAGTGACGACCAGCTGACCTACACCTTCAAGCTGCGGGATGCAAAATGGAGCAACGGCGAAGCCGTGAAGGCACAGGACTTTGTCTTTGCCTGGAACGAACTGGCACACAATGACGAAGCGGAATACTCCTACCTGGTGACCGATGACGGTGCCTGCATCAAGAACGGCAACGAGATCGTGTACGACGGCAAGGACGACCTGGACCTGGGCGTGACGGCCAAAGACGACAAGACACTGGTGGTGGAACTCGACAAGAAGAGCCCGCAGTTCCTGTCCCTGATGGTGTTCCCTTCCTTCTATCCCATCAACGAGGAATTCTATAAGGAAAAGGGCGACCAGTATGGCCTGGCGGTGGAAAACCTGCTGGCCAACGGACCGTACAAAGTCGTGGAATGGACCAAGGGCAACTCCGTCAAGGTGGCAAAGAACGCCGACTACTGGGATGCAGGCAATGTCAAGGTGGACAACATCATCGTCAACGCGGTTCCTGACTTCTCCACATCTGCACTGGATTTTGAGAACGGAAACACCGACTGGACGCAGCTGAACTCCACGCTGATCGACCGCTACAAGGACAACGAAGCCTTCAAGGAAGAACCCGAGTCCTGCCTGTGGTATCTCCAGTACAACTATGACAACAAGGACCTCGCCAACAAAAACCTGCGCAAGGCCATCAGCACAGTGGTGGACCGCAAGGACCTGGTGGAAAACGTCCTGAAGGATGGCTCCACGGTCCTGACGGGATTTGTGCCGGCCGGCTTCACGACTGGTCCTGACGGCAAGGACTACCGCGAAACTGCTGACTCTCCGGAAGCACTGGCAGGGGACGACGCAGTGAAGGCGGCCCAGGAATATCTGGACAAGGCCCTCAAGGAACTGGGAAAAGATGAAGTGACCCTGACCCTGCTCTGTGACTCCTCCGACCCGGCGAAGCCCGTGGCAGAATACATCCAGGCCTGCACATCGAAACTCAAGGGCCTGAACATCGAACTGCTGCCGCAGGAAAAAGCCAACCGTCTGGCGAAGATGAAAGACCACGATTTTGATATCGTCCTTACGGGCTGGATTCCCGATTTCTCGGATCCCACCGCTTTCCTGGGCCTCATGACAGAAGGCAATGCCTACAACTATGGCAGCTATGTCAGTGAAGCCTATGATGCGAAACTCGCCGAAGCGGCAGACGCTGCAACGCCTGAAGAGCGCTGGACCCTGCTGCAGGAAGCAGAAGAGATTCTTCTGGATGACGAAGCCGTGTCCGGCATCTACCAGATGGGCGGCGCCGTGCTCCAGAACCCGAAGGTGACGGGTATCGACCACCACGTATTCGGTGTCTCCAACCTCTACAAAAACGCAGACGTGGCTGAATAGCACCGGACTGCAGGGCATAGACCACAAAGGGCAGCTCCCATACAGGCGGGCTGCTCTTTTCTCTCGCCTCACGATGCACGTGGAACGAACACAGGAGACCGGATCCGTCGATCTGGACCGATATTCCGGCCCTTGGGACATGCTGCCGATCATCGGCAGGCAAACCAGATGTGACGCCCGGTGCCGGGTTTGTCTGTTCGCAGGCGTTGTACTGCATCATGCCAGTGCTTAAAATATGGGTATGATCAATGCAAAAGAAAATGTTCCAATGAAGAACCATACGACTCTGAAAATCGGGGGACCTGCCCGCCGGTTTTTCGAGCCGGAAACCATAGAAGACATGGCGCAGATCCTGCAAGAGTCCCTGGAGGAAGAGGCCCCGCTGTTCGTGCTTGGAAACGGATCCAATGTGCTGTTTCCGGACGAAGGATACGACGGCTGGATCCTGCACCTGGGACCCAACTGGTCGGGAATCGAGCTGGTGGATGCCTGCAGACTGCGTGTGAAGAGCGGCACGACGAATCAGGAACTGGCACGGTTCACCCGCCTGGCGGGACTGGCGGGGTATGAATTTGCGTCGGGGATCCCGGGAACCGTCGGCGGCGCCATTGTGATGAACGCCGGGGCCTATGACGGAGAGACCGTGGATGTGCTGGAGAGCGTCCGGTGGCTGGATCGCCGGGGCAACCTCCATGTCGCAGCAGGCGAGGAACTGGACATGGGGTACCGGCACTCCCGCTTCAGTGATGAGTTTGGCGTGATCGTGGATGCCGTGTACCGGCTGCGGCCGGGGGATACAAAGGCAATCGAGCAGAGAATCGATGAGCTGACACAGAAGCGGTGGAGCAAGCAGCCGATGGAAGCTGCATCGGCGGGCAGCACGTTCAAGCGCCCGGCCGGCAGCTTTGCCTCAAAGCTGATCCACGAAAGCGGCCTGCAGGGACTGCGTGTGGGGGATGCGATGGTGTCCGAAAAACATGCGGGGTTCCTGATCAATGCAGGGGAAGCCACGTGTGGGGAGTTCCTGGAACTCGTCAGACAGGTGCAGGAGAAAGTGGAGTCGGATTCCGGTATCCGCCTGGAGCTGGAAATCCGCCGGCCGGATGCTACGGCAGATGCGGCGCGTGATGCTGCACTGCGCAGGCAGGCAGAGACAGAGATGGAAGAAGGGGAAGAACAGGAGGACTGAGACCGGAATGTCGCAGACAAGGACCGCCATTCAGCAGGCCTTCCTGCAGCTGGCCAGAGAGAATCCCGCGGACAAGATCACGGTGACGGATATCGTCACCCGGGCGGGAATCAACAGAAACAGCTTTTACTATTACTTTGAGGATCTGCCGGGGATGATCGAGATCACCGTGCAGGAGCTTTTCGAGCGGACGATCCTTCAGAATCGTCCGCAGACGTTTCAGGAATGCGTGGATGCCCTGGCGGATATCATGTCGCAGAACCGCTCCGCCTGCATGCACCTGTTCCGGTCACGTTCGCGGATCGACCTGCAGCTGTATTATCACCGGGTGTGCGGTTTTGTGGTCAGGACATTCCTGGAGTCCGTGGAGTATCTGGGAAAGTTTCATACCCCCGAGCAGAAGGAAGCCATTGCGCAGTATTACAAGTGTCTGCTGCTGGGGCTGATGACAGAATGGATGGCTGGCGGTATGAGAGGGGATGTGAAGAAAAGCTTCGCTTCCATGCAGAAAGCGGCTGAGGTTCTGTACCGCTGAGGCAGCCGTCTTTCCGGAAACAGGCAGGGTGACCCTGGACCGGAATCAGGTTACGCTGCCCTTTTTTGCTGTCTGCATGCAGTGAATGCACAGTACAGGACACAAAACCGAAGGGAATTCAGATATTGGTTTTCCTGATGCAGGAAAGGCTTTCTGTCTCGGAATGCCTCTGTCTGCTAAAATAGCTGTATGAATGCAACGGTAAACGAGAGACCGAAAACGTATAAGGCGGCGGTGGACTTTGTCCGGCAGGAGGTGCTCGCAGGTTCCCTGCGGCCCGGGGACAAGCTGCCGACAGAAAGAGAGCTGGCGGCGCAGCTGGATATCAGCCGGAATTCTGTGCGGGAAGGCCTGCGGGTCCTGGAGAACCTCGGGGTCCTTTCCTCGACACAGGGTTCCGGGAACTACATTGCACTGAATTTCGACGACACCATCAGCGAGGCGCTGTCCTTTCTGTACTATCTGCGGGGAATGCAGGAGTCGGATGTGACTGAGTTCCGCTGGATGATTGAACGGGAAGCCCTGGAACTGTCTGTGCAGCGGATCACCTCCGGGCAGAAGAAAAGGCTTTGGCAGGAGCTGGAGCGGCTGGAATCTGCAAAGTCGGAGGAGGAACGGATCCGCAGTGACAAGGAACTTCACAAAGTGATTGTGCAGGCGAGTGCCAATGATTTCCTCATTGCCAGCTACCAGGCACTGACGGCGTTCATGGACCGGTATATTTCCACCATGCGACAGCGGATCATCCGTGGCATGATGGGCAACAACAAGCTGGAGGAAAGTCATCGGCTGCTGGTGGAGGGGCTGATCGAAGGGGATCTGGTCAAGGCGCAGCAGGGGCTGGAAAACCACTTCGGCTACATCGAGCAGTACCGCCATCTGTAGCACTTTCTGCATCTTTCCGGCTTGAGAGAAAACACAGAAGAAAAAAGCCAGGGTCCGTGTCCTGAATCAGAGACGGGATCCTGGCTTTTGCATGTTTTCGGCAGGCAGATCGCCGGGGCAGAACGCAGAAAGGCGCGGGAGGCGGGAATTCAGCGGAGGCCACCTGACTTTGCAACGGATGTTCTCTCCTGTTTCACAGGACCCGGTTTGTGACCGGATCACCCTGATGGCTTCTTCAAAAGAGGGGATTCCCGGACCGGGAAGGGAGAGTCTGCCTGAGGAATGACTGACAGGAAAACGGTAAGTAACCGCTTACTGTAAGCGGTTAAATCCCTTGATTCGCGGGGAAGGGGGCGGTATGGTGAAGGCGTAAATTGGTAGGACCAATATAAAGGGCCTGCCAGAAACAACACATCGAAACCATGCCAGACAGGATGATTCCTGCGCAGAACCGGAAAGGAGGACATTATGAATATTCTGGTCTGCATCAAGCAAGTTCCCGCCTCCAGAAAAGTGGAAGTCGATCCCGTAACAGGTGTCATCAGACGCGACGGGGCCTCCTGCAAAATGAACCCTTATGATCTCTATGCCCTGGAGACGGCTTTCCGGATCCGGGAAAAAACCGGCGGTACGATCCATGTCATTTCCATGGGCCCCGGACAGGCGCAGCAGGTGATCCGCGAAGCATTCGCCATGGGTGCGGATTCCGGCACGCTGATCTCCGACCGCAGCTTCGGCGGTGCGGATGTGCTGGCTACCAGCTATACGCTGGCCCAGGGCATCAAGGCAGCAGGGGACTTTGACCTGATTCTCTGCGGCAAGCAGACCACCGACGGTGACACGGCTCAGGTGGGGTCCGAGATTGCCGAATGGCTGGGGATTCCCAGCGTGGCGAATGTGAAAGAGATCCGGGATGTCACGGACAGGGATCTGGTGATTTCCATGGACCTGCCGGACGAAATCGAAATCGCCCGCATCAAGACTCCCTGCCTGCTTGCGGTGGACAAGGACATTTTCATGCCCCGGCTGCCAAGCTATGTCCGGAAAAAGGCATCGAAGGACCGGGAAATCCAGGTCCTGACACTGCAGGACATGGAGGACAGGGATGCCTCTCATTACGGACTGAACGGCTCGCCCACACAGGTGGTCCGGATCTTCCCGCCGGATGTAAACGACAAGAAGGAAACCTGGACCGAACCTGGCAACATCATGGCTGCGCATCTTGCGGACAAGCTCACAGAGCTGAAATTCATCTGATGCTGTGACATTGCCATCATTTTGAACGAGTGAAAGAAAGACAGGAATACGACCTATGCCAGAACTGATTCTGCATCCTGAACATATCGAAGATCCGCAGGTGCTTGTGGATCTGTGTCCCTTCGGCGCCATGGAACTGGACAGCCAGGGAAATCTTTCCATCAGCCCCGCCTGCAAAATGTGCCGTTTGTGTGTCCGCAAGGGACCGAAGGGGGCCGTGGAATTCCGGGAAGATGCGGTAAAGAAGCCAGCGGTGGACAAATCGGCGTGGAAGGGAATCGCCGTGTATGTCGACCATGTGGACGGCAACATTCACCCGGTGACATATGAGCTCATCGGCAAGGCCCGGGAAATGGCCGAAGTGATCCACCAGCCCGTGTATGCCCTGTTTCTGGGGCACAACATTGACAGGCAGGCGCATGAGCTGCTGCATTACGGGGCTGACCAGGTGATCGTGTACGATGAGCCGGAACTGGCCAGGTTTGCGATCGAACCCTATACATCGGCGTTCGAGGATTTCATCCACAGCTATCAGCCCGGTTCGATTCTGGTGGGTGCCACAACCGTGGGCCGGCAGCTGGCTCCCCGGGTGGCTGCGAGAATGCATACCGGTCTCACAGCTGACTGCACGATCCTGGAAATGGCCGAAGAGACCGATCTCTCCCAGATCCGGCCGGCTTTCGGGGGCAACATCATGGCACATATCAAGACGCCGAACAACCGGCCGCAGATGGCCACGGTGCGCTACAAGATCATGAATGCGCCGGAGCGGATGCCCGGGGAAACCGGCGAAATCGTGAACCGGCACATGCCTTCCGGCAAGCTCGTCAGCCGGGTGGAGGTGCTGGATATCGTGGAGAAACCCAAAGAGGAATCCATTGAAAATGCCGATGTCTTGGTAGTGGCCGGACGCGGGGTGAAGAAACCGGAGGACCTGCAGATGCTGCAGGAACTGGCGGATTTGCTGGACGGGCAGCTGGCCTGCACCAGGCCTCTGGTGGAAGCCGGGGTCATGGATGCGAAAACCCAGATCGGGCTCTCGGGACGCACGGTCCGGCCGAAGCTGATCATTACCTGCGGGGTATCCGGCGCTGTGCAGTTCACAGCGGGAATGAACCATTCGGATCAGATTTTTGCCATCAACACGGATCCCGAGGCACCGATTTTCAAGACCGCCAACTACTGTCTGGTGGGGGACCTTTATGAGGTGGTGCCGGAACTCATTCAAAGGATCGAGGCAAGGAAAGGAGCCGCACATGTCTGAGAGCAGCTACAAGCGACTGGATCACGGGGATATCGAGGCGATCCGCGCAATCATTGGCGATGACACCCGTCTGCTTTACGGGGTGGACCTGCCGGAGGACTACAGCCACGACGAACTGGGCGGTGTGGCTTCGTATCCCGATATCGTGGTGCGGGTGAAGACCGCACAGGAAGTCTCGAGGGTCATGAAGTATGCCTGGGACAACAACATTCCGGTGACGCCGCGCGGTGCCGGAACCGGGCTGGTGGGGTCTTCCGTGGCGATGGAACACGGGATCATGCTGGATACCACGCTGATGGACTCCATCCTGGAACTTGATGAGGAAAACCTGACACTGACCGTGGAGCCCGGGGTCCTGCTGATGGACCTGGCGGCGTTTGTGGAGGACCACGGATTCTTCTATCCTCCCGATCCTGGCGAAAAATCTGCGACAATCGGCGGGAACATTTCCACGAACGCCGGCGGCATGCGCGCGGTGAAGTACGGCGTGACGCGGGACTTTGTCCGGGGGCTGGAGGTTGTGCTGCCGGATGGCCGGATCGTGGAGTTCGGGGGCAAGGTCGTGAAGAACTCCTCGGGGTATGACCTGAAGGATCTCATGATCGGGTCGGAAGGCACGCTGGGTGTGATCACGAAGGCGATCCTGAAGCTGCTGCCGAAGCCGGAGAAGACACTGTCGCTGCTGGTGCCGTTTGGGACCCTGCAGCAGGCAATCGATACCGTGCCGGTGATCGTGAAGTCCCGTCACATCCCGACGGCGATCGAGTTCATGGAACGGCAGGTCATCGTGGATGCCGAGGAGTATCTCGGGAAGCCGTTCCCGGACAAGAGCGCCGATGCCTATCTGCTGCTGAAGTTTGACGGCAGCAGTCAGGAGGAAGTGGATGCGGCGTATGAAGCCGTGGCGGATCTCTGTCTGGAGCAGGGGGCGCTGGATGTGCTGATTTCCGATACGGAGGAGCGCGAGGAATCCATCTGGAAGGCAAGAGGCGCGTTCCTGGAGGCCATCAAGGGGTCCACGACGCTGATGGATGAAGTGGACATGGTGGTGCCGCGGAACTGTGTAAATGACATGGTTGCATATTTCGATGAGGTCCAGGCTGCGGCAGGGCTGCGGATCAAGAGCTTCGGCCATGCGGGGGACGGGAACCTGCATGCCTATCTGCTGAAGGACGATCTGTCGGATGAGGAATGGAAGCGCCGGCTCGATGTGGCGATGGAACTTGTGTACAAGAAGGCGCGGGAACTCCATGGACAGGTGTCGGGAGAGCACGGGATCGGGTTTGCGAAGAAGCCGTATCTGAAGGAAGCGCTGCCGGAGGCCGATCTGGAGCTGATGAACGGCATCAAGGCAGTGTTCGATCCGAAGAACCTGCTCAATCCCCACAAGATCGCACAGGCATAACGACGTGCAGGCCACCCGGATCCTTTCAGGATTTGCGTGGCCTGCACGCCGTTTCAAGATGGAGGACTGTGTTCAAGGGAACAGACCCGGCTGGCGTGCAAGTCCGGTGTGCAGTTGAGCGGCAGAGGCGGTTTCGGGGTGTCTGCGGATTTCTGAATCGGACACTTGCCGGCACAGGAGGAGGAATTGGCTAAGGAAAGCCGCCACATTACCAGGGTGTGGTTTGCGGCGTCCTGACCCATCGCGAACGCTCTTTATCCAGACAAAAAGTCCGGGTGCCTCATCACAGGCAGCCCGGATTTTTTGAACGGTTCATGCAACTCTATACTGCCGGAACCTGGAGCCGGCCGACAAATTCCTCTGGAATTTGCCGGACCGGCCGCAGGTTCCTAGTCTCCGCCGAGCTTGCTGGCGGCAAACCAGCCCAGGCCGAAGGTGACCACACCGATGAGCAGCTGTATCCAGCTGAAGCCGGCCCAGTCGGTGTTCAGCAGGATCGCCACGGGACTGGCCACGATCAGGCCAATGATCGCCCAGTACGTCTGAGCCGGCCAGCGGTCCATCACCCATTCGATGAGCTTCGCCACCGCGAAGATCCCCACCACGATGCCCAGGCCGCAGGGAATGAGGGCGCCGCACGCCGGCAGGAGTTTTCCCATGTCGAAGTGGATGAGACCGGACACAAACTGATTGATCAGGTGCAGGATCGGCTCATAGTAGCCCAGGAGCATGAGCATCATGCTGCCCGAGACCCCGGGGATCACCATCGTCGCCGCGGCAATGATTCCCACCAGAAACAGCAGGATCACGTTCATTGGCGTGATGGTCACACTGGCCTGGGCTCCGCTGTTTTCGCCCAGGAGCGCCATGCCGACCACCAGGGCGAAGAAGAGCAGGAAGCAGACCGCCATGCTCGTGTTGAAGCCCTTGTGACGGACTTTGTTCAGGATGAACGGCAGGCTCCCGGCAATCAGGCCGCAGAACCCGAGGTTGGTCGGGACCGGCCATGTGCCCAGGAGGTATTCGAAGAGCTTTGCCAGCAGCACCAGCGCCAGTCCGGCCCCGATGAAGATCGGCAGCAGGAACCGGACAGATTTTTTCCAGTCCCGGAACAGGTGGGTGATGGATTCGATGAGCCGGTCATACAGCCCCATGGACACCAGCATGGTTCCGCCGGATACACCTGGAATGATGTTGGCGATGCCCACCACCACGCCCTGGAGGATTCGTTTCAGCATTCTTGTATTGTTCTCCTTATTTCGTTTGTACCCCGGGATTATATCAGATGGCTTCCGGACTCTGGCAGCGAAATACGAATTGGAACGAAATTCAGGTCTTTCTATTGACGATGTTTGGAAAAACGTAATAATAGGATTTGCGTTATAAAATTTGGAGTTTAGCATTGCTAAACTTGCGGCTGGCGGGGCCCCACCGCTGCCGCGCACCGGAAAGGAGTCGATATGGAAATCGGAAACCGTCTGCGGCAGCGAAGACAGGCCATGGGACTGACCCTGGAAGAGCTTGCCAGCCGCAGCGAACTCACCAAGGGATTCCTGTCCCAGGTGGAGCGGGACCTCACCTCCCCGAGCATTTCCACCCTCGAGGACATCCTGGAAGCCCTGGGAACCAGCCTGCCGGAGTTTTTCTCCCGGCAGCAGGAACAGACACAGATCGTGTTCACCGCACCGGACTGGTTCACCGATGAGCAGGAAGGCTACACCATCGACTGGGTGATCCCCAATGCTCAGAAAAACGACATGGAGCCCATCCGGCTGACCCTGAAACCCGGCGGGATGTATGAAATGGCAGCCCACGAAGGGCAGGAATTCGGCTATGTCCTGCAGGGATGCGCCCGGCTGGACCTGGATGACAGTCAGCTCGAGCTGACACGCGGCAGTGCCTTTTATCTGGATGGCGCCGCCCGTCATGCCCTGACAAACCCCGGGGGATCCAAAGCCGTGATCCTGTGGGTCACCACCCCACCGGCGTTCTAGCCGCGGAAAGCTGCCTGCCCGGGCAGCACAGGCCGGCCGCCTGCGCCGGCGGCATACGAAGGAGAGAGTATGGAAAACGACAAGAACAAGCTGATTCAGTTCCGGCACATCGTCAAGAACTTCGACGACCAGCAGGTGCTGAAGGGAATTGACCTGGATATATATGAAAACGAGTTCGTCACCCTGCTGGGGCCCTCCGGCTGCGGAAAGACGACCCTGCTCCGGATCCTGGGCGGATTCATTGACCCGGATGACGGAGAGGTGATCTTCGATGGCAAGGACATCGCCAAACTGCCCCCGTACAAGCGGGAACTGAACACAGTGTTCCAGAAATATGCCCTGTTTCCCCACCTGAATGTGTATGAAAACATCGCCTTCGGCCTGCGCCTGCAGAAAATGAGTGAAGACGTCATTGAGCAGAAGGTGAAGAAGATGCTCAAGCTCATCGGGCTCGAGGGCTATGAAAACAAGGACGTTACCCTGATGTCCGGCGGCCAGCAGCAGCGTGTGGCGATTGCCCGGGCCCTGGTCAACGAGCCTTCGGTCCTGCTTCTGGATGAACCCCTGGGCGCCCTGGACCTGAAACTGCGCAAGGAAATGCAGTATGAGCTCAAGCGCATCCAGCAGGAAGTGGGCATCACGTTCATTTTCGTCACCCATGACCAGGAAGAAGCCCTGACGATGTCGGACAAGATCGTGGTCATGAAGGAAGGCGAAATCATGCAGGTGGGCACGCCAACGGACATCTACAACGAACCGGCCAACGCCTATGTCGCCAACTTCGTCGGCGAAAGCAACCTGATCCCCGGCCGCATGATCGAGGACCGCCTGGTGCGCTTCAACGACACGGACTTTGACTGCGTCGACGCCGGGTTCCGCCCCAATGAACCGGTGGATGTGGTGATCCGCCCGGAGGACATTGACATCGTGACGCCGGAGGCCGGCAAGCTCCAGGGAACCGTGGAGTCCGTCCTCTTCAAAGGCGTCCACTATGAAGTCATGGTGGAGACCGTGCCCGGTACGCACATCACCGTGAACATGCACGTGAACCGCAATGAAGCCAACGAGAAACAGGAGGGAGATCTGCGGATTTCCGCCAACAACTTCTACCTGGACCTGGAGGACATGAAGGACTGGGACGACAGCGATCTCATTGCCCGTGCGGATGCCCAGGCCTGGAACGCCGCAACGGACGAACTGCTTCCCATTGAACGGGTGCAGACAGACCTGAAAAACGAACTGGGGGAATACTCCGTCACTTTCCATACCGTGGATGGCCTGTCCATCACCCGGAAGATCTGGGTCATTGACCAGAAAGTCGTGGAAAACAAAAAAGTCAATGAAGCGGTGTCCGCCTTCAACTTCTTCAAGACACCCGACGAGATCCAGGAATCGATTGCCCTGGATACGGACCTGAAGACGTGGGCCAACGCCCAGGCCTGGAAACTGGATGACGAAAACGAATCCGTCGGCCTGTCCGTGGAATACGACTTCGATCCGGAGAACATCCGGGAAGGCATTTATCCCGTGACGTTCTGGACCACCGGCCGGGAATTCAAGATCCACACCACGGACTTCGTGGAGGAAGGAAAGAAGGTCGGTCTGACCTTCGAACCGGAGGACATCCACGTCATGGAAAAAATGGGGTTCAGTGAATGAAGCGGTTCCGTCAGCTCGTCGTGCCGTACCTGGTGTGGAGCTTCGTCATGCTGCTTCTGCCGATGCTGCTCATCGCCTTTTATTCCTTCATCCAGGCGGGCAACTCCATCGTGCATTTCCAGCTCACCCTCTCCAACTACACGCGGTTTTTCACCGACAAAGACTTCCTCATCATCCTCTGGCGGTCCCTGGCCATTGCCCTGAAGACCACCGTGATCTGCCTGATCCTGGGATATCCCATTGCCTATGTGATTTCCCGCAGTCCGGAAAAAGTGCAGTCCCGCCTGATCCTGGCCATCACATTGCCGATGTGGATCAACATGCTGGTCCGCACCTACGCCTGGATCGGTCTGCTGTCGGCCGGCGGTCCAGTGGAATGGATCCTGGACCTGCTGCACATTCCTCACGGTGATCTGCTCTACACGGAAACCGCCGTGCTCATTGGCATGGTCTACAACTTTCTGCCTTTCATGATCCTGCAGATCCAGACCTCCCTGGCGAAAATGGACCGCAGCCTGCTGGAAGCCGCGAGCGATCTCGGTGCCAATGGCTGGCAGGCATTCCTGAAAGTCACCCTGCCGCTGTCCCTGCCGGGTGTTGTCTCGGGCATCACCCTGGTGTTTCTGCCGGCAGTCTCGGCGTTCTTCATCCCCAAGCTGCTCGGCGGCGGGCAGTACTTCCTGATTGGCAACGTCATTGAGAACCAGTTCATCACCGTCGGCGAATGGAACTTCGGTTCGGCGATTTCCATGATCATGGCCGTGATCATGATGCTGCTCATGATGCTCGTGCGCAGGCTTGATGCCAGAGGAGGAACGCGATGAAATCCCCCGAACAGAACAGAGCTGCGGCGAACAGAAACGGTGGACGCACCCGGATCCCCGCCAATATCCTGATGGCGCTCACCCTGCTGTTTTTCTATCTGCCCATTGTGTTCATGGTGGTGTTCTCCTTCAACAGCTCCAAGTCGCTGACCAGCTTCACGGGTTTCTCCCTGCGCTGGTACGAGACCATGCTCAAGAGCCACGGCATGATGGAGTCCCTGTATGTGACCATCATTGTCGCCCTCGTGGCCACTGCGATTTCCACGATGGTGGGCACGATCACCGCCATTGGCATGTCCTATTCCCGGAAACTCGTCCGGCAGTACATCACCCAGGTCAATGACCTGCCCATGATGAACCCCGAAATCGTGACCGCCATTGGCCTCATGCTGCTGTTCATCACCTTCAACGTGGAACGCGGCTTCGTGACCCTGCTGCTGGCGCACATTGCCTTCTGCATTCCCTATGTGATGCTGTCCGTGACCCCCCGCCTGCGCCAGCTGGATCCCAACCTGGCGGATGCAGCCATGGACCTTGGTGCCACGCCCTGGCAGACCCTGACGAAAGTCATCGTCCCCCAGATCTGGCCGGCAATCGTATCCGGTGCACTGGTGGCCTTCACGATGAGCTTCGATGATTTCATCATTTCCTACTTCACCACCGGCCAGGGTGTCAAAAACCTGTCCATCATGGTTTACACCATGAGCAAGCGCGTGAATCCTTCCATCAACGCCATCTCCACCCTGGTGGTGCTGTTCATCACCCTGGGTGTGGTGCTGATGAATGTCGTACCCTGGCTCCGGGAAAAACTCCACAGAAACAACCCCGCATCCCTGGAAGGCGAGTTCCGGAAACATCCGCGGAAATGGCCCTGGACCCTGCTGGCTGCAGCGGTGGTCATTGCTGCAGTGTTCGGACTGCGCGGCGGACTCGTGAGCGACAAGCCCTTTGCCGGCCAGACTCTGCACATTTATCTCCCGGGTGAATATGTCGGGGAGAACTACATCAGCGGTTTCGAGGAGCTGACCGGAGCCACGGTCGTGGCGGACAACTTCGACTCCAATGAACAGATGTACATCAAAGTTGCCAACGGCGATTCCTATGATGTGCTGATTCCGTCGGATTACATGATCGAACGCCTGATCCAGGAAGACCGCCTGCAGAAACTCGACAAAACAAAGCTGGAAACCGCGATGTCCCTGCTGGTGGATGAGACCCTGAACCTCAACTATGATCCGGGAAATGAATACAGCGTGCCGTATTTCTGGGGTACGGTGGGCATTGTGTACGACAAGACAAAGGTCAGCGAACAGGACCTGGAGAAAGAAGGATTCAGCATCTTCCTGGACCCGAAGTACAAAGGCCAGATCTATCTCTATGATTCCGAACGCGACAGCTTCATGATGGCGCTCAAAGCCCTCGGCTATTCGATGAATACGAAGGACGAAAACCAGATCAATGAAGCCTACAACTGGCTGCTGGAATGTGTCCGGACCATGGATCCGGAAATCGTGACGGATGAAATCATTGACAATATGGCACAGAGCCGCAAGGCGCTGGGTCTGATCTACTCCGGCGATGCGGCGTATGTCATGTCGGAAAACGAAAACATGGGCTACTACCTCCCGAAGGAAGGCAGCAACCTGTGGTGTGACGCGATGGTGATTCCGAAGAACGCCAGGAACGTGGAACTGGCCACGGCGTTCATCGAATACACCTGCCAGTATGAAGCGGCGTACGACAACTCCAGTTATGTGGGGTATACCTCACCGAACCAGGAGGTCATGGATGAACTCGCTGAATCGGACTTCGCGGGAATCAATGCCTATATCCCGAGAACCGGATACGGGAAAGACGAAGTGTTCGAATTCGACGAGAATGTCCGGAAAATCATTGCGGATCAGTTTGCACGGGTGAAAATTGCGGCCTCCAACGCCGGATGACACCCGCTTTGTCCGCAAATGCGAGAAAGCCCCGGCCAGGGGCTTTTATTCTGCGCCCGACTGTAAGGGCCAGGCGTGGCCTCAACCGGAAAAGAGATGCATCTGGCACAAAGTCTGTAATAACTTACATGAAACAAAGCGGTTATGACTTTCAGGCACAGCCGGATGGACTATACTGTGTAAGGGAGAGATTGGATTATGCTTGCAGACAAACGGTATGAACGAATCGTGGAGATCACGGAAGAACAGGGGTTTGTGAAAACCCGGGAACTGGCGGACATGCTCCGGGTATCGGAAACCACGATCCGCCGGGACGTGGAGGAACTGGATGTCCGTCACCGGCTGATTCGCGTTCATGGAGGAGCCAAGAGCCTGACGAAGGCAAACCTGACCACAAGCCAGGATGAGAAACTCATGCGGGAGCGCGTCACAGTGCATGCGGGAGAAAAAGCAATGATTGCCCGTCGGGCTGCGGATATGGTCCAGGATGGCGACTGCATTTTCCTCGACGGCGGCACCACGATCCTGCCCCTGGTCCCTCTTCTGAAGGACAAACACATTACCATCGTGACGCATTCTTCCCTCGTGGTGGAAGAATTTCAGGAAGGAAACGCCCGGCTGTTCGTGCTCCCGGGTGACTACGATGTGTATTACAGCATGTTCACCGGACCGGTGACGACCCACGTCCTGTCCAGGTTTCATTTCAACAGCTGCTTTATCGGCTGCCTGGGGGTGAATCCCAGGGAAGGCACTGTGCTGGCCTCCGAAACCATGACCCCTGCCGTGAAGCTCAAAGCCATGGAGCAGTCCAGCCGTGCGGTTCTGATGGCAGACAGCTCGAAAATGGACATCCGCGCTTTCTACACCATGGCAGATCTCGCGGAGTTTGATTTCGTGATCACAGACCCGGGGGTTCGGGAATACCTCAGCGATGATGAGATTCCGGAAAACTTTATTCTCAGCGATTCCATGGAATAAGGACAGACAGCAGGATATTCTGACAGACCGGCTGAAACCCGGTCTTTCTTTTGGTTCCATGCCGATGATGGCCGGGAGGGGCAGGAAAGAAGAGGCAATCGGGATTCGCGAGAGGGGTATTTGCATTAATTGGCAGGAAGAATAAATAAAATGCAAAAAAGTGCAGAAAAGGGGTTGCACTTCTGTGTGGGTGTGGTATTATAAATGAGCCGCAAGTGATTTGGATAAATCAACAGTCCGCAACACAGAAAAGAATAAAAAGTTCAAAAAATGTGTTGACAGACTCTTGCGGATGAGTTAAGA
>OFFX01000995.1_pt1 | contig 21429 bp, 18 predicted proteins | sample 1521511 | NCBI WGS metagenome assembly OFFX01 (sample SAMEA3504125, study PRJEB24116) | mouse gut metagenome | biome: mouse gut; feature: mouse-associated habitat; material: faeces | place: Denmark | collected 2011
GCAGGAGCTCCGGACTGACAGGCGTGTCAAGTACATCCAGAAGCACGTCCTTAAGTTCCCCGCTGCCGCAGGTGTCCGCATAATACTGTACCAGATGGCGCACCAGCGTCTTCGGCACGCCGGCATTGACACCGTACATCGACATGTGGTCGCCGTTGTAGGTGGCCCATCCCAGAGCCAGTTCCGACATATCCCCGGTCCCGATGACCAGGCCGCCCGTGCGGTTGGCGATATCCATCAAGACCTGGGTGCGCTCTCTGGCCTGTCCGTTTTCATAGGTCACATCATGGTCCTCTGTCTTCTGTCCGATATCCCGGAAATGCACCGTCACCGCTTCTTTGATATCCACTTCCTGCAGTGTCGCCCCCAGGGTGCGCGCCATTTTGCAGGCATTATCGTAGGTTCTGTCCGTGGTGCCGAAGCACGGCATGGTCACGGCCGTGATCTGCCGTCTGTCCAGTCCCAGCATATCAAAAGCACGCACCGTCACCAGAAGCGCCAGCGCAGAGTCCAATCCGCCCGAAACCCCGACTACCGCCGACTGACAGCCTGTATGCTCATATCGTTTCTTAAGGCCGCAGGACTGAATGGACAAAATCTCCTCACACCGCCGCGCGCGCTCCTTCTCGTCCGCCGGCACGAAAGGCCTGCCCCCGAAGCTGCGCTCCAGCGCCGTCTCTTCTTCCTCCATGGAAACAGGTATCACAAGATAAACCCCGCTGCGCTCCGGCCGGTAGCTCATCATCCGCCGTCTTTCATGCTGCAGCCTGTGAAGATCCAGATCCGCATAGAGATTCTCCGGCGCGAAGCGTTTCGCCTGCGCCAGCATCGTCCCGTTCTCCGCGATCATGTTATGGCCGCCGAAGACCAGATCCTGGGTGGACTCGCCTTCCCCCGCCGAAGCGTAGACATAGCCCGCGATCAGCTTCGCGCTGGAAGACTTCACCAGCATTTCCCGGTACACATCCTTGCCTACGGTCTCGTTGGAAGCCGACAGGTTCACCAGCACCGTGGCTCCCGCCAGCGCATGTCTCGTGCCCGGCGACAGGGGCGCCCACAGATCCTCGCACAGCTCGCAGCCCACCGTCAGGCCGCGCACCGCATCCACTGCGAACAGGATGTTGGTCCCCACAGGCACCTCTTTTCCATGAAAAAGGTAGATCTCCGGTTCTTCGTTGCCCGGCATGAAATGTCTTGCCTCATAGAACTCCGCATAGGAAGGGATATAACGCTTCGGGATAAAAGCCAGCACCTCTCCGTTCTGCAGCACCGCCGCCACATTGTAGAGCTTGTGGCCCATCTCCAACGGCAGTCCCACGAACACAAGCGCATCACTGCCTTCCGTGGCATCCGCCACCACGTCCAGCGCTTCCCGCGCCTGCACAAGCAGCAGCTCCTGCAAAAAAAGGTCGCCGCATGTATAGCCTGTAATGCACAGCTCAGGAAAGACAATGATCTTCGCCCCTTTTGCATATGCCTCTTTCAGTCCTTTACAGATCTCGCCCGCATTGTACGCCGGATCCGCTACCCGGATCTTCGGGGTCATCGCCGCCGCCTTGATAAATCCATGTTTCATGAATTGTCCCGCCTCTCTTTATCTCTGTGCCTTTCTTTACCGGTATAGCTTCCTCAGTTCTTCCACACTGAACGTATAATCCGTGTTGCAGAAGTGACAGTTCAGCTCCACATCTTTGCCCTCGTCGATCAGCTCCTTAAGCTCCTCTCTGCTCAGGCTGGTCAGCACCTTCTCCACCCGCTCCTTGCTGCAGTTACAGTAGAACGACACCGGAACGCGGTCTGTAAATTCCACGCCCAGATCGCCCAGCACATCCTCCAGAATCTGCTCCGGGCTTTTGCCCTCTTCCAGCAGTGTGGTGACAGGCGCAAGCGACGCCAGCTTTTTCTCCAGCGCACCGATCACCGCCTCTTCCGTAAAAGGCATCAGCTGCAGGATAAAGCCGCCTGCCTGCTTCACCGTATTATTCCTGTCCATCAAAACCCCCAGCGCGACCACCGAGGGCACCTGTTCCGACGCCGCAAAATAATAAGTCAGATCGTCGCCGATCTCTCCGGTCTGCAGCGCCACGGTGGAAGAGTACGGTTCCTTCAGGCCCATATCCTTGATGACCGTCAGCGTGCCCTTCCCGATCACGCCGCCTACATCCAGCTTGCCGGCGCTGTTTGGCGGCATCATCGCCTGCGGGCTGCCCGCATATCCCTTCACGTGCCCGCCCGCATCCGCCGTCACCACCAGACTGCGTACCGGCCCGCGTCCGTTTATCTGCAGCGTCAGCAGATCCTTCCCGCCTTTCAGCATACTTCCCATCATCACGGCGCCCGTCATCAGCCGTCCCAGCGCCGCCGTCACCACCGGGCTTAAGTCATGGGCGCTCCTGGCATGTTCCACCGTATCCTTTGATGTGATCGCGAAAGCCCGTATCTGTGCATTCGCCGCCGTTGCCCTCACTATGTAGTCCGCCATTCTGCTGCCCCTCCTGTCTGCTTTGTTAATAACCATAGTATCCTACAGGATATCCAAATTATACAAAAAATGTCATGCGCCTTTGCGCGCCACCACATAAATCCGTTCGCTCACGTCATTTACCGCCTCATGGGTGTCCGCATCGACCGCCTCCACAAACACCATACCGGCCCTGCGCAGACAGTCCTTCATCTGCTCCAGCTCATAGCCCCGCTGGTAATGGGTCTCCTGAAATCTCCGGTATAACGCATGATCCGCCTGCTCCATGTCTGCAGGCTCTTTTACAAACACGGTCAGATCATATTCATTGATCTGTTCCTCTTCGTGATAGTAATTATCCCAGATAAAGCTGCAGTCTTCCCGGGTCTCCGCGATCGTGGCATCCCCTATGACCTGCGCATATTTATATACCGTATTGAAATCGAAGATAAAGATCCCCTGCGGAAAAAGGTAATTATTGACCAGTCGGAAGGTCTGCACGATCTCCTCCTCTTCCAGCAGATAGTTGACCGAATCGCAGACACTGATCACGGCGCCGACTGTACCGTACAGTTCAAATGTCCGCATGTCCTGCAGCAGATAGAGGATATCCAGCCCTGCGCTGTCTCTTTTCTCTATGGCAATCTGCAGCATCTCCTGCGCGTTATCTATCCCGATCATATCATAGCCCTGTGCGGCCAGAAGCTGCGTCAGCGTGCCCGTACCACAGCCCAGATCCAGAATGGTATTCTGCTCCTGACGCAGATTCTCTTTTATGACATTATCGTCAGTTTCTATGGCATAATGATTACCCGTGCCTTTGCCGTCCGCCGGGACGGTGCCGGACGACACAGAATCCTGCCCGCCTCCCCGGTGTTTTTGCAACAGCGCCGGCAAAAAGCGGCTCCACTCCTCATAGGGCGTGTCATCCATAAACGTATCGTATACCTGTGCAAATCCTGTATATGCTTCCATGGTCAAATTCCTGTCGCGATTGATAAAAGCACCTTCCATCTACCCGGAGATGCAAGGTGCATAAACAACTTTATTTCTTATTATCGTAAAACTGCGGACTCACATAATTGAGACGGTTCATATTGTTATAATAGTTCCTGGCCGCTTTGTTCTGGGAAGCGCCGGTGCCGATGGCAACCCGCTTCCTGTTAAACTGGTTCTCCGCCAGCATCTTATTGCGCATATTGCCTGCATTCAGCGTCACGATCTTGTCTGTGATCTGCTGAATCAGCTCTTTCATGCGTATGATCTCCATGCGGTAACGCGCCTTGTCCCGGAGCAGTTCCTCCCGCACCCTGTCATAGACAGTTTCAAAACCCTGATCCAGTTTGTCCAGTTCTTCTATGTAGAAGCCCTGCTGGTTGATCGCCTCATCAAAGGCATCCATATCCAGATCTTCTTCTTTCAGAAGCTCTTCCTGCACACCGTTCTGCCGGATCATATCGTCAAGCAGCTTCGTCTTCTTCTCCAGACTCTGTAATAATATCTGTGCACCGCTCTGGCTCATAAACATACCCCTTTATATCCTGCTGTAACAGCCAACTGTCTGTTACGCCTTATTGCACTTCTTCATAACTTCCTTCCAGGTATCCCGGAGGCTTCTAAGATGTCCGTTCACCTCTTCCAATATCTCCTTGTCCTTCCTGACATTGGCCTCGAACAGACGACGGAGCACATAGACATAGATTCTGTCAAAATCTTCCGCCACCTCATACTGACGATCCAGCGTATTACGAAACTCTTCGATGATACGCTGTGTCTTCATGATATTGTTGTGTGCTTTCTCCATCTCATTATTCTCAATCGCCATGATGGCAATGTTACAAAATTTGATCGCGCCCTCGTATAGCATCAAAGTCACTTCCGCCGGTGTGGCTGTCAATACTTTATTTCTCTGATACTGTTCATAGGGATTCTGTACTGGCATATGATTCTTCCTCCTGCATTTAAAGGTCTATAGTTTAATAATACAGTTGACTGCGCGGCCTGTCAATATTTTAAATCAATACACCGTATCGGAAAAGTCCCTGCACAGGCGCTTTCGATACGGTGTACCTGACAGCACATCAATGCGCCGCCTTCATATACCTTTTGTTATGTGGTTTACTATATGTTATGTCTGTCAGGCTGGACAGACGGCGGTTTCCCGCTCCGTCATCAGCTTATCAGCCGCCGAGCATACCGGATACGGCATTGTTCTTGGACTGCAGCTTCGCCATGGCCGTCTCCATCGCCGAGAACTTCTTATACCAGTTATCAATCAGGGCATTCAGCTTGGTCTCTTCCTTCTTGATCCTGTCGGTATAATCTTTATATTCCTTCTCCATCGTCTTATCGTTGTAGACGGTAAAGGCGCTGCTGGTATCCTTGATGGCCTTCATCTTATCCGTCAGTGTATCATAAAGATTCTTGGACAGTCCTGCAAAGAATTTCTGTACGGTCGCCGGATCGGATGCGATCATGGCGCGCAGCTTATCATCATTGTTCGCCACAGCCGGATCGTCTTTGTCACCGTCGATATGGTAAGCGCCTTTCTCGTTATCGGCCGCATTGAAATACCCCAGTGTATTGATACCGAAATCAGACAAATACATCTTCCTGCCGTTTACGGTAGCGCCCTGCATCAACGCATTCTTCATGGCATCCGTCACGTTACGCAGCGTGGAATCCCTTCGCAGCAGGGAATCCTTGATCTTCTTCTCCCACTCCTCGATCTCGGAATCCGCCAGCCCCTGCTTCTCCTCGGACAAAAGCGGCTCATAGCCCTTTGAAGAATCCGCATTGTACAGGCCGTCCATCTCATTGATCAGCTTATTGTACTCGGTGAAGAAGTTCTTGATCATATTGAAGATCTCGTCGGTATCCTCTGCGGTAGTCAGCGTGATCTCTTCCGAAATCTCCTGCTGTACCGTGATGGTCATGCCGTTGATCTCGAAGGTGTTCTTGCTGCTTGTGTATTCTACGCCGTTCAGATTGATCGTAGCGTCACGGCCGTCAATCTTGGTGGCCAGCCCCAGCGCTTCCTTCTCAGCATCGGAAAGAGTTTCATAATCCGCCGCATCCTTCAGATACTGCTCCGCCATCGCTATTTTATCATCAAAATAACCTGCTATCTCATCCTTGGCTTTCTGGGTAGCCTGCAGCTTCTTATCGGCATCCAGGACCGGCTCGCCGGTGGTCGGATCGACTTCATAGTAGGATCTGTTATCGGCGATCGTCTCCTTGTTGGCCTCTATCGCATTCTGGATATTGGCAACACCCTTGACATAACTGTAGTGAGCGTTCTTCTCATTGAAAGCTTTCTGAGCATCGGTTACTTTCTCGCTGGCCTCCGTCACTGCTTTCTCTGCCAGTTCAATGTCAACCTCTGTGGCAGTATTATTCTTTTTCAGTTCCGCCAGCTCCTCCTGCGCCTTTTTCAGGGCATCCTTCGCATCGTCCAGCGTCTTCTTGAGGCCGCCGACCCGCTCCATGACCTGATTGCCATCAGCGTCCAATACGGGCTGGCCTTTATCGTCCAGCTTGGGCGTCTCCGGGCCGTACAGTTCTTCATATAAAGCATCGGCCTGGGCATTGACCTTATCCTTGTCGTTCTCGTCATAGTCGATCTGATATTTGCTGTTCTCGTCATTATCTTTGAACAGCGCATCCAGACGCTTCTGATATTCCTCATTGGCTTTCAACAAAGAATCCGTGCTGGCCTTCTTGGCAGCGATCAGCCTGGCAATCTCTTTAGCCTCTGCATCTCCACGGGCTGTCAGATCCGTTTTATAGCTGGCCCACAGCTGATACTCTTTATACTCGTTACTTGTCGTGTCATAAGCTGCTACCAGGCCCAGCTTGCCGAGAATATCCTTACCGCCGGCATCATTGCTCGTGATCGTAAAATCAGCCGTCGCGCCGGAGTTCTTGGCATTTATATAAAATCTCTGGTTCTTGGCATCAAAGCTCGCCGAAAGGCCTGCCGCATTCAGCTGGTTTACCACGTCGGATATCTTCATATCCTCTTTGAGCGTGATATCCGTGGATCTGCCGTTCACTTTCACACGGAAGGAACCTTCTCCGGAAAATCCCATATCCTTTAATTTCGTCATCGCCGAAACCTTGACGTCATTTCCGTCTTTATCTTTGATCGGAGCAAGCTTGCCGCCGGTCAGATACCCCTGCTTCGCCAACTGCCCGATCTTCAAAGTCTGCACGCTGTTCGGCGCGTCTGCCGAGGTGACGATGCTTACCGCATTGGGATGCGATACCTTCGTCGATTTCCGCATATAAGAACCTTCAAAGCGCATATTGTCCAGTATGTTCGTGTAAAAACTGTAAATCTTCGTGTTCAGGGCCTTCCATGCATCCTGCTTCCAGCTCAGTTTGGTCTGCGCCTTCACGAGTTTGTTCTTCTTAACGCTCTGCGCAGAGGCAAGTTCGCTGATGATACTCTCCGTATCCAAACCGGAATACATACCCGTAATTCTGATAGCCATTTTCGTTTCCTCCTAAATGCTGTCTGCCATCTCCTGTTGCAATACTATAGTTTCTCATCTACAAGGATACCTGCCATCTCCCAGATGCTCGCGATCATGTCGAGCGTCTTCTCCGGCGGAAATTCTTTCAGAATCTCCTTCGTATCCTTATCCAGTATCTTGATCATGATCCTGTTCGTCTTCTCATGAACGCCGAACACCGCTTCCGCATTGGTATTGCGGATCTTCTTGTTCATGTCTGCGATCATCTTCTTCAGGCTGTCCGGCATCCCGGGAACCTGTGCGTCCATCTCCTCCTGCTGCTGCTCGCTGCCGTTGCCTTCGCTGCCTGCCTGCTCGTCTTCGGCCTGCACTTTGGTCACGGATGCAGTGGTCGCATCAACATTGACTGTCTGTCCGTCCTCGGGAACTTCCGTGTTCACCTGTGTTACTGTCTGCGGTTTTACAGCCGCCTGTGCCTGATAGGTCATAGCACTGTTTAATGGTTCGATTGCCATTGCCGATCACCTCCATGTGATATAGTATACTTTATAGAATCGTCAATTGATAACGTCCGTTCCTCTCCAGTATACAGCGTCCTTCGTGATCAGGGCAGATTTCGGGGCACAGTCGCAGAGAGTTACCACGTGATCTTTGATATATATATCGGAAAAATGAAGAATATGTTTAGGGCAGCTGATACAAAACGGGCACTATTATGTTACAATATCATCATGTTTCACAACAAAAAACCATCGCTGGTCAGAACGGAGGCCCCTATGGAAATCTTATTTTACCGCTACAACAACATCTGTGAACCCGATCTTATCCAGACCTTCACCGATTTCGGCATCACGGTCTGCACGGAAGAAACAGAAATGACCGATAAACATGTCTCGCCGCAGCAGTGCGCCCTCCGGCTCACACAATGGCTGACGGAGCATTCTTTCGCTTTCGTGTTCAGCATCAATTTCTTCCCGGCGATCTCCTATACCTGCAATCGCTTCAAGGTGCCCTACGTATGCTGGAGCGTGGACTCTCCCGTGCCGGAGCTGTTCTCCAACGCCCTGAAAAACGAGTGGAACCGCATTTTCTTATTCGACCATGCACAGTATCAGTCGTTTCATCCGGTAAACCCCGGACGGATCTTCTATCTGCCCCTGGCCGCAAACGTAAAGCGCTGGGAAAGGGCCGTGCTTGGCATGACGGAAAAGGATTTTGCCGGATATGGCGGCGACGTCAGCTTCGTAGGTTCCCTCTATACGGAAAAATGCCGCTACGACAGGCTGCTCCATGCACAGCCGCTGCCTGCCGGGACAGACGCTGCCGCCGCTGCCTGCACCGGCCTTTCAGAGCACACCCGCGGCTTTGTGGACGGACTGATCGAGGCACAGCTTAAAGTATACGGCTGTAATTTCATCGCCGATGCACTGACGGACCGTGTCATCCGTGAGATCACAGAGGCCGATCCGGATTTTTACAGAGGCGGCGACACTTACACGGACACCGGACGCTATCTGACCGCACACCAGTATATCGGCATAAAACTGGCGGCCGTCGAGCGGGAGCGGACGCTGAACCGGCTGGCGGAGCATTTTCAGGTCAATCTCTACACCCGCAGCGACACGTCGGCGCTTCCCAAAGTACACTGCAAAGGGCCTGCACTGACACTGACCCAAATGCCCAAAATCTTTCACGCAAGCAGGATCAATTTAAACATCACCATGCGCCCCATCGAGACCGGCCTCTCCCAGCGGATTTGGGACGTGCTGGGCTGCGGCGGCTTCCTTTTGACCAACTGGCAGGCTGAGATCCCGGAATATTTCGAGATCGGGCGGGAGCTTGAGACCTACGAGTCGATGGAAGAACTGGAACACAAGGTCCGGTATTACTTAAGCCACGAGAACGAGCGCATCGAGATCGCCCTGAACGGTTATGAAAAGGTGGCTGCGCTGCACACTTATGAGATCCGGGTTGCGGAGATGATCCGGGTGTTAAATTCCCTGCTTTAAAAAAAGAACAGTCTGTCACAAACACAGACTGTTTTTTCTGTCGTTATTCTGTTATCCAAGCAGATTCTGCAGTGCCTCAATACCGGCCACATCAACAGACTCCTGATTGGCATCCTGTATCTGCACATAGACTTCCTTGCGGTATACCGGGACTTCACGGGGAGCGCTGATGCCCAGCTTCACCTGTTCGCCTTTGATCTCCAGCACCGTGATCTCCACGTTATTGTTGATCACCAGCGCCTCGTTCTTTTTTCTGGATAAAGCTAACATCTACTCACCTGCTTTCTTCTTGTTTAATATATCATAGATCGGGAATTTTACCTGATAGGTATCGCCTTCCGCGATAACCTGTATCGCTTTTCTCTCCCCGGCATTGATCACGATCGGGCCTTTCAGATTTACTGACATCTGTGTCAGATCACTGGGCACCGTCACGGTCACGAGCACAAGCAGGTCATCCGGCTTGATCTCACCAAGGTTATTCAGCAGTTCGTCGTCCGCCTCGGGATTATAATCCGGGCATACGAGCAGCGGATCCATGACCGGCATCGCAAAAGCAGGCTCCTGGATGGACTGCAGCCAGTGAATGGAGTCCGATCCCTTCTCCTCGTCATGGATCAGCGCAAAATCCTTCAGATCCGGAAAGCCGATGATCCCTTTCGGAAAATATATGAGCTTATCGTCATCCACTGTGATCTCGCCAAACACTTTTGTCGTAATCTGCATAGTCTTAACCTTCCTCTCTTAAATACGGCAGCAGATACACGGTCATCAAAACCATTTTCATGGTCAGCCCGTTACCTGCTGCCGCTGTCTCTTAGATATAGTTCATCAAATTGGTCTGCATGATCTTACCGGTAGCCATCAGCGCCGCCTGATAGGTCAGCTCCGCACTGGATAACTCTACTGCAACCTGGGTAATATCAATCCCCTCATTGTCTGTCTGCAGCTCCTTAAAGGTTGCCTTCTGGCTGGAAAGTCTTTCTGTGATCAGATCCAGACGGCTTCCTCTCGTCGCGTTGTTGGTGATCGCCAGATCGTTGTTATCGCGGTATTTCTGATACTTCGTGATCTGGTTCTCGAATTTCTTCTGGATATTCTCGCGGATGTAGGAATCCGCCTTCTTGGCGCCTTCCATCTGCAGGGACAGTTCCTGATAAGCCGCACTGTCCTCCGGCAGATCCTGCATCTTCTTCTCAAGATCGCTGATCTTGGTCTCGATCGCTTTCAGCTGCTGCAGACTCTGGGAATAGAAATCGTCCATGTCTCTTTGCACATCGTGGGTAAAGACCTCTGTCGTCACGGTGTTGACCTGGATCTTCTGGTTGAAACCTACGTCGTAATAAATATCCTGGTCTTCCTTCACCTTATTATAGATGATCTGCTGGCCGTCATCCTTCGTCTCCGTGCAGGGGAAGTAGTGAACGGGATTAATGTCGCCCTCTTTCCAGTTGCTCTTGTCGTAGTTGACTTCAAACCTGTCGCCTTCTTTGAACTGATTCTCGTAGAAATCCTTGCTGAATACCAGTTCGCCTGTGCCGGCAACAAACGCGATCCCCTTCTCCGTACCGTCGGCAACTGCCTTGTAGGCATCCTCCGCCGTCGCATAAGACGTGATATTGTTAAGCGCTGTCCCGTTCTGCGTCAGAGTCGGCAGCTTGGGGTTGCCGTTCTCATCCTTGCTGTCTATATCATTATAGGCCAGCCGGAAACGGTACATCGTGGTGTTGGTCACATACTGCTCGTAGCTCTCCGTGGCCGCAGCTCCCGCAGGAAGTCCCTTATCCAGCACGCTGAAATCCGTGTAGTTGATGGTGCTGATGCTTTCATAACCGATGCTCTCCGTAAGATTGTAGGACACCGGATGTTTCTTCATCTGCGCGATATCCTCCGCCGAGAACGTGATCGCCGTATCCGTCCGGAAACCGGAGAACACATAACGACCCGCATAATCCACATTACCGCTGTCGTAAAACGCCTTCGTCAGGGATTTCATCTGCTCCAGAATGATACTCAAATCTTCCGAAGTCTCATATTTGTTGGCTGCTCCTGTCGCCTGCTCATACAGATTCTTCAATACAGAATCGATCGTCGCGAGCGCGTCCGCCGTTACCGTCAGCCACTGATCGGCGTCAGCCGCATTCTTATCATGATACTGCGTCACGCTGGTCACATTACTGCGCAGACGCAGCGCACGGATCGCCACCACCGGATCGTCGGAAGGCCGCACGATCTTACTCTGATTGGTCATCTGATTCGTCAGCTTATCTTCCATGATCTTAGTCTGATTGATATTATACAGCGAATTATTCCGCATGATCTTATTTGTCATTCTCATGGCTTATCATCCTCTTTTCCATCAAATTGCTTCGCCTGTGAGTGCCCTGTCGTCTTAGACGCCGGTCTGCAGGATCAGTCTGTCGTAAATCTCTGTCAGAACCGAGATCATCTTGGAAGCCAGTGTATAAGAATTCTGGTATTTCACAAGGTTTACCGCTTCCTCATCTTCATCAACGCCGGAGATGGAAATTCTCTGGTTGTCAATATTGGTCTCCAGACTCAGATAGGTCGCATAGAAAATATTGGCATTGCTGGCATTTAAAGCCGCGTCTGACAATACGCACTCCAGGAACCCGCCTGCATCTCTTCCACGGAAACTGAACTGGTTCTTGTCGCTCATCATGGAGATCACTTTCTTGACCTGTTCACACTGCTCCACACCGTCTATCTGCTCATTGCCATTTTCGTCGATCGTCCGGCCTCTCGTTCCCAGCAGGGAAGCGTCCTTCATCAGCGCGTCCAGGATTTCCAGATTGCCCGCCGTCATATAGTAATAGCCCTTGCCGTTCTGCGCGGAATCATTCAGCTGGTCTTCCGTATACTGGCCGTCCTGCTTCGGCTTCTGGGCCGTAAACAGAATACCGGCATCATCGCCTGCCGCCGTGAGACCGTCCGTAAAGATATCGTTCACCTTCTTGGTAAACTCACGAACCCACTCGTTCATCTGCTGCATGTAGTAGGGAACACCCTGATATCTCACATCATCGCCGACCGTTGCCGACTTGTAATTCTTGACCGCCGTGATCGGCTCTTCGCTTTTCAGATTGTCGATCGTAAAGGTATATTCGCCGTCTCCGTTATAGCTCCAGTCCGTATAATAATACAGCTGATTGCCGATATTGATCACGCCGCCCGTATCGGACAGATTACATTTCATCATTGTGCTCAGATAGGCATCTTCCGTCTTGATGGTAACTTTGCTCGTATCACCGCTGTAGATGACCTCCGAAGTCGTACCCCGGAAATACTCTCCGTTATTACCGTCACGCATCTCGATCAGGCCTTTTAAGGCGCCTGTCATGGATGCATTATATAAACCAAACTCCGGACCGTGTGTCCAGCGGATGTCATACAGACCGTCAATATCCGTCTGATTCACTTTCTCGTCGGAAGTGCGGGCCACGCATTCGAGCTGATTGTATTCATTCTGGTCAACCAGGATCTGGCCGCCTGCGATCCGCACGATACAGCGGTATGCGCCTGTCTCATTCCCCGTCTGATCGTAGATCGGCTCTTCCGTCACATCCACATTCACGATCGCCGACAGCTCGTCGATCAGCAGATCCCTCTTATCCCGCAGCTCATTGGCCACCGGCCCGTTGATCTCTATCAGATTGATCTGCTTGTTGACCGTCGCCAGATCCTGCGCGATGGAATTGATATGGTCAACACGAATCTTGATCTCATCGTTGACGTCCGCCTGCAGATTCTGCAGATCGCCGTACATATTGTTGAAGTAGTCCGCCATACTCTTGGCTGTCGAGATAAAAGCGCTCTTGGTGGAATCACTGCTGGCATTCTTCGTGATCTCCTGCAGTGCCTCACCCAGGTCATCGAAGATCGACTTGAATCCGGTCTTGCCGTCGTCGGTCAGATACTCTTCGATCATCTTACAGTAGTAAGCCTTCGTGTCGAACTCTCCGAGCTTCGTCTCGTTCTCACGGAACTTCTGGTCGTAGAAGCTGTCACGGATCCGCTCGATGGCCAGCGTGTTGACGCCGGCGCCCGCACAGCCATAGGTAGCAAATACACGGAGCGGGTTCATGGCTTCCTGCTTTACTTCCTGACGGCTGTAACCAGCCGTACTTGCATTACTTATATTGTTAGCCGTCGTGTTGAGGGCCGCGTTCGCTGCCCGCAGTCCCGATGCGGCAATTTCCAAACCAAAAAATGTTGATGACATAGGCTCACCTCTTCTATCTTCCCAACGCAGTTACCAGATGCTCCAGCATCTCGCTGACCACGTTGATATAACGGCTGGACGCATTGTACGCGTTCTGGAATTTGATCATGCTGGTCAGCTCTTCATCGGAAGAAACTCCCACCACCTGCTCTCTCGCATAAAAAATCGCGTCCGTAGTCATTGTCTGGTTCTCCTGAATCAGCCTGAATACCGAACCGCCGTTGGCCACCTGCGATACCAGGTTCTTATAATAGTCGGTAAAGCCGACCGGCGTCTGTACGTTGGGATTCAAAGTATATATCTTCGCTTCAAAAGCTGCTTTCAATTTCTCGACTGTCGCATTATCCTCGGAGTGCTCCGACAACCGGAAGGATAACAGAGAAGGATTCTGACGCAGCACGGTGTTGACCGTCATATTGGATGTGGTCCAGTCGTCACCTTCTATCGTCTTGACAAACAGCTGCCAGGGGTTGCCGTTCTCATCCCGCATATAATTCGGGTTGCCGTCCTCTGCGGCTTTCTCCGCCGCTTCCGCCAGAATGTCGTTGATCGTCGTCGTTACGATATGGATCAGCTGGTCAAACTCCGCCTGTATATTCATAACGATGGACTGCGCCACGTTCTTATTATACCAGCCGTCCACTTTCTGCGTCGGGTCATTCGGATCCGAACCCGGCGGATAATCCTTGATCTCTTTATAAGTCGCTCTGTGGTCGCCCCTTGCCAGAAGCATTCCTTTCAGAGAACCGATATCCGTATTCAGCTCGGAAGAAATCGTCCTGCTCAGGTCAAACACCTTCGCCGCGCGGATATCCTCTTCCGTAACCACCGGATTGCCTTTCTCATCATAGGAATAGTTCGCCAGCATCTTCCAGTAAGGTGTATAGAAACCGGTCTGGGGATCCGTATACAGCTCCATCTTGTTCACCAGGCCGCCTTTGACAAGATCCACGTCCTCGAACCTGACGCTCACATAGCCGGTCGCATCCTCCTTATAGCTGATATTACCCAGCTGCGCCAGCTTATCAAGAAGCAGATTCCTGCGGTCACGCAGATCGTTGGCATGTTCCTTGCCGGCCTCGACGGCTATGATCCGCTGGTTGAGATCCTCGATCTCCTGCGCATATTTATTGATATTGTTAACTTCCTTGACTATCGACCTGTTCAGATTGTCCTGATACTGGCACAGGCTGGTATAAACAGCTGACGCGCGTGTCGTAAACTCATGTGCTCTGGTCACGAACAGATTCTGGTTCACAGAACTTGTCGGATCCTTGCTCAGCTCCTGAATTGCCGTCCAGAAATTAGAGAGCGACTCCGAGAACTCATGGCCCTCATTGGATTCGCCCAATATATATTCTACCTCTTCCATCGTGCTTGTCGCCACATCATAATAAGCGCTCCGTCCCGACTCGCGACGATAGTTCAGATCCATAAAATAATCTCTTTCCTGTCTTGTTAGGGTATAATTGACACCGAGACCGATCTGCTGCCAATTAGGTCTACCTGTAGAGATCGTCACATAAGGTCTGGTGCCCTGTGCGACCTGCTGTCTGGTATACCCCTCGGTGTCCAGATTCGACATGTTATGCGCCGTCGTATTCAGCGCGTTATTTGAAGACTGTAATCCTGATACGCCCGTCCAAAGGCTTCCCATTAATGACATAATTCCACCGTCCTTAACAATTATTGTTTCGCATCAAAAGTCATATGACTCGTCCCGATCATATCGCCGGTATTGTAAGCGCCCCTGTTGTAATTTGCAGACTCCGGAGCCTTATTCATCGACTGAAGAACATTCATATTAAACTGCACCAGCTCAAGCGCATCCCGGATCAGTTCTCCGTTCTGCTCGTTCGCCCGCTTCACACCGCGCACATTCTCGCGCAGCCTGTCGAACACTGCCGCCAGCTTCTCCTGCTCTTCCGTTCTTCCTGCCAGCATCTTGATCAAATCAACGATTTTAAGTTTGTCAACATCCTTGTTAAGTACATCCGCAATGTCACTAACGGCCTCATATCTCTGGTTGTCCAGATGATTGATCCTGCTTACGATGACCTGCTCCTCATCCGTGATCTTAGTTAATTCTGCCAGGTCTTCCGACACAATGACAGAAGTTTTACGCATGGACAGGCTTAACAGCTTCTCGTACTCCTGATTTTCCTGTTCTAAAACATCAATCAAGACTTCCATTAAACTCGCCACGTTATATTCTCTCCTTCACTGTGTCTACAGACCTTCGATTTCCTCGTACTTCTGCATTAATTTCTCTGCAAAGCTCTCCGCACTCACCTGATATGTCCCGTTCGTAACGGCCGCCCTGATCGGCGCCACCACGTCCTCTCTGATATCCGGCGCTGCTGCCACCGCATTCTTGGCAATCTGGATATCCTTACCGATACTGGAAATCTGAATCCTGTCGGTAGCGGATACGTGTGCCTTCCCCTGTAATTTAGCTGGTTTCGTCGCGTTGTATAACTGCTGTACCTGTGTATAAGCTTCTATACGCATAGGAGACGCCTCCTTTCTGTGATAAATCTCTTCACTAACTTTATCGGATGATTCCGGTGAGACTTTAGAGGGAGACGGACATTATTTCACAGCACCGTATCATCCCGCAGCGCTTCCGCCAGACTGCTGTCCAGTAACCGTTTCGCGCCCAGCCAGTACGCCAGCCCCACAAACCCGAAGATGACCAGGATAAAGAATGCGATTGGCACAAACGGCGCTTCTCTTATAAAAAGCATCGGCTCCAGATAGCTTACCTTGATAAAAAGGATCACGCCAAAGGCCGTGACGGGCAACGCCACAAGCACCGGCCGCCCTGCAATGACCAGCGCTTCTATACAAAAGATCTTCCACATCCCCTGCGGCGTCAGACCGATAGACAGATAGCGGGCGAATTCCCGCCTTCTCTGACGCACAAAGCCCAGCGTGTTGGAGAAGACGTTGCCGATGCCGATGGTCGCCAGCAGGATACAGAAGACGCTTAAAACCGCCTTCATACCAGTAAACATCCGCTCATTGTTCTGCTGCTCACGGAGACGGTTCTCGATCTCGATGAGGCCTGTGAATGGGGCGGGGTGGTCGGTTCTTTGGTGTTCTTCGTTTGATTCCGGTTCTGCGGTTCTCGCGCTTTCTTCACTTGATTCTGGTTCTGCGATTCTACTTATTTCTCCATCTGCTCTATTGATATCCGGCGTTTTTTCCAAAAATTGGGATATCTGCGCTTCTATCTTCGCAAGTTCTGCCGGCGTAGTTCCTTCCTGCGCTAAAATCCTCAGATACACCTCCTGCTGTGCGCCGCCGATCTGCGCTTCTATCTCCTTCCAGACAGACAGCGGGATGAAATGCACCAGTTCGTGAAAATCCAGTGTGCCGTACTCCTCCCGCAGAACGGGCGGGGTCCGGGTATAGGCAGTCACCGGAAGTATGGCTGCGTTATCAGGCTGTGCACCAACAGTCCTGTCAGAATCCGCTGTCCCGTCTTCCTGCCGGCCGCCTGTCTCCAAAGAGCCTGCTGCCAGAGCCGCCAGCTCATCTTCTGTCAGTCCATCCCGTATCAGGACCGTTGTCGCGTTGTTCTCCTTCAGATAAGGAAGGGTGCGCCGCTTTCGAAAATTCGGGTCATTGGCGTCCCGCGTGGTATTCAGGATCACGGCCCCGTCCAGCCGCGGTTCCACCCCGATCTGCGCACAGTATTCCAGAAAACTGTCGTCATCCAGAACAACCAGCGGCGCATTTACCACAAAACCGCCGGAAACCCTGGAGACATATTCCGCCGGAGGGTTCTCAAAGCCCCCTGCTGCCAACATTTCCGCGCTGATCTCTTCCGGTGTGACGATCCTTCGCGCCGCTGCTTTCTGGTAGGCTGTACAGCTGCGTACTCCCGGCAGAGTCTGCAGGGTGTTCCACGTCTGGTCGATTTCATCTGACAATTTCTGTTCTCCGGACTGCTTCTGTGCTTCGGACTGTTGCTGCCGGTCTGATGCCGTTAATTTCACAAAATCACCAAGGTCCGTATCTTTCATCGTCACCATCACGTCCCAGGCGTCCTGGTATCTGGCGAAGTATGTCTCCTGCTGGCTGACCTCCGTGATCGTGATAAAACACATCATAAAGGAAAAAGCCAGAAAGGAAAAAACCAGCGACAAGGCTGCGGTGCGCATGGCTTTTCGCTGCGCTTTCAGCGCATTTCCGGCCAGCTCTCCCTCTATTCCGAACAGCAGTGACAACAGTCTGGAATTCTTTTTTCGTTTCAGCTGCAGCTCTCCTGTATTTTTGATGGCCTCCAGAGGCGTCAGCCTGCTCATCTTCCGCGCCGGAATCCAGGCAGAGACAAGCAGCGTGACAGCAGTTGTCAAAAGCGACAGACACAGGATCAGGGGATGATAGCCAAACGGCAGCACAAGCCTTCCCTCCACGTCCGCCAACAGAAGATTCGTGGCTGCCACCATTCCCATACTGACCAGTATACCCAGCAGGCTGCCTGCCAATACCGGCCCGGCACACAGCACAAACGCCTCCTGTAAAAGGCAGGTGCGGATCTGGCCCGGCGTGGCGCCGATGCTTGACAGAATACCGAACTGGTGGATTCTGGCACTCATGGACACCGCAAAAGCGTTGTGAATGACCAGCACAAGCGACAGACAGGCCGCCGCCGTGACCGCCAGTGCAAACGGGAACACCCAGCGCAGGGCAGTATCCTCGGCGCTGCGAACCAGATACATGTTTAGAAGAGCGTAGTGATAAGTGACGGTAGGATATTCGTCATCGTCCACCAGATCTGCAATACGGGGCAGGTCTTCGAAAATCTTCCTCTCATTTATAAAGGTAAGATCGACCACCGTTTCCTGTCCTGCTGACAGGTCTTCGTTGATCACCGCCGCTTCCACATTGGCATGATTCCGGATACGTCCTAAATCCTGTTCGCTGATCTCGCCCACGATCCGGCCCTGCCAGTCGCCTTCCTCCGTTTTGATCCGCTCGATCTCATAGACCCACAGATTATAGAAAATGCTGCACAGCAGGGACAAAAGCAGAGCAGAGATAAAAGCCGCCGTCATAACCGATATGCTGGATGCACGGTTCTTTTTGAGGTAACCGGATGAATATTCTTTCCACATACCTGTCACCTCCTTTTCTCGTCGGCCAGGATCCGGCCGTCTTCTATGGTGACGATCCGGTCCGCCTCCAGCGCGATCTTTTCATCATGGGTGATCAGCAGGATCGTCTGCTTTAAACTGCGGTTGGACAGTTTCAGCATATCTATGATCTCTCTGGAATTCTTCTGATCCAGATTGCCGGTGGGTTCGTCCGCCAGCAGGATTGCCGGGCGGTAGATCAGTGACCGGGCAATGGCCGCCCGCTGCTGCTGTCCGCCGGAAAGCTGATTCGGCAGCAGGTCCAGCTTTTCCTGAATGCCCAGAGACTGTACGATCTGGTCAAAAAATGCCGGATCCGGCTTCTTTTTATCCAAAAGAAGGGGCATAAGGATATTCTTTCGAATGGTGAGCGTCGGAATCAGATTATAAAACTGATACACCAGCCCCACCTTCCTGCGCCGGAAAATAGCCGCCTGTTTCGCGTGCAGGGTCGCAAGGTCGGTGCCCTCCACCGTCACTTTGCCCGCAGTGGGCTTATCCACACTGCCCAGAATGTGCAGCAGCGTGGACTTTCCGGAGCCGGAAGCCCCGATGATTGCCACGAATTCTCCTTTTTCAACGGTCAGATCAATGCCTGCAAGCGCCACCGCCTGATTGCCGCCGCTGCCGTAGGTTTTTTCCACACCTTCGCATTTTAAAATCTCCAAAATAATTTCCTCCTGTCAATTCCTTGTATTTTACGCCGTTCCAAACGGGGTATACCCGGGTGCGTGAGCAGAACCGCAGATTTTGTTTCTCCGGCTCCTCTCTGTACCTGAATTATAGACGGGTAAAGTGACAGCTTGGTGACAGTATCGGAAATATCCTGAAAGCTTTACCGGTAGAAGCGAATTTCGAAGCAGGCCCCGCCCGTCCGCACGCCCTTCTGCACATCCGTCTGCAGATTGTACGCGGAGAGGATGCCGTTTTGCCCTTCGATGATGGCTTTGGAGAGTGCAAGTCCAATGCCGATGCCGCCGCCTGCCGCATCTTTTCCCCGATAGAAACGCTCGAAAAGGCGTGGCAGGTCTTCTTTGGCGAAGCCCGGGCCCGTATCCTGAATCCGGATCAGCGTGTAGAGGGGATTCTTTTCATAGACGCAGCGGACCGTGCCGCCGGACGGGGTGTGCTCCATACAGTTTTTCAAAAGATTCATCACGGCCTCCATGGTCCACTCCATATCCGCCAGAATGCATGTCCCGCCCGCTTCCGGTATCTCCACCGTGATATTTTTCTCCCGGAAAAGCTCCTGCAGATTTTCGGCAGACAGCACAAGCAGGGTGAAAACGTCGACTTCCTTTTTCTCAAGCGTCAGCGTGCCGGCGTCGATGCGGGAAAGCAGAAGGAGCGCTTCTTCCAGACGGGTCAGCCGGGCAAGCTGCCCTGCGATCCGGGTAAGATGCCCTGCTTCCGGCCCCTCTCCTGTCATTTCACTGCGGAGCATCTGCACGGACAGAGATATGGCGGTGATCGGCGTCTTAAGCTGGTGGGCGATATTATAGAGGTTTTCGGCAAAATTATTTCTGGACGCAAGCGCCGTATCTTTCGTCTGCCGCAGGGCGGTGACCGTCTTGTAGAGCTCGTCCTGCAGCCTGGAAAAAGCGCCCTCGCCGACTTGCCCAAGCACGCCGCCGCTTCCCCTGTTCACCTGTTCCAGATAGTTTGTTATTTCATTGACCTGCATGGTCACTCTTTTGTGCAAAAGGGAAAAAGACACCAGAAATAAGAGGCTGCCCGCCACGAATCCACTCCAGATAAAAAGCCTGCCTCCTATGCCGGCAGACTGCAAAAAATCGGTTGGCCGATAACCGTAAGAAAAAAGGAGGTTCTGTCCGGTCGAAGCAGACGGGTCGTATCGGTATTCTTTCAGTGCGGTCAGGACAGCCTGCTCGGTTTGGAAGAGAGCAGTTTGGCGGCTGGTGTGCAGACTGTTGTTCTGGTGCTCGTTACTGTGGTGCTCGTTACTCTGTTGCTCGTTACTGTGATGCTCGTTACTCTGGTGCTCGTTGCTCTGACTGCTGATATTCGGGCGGTTAGTCTCCTGTTTATTATCTGGGAGATATGCCGCGCTGTCGGTCAGGCTGTCAGCCAGACGGTCGATCACACCCTCACAGATCTGTCCCAGCGTCTGCATGTATGCGCGTCCATAATACCGCTCCAGGAGCGCGGCGGTCACAGATGCGGACAGCAGACTGGCCGACAGGACAAATCCTATCAGAATTGCGATATTTCTTCTTGCGGTCATGGTGTTTCCTCCATACGATATCCCACACTCCTGACAGTCTTAAGACAAGACGGCTGCTGCAGCTTTTCACGCAGGCGTTTCATGGTGACGGTGAGCGTGTTGTCATTGACGAAATTGCCGCTGCTGTCCCAGATTTTTTCCAAAAGAGATTGTCTGGTGACGGTTCTTCCTTTATTTTCCAACAGGGTTAAGAGCAGCTGGTATTCTACCGGACTTAAGGGGACTTCCGCCCCGTTCCGGTATGCCTGCCTCTTCTCCCGGTCAAGAGATATTTCCCCACATGACAGATACTTCCCCGCAACGTCCCGCGTTCTGCGCAGCAATGCCTGTATGCGGGAGTACAGCACTTCCAGTTCAAAAGGTTTCACCACATAGTCGTCGGCACCGTTTTGAAAGCCGGACACGATATCCCGGGAATCGCCGCGGACAGTGATAAAGATCACCGGCAGATCTTTCCAACGGGCGCGTATCCACTGGCAAAAAGCGCTGCCGGTGCCATCCGGCATATTCCAGTCCACCAGCGCCAGCGTGGGGAGCTTTCCTGCAAAAGCCTCCCTGGCCCCGGCGATCGTGGGAAAGATGGAAACGCTGTAGCCCTGCCGGTTCAGATATTCGCTCACCAGCCGGGCAATATTTTCGTCGTCTTCTATGTAGTAGATGGTTGTCATGACAACACCTCCATGTCTGCCGGGATTTGTTTTTCCATCCTAATATCTCCATGCCATCCCTGAAAGATTCTCGAACAACATCTTTTTAATAACTTACTGATCTGCGCACATACATATCTTCCGCAAAAATCCACTTTCTATCAAGTGGCTTCCATCTGTCGCCTGATCCACTCCATAATCA
>OFFX01001006.1_pt1 | contig 21252 bp, 12 predicted proteins | sample 1521511 | NCBI WGS metagenome assembly OFFX01 (sample SAMEA3504125, study PRJEB24116) | mouse gut metagenome | biome: mouse gut; feature: mouse-associated habitat; material: faeces | place: Denmark | collected 2011
TCTGAGGAATAGGTTCCATTCTCATTACCCACAGAGTAAACCATCGTACCGCCGGTCCCCGCGCCCGAGGTCACAAGCTTTTGGGCTCTGGTGTTGAAGGTAAGCGGGTCGCCTGTGGCCTCCGGGGCGGTGAGGACCTCGGCCTGCTTCTTTCCGATGGTAAAGTTTTTTGTCATGGTGCTAAACGAATAGTTGCCGTCATCCTTCGCCTTGACGGTCACGGTGGCGGTGCCCACGTTGACATTGCCGCTGTATTCCACCGTATACTCACCGGCCGGAATTTCCGTAGTACCGTCGGCCTCAGTCAGCGTGACAACCGGTTCCTTCGGGTCACCGTCGTAGATAAAGCTATTCTGGTCCAGCGTAATAGCAGGATTCACTTGCTTTTTGTTGATTGTCGCTGTCACGCTCTGGGGAGCCTCGCCGGTGTAATTGTTCGTCTCCTGGATGCGGTACCAGACAGTGTAATCGCCTGCGTTGGTGCCTTTCGGGAAATCGGTGGAGTAGGGGCCGTCCTCGCTCAAGGCGTATTCCACCGGCACATCGGCGGGGTCAACCACCGCCGCAGTGGCAATCAGGTCCCGCTCAGTGCCATCGTAAGTCAAGGTTGCAGGCACCGGGGCCGTTGTGATCTTCGCGATCGCCTTGCGGATGGTCGCCTTGACGGTGGTGCTGGAGTAGGAAACGTCGTAGTGTTCAGAATTTTTGCCGGTGATCGTTGCGCCCGTTATATCTACGGTCACCGGTTTATCCACCCCGGCATTTTCATCATCAAAGGTGCCGGTCAGACCTTGAATGTCAATGACATCCCCGGGCAGAACGCCCTGCTCCACCACGGCGTGGACGGTGGCCTCGTCATCGCCGTCATAGTCCTTATCCTCCGCCGTCACAGTGGCGGTGACAGACTTCTTACTCGCGGTAAGCGTCCAGAACGCAATGGCGTCCTCGTAGTTGGTCACGCCGGTCACGGGGTCCTTGCCAGATTTGGTGGCTTTCACCGTGGCCTTTCCATCGCCAATGATGCTGACCTGTCCGCTGTCCTGGTCCACCGTTGCCACGGTCGCGCCGTCAACCGGTGTGATCTCCCAGGTGATGAGACCGTTACCCGAACCTCCGGACGTTTCCAGAGTAAAATGATCCCCATAGGTGACGGTATCGGGCTTTTTGGTGATAGACAAGGCCTCCTGCTGCCGGAGGGTAATTTCAAAGTGGACCTCCACCCTTTGAATGTCATAGTTGCCGCCCGTTTTATCGGTAACGACCACCTTTGCCGGCTTATCCGCAGTGCTTACGTCCCGATTGTTTTCATAAACAACGCTGTACTCACTTGTCGGCAGGACGGTATCGCCGTCCTTGACCGTGACCTTGGGCTCCTTATACCCGTTGTCATACAGGTATTTATACTCGGACAAGGTGACATCAGGGGTAAGCTGCTTGCGTTGGATTTCCACATCACTAATCTCCGTGGGACCGACGGCAGTATAGTTGTCCGTCACCTCTACCTTGTACCAGACCTGATAATCCCCCGCGTTGGTGCCTTTCGGGATATCGGTGGAGTAGGGACCGTTTTCATTTGTCGCAAACTTGATCTCCAAGCTGTCCGCTATCGCCGCGGGGTCCAGCGTGCCCGCAGTAACCAGCTCCTGCTCCGCGCCGTTGTATACCGGCTTTACGGCAGCGGGGGGCGTGATGATCGGGCTGATCTTGCGGATGGTCAGCGTGAGAGGATCACTGACAGCCGCCTCAAAGTTCTGCATTTCCGGGAGGCTGACGATAACGTCATAGGTGCCCGCGTTGGTGGGCAGGCCGTCCGTATAATCGGCATCGGCCTGTTTTTTGTGGGAATACTGGAGATGCTCCTCCAAATTATCTTCGGTGGACAGGATATTGATTTTCACAGGCGGAAGGTCGCCTGCCTCCACCGGCTGACCGTCATAGTCCACTTCTACCGGAACAGGTTTGGCCGTGGTATCCCACTCCAGTACAGGCCGGTCCTGACTCACAGTGTAGGTCTTAGTGAAGGTCCCGCTGAAGTTGATACCGGTGACCGTCATCGTAATTTCACCGGCGTCTTTACGGGGCTCATAGTTCACCGTATAGTCAGTATCCTTCACCAGTTCCCGACTGGAGCCGTCGGTCAGGGTAACTGTAATGTCTACATCTTCCGGCTGGATCGTACCGTCATAGACCAGATCGGTCAGATCACTCTCGTCTACAACGATCTTGACCCCATTGCCGCAGACGCATGTTCCAGTCCCGTCTTGCTGAAAGTCAAACGTACACGGTTTCGACTCTGTTATTCCGCAGGCGTCGCAGGTCCATGTGTGGGTGGTGGTACCGGGATCGTGCGAATAGCTCTTGTCCGAATGGTCCGTACACTGACCAACGCGGACCGTCTTGGCTGTGGCCATGTCTGCCAGCGGGATCAGCTGACCGTCCTCATTAAAATAGGCATAGCCCGGTTCCAGCAAAGCGGCAAAATCATCGTCTGCCACTTTGATCGCGGCGGTCAAACCCTGATAGAGGCCGGCGGAGAGCTTTACGTCCGCACCGGAGGCGACCTCCAGGCCATACGTGGTGCCTTTGATGGATACATCGGGATCTTCAACCCGCAGAATACCGTTGGGCTGGACCTCCACGCCAGAGGCTGCTCTGGAAAGGATCGTGCCTCTGCCTATAATGGACAATGTGCCCGGCGCGATAACCTGTACGGCAGTTGTCTTACTTCCGGTCAAAATATATCCGTTTGTGTCTATAGTCGTGGGCACTTCCACAATAAACGGTGTATTAAAGCTCTCATTTGCTGTGAGTCTATAATCTCTGTGATTGGGATCCACGCCATCGACCAGGACCGCAGCGCCCATCCCGTCCAGCTGTTCCAGCAGGTCGGCGCAGGGCGACAGATCCACCTGCTACTGCTCGTCATCGGTCAGCGCGTCGTACAGGGCATAAATTTCATCGATCTGCTCCCGTACCTGCTCCGCATTGTGCGCCGAAACACTGTCGGGCAGCTTGCCGATCAGGGCCTCAATGGGGCAGACCGGACAGTCGAAGGCACACGGCGCGCCGGGATCGCCTGCGGCATAACCGCAGGCGCCGTCATGCTCGTGCAGGCAGGACAGACTTTCAGTGATACAGCCGCCATCCTGCGTACACACATGGGCGCACAAAACCGGCTCGGCCTCTGCGGAACTGCCGTCCGGAGCCGGATAGCACTCCGCCGTATGCGCATGGATGCAGTCCGTTTCTGCCGTATAGCAACCATCGCTGTGGCTGTGAGTACATTCCTGCTCCAATACCGGCGAAACATACCCGCACGCCTCCGTATGCGCCGGATGATGCGGGCATAGCCCGTCGCCCGTTTCCCCCTCGGCGGCAAAGGCCCACGCAGGGAACAGGTTCAGGCACAGCGCCAGAGCGGTAATAAGGCTTAATACTCTGCGTTTCATGCTATGACCTCCCAAACTCACAAGGAAGCTGTGCCCAGGGCACACTCCCTCAATTTAATCTTCTTTATTTTACCACTGAAAAAGGAAATTGTCCACTGTCGAAGCAACGATTTTATAAGGAGGAAGGGGGCAGATCACTGAGCAAAACCATCCACGGTTTATTTCCGGATAAACAAAAACGCGCAAAGCCGCACAAACATAGTGTTCATGCGGCTTTGCGGCGTTTTATGCAGCAAAAATCATCGCCGGGACCAGCAGGTCATTCTGCTATTCCCTATAGCATTATACCTCTGCCCAGATGCGGCGGATGGTCTCTGCCGCGTGGGGGATGTCCGCGCCGGTGGTCTCCTCCAGCATCAGAACGGCCTCGGGATCATAGGCCTTGATCCGCGTGAGGATGGCCCTCATGTCCAGCTCTCCGGTCCCCAGAGGGACCTGTTGGGGCCTCCGGCCTCGGGTGAAATTGCAGTCCTTCATATGAAACAGCTGGATCTCGCCGGCGAAGACGTCCAGCCCCCGGTCCAGGATATCCATGTAGTTCCGCTGGTTGTCTGCGTCCATGTAGTTGTAGAGGTCGAAGATGACCCGGGTCTTCCGGCCGATCATCCGCCGGGCTCTGGCCAGGGTGTCCACGTCCCAGCAGACGTGTCCCTCCGCGCCCTCCATAGCCACCGTGCTCCCGCAGTCCGCGGCAACGTCGCACAGCTGGGAGAAGACCGACACCACCTTCTGCAGGGCCTCCTCCGTGCGGTTGCGGGGATGGTAGACCCAGGGGTCGTCACTGTAGGACCCGGTCTCCGAACCTACCACGCAGCAGCCCATGGCGCGGCAATGGCGCAGATAGTCCGCGAAAATGTCGCGGCCCCGGGCCGCCTTCTCCCCGTCCGAGTGGACGGGATTGAAATACGCGCCCACCAGGGGGATGATCTTCCCGGCGCGGGCAAAGGAAGCGCCGATCTCCGCCGCCTTTTCCGGCGTGATGGCGTTGGGCTCGTATGGGATACCGTCATAGACCTTGTAGCAGACCATCTGCACGCCGTCCAGCCCAAGACGCGCCAGCCGGTCCAGAATATCCTCCGTGCCCCGGACCCCAAGGTCGTGGGCGCGAATGCAAAGCTTCATGATGCCGCCTCCCTCGACTGCTCCGCCCCGGTCAGGGACGGATGGTGATGGTATGGTGGAAGGGTGTGTAATCGGTGAGGTACACCGTGGCCGCGCCGGGGGTCTTGGCCTCGCTGTCCTCCTTGCCCTCGGTGAAGTGGTGGACGCCGAAGGCGGGGCCGATCTTCATGGAGGAGACGTCGTTCATCACCTCGAAGTCGGAGTCCCGCAGCACCAGCACCTCGTCCCCGTTGATGGGCATGGTCATGTGCTCGTTGGAGATCCGCTTGATGCCGTTGAAGGCCAGCTCCACCCGCCAGGGCGCGCCCTCCACGCCGGAGGTACGGATGTCCACCTCCAGGCCGTCCGCCGTCTCCCGGACGGTCACGTCGATGTCCATATCCGGTCCCAGCTTCTTCTTCCGGCTGGCATTGTCCATTTTCCACCAGTCGCTGGTGGCGGGCTTCTCCTCGAAGGGCAGGTAGTACCAGCCCTGCATGGTCTGGTGAAGATGGAAGCCGTTCTCATCCTCCTCCATCCTCTCCGCCTTGAAGGCCCGGTGCTCGCAGAAGCTGCCGCCGATCTTGACCGCCAGCTTGATCTCCCCGTTGTGGACATAGAGGAAGTTGGACTTGCCGCTCATGACGGTATAGGTATACCGCCCACGGCGGACCCGGGCGATGCCGGAGTCCCGGTAGAAGGCGTGGTAGTGCTCCGGTGTTCCCCGCTCCTCGGATTCGAAGTCGATCAGCTCCGGGCGGTTCATCAGCTCCATGAGGAAATCGGGGGCCTCCAGCCGCTTCGCCTCGATGATGTCGAAGATATGGTTGGCCATGGCGATGAACTCCGGGATATGATACCGGACGCCAAGGGTCAGGTACTCGATATAGTAGGAGGAGGGGTAGACGGTCAGGTCCTTGTCGAACCGGGTGGAGTTCGCCGTGAACACGCTGTCGTCCGGCTCCCAGTAGGTGAGCATCATCCGCAGGTTGCGGATGACGTGCTGGTCGTAGGAGGGGTCGTCCAGGCCCTCCGCCAGCAGCAGCATGGCGTCGTTGTTCACGCCGTTGTAGTTGCCCGCCGATTTCTCCGCGTACTCCCCGTCCTCGTTGCAGTCGATGCCCTCGTTCAGATAGGCGAAGGCCGCCTGGGTCAGGTCCGCCTCCCCGAACAGCTTCCCGCCGATGGCCAGCACGGAGGCGATGGCCCAGCGGTGGTTGGGGGTATGGAAGCCGCCCTCCAGCAGGCCCCGGGCCCCGGCATGGATGATCTCGCTCAGACGGTTCCGGATCGCGGCCTCCTCCGGCGTCAGGTCCTGCCGGGCCGTCAGATATTGCAGATGAGGGACGATCTTCACCACGCAGAAGGCCGTGTCCGGCGCGGAGAAGAAGTTGCAGGTCACGTAGTCGAACAGACCGTTCTCGTGCTGCACCCGCTGGACATAGTCCAGTCCCAGGTGGATGCGCCGGAGGACCGTCCCGTCGTGATAGAATTTCGTCTCCGGGTTGCAGTAGGCCGCGATCATAGTGGAGACCCGGTAGATGGCGTACTTGGCCTGATAGACGCCGTCCGGCTGGGAAAACGCGCCGTGCCAGGGACTGCCCTCCCGCAGGTCCTGGATCGCCAGGGAGCGCTCCACGTTTTTCTCCGCGTCCCGCAGGATGCGCTTATAGTGTGCTTTCATGTCGGTTTTACCTCGCATTGTTATGGCTCCAGCAGGGCCGCGCCGATGATGCCGGCGTCGTTGTCCAGTTGGGCCAGAGTGATCCGTGTGTTGCGTTTGGCGTTCTTGGAGTAAACGCGCTTCGCCGTCTTCTCCCGCAGCGGCATCAGGAGCGCCTCCCCGGCCCGGCTCACGCCGCCGCCCACGCAGAGGACGGCCGGCTGGAACAGGTTGACGATATTGGCCGCGCCCTCCGCCAGATAGGTGGTGTAAACATCCAGCAGCGCCCGGCAGGCCCCGTCGCCCGCCGCCGCGCCCTCGAACACGGTCCGGGCCTCTACCCGGTCCGGCTCGCCGCCGCAGAGCTTCCACAGGAGGGTGTCCCGGTCCGCCGCCATCCGCTCCCGGGCCTGGCGGATCAGGGCCGTGGCGGAGGCGTAGGCCTCGAAGCACCCCGTCCGTCCGCAGGTGCAGGGCACGCCGTCATACCGGATGGTCATGTGGCCGAACTCCGCCGCCGCGCCGTTGATGCCGTCCCAGAGCCTCCCGTTCAAAATGACCCCGCCGCCGATGCCGGTGCCGATGGTCATCATCACGAAGGAGTCCTCCCGGCCCCCGCCCGCCTGGTACTCCCCCCAGGCCGCCGCGTTGGCGTCGTTGCCGAAGCGGACCGGCAGGCCCAGCCGCTCCTCCAGCACGGAGACGAAGGGCTCGTCGTCAAAGCCCAGATTATTGGCGTCCTCCAGATGCCCGTTTTCCCGGTTGGCCGTGCCGGGGACGCCCACACCCACGGCGGCAAGGTCCTCCCGGCGCAGGCCATTGCGCGCCAGGAGCTCCCCCGCCAGCGCGGCCATATCGTCCGCGATGCCCGCCATGGGGCGGGGGGCGTTGGTGGGGACGCTCAGCTTGTCAACGATCCGGCGGGAGCCGTCCACCAGCCCGGCGGCGATGGAGGTTCCGCCCAGATCGATCCCGATTCGATACATGTGCATGATCTTCCTGTTTCGTAGTATTCCGCACCCTTACAGGTACAGCAAAAAGGTCTTGATCTCAAAAGGTCCGAAGGTTACCCTCAGGCCGCCGTCCCGAAGGGGCAGCGGCGAGGCGTTCTCCTCCAGCATATCCGTCTCATCCACGCGCCGGACGGCCCCCGCCACGGCGAAGGAGGCTTCCGTCCCCATCCCCATGGCCTCGTATGCCCGGACCAGTATCGCGTTTTCCGCGGTGTCCGCCGGTTTGACGGCGTCTACGATGATATTCTTCTCCCCGGACACCAGCACCGGGCGCTGGGTCCGCTCCTCTCCAGCGGGGAGGAAGCGCCCCAATACCGGCGGCTCGTTCAGCTCGCAGGCCTCCCGGAGGACATCGCTCCGGGTGAAGGAGCCCAGGAAGGGGAAGAAGGAATAGGTGAACTCCTGCTCCCTCCGGTCCGCGTACATGTCCGGCATCAGGGGCGCTTTCATCAGCGTCAGGCGGATCTCGTTCCCCGCCGTGCTCACGCCGTACTTGCAGTCGTTGAGCACCGCCGCGCCCGCGCCGCCGTCCTCCAGCACCGTGTAACGGTGGCTGCACACCTCGTACCGGTCCCGGTCATACTGCCGGGACCGGTGGGTGGGACGCTTCACATAGCCGAACTGGATCTCATGGACGGCCTCCGTGGCGTAGACGTTCACCGGGAAGGACACCTTTAGGAGCTTATGCCGCTCCTGCCAATCCAGCCGGGTGACGAAGTCCAGCCGCCGGGCATCGCCGCCCAGAAAGATCCGCTGGACCAGCCGGGAGCGGTGCAGGGTCCTGTTCACGATCAGCGCCGCCCCGTCCGCCTCCTGGCGGACCTCGATCCTGGCCCCGCCCTCCAGAGGCACCGGCAGCTTTTCATACATGCTGCCCAGCTCCCAGGCATCGTAGCAGGTATTCACGTCCTTGAACAGCAGGAACCGGTTGCCGTTCCCGGCAAGAAATTCCCTGGCCTCTCCCGGCTTGCGGACGCTGGTCAGCTCGCCGGCATCATCGATCCGGCAGACGAGGTGGTCGTTTCGCAGCTCATAGCCGCCGCCCTCCTCCGGCGGGAGTCGCCGGGCGGAAGCCCCCTCTCCCGCGCCGCGTTCCGCGCCGATGACCGCGAAGCCCTGGGCGGGGATCCTATGTCCCCGGAAGGTCCGCTCCCAGCCCAGGTGGTTGTAGACGGTCATCCGCTCCCCCGGCCGGCCCAGCATCTCCTCCAGCAGCTTTCCGCTCTCGGTGCAGACGGTCTCCAGCTCCGCCTCCGCCTGCTGGTGGACCCGGGCGATGGATGTGCCCGGGGCGATGTCGTGGAACTGGTTGAACAGCAGGAGCTTCCAGAGCTCGTCCAGCTTCTCCTTCCAGGCTGTCTTTAGGGGACGGCCCGCCAGCAATTGGGCGGCCATGTGATACTCCACCGCCTTCAGGGCAACCTCCGCCCGGCGGATGCCCCGCTTGGTCCGGGACTGGGAGGTCAGGGTCCCCCGGTGCCACGCGAGATACAGCTCCCCGCAGCAGACGTTCTCGACCTCCCGCTCCTCCGCCCGTTGGAAGAACTTTATCGGGCTCTCCATATGGCACCGGGGCGCGCCCTCCAGGTCCTGGCAGCGCAGGGCCGCCTCCACCATCTCCCGGGTGGGGCCTCCGCCGCCGTCTCCGTAGCCGAAGGGGAACATGAGGCCGTCGATGCCCTCCTGCTGGACCCGATCGTTCTCCCACCGGGAGACCAACTCCCCGGAGGTGAACACGGCGTTGTTCCGCCGGAACAGATGGGACAGCACCCGGCTGCCGTCCAGTCCCTCCCACCAGAAGAGGTTATAGGGGAAGGGCTCCGCCTCCGGGTCCTGGCGGGTGAGCTTCTGGGTGGCGAAATAGGGGATCTGGCACTTCTTCATGATCTGGGGCAGCGCCGCCGAGAAGCCGAAAGTGTCCGGCATCCAGGCCATCAGGCTGTCCACCCCCAGCTCCTCCCGGAACCAGCGCTTCCCCCGGACGAACTGCCGGATGAGGCTCTCCCCGGAAGGGATGTTGGTATCGCACTCCACCCACAGCGCCCCCTCGGGATAGAAGCCCCCGGAGGCGGTCCTTTCCTTCACCCGCCGGTAGACGTCCGGGTAAAGGGTCTTCAAATACTCCAATATGGGCGGCTCGCAGAGCAGGAACCGGTAGTCCGGATACTCCTCCATCAGCGCCAGCTGGTTGGCGTAGGTCCGGGCCGTCTTCCGCATGGTCTCCTCCACCGGCCAGAGCCAGGCCAGGTCCAGGTGGGACTGTCCGAAGACGGTATAGTCCGGCGCGGTGGAACCGTTCCGGCAGGCCAGCAGGGGCTGCAAATACCGGTCCGCCTCCACTGCGCTGGCGGTGAGTTCCTCCTCCGGCAGCTCGAAGTCCGCCGTATAGGTGAACTTTTTCAGTCCCTCAACAATTTTCATGGCCCGCAGGCTCTTCTCCGGCAGCTTTTGCACCAGGCTGTAGAGGACCTGGTAATCCATGGCCGCCTGGAACAGCGCCTCGTTCCAGCTCCCCAGCAGGGACGGCTTTACCGTGACCTGGGCCTCCGGGGGCTCAGGCACCGGCTCCTCATCGGGACCCACGGGGCCCGCACCCTCCTGCCGGAGGCCATGGCCCGCGTAGCACTCCGCGTAAATGTCGTACACATCCCCCGCCCGGGCGGAACGGGAGAGGGTGATATATTTGTGCTGCCGGTCGATGGACCCGGCCTCCCGGCCGTTGACCCAGACCAGCATCTCCTCCCCGGCCCCCAGGGTGAAGACAGCCCGCTTTCCCTCCAGTGCCGCCGGAATGACGGCCTGGGTATGGAACCACCCGTACTCCCATTTCTTCCCCCACCGTGCCCCCGGCTGAGCGGGGACAAACCGGCCTTTGACAGCTTCGTCAAAGGCCAGTTGATCCATGGTGGTGAAAAAGGACAGGGACAGAGGGGCACACACCGTAAAATAGTGCTTTTCAAACTGCTCCGACCAAATCCGGAGCCGGTCTTCCCATTGCCTGCCAATATTCATCGTATACCTCTATTACGCCTCAATCTCCAGACACTCGCTGAGAAACAGCATCGCCAGCGCCTGCCCGTAGGGCATGGGCTTCAGGGGAATGTCCCGATAGAACGCCCTGCTCTCCCGCCCCATGGCGGTGCCGTAGGACACCTGCCGGACCACGCCGTCCTCCCCGATGCAGTCCAGCACCGGCTCCAGGGCCTTCAGAGCCACCGCCTCCCAGGAAGCGTCGATGAGCCCCGTATGGACCGCCCGCAGGATGCCGTAAGCAAAGCCGCAGGTCGCGCTGGCCTCTACGTAGGAAGAGGGATCGTCGATCAGGGTGTGCCACATTCCGGACGCGCTCTGATACTTTTTCAGGCCCTCAGCCTGGTTGAGGAGGATCTGGGCCAGTGTCCGTTTCACGGGAGCGGCGCAGGGGACCATCTGCAAAAATTCCGGGATGGCGATGGTGATCCAGCAGTTCCCCCGGCCCCAGAGGGCTCCGGCGAAGTTGTGCCGCCCGCGGAAGGTCCAGCCGTGGTACCACAGCCCGGTTTCCCGGTCCGCCAGATACCGGGCGTGGAGCAGGAACTGGTACTGGGCCTCGTCGATGTAGGCCTGGTTCCCCTCGATGCGCCCCATGTTGGCCAGGAACAGCACGGACATAAACAGGGTGTCGTCCCACAGCTCCTGGTCATTGAGGGTGTCGGAGGTCATGTGCTGGAAGCCGCCCTCCTCCGTCCGGGGGAAGCGCTCCATGATCCACCGGGCGCTCTCCCGGCAGGGGGCTAGGTACTTCTCCTCGTGCAGGTATTCTCCCACGTAGGCCATGGTGAGAAAGGGGGTGATGGTGTTGACGTTCAGCGCCGGGAAGCCGGTGGCCAGCTGCTGGTCGAAGTATTTGACCAGCACGTCCAGATACTTCTCCTTCCCGGTCTTCTCAAACAGCTTCCACAGGCCGTATATCCCCACGCCCTGGGTCCATTCCCAGTGCTGGTACCGGCGGACGTCGTCCCCCGCCAGGTTCCGGCCCTCCATGTTTTTCAGAAAGATCTCATCGTCCTCATAGAGGATAGGGCAAAAGGCGTCGATCAGCTTCGCCAGCTTTTCTCTGATCTCCGCTTTGTATTCGTTTCTTTCCATAGCCAACCTCAACTTTTAATTCTCCAGCTTCGCATTGAGATCGTGGAGCAGGGGGAGCAGCTCCGCCGGCGTCTTCACCGTATAGTCCGGCTGCCAGTCGGGCTCCTCCACCGTGTGGAAATACCGGGGGGACCAGTCCAGCCAGATGGAGGTCAGCCCCTGCCGGTTGGCGCCCGCGACGTCCTTTTTCAGATTGTTCCCGATCATGACGATGCGGGCCTTGTCGGCCTCGGTGAGGCCCAGCTTCTCGTAGGCGGTCTCGAACATCACCGCCTCCGGCTTCTGCCGGCCCACCACCTCCGAGACCACCCAGGCGTCGAAGCAGTATCCCAGACCGTTCTTCCGGTATACGTTCTGGAAGGACTCCCACTCTCCGTCCGCCACCAGGGCAATGGTGAAGCCCTCCTCATGGAGCTGGCGGAGGACCTCCCCCGCGCCGGGGATGAACTGGGCCTCCTGGACGATGCCTCGCTCGTCGTAGACCTGGGTGCCCTCGTCGATGATGGTATCGCCGCTGTCGGTGAAAATGATCAGCTTTTTAGTCGTCATACTGGAATCCCTTCAGCTTCAGCTCCTCCGCCCGATGGCAGGCTACAAAGTGGCCGGGCTCCAGCTCCTTGTACTCCGGCGCGGTCTCCTTGCACTGCTGCTTGCAGTACCGGCAGCGGGTATGGAAGTAGCAGCCCGTGGGCGGGTTGGCCGGATTGGGGATCTCGCCCTCCAGGGGGATGCGCTCCATCTGCTGGGTGGGGTCCGCCACAGGCACCGCGGACAGCAGGCTCTCCGTATAGGGGTGCATGGGGCGGCTGAACAGGTCCTTGGTGGGGGCGTACTCCACCAGCTTCCCCAGGTACATGACGCCCACCTTGTCGGAGATGTACTCCACCACGGACAGGTCGTGGCTGATGAACAGATAGGTCAGGGCGAACTCCTTCTGCAGGTCGTGGAGCAGGTTGATGACCTGGGCCTGGATGGAGACGTCCAGGGCGGAGACCGATTCGTCGCACACGATCACCCGGGGATTGAGCACCAGGGCCCGGGCGATGCCGATGCGCTGGCGCTGCCCGCCGGAGAACTCATGGGGGAACCGGGAGGCGAACTCCGGCAGCAGGCCCACCTCCCGCAGGGCCATTTCCACTTTGGCCTTGCGGTCGTTCTCGTCCTTGTAGAGGTGGAAGTTATAGAGGCCCTCGGAGACGATGTAGTCCACCTTCGCCCGCTCGTTCAGGGAGGCCATGGGGTCCTGGAAGATCATCTGGCACTTCTGGATGACCTCCCGGTCCAGCTCCTTGGAGATTTTCCCGCTGATCCGCTGCCCCTTGAAGAGGATTTCGCCGGCGGATACCGGGTTGATGCGGGTGATGGCCCGGCCGATGGTGGTCTTGCCGGAGCCCGACTCGCCCACCAGGGAGAACGTCTCCCCTTTGTAAATATCGATATTCACATGGTCGACCGCCACGAATTTCTTCCGGCCCGACCCGAATGTGATCTGCAGGTCCTTGATCTCGATCAATTTTTCCTTATCCGGCACAGCACGCTACCTCCCTTATCTTTTCATCTTCTCGCGCAGCATCCGGATGGATTTGGGCTGCTCGATCTTGGGCGACCGCGGGTCGAGGTACCAGGTTTTGGCCATATGCGTCTCCGAAACGGCGAAGTAGGGGGGCTCCTCCTCGAAGTCGATGGCCAGGGCCTGCCTGTTGCGGGGGGCGAAGGCGTCGCCCTTGACCTCGTTGAAAAGGTTGGGGGGCGTGCCGTCGATGGTGGGCAGGTCCTCCCCCTTGATCCCCAGCTGGGGCAGGGAGCTGAGCAGGGCCCAGGTGTAGGGGTGCCACGCGTCGTAGAAGATCTCGTTGACGTTTCCGTACTCCACGATCTGCCCCGCGTACATCACCGCCACCCGGTCGGCCACGTTGGCGACCACGCCCAGGTCGTGGGTGATGTACACCACCGTCATGTTCAAGTCCTTCTGCAGCTCCCGGATCAGGTCCAGAATCTGGGCCTGGATAGTCACGTCCAGGGCCGTGGTGGGCTCGTCGCAGATGAGGATCTGGGGGCGGCAGGCCGCCGCGATGGCGATCACCACCCGCTGGCGCATGCCGCCGGAGAACTCGTGGGGGTACTGGTTGGCCCGGCGCTCGGGGTCGGGGATGCCCACCTTGGCTAGCATTTCCACCGCCAGACGCTTGGCCTCGGGCCCCTTGATGCCCTGGTTGAGCTCGATGCTCTCCTGAATCTGCTTCCCGATCTTCTTCAGGGGGTTCAGGCTGGTCATGGGGTCCTGCATCACCATGGCGATCTTCTTGCCCCGGATGGTCATCCATTCCTTCTCGGTCTTGTACTTGGAAATGTCCGTCCCGTCGTAGAGAATGGACCCGCCGGTGATGCTGCCGTTGGCGTCCAGCATGCCCAGGAAGGACTTGGTGAACACGCTCTTGCCGGACCCGGATTCGCCCACGATGGCGACCGTCTCGCCCTCGTAGATGTCCAGGGAGCATTTGCGGATAGCCTTGAGCACCTTGCCCCGGAGGGTAAATTCGATTTCAATGTCCTTGGCGGACAAAAGCAGCTTCTTTTCCATACGCCGCCCCCTTATACGTGGTTCCGGGGGTCCGCCGCGTCGGAGAACGCGTTGCCCACCAGATAGAACGTCACTGTAATCAGCGACACGATAACCGCCGGGAAGACCAGCAGATAGGGGTAGTTGACAAAGTAGTTCCGGGCGTTGCGCAGCAGCAGGCCCAGGGACGGGGTGTTCACGTCCAGGCCCAGGCCCAGGTAGGACAGGGTCGTCTCCGTGGCGATGGTGGAGGGGATGGACAGGGCCATCCGCAGGATCACCACGCTGATGAGATAGGGGAAGATGTTCTTCACCAGCACCCGCCGCACCGGCGTGCCCAGACACCGGGAGGCCAGGTTGTACTCCCGGTCACGGTACATCATGACCAGGTTGCGCACGTTCCGGGCCATTCCCAGCCAGCCGAAGGCGATGAGGGACACCGCCATGATGAGGAAGCTCTGTCCCACCATCAGGGCGATCAGGGTCATGTAAATCACCGTGGGAATGTTGCCCAGGATGTTGTACAGCTCCGTCAGAGGCCGGTCCAGCCAGCGCACGTAGCCCCATACGCAGCCGATAATGATGCCCGCCACGCATTCGCCGATGGCGACCACCAGGGCCAGACGGATGGAAACCTGGGTGGCGTACCAGACCTGGCACCAGTAGTCCCGGCCCAGGTTGTCCGTGCCGAACCAGTACTCGCTGTTGGGCGAGGTGAACTTCTCCATCATGCTGGTGCGCAGCTCGTCATACTGGAATTTGCCGATGGCCGTGGCGATGAAGGTGAAGATCACGATGGCGAAGAAGACGAAGGCCATCACCACTGCGGACCTCTTCTTCATGAAGTTCTGGAAGACCGCCCGCCAATAGGAATAGTTGGAATAACCAATGCGCTCCGCCGCGTCGGCGGAATACTCTACAAAGCGGAACGACTCGTCCCGCACCGCGTTTTTCATCGAGACTCTCCTCCCTCCACCAGCTTGATCCGCGGGTCAAACAGCATCATCATCACATCGCCTAGGAAAACGCCCAGGATGCCCAGCCCGGCGTAGACGATCACGCAGGCCTGCACCACGCTGGTGTCATACCGGCCGATGGCGTCCGTCAGCAGGGGGCCCATGCCGGGCACGGAGAAGAACCGCTCCACCAGCAGGGACCCGCCGATGGTCAGCAGCACCGAGGCCGGAATATAGGCGATCATGGGGACAAAGGCGTTTTTCAGCACATGCTTGAGCATGATGCTCCGAGAAGACATGCCCTTCACCCGGGCAAGCCGTATGTAGTCCTTGTTCAGCTCATCCACCATGTACCGGCGGGTCCAGAGGGCGTAGCTGGCGATGGAGCCCAGGGCCAGGCACGCCACCGGCAGGATGCTGGTCCGCAGCGACTCGTTGACGGAATACAGGGATGGCAGATGCAGCACCCGGGCGCCGAACATCAGGATCAGCGAATAGGACACCAGTCCGGGAACCGCGTTGACGAAGATGATGTAGGCCGTGCCCAGATGGTCCAGCAGACGGTCCTTGTTCAGCGTCTGCACAATGCCCAGGGCAATGCCCAGCACGAGGGATACGCCCAGGGACGCCAGTCCCATACGCATGGAAATGCCGAATTTGCTGGCCATGATCTCCGTTACGGCCACGCCGGCCTGGATGCGGCGGGACGTTCCCAGATCGCCCCGGATCAGCTCGCCGTAGAACCGCACCAGCTGAACGCCCAGGGGGTCCTTCAGCCCTGCCGCCGCCAGGCGGTCCTCCTTCGCCTGCTCAGAGAGCTTGACCAGCTCTTCCTCGGTGAAGAAGTAGTCCGTAGGCAGCATCCGCAGCAACAGAAAGACCGCCGTGACGATAATGAGCACCGTCAGGACGGATTGCAGCAGCCTCTTTACTGTGTACTTCATCATAGGCGTTCACCTGCCGGCGCAAGCCGGCGGCCTGACAGGATGCCGTCCACAGTCCGCGGGGGATTTGTCCGCGGGGCCGGCGCGCAGGTCCATCGCATTTTCCTCATACTCATGTCCTCCCTCTATAGATCAGTTGTTTCCAATACCAGAGAGCATGCCGCCCTGCCGTACGGCATGTTGAAGAGGTTTGTCTCCGATATTACCAAATTATAATAGCACCCGGATTTGAACATTGTCAAGGTTGCACATGCACAATAGCAAGATACTGCTATGATACAGCAAGATTATGGATAAAACGCCATATATGCGAAGTTCCGGCAATGGGCGCTTTTTGCAATTTTGAAAATAAAATATTTGGAATATTAAGAAAAAAGTTCCATAATCTGCAATAATATAAGAATTTCTGTTTTGAACTCCGGAGGGCGGTTTCCAGCAAATATCATAAAATTATGGACAAACTCACCATTCTTTCCTTGTGTTTGGAGGAAAAGCATTGTATAATGGGCCAACGGCAAACGAATAGAAAATCTGCCTCAAAAAAAGGAGAACCAATATGGATTATCTATCCGAAAAAATTCGCGTGATCGTTCAGCAGCTGTCCCTCCTCCGCCGGAGCAAACCGGAGCCGCTGGAGGGCGTCACCTACCTGCCCGCAGGCTATAAGGCGTCCAATACGCCGCCGGAGGGGAACTGGATGCCCTGGAGCCGGGAGGACACCATCCGCGGGAAGGACGCCCACTACTGGTTCCACGTCTCCTTTACCGCCCCGCCCGCCCAGGAGGGCCGCCAGCTCTTCTTCCAGCTGGAAACCGGCTGCAACTCCGTGTGGGACGCCGTGGGCCCCCAGGGCCTGCTGTACCTCAACGGGGAAATGGTCCAGGGCCTGGATGTCAACCACCAGGAGGTCCTTCTCACCCCGGGCCAGGCGTATGACGCCTACCTCTACCTCTACACCGGGCCCAACGAGCTCGCCGCCCAGTGCCGCATGGAGCTGGCCTGGCTGGACAGCGCGGTGAACGGGCTGTACTATGATCTGAAGGTGCCCCTGGACGCCGCCGGCTGCCTGGACAAGGAGAGCGAGGATTACTGGCGGATTCTGCGGGCCCTGGAGCGGGCCGTGCAGCTGGTGGACCTGCGCAGTCCCCGCAGCGAATCGTTCTACAAGAGCGTGGACGCCGCCCGGACCTGCCTGCGGGAGGAGTTCTTCCAGAAGGAATGCGGCAGGCAGGCCCCGGTGGTCAACTGCGTGGGCCACACCCATATCGACATAGCCTGGCTGTGGACTCTGGCCCAGACCAGGGAGAAGGCCCAGCGCAGCTTCTCCACCGTGCTGCGGCTGATGGAGCAGTACCCCGAATACAAGTTCATGTCCTCCCAGCCCCAGCTCTACCAGTACGTCAAAGAGGACGCTCCCGAGCTCTACCAGCAGATCCTCCAGCGAGTCAGAGAGGGCCGCTGGGAGGTGGAGGGCGCCATGTGGCTGGAGGCCGACTGCAACCTCCCCTCCGGCGAGAGCCTGGTCCGCCAGATCCTCCACGGAAAGCGCTTCATGCAGGAGGAGTTCGGCGTGGACAGCCACATCCTCTGGCTGCCGGATGTGTTCGGCTACAGCGCCGCCCTGCCCCAGATCCTGCTGAAATCCGGGGTGGACCAGTTCTTCACCACCAAGATCAGCTGGAACGAGTACAACAAGCTGCCCTATGACGCCTTCCTCTGGCAGGGTATCGACGGCAGCGAGGTGTTCACCAGCTTCGGCACCGCCAGGGACATGCCCAAGCCCGGCGAGTGGGACATCCACACCACTTATACCGGCACCACCGAGCCCACCATGGTCCAGGGCACCTGGGACCGCTTCCAGCAGAAGGAGTTCTCCGACCAGACGGTCATTACTTACGGCTTCGGCGACGGCGGCGGCGGCCCCACCCGCCACGACCTGGAGACCCAGCGGCGCACCGCCTGGGGCCTCCCCGGCCTGCCCCGGACCCGGATCAACACCGCCGAGGACTACATGGCCCAGCTGGAGGCGGACCTGCGCGCCCGCGCCGAGGAGGCCGGACGCATCCCCCGGTGGGTGGGGGAGCTGTACCTGGAATACCACCGGGGCACCTATACCTCCATCGCCAAGAACAAGCGGAACAACCGCAAGAGCGAAATGCTCCTGCACAAGGCGGAGTCCCTCGCCGTGCTGGCCGACGCCCTGTGCGGCCGGACCTATCCCAGGGAGGAGCTCCATGGGCTGTGGCAGACCGTCCTGCTCAACCAGTTCCACGATATCATCCCCGGCTCCTCCATCCACGAGGTCTATGAGGACAGCGACCGGCAGTACGCCCAGGTCCTGGACCAGGGGCAGCGGCTCTCCGGACAGGCGCTGGAGGCCCTGGCGGGCCAGGCGTCCGGTCAGGGACTGCTGGTATACAACCCCCTGGGCTTCGCCCGCAGCGGCATGGTCTCCCGGGACGATGCGCAGTACTGGGCGGAGGACGTGCCCGCCATGGGCTGGCGGGTGATCCCCCTGGCGCAGGCGGAAGCCTCCAAGGTGAAGGCCGCCCCCGGCTCCCTGGAAAACGAGTTCTACCGCCTGGAGCTGGACAATACGGGCGCCATTTCCTCCCTGGTAGATAAGCGGGCGGACCGGGAGCTGTGCCTGCCCGGATGCCGGCTCAACGAGCTCCAGGTGTTCGAGGACTTCCCCAGGGCCTGGGACGCCTGGGAGATCAGCGCCTACTACAAGGACAAGATGTGGGTGGCGGATCAGGTGGCCTCCCTGGAGGTGGTGGAGGAGACTACCTGCAAGGGCATTCGGATGGTCAAGCCCTACGGGGACTCCACCATTACCCAGACCGTCTACCTCTACGACCGCTCCCCCCGGATCGACTTCGAGACGGAGGTGGACTGGCATCAGCGGCACCAGCTGCTTAAGGCCGCCTTCCCCCTGGACGTCCACGCCTCCCAGGCCGCCTATGAGATCCAGTTCGGCCACGTCCTCCGCCCCACCCACCGCAACACCAGCTGGGACGAGGCCCGGTTCGAGGTCTGCGCCCACAAGTGGGCGGACCTGTCGGAGGACGGTTACGGCGCGGCCCTGCTCAACGACTGCAAGTACGGCTACAGCGCCGAGGGCAGCGTCCTCAAGCTGTCCCTCCTCAAGTCCGCCACCCATCCGGACCCGGAGGCGGACCAGGGCCGTCATACCTTTACCTACAGCCTGCTGCCCCACAGCGGCGGCTTCCGGGACGGCGGCGTGGTCCAGGAGGCGTACGGCCTCAACCAGCCGCTGCAGGCCGCGCCCGCTGCCGGCGGCGGAACGCTGCCGGAGACGTTCTCCCTTGCCAGCTGCGCCCAGCCGGGGGTGATCCTGGAGACGGTCAAGCTGGCGGAGGACGGAGAGGACCTGATTTTCCGCTTCTACGAGGCGTACGACCACCGGGTGCGGGCGGACATCAACCTGGGCATTCCCTTTGACAGCGTAACGGTGTGCGACCTGCTGGAGCGTCCCGTGGAGGCGCCGGAGCTGCAGGTGTCCGGCCAGACGGTGACCCTGCCGGTGCGGAATTTTGAGATCGTGACCCTGCGCGTCCGCCGGAGCTGACAGAAGGAGGGACGGGAAACAGTATGATTGCCAAGTACGTCTACGGCGTTCCCTTTCCCACAGAGGCGGTGGCGGGGGAAGCCCCCATCGCCTCGGGAAGCCTCCCCATCGGCGAGGTTTCCACAGAGGACGGCTTCCGGTTTACCTGCCGGCTGGAGAAGGAGGACATCGTCTACGGCCTGGGAGAGGCCAACCGGGGCCTGAACAAGCGGGGCTTCCGGTACGTCAGCAGCTGCACCGACGACCGGATGCACACGGAGACGATCCAGGCCATGTACGCCGCCCACAACTTCCTGATTGTGGCGGGCCGGGAGAGCGTGGGCCTCTTCTTCGACTACCCGGCGCGGATGGTGTTCGACGTGGGCTATACCCGCATGGATACGCTGGCCGTCACCTGCCAGCGGGCGGATCTGGACCTGTACGTCATAACGGGGGAGAGTCCCTACGACATCGTCCGGCAGTTCCGCAGGCTCATCGGGCCCAGCTACATCCCCCCGAAATTCGCCTTCGGCTTCGGCCAGAGCCGGTGGGGGTACAAGACCCGGGCGGACTTCTGCGGCGTGGTGGACGGCTACCGGAAGAACCATCTGCCCCTGGATATGCTGTATCTGGACATCGACTACATGGACCACTACAAGGACTTCACCGTCAACGGGGAGGAGTTTCCCGATTTCCCCGCCTTCGTGGCGGAAATGAAGGACCGGGGCATCTACCTGGTACCCATCATCGACGCGGGGGTCAAGGTGGAGAAGGGCTACAATATTTACGACGAGGGCGTGGAGAAGCGGTACTTCTGCCAGCGCGCGGACGGCAGCGACTTTGTGGCGGCGGTCTGGCCGGGGGATACCCATTTCCCCGACGTGCTCAACCCGGAGGCCCGGGCCTGGTTCGGAGATCAGTACAGGATTCTCACCGACGCGGGGATCGAGGCGTTCTGGAACGACATGAACGAGCCCTCCATCTTCTACACCCCGGAGCTGACGGCGCAGACCCGGGCGCAGCTGGAGAAAGCCTTCCAGGACGGCAGCTATACCCCCAACATGCCGGCGAGGAAGAAGCCGGAGGCCCGGGGGGACTACGAGCTGTTTTACCACCGCTCCATCGCCGGGACGGTCCGCCACGACCAGGTCCACAACCTCTATGGCTTCAACATGACCCGGGCCGCCGGGGAGGCCTTCGAGCGGATCGATCCGGACCGGCGCTTCCTTATGTTCTCCCGTTCCTCCTATATCGGCATGCACCGGTACGGCGGCGTGTGGACGGGGGACAACTGCTCCTGGTGGAGCCACATCCTGCTCAATTTGAAGATGATGGCGTCGCTGAATATGTGCGGCTTCCTGTACGCGGGGGCGGACCTGGGCGGCTTCGGCGAGGATACCACCCGGGACCTGCTGCTGCGGTGGCTGGCCCTGGGGGTGTTCACGCCCCTGATGCGGAACCACTCCGCCCTGGGCACCCGGGAGCAGGAGTGCTACCAGTTCGAGGACCTGGAGGACTTCCGCCATGTGCTGGGGGTGCGCTACCGGCTGCTCCCCTACCTGTACAGCGAGTACATGAAGGCGGCCCTGGGCGGCGACATGCTCTTCAAGCCCCTGGCGTTTGTCTATCCGGGAGATAAAATGGCGGCGCAGACGGAGGACCAGATGATGTTCGGCGACGAGATCATGCTGGCGCCGGTGTACACCCAGAACGCCTCGGGCCGGTATGTGTACCTGCCGGAGGAAATGCTGTTCGTCAAGTTCCTCCCCGGCGGGGCCATTCGCCAGGAGACGCTGGCTCCGGGGCACCACTATGTGGAGATCGCGCTCAACGAGGTGCCCATGTTTATCCGCAGGGGCCGCTGCGT
>OFFX01001019.1_pt1 | contig 21183 bp, 10 predicted proteins | sample 1521511 | NCBI WGS metagenome assembly OFFX01 (sample SAMEA3504125, study PRJEB24116) | mouse gut metagenome | biome: mouse gut; feature: mouse-associated habitat; material: faeces | place: Denmark | collected 2011
GAAACGGTTGCCGCAACCGGGGAACATACGCAAGAATCAAAACTCGACGAAACTACAAACGAGGTTGTTACGTCCTGTAGCGAGTGCGGGGAGGAACTTTCCCGGGCGCCTTATGAGAATAACTTTGACTTAACGGCTGAAGGCGATGCCGGAGACACAACAGACAATACCACAGCATTTGAAAAATGCCAATCTCATAATCCGGCCAAAGTTGCACGTATACCTGCAGACTGCTGGACAGAAGGTAAAGTGGCACACTATGCATGCCCAAACTGCTCAGACAAATGGGTTTACAGGTCGGCGGCAGATGCGGCTGGCCAGACAAACTATGTTGCGGCAAATGATCCTTCTCTGACAATTCAAAGGGCAAACCATAATGCCGTAAGAACAATGAAGGTTGATGCAACTTGTACGACAGGTGGCAATAAGGAATATTTTAACTGTTCTATCTGCGGAAGGTTTTATGAAACAATTGAGAATGCCTATCTTGACATAAAGGAAGGCAGAACCGTACATTCCGGCCAGCAGGATGATGAACAGGCTAGTGAAGAAGAAAAAGCCCAGGAGAAATATAATGTAGCACGTGAATCGTTGGATATCGCCGCAAAAGGACATCATTTTGCAACAAAGGGATCAGCGGAAGACTCTCCTGAAACGAGAACCATTTCATTTAATTGGGACAATTTCCAGCCTCAAAACTATGTGGAAAATGAAGCTTGTAACGTAACTGCATCACGTGGCTGCGGAAACTGTGATTACGAACAGACTGCGCAAAGTGTTTCTGTTCATAAAACCCTTTCCGAGAGTTTTAATTGTACTACAGAGGATAATGACGGAGTTGATTATACTGCAACTGCTACATTCACAACGGAAGAAGGTGAGCTTTGGGCAACGGATGAACCATCGTCAGAGAATGATACGTACCATCAGGATGTTACAGGACATGTATATAAGTACACCTTTAACTGGGGCTCCCTGGAATTGATGGCAAATGATGAAGGTAAATTAGCTTTTAAGGGAGAGGTAACATTAACCCGCCAGTGTAATATATGTGAAACCCCTCCTGAACAAACAGACACCATAACGGCTGATGTAACCGTAAAAAACGCTGCTTCCGGCACAGACTATCCGTTAACCTGCGAGGCGCAGAAAGCAACCCTTGTAGCAACAGCAACTTTTGCGGATGAAACTTCTGCAAAAACAGAAGAAAAAGAAGATACGCTTCCGATTGGGCTGCACGCCATGACTATTCGGCATGAAGCCAAGATGGCAACATGTGATGATCCTGGCCACAACGAACACTGGGAATGTGCAAATTGTCATGGATTGTTCTGGGACGAGGATGACGCAAAAGGTAAGGCAAAAGAAGAGGGACTGACAGAAGCACAGATAAATATTCCCGCTTATGGTCATAACTTTGGATTACCAGTGTTTGCAGTTACTGATACAGTGCTTATCACAGGTACGGCAAGCTTTTCATGTATACACTGTGACGCAACGTTTACGAAGAGCTGCACCATTGATCCAAAAGATTTCACTTATACGCCAGCAGAAGGAACAGACACTCCATCCTGCGGAGACACAGTGGATATTAATTATAAAGCTACTGTGGAATTTGATAAAAACAGCGTAAGCAACAACGGCGGTATATTTCAGGAAAATACAGAATCCCCAGACTATGCCCCTTTGCCCTATACAGGCCGTGCAACGGTAAAAAGAGTTGCTTTAAAACACAAATTTACTCCTGCATATGCATGGAATGATTCATCAGATGCAAGCAAGGGTATAAAAGTTACTTTAACATGTGATACTTGTAAAGGGACAGTAATTATAGACAGTATATCGGGTGTGGATTCCGGTTCGACGATAAGCTCTATTTCTGAAGGCGCTTCTGTGGAAACAGCCCTAAGTCCCGCAGATACGGAAAATGGATATATAGCCCCAACCTGTATCAATAAAGGTATGGATGTTTACCACGTTACGGTATCAGGTGCAACAGAAGACAATGACGCGGCAACAAATTTCAGTACAGCCGGGTACAAAACAATTGAAACACCGGCAAACGGCCATACATATGGTTTCTACAATGTAAACACAGAGGATGAAACAACGATTCCTCCAAATGTATCTGAATTAAAAGTCAAATGTACCGCATGCGCTGATATTGATTATTCACTTACTAGAAATAGTGATATTGTAAAGGCTGTTCCGGACGAAGTAACGCAAGAAGGCGAGCATGGCTATACTCCGGCCACCTGTTCTAAAGGAGGCAACCGGGTTTGGGTCGTTATGGTAACTATTACAGAAAGTTCAGGTGAAATTCCTGCCGTATATATTCCGGAAGAAACGGCAGCGGCAGAAGGGGAAACAGAAGAAGCCGTTTATACAATAACCAGAAGCGTCCCGAAATTAGGCCATAACTTCACCTCCCCTGTTACATGGGATTGGAGTGCATTTGGCGAGGTAACCGGAGAAAATATTGTACCATATGAAACAAAAGGAGCCGTTTATGCCGTTTATATGTGCGTGAATTCAAATTGTGACGGCCTGGAAGATGATGAAACTGAAACGGAAGCTAACGCTGAATATGGCGCTGCAAATGGCAAAAGGGTAAAGAAAATAGCAGCCACAGTAAGTGATGACAAAGATTCCCAACCATATCTGGACTGCACAAACGGAACCATTACCTATACAGCAACAGCCGGAACCGAAACACCTGATGAGAAAAAACAGCAGCTAAGTGGACACAGTTGGGGAGATATAATATGGACTGAGTGGGTAAAGACTGATAAAACAGAAAGTGAAAATGATTTTACAATCAGTGTATTTGATATCACAGCATGTCGTGAATGTTCTGTCTGCGAAGATATCGAAAGATATGCGACAGAATCAGGAACTGACAGCGAAAATAATTCAGTTTTGGGAGGTGTTGAGATTACACATTCAACTCCTGATCCAAACGGATGTACTACAGCTGGTTCCACTATCTATTTTGCAAAGGTAACAACAAGTGACGGCGAAGTGGTAAAAAATACCATGCCGCATATTGATACTTATAAGCCATTAGGCCATGACTATGTAATTGACTGGAAATGGTTTATCAAAACAGAAAATGACTCTGAGCCTGTTCCTGTAACACCGGAAAATGAAAAAGCAATTGGTACATGGTCAGCCACCGCCCAGAAAAAATGTACGCGTAATTGCGGCAGCGTTCCTATTGAGACACAGGGACTGCCTTCCGTAACATGCAACAAAACCATAGAAGATATTAGCTGCGAAGAAACAGACGTTTTCATTTATACGGCAAAAGCCGCTTTTAAAGATGTTCCTACAGATGAGTATACCGGACAGAAAATGGTTGTGTATGAAGGCAAAGGACATGACTATAAATGGACGATCGACACCTGGCCAGAAGAAGGAAAAGTTTTGCCGGGTACGTATACCATAACGGTAAAGGGCGAATGCCAGAACAACAAAACAAAACACAATGTAACATTAACGGACGCATCATTCCGGGTAGAAGAAGCTGGAATTACACAGGCAGACGCAACCTGCATGACCGGGCCGACGCTGGAAGTAACAGGAAGCTTTACCGGACAGGATGCGGAAAATAACACCTATTCCGGCACAGCCACCTATAAGAAACCGAGTGGTGAACCTGTTGAGACTGCCCATAGCTACAAACCTGCAGTAATTAACTGGACAAAGCCGTTAACCGGCGGAACCAAAAATGAAGACGCAGGTACAATTACCTATGAGGTGACTGCAAAAGCAGAGTGCGTATACGATACTACGGCGAAAAAAAGACATACCCGGGACATCATTGTCATAGCAACAGCAAGTATTGAGGATGTAAACGCTATATGCTGTACGGCTGATTACGAAATAACCTATAACCTTAGCCTGGAGAACACGGAACAGGATAAGGATATCACATTGAAAGACGGAGCCCAATATAAATTCTCGCATAGCGCTGAAGAGACCCACGTTGGCCCGATGAAACGTTGGCCTGCAGTAGAAGGCGACTGTGTAACGCCAGGACACCGCGCATATTACGAGTGCCAGGAATGCAAAAAAGCATACAGCAACGCAGCCGGCACGCTTCCTTATGACGGTGACGTAACGGCTCCCCTTGGACACCGGTATGGAGATCCGCAGTTTGCCTGGGATGCAGACGGTAAAACTGTAAGGGCAATATTTACCTGTAACCGTGCCGGATGCCAGGAAATCTATGCCGGCCATACCAAAGCGCTAACGGCCGAATTGGATACGAATTCTGACGGCACACCCCAGAAATTTACGGAAACAGAAGCCACATGCCCTCTGGCTCCTGAACCAAAGCCAGGCTTGGACTACTATATGGTTTCCCTAACCCTGTCTAACGATGATAAAGCATCCGGCGCATTTGAAAAAGACCAATATCATGGTGACGTGCCATTTGTCGTACAGCCAACGGAGCATACGCCAGATAAGGATGATGCAACAAAATGTAAGCATTGTGGAAATACAATTACAAATTTAGTAAAGATAATATTCCAGAATGCTGCCGGGCAGGAATATGTTTCCATATGGAAAAACAAATCAGATGAAAACCTGAGTATTACTCTCCCGGGAGGACCAAACCGTACAGGTTATACTTTTAAAGGCTGGGATAAGAGTGTGACTGAAATTACAGACGAAATAAAAACGACAGATAAAACGGAAGTTATAGTGAAACCGGTTTATGACAAAGACGATCTAACCGGCAGTATTATAGTGAAGTATGTCCAGATGACAAAGAACGAAGATAAGACAGAGACATTGAGCCCGATTACCGGACAGGACAACAAGTCTTACGAAGGGACGGTAGGCGCTTATGTAACCGTAAAGCCTGAAGCGATTCATGGCCTTATATTCTCCCACTGGGCAGATGAAAACGGAGTAATGCTGAGCACCGCTGATGAATACAGGGTAAGCATTGTGTTGGCAGCAGGAAAAACTATTCAAGCAGTTTACGTTGCGGATGAAAATGATAAAAAGGATAATATCCCAACCGTTGTCATATCCGACAAATATGCAACTACAACAGAAACAACGCATAAGGTTTCATTCGTCTCCTCCGTGAATGTCCCCGATAATTTTGAGATTGTCGAAGTTGGCATTCTTTACTGTACAAATTCTACAGTCGGCGCTGATAAAACGCTTATGGTTGTCGGCAGCGGAAGCACAAAAGTAAAGAAAGTTATTTTTACAGAAGGCGATAACAAAACAAACATCCTGACAATGGACGTCGGAGCAAACGAAGCCAACTGGGGCAGGGATATCTTTGCCAGAGGCTACGCAATCTGCCAGAACAAAGAAAGCAAGGAGCAGGTAATTGTATACTCCGGTATTGAGAGCGATAATTATGCTCATCTGTCAGGAAACACGGTTGAGTAATATCTGTGGTTTGGAAAGGAGGTGGAAATTCTTGAAGCATTATAAAACACCAAACATGGAAGTGGTTTATTTTGAAACGGAAGATGTCATAGCCACCAGTTTTGGTGAAATTGAAGTGCCAGGCGGCGGGGATGATTTATGGGAAGAGGATGATTAATGCTCAAAACCTTCATTTCAATAGAACCAGAAAATATTTAGTAGAAATTCAATTCAGCCCCCATTACAGGGGGCTGTTTTTGGATCGCATTCCAAAAGAAACGCCGTTGCTCCGGATTTGTTCTGTTTTATAAATGGTGTTTTTCCCGTCTTTTGGCTGCTTCTTTATAAACCTGCCCATCTGCACGGGCAGATATAATAATGATTTTCATAACGTCATTGATCCGCTCAACTTTATACACGATTCTGATGCCAAGCCCCCTTAGTTTAATCTTCATAAGATTTGTTAAGTTTTCCCCGCTTTTATTTCCAAGGGGCTTCCCATATCCGCCTTCTTCAGCAGGGAGCGGGTTTTGGCTCACTTTCCGCAATCCCTTTAAAACCTGAATTTGCGCTGAAGAATCCAGCTTTTTCAAATCTTTTTCCGCTTCTTCTAAAAATTCAATACGCCACATCATTCCATATCTACTTCCTCTGCATTTGAAAGATCTTCTTCGCTGATTCCCAGATTAGCCATAACAGCTTCCATAGGGAGCGCCGCTTTATCCCCGTTTTCTTCTATCCGCTTATTCGCTTCCACTAAAAGGAAATAATCCTCTTCTATCCCGGTTAATCTGGCGTATTCGTCCGGTGATAAAATAACGGCGGAAGGCTGATTGTTTTTTAAAACGATTAGTTCTTTTTCCAAATGCAGCCTGTCAAAAATTTTTGCCGCCTGGCCTTTGTTAAATTGTGAAATAGACACCAGACTTTGTAAAACATTTGCCGCAATTGCCATGGCAAGCCCCTCCTTTGTTTTGATTTCTTTATTATATTATTATATACATTTTGCGTAATATTTCAATAAATATCTAAGGAAAATTTGTTGTTAAATTTTCTGTGTATAAATATCGGTATTTTTTGGGAAAAACAGATGTTTTTATACTACCATACCGATTCGTTTATATCAAGTTTATAAGTTATCTTTCAGTGCTTTTTGTGTTAAAGCGTGTTTGATAATTCTATGTAGTTATTTCAAACGACTAAAAATACAGTGAGTGATTACATAATTGTTCTATGTCCAAGCCGATTTTTTTATAAAAGATTTAAAATGTGACAGTTTTTCGATGTTTTCGTATAAATGTAAATTGTAAATTTATGTAATTTTTATTTTTAAACGCTCTAACTCCACAGCGAATGCTTCAAATTGGTCTGTACACAATGAACAAAACAATTACATATAAGGCAGAATCCAAGGTATTTCCTGATGAAAATCTATTTAAAACAATTTTTAGTGAATTACGAAATAAGTAAATTTTTCTGTAGTGCTATAAGTGATATCAAATATATTTGGTAAAAAAAATCCGGAAGTCTCCTCTTTTTTCATAAATTTACCTTTAAAACCGCTGTTTTCGCTACGAAATTTATACGAATTTTTCCAGTCTGGAAAAGCCTGGGGATAGCGTGGGATGCCCATTTTGCAAGGGTTTTGGTGGATGCGATGCTTGTGCTGGGTATGTGACATGCTTTTTTCATGCAAAATATGGCGGGAAAAATGCCATATATACGGCATATTTAAATTGGGATCCTGTGCGGTAACGTATCCCTTCCTATATAAATAGGGTATGCCGAAAATGAACCATTCTAACAAAATTAGAATAATAATCGTATAAATTCGTATAATTTTTATATTTCCCCTCTCAAAGCCCTTTATTTATAAGAAGTTGTCTAAAAATATAATATACACAGTATGAATTTAAGGAAATTGAAGCGTTTGACAAGCGTGGTTTTATCGCTCAGCATGGTATTTTCCATGAATATGACGGCTTTTGCAATGGAAACTGCGCCGACAGAACCAGTAGCGGAAGAAGCAGTTCATGAGCATGTCCTGGCCGTTGATGAGAGCCAGAGCACGCCGGCAACCTGCGGCGAAGAAGGCGTAGAAGTCAAAGTCTGCGAGTGCGGCTATAGTGAAACGGAAACGGTTGCCGCAACCGGGGAGCATACGGAAGATTATACACTTATCGGCGATGAGGTTGTTACAAGCTGTACAGTATGCGGAAAGGAACTCTCAAGGGCTCCTTATGAAAACAATTTTGAATTGTTCGCTTCGGATGTAACCGAAGAGCAATGTAAAGAAAATGATACACATACTGTTGTCAGATTAGACCGTAAACCGGCAAGTTGTTTTGAAGAAGGTGTACTTGCCCATTACTGGTGCGAAACATGTGAAACGGAGTATATGGCAGTTGATTCAGACCATGCGCTTACAGAAGAAGAAATAGTAAGTCTGGCAATTCCCAGAAAAGATCATAACCCACGGCGTGTAGCCAAAAAATTGGAACCGACCTGTACAGAACCAGGTAATATCGAATACTTTACCTGCGACAACTGTGAAAATCTTTACAGAACTCCGGAAGATCTTGCAAAAGACTACGCAACCCCTGATCCAACCCTCCGCATTACAGAAGAGGATACTGTCTTAGAGCCACTTGGCCATACCTATGTAGATGAAGATAAAAACAGCACGTGTGTATTTACTGCTGACGAAGATTTTAATCCTCTTAACTATGTAGAAAACACAGCAAGCGGCGTAACCGCAACACGTACATGCGCAAGAGAGTGCGGCAACAGCCAGACAGGAACCGTTTCAGTCGTTAAAACAAAACCAGCGGGTTTTAGCTGTGAAGATGGCGGCGACCTCACCTATACAGCAACAGTTACCTTTACTCAGAGCGACGATATTGCATCAGGAGAAACATTCCAGGAAACACATGACTATAAAGTTACCGTTAACGGCCATTCCCGTAAACTGGTAGTTGTCTGGGATGCATTACAGCTGTCAGCAGGTAATGATGGTAATCTCGCAATTGATGCTTCTAATGTAACTGCACAACGTTCCTGTGTATACTGCGACGAAGACGTATCTTCAACAAATGTTACCATAAGCTTACCAAACGGCGCGGAATCTTATCCCCTGAGTTGTAGCGAAGAACAGAGTTTAGAGCTTACAGCAACGGCTGAATTTGCAACACCGGAAGCGTCAGATACGTCAACAGAAACCAAGACATTTACTCTGCCAAAAAAACCGCATACTCCTGTTTCTGTAGAAGCAATAGAAGTAACTTGCGATAATGATGGTACTTATGCTCATGTAAAATGCAGCGCGTGTGAATCCTTATTCTGGGATGAAATAGACGCAGCCAATCCGGATATAGAGCCACTAACAGTGGAGGATGTAACAATCCGTTCTACAGGACATACATTTTCAACTCCTGAATTTGACCCAAATGGAGTTATCGTAACGGCAAAATTTACATGTACCAAAACCGAGTGCGGCGCATGGGTTAAGAAAAATTGCTACGAAATTGCAGGAGACGATGAAGCTTTACCGCCAACAGATGTAGACTCAAAGAACTGTGGTGAAACAGTTAATTACAGCTACCCTGTAAAGGTTTGGTTTGACAGATACCACGTTGCGCCAAAAGCGGGTGGCGCCGAAAAAGAATACGCTGAAACAGTATCGGACACATCTGAAGATTATGACGGTATTTCATACAGCGGTTTTGCACCGAAACCACGTACCTTAGAACATAATTTTACAGCAAACGTTACAGGCAACGGTACTGACGTTAAAAATGGCGTAACGATTACCCTGGCATGCGGCAGAACAAGCTGTGGCAAAACAATAGAGCTTAACAGCACACAAAACAGCGGCGACAATGAAAACCCCAATTTTATAACCGGAGGAACTTTAACCGGTGCAACCGACGGCACAATAACAATAGGGGCTCTTGACGAATCGTCAGAAGACTACAAAGCAAATACGTGTACAGGGGGTGGTACGGATGTCTTCCCTGTTACTGTTACCTGTAAAACAAACGATAATACAAAAGACCAATATACAGTAAACGGTTCCTTAAAATTAACAACCGAGAAATTAGGTCACGATTATGTGGTTGACAGCATGGAAGCAGATACGACCCAAGCAACACCAACGATAACTACTCTGCATGTAAGCTGTACAAGAGCAGATGATTGCGGATTTGCCGGTGAAACATTTACCTCAGCTGACAATCCTAGTTCTTTAGATATTCAGTCTTCAACAGACACAGACTTAGGCTATGTGGCAAAAAACTGTACAACAGACGGTAACGATGTCTGGACAGTTGCAGCAACAGTTGCAGACGGCACAACAGTATCTGTAAACGACACAGAGCAGACATTAACCATTACAAAAACATCTGAACACACAGGCCATGATTTTACAGGCAGCGGAACCTGGGACTGGTCTGCATTCGGCGACGCCGATACTGTAAACGGCAATGATTACATCATTCCCAAAGTGCCGGAAGGCAAGGTATATTACAGTATAGAATGTTCTAATCCAAATTGCGGCGGTGCAGAAGACACCGACAAAAATTCAGAAGTTGACGGACCAGAATATGTCACTGTAACAAAAGGCGACACTACATCTGTCAGAGTTCAGAAAAAACCTGCAGAGGTAACATCTACTATACCGGATGGCGCTAATTGCGGAAATGAAGACGGCTTTGAGAAAACATATACCGCCACCGTAAGCGGTGTTACTCCTGACGATACAAAGAAACAGAAAATCACAGGCCACAGCTGGGGCGAAATCGAATGGGATGCAGAATGGGATACAAGCAGTACTGACATGAAAGATTCCGATATCACCCTTGCAAACGGAACAAAATTCCAGATCCCTGTACGCACCATTGGTGCTTCACGCGCATGTGAAGTCTGCCCTGCAAGCGAAACATTTGACACAACTAGCAGCAATCCGAACGGATCTGTTGTAATTACAGAAAGAACAGAAAAAAATACATGTACTAAAACAGGTTCTACCATTTATCTTGCAAAAGTAGTCCTGGCTCCGGAAACAGAAGAAGGCGCTTCCGTTGAAGTCGTATGCGGAACTCCGCATGTAGAAATCTATAAAGCGACGGGCCATGCTTTTGACATTACCTGGGCATGGCAAGGCCTGACTGCGGAAAGCGAACAACCTGTTCCTGTTACGCCTCAAAACGAAAAAGATATTATTGAATACGTATCGGCAACCGCCACAAAAACGTGTGCAAACGAGTGCGGCGTTACGATCCAGCCGGAAGGCACAGTTACCGTAACGGCCAGCGATAATGTAGCAGACGGTATCAGCTGTACAACTCCGGATGTATTTATTTATACCGCATCCGCAAGCTTTAAAGACGTACCTACTGATGTATACACAGATACCCAGAAGGTAGTGCATATTGCAAAAGGCCATAACTACACATGGACTGTTAACAAAGCTTCCTGGACATATGACGAAGAAGACCTGAAACCAGGGACATTTGAAAACCTGACCATCGAAGGCGTTTGTAAAAACAACGAAAATCATAAGGTTACAGTATCCGGCGCATCATTAAATGTCACTTCTGAAGATGATATCAACTATAAAGCTGCAACATGTATGGCCGGAAAAACATTAGAAGTAACAGGTACATTTACCGGACAAGGCGGCGACGGCAAAGACTATACCGGTACGGCAACCTACACAGCTCCTTCCGGTGAGCCGGATTTAGAAAACGGACACGACTATTCCACAGCTGTGATTGACTGGGACGCGCTTGATCTGGATACATTAGAGCCTGTCAAAACAGAAGGTGAAGGAGAGAACGCCGTATACGTATACGACTTAACGGCAACCTGCGCATGCGGACTGAACGCAGCGGCAGAACATACAAAAACAGTAGACGTAAAAGCAACTGCTCTTGTCAGTGAAGTAAATCAGTTAAAAGAAAAAGGCTGCAAGGCAGAATATACTGTAAATTATACGTTAGCCCTGAAAGAAGCAGATCCGGACTTAACGCTTGACAGCACATACGCATATACACACGCTGCCAAAGACCATAAAATGAAGCGTCATTCGGCAGTGGAAGCTACTTGCGTAATTCCCGGCCATGAAACTTATTTTGAATGTGAGGTATGCCGCAACACATATACCAGTATGATGGCAGACACTCCATATGAATATGTGGAGGACGCGCCGCTCGGCCACATTTATGGCAGTCCAAAATTCTATTGGAATGAAGAAGGCAAAACGGCAAGCGCAAAATTCACATGTGTTCGCAGTGGATGCAGCGAAACAGACGCAGGCCATGAAAGAGTGTTTGCAGCTACGGTCTTAAGCAACCAGGTCTATGTAGAAGATAAACCCGGATGCCCTGGACAGCCAAATCCTGCAAACGGAAAAGGATACATGATGATCCGTATTACACTTGCAGGAGAAAATGAGGAAATCCCCGCAGGATTCAGCAAAAAACAGTATGACGGCGATTTACCTGTTGTCCTTTTGCCTGTAAACCATGATTACGAAAACGGCACATGCACCCTGTGCGGCTCAAAATCGGCAGATGTCGTAACGGTTATATTTAAAGATGGAAACAGCGAGTATGTTAAAAACCTGTATGACAAAACAAAAATGGACGGCGTCACAATCAATATCCCGGTTGGCCCGGTTCGTTCCGGTTATAACTTTATGGGCTGGAGTATTGACGGCACAACCGTACCGAAAAATATTGCAGACGAAATCCGTGCCAAAATACTTGCAGGCAACGACGTTACAGTAACTCCGATTTATGAGAAAACCGACAACCCCGGAACCGTAACGGTACAGTACAGGAAGGGAACTAAAAAAGCAGACGGGACATACGATCTTGCTGCATTTGGCGAAGCAGATGCATCTGTTACAGGCAAAATCGGAACCTATGCCAATATAACGCTGAAAGACATTACCGATACCAGCGTGAAGTTCTCCCACTGGGCAGATGAAACCGGCGCCGTATTAAGCACAGAAGAGACATACCGTATATTTATCCAGACAACCAGCGTGACTATCCAGGCAGTATATGTTACCAAGGACAGTGAAACCGAACAGGCGGCTCCGACCGTTGTTATTTCCAATATGTACAACACGCCGGGAACAACGTCCAATACGATTTCCTTTGTTGCTTCCATGAATATTCCGGAAGGATATACGGGAGTGAAGTCCGGTATGATTTATACCACAAACTCTGCTTGCGGAAACGATACGTCAAAAATGGCAATCGATAATGTAAATGCAGCTGACGATAAAATCCGCAAAATGGTCTTTGAAACCACCGATTACGTTACCAATATTTTAACCGTAAACGTTGGAACAAATACCGCTAATTTTGACAAACCCGTATTTGCAAGGGCATACGTCATCTGCACTAAAACTGGCGCGCCAGCCGAAAGAATCGTTGTATATTCAACTATCAAGTCTGTCACCTTTAACCAGTTGTCAGCAAAATCAAAATAATTTTCGTTCTTTGGAAAGGGGGTGCATATTCATGAACCACTATGAAACGCCTGATATGAAAATTGTTTATTTTGAAGCAGAAGATGTGCTAACGACCAGTGTCCCCGGCAACGCAACGGATCCGGATGAACTACCTTTTGACTAAAAACAATCTAATTACAGCCCCCATTTACATGGGGGCTGTTTTTTTATGGATCCTTCTGCTGCTACACCGTCTTTAACCATAGAAATCCACATGGCCGCCTACCCATGTTTCTTCCTTTGTCTTTACATAATCGCTCATTCCCATGGAAAGCGTGCTGTTGATTTTCTGAATTAACTCTTCGATAGAAGACGCCGTAACCGTAACGGTATCGCCTTCTTCTATGCCGCTTAGGCGTTCGGCATCCTCTTCTCTCTTCGCTTTCCGGTTCTCTGCCCGCTTTTCTTTTGCCGCTTTTTGGGCTTCCTTTTTCTCTTCGGCCCTTCTGGCCGCATTTTTTTCGATCCGCGCTTTTTGGGCTGCCAGGGATTTGTCAATTACGGCAAAGAAAGAGGCGTTCCCGCCGTCGTTTACCTGCATCCCATAAGTCTTCACCGCCGACGCGTTCGCGCCCAAGCTGTCTTTCAGCTGGGAAAGCTGCCCCTGCGCCCCGCTTATAATTGCCTCGTATTTTTTACGGTAAGCTTCGTCCTCCGCCATGCGTTCTATTTTTTCGGTGTCAATTAATACCACCATGCGGTTGGCATTGGCGTATTTGCCTGCATTTGCCTGCGCTTCAGCCTTTTTGTCCTCACTGACCAGAATAAAATCCATATGGGAGTATTTTCTGCGCAGCTGGTCGTAATATTTCTTGGCTTTTTCGCTTAATTCCGGGGAACCGATGGTGGCTCCTGACGTTACTTTGGTCTTTCTGTCCGATCGCTCCGCCGCCTTTGCAGCGTTCGCATTTCCTGAATATGCGGCATAACTTGCCGCTTCTGCCTGTGTTACCTGGTTCATGTGCCATTCCTCCTTGATCTGGTATCTGTAATTCCGTTTACGTTACTTTTGCTGCTATTTTATGTATCGGCTTTTCCATGGAAATTGTTTACATTTTAAACCACGCCAAAAAAGCAGCCTGCCAACGCGCAGGCTGCCTGTATAATTCGTTCTGTTTTTGGCCGGTTTACGGTCAGTTTATGGATTCTTTGATTTTATGGTAAATTCCTTCCGCGTCCAGGCCGTATTTATGTAACAGCTCAAGCGCCGGGCCGGATTCTCCGAACACGTCATAAATACCTATCCTGGTCACCTTAGTCGGGCATGTCTCGCTTAACGCCTCGCAGACTGCCGCCCCAAGGCCTCCAATGACAGAGTGCTCTTCTACCGTAAATACGCGTCCCGTTTTGGCTGCGGAGGAAGCGACCAGTTCCGTATCCAGAGGCTTAATAGTATGGACATTGACAACCTCTGCTTCTATGCCCTCTTCCGCCAGACGGTCTGCCGCGTCAAGCGCTTCCACAACGCAAAGCCCTGTTGCAAATATACTCAGATCACTGCCTTCCCGCAAAACGGCGGCCTTACCCAGTTCAAATTTATAGTCCGGCCTGTCGTTTAGAACCGGGACTGCCAGCCTGCCCAAACGCAGGTAAACCGGGCCGTCATATTCGTACGCGGCCCTTACCGCGGCTTCCGCTTCAATGGAGTCGCAGGGATTGATAATCAGCATTCCCGGTATCAGGCGCATCAGGGCAATATCTTCGTTGCACTGATGCGTTGCTCCGTCTTCCCCGACGGAAATCCCTGCATGGGTTGCTCCGATTTTCACGTTCATATGGGGATAACCGATGGAATTGCGCACCTGCTCAAACGCACGCCCCGCCACAAACATAGCGAATGTACTCATAAACGGGATTTTGCCGCATGCAGCCAGCCCCGCGGCAATACCGGCCATATTCGCTTCTGCAATACCGCAGTTGATATGGCGTTCGGGAAACGCCTTCATAAAATCTCCTGTCCTTGTGGCCGCCGCAAGATCCGCATCCAATACGACAATTCTTTCATCCGCCCTGCCAAGTTCCACCAAACCCTTGCCGTAACCGTCCCTGGTTGCAACCCTGGGCAAATCCTTTCTGTTTTGGATTACTGACATAATGCTTCACCTGCTTTCTCCAAATCTTTCATTGCAATTTCAAATTCCGCATCACCCGGCGCTTTGCCATGCCAGCTTACTTCGTCTTCCATAAAAGAAACGCCCTTTCCTTTGACGGTACGCGCAATAATTAACGTCGGCTTTCCTTTAACGGATTTTGCTTCTGCAAATGCTGCCGCAATTTCTTCAAAATTGTGGCCGTCAATCTGGATTGTATGGAAATGAAATGCCTCAAACTTCTTGTCCAGCGGATACGGGGAGCAGACGTCTTCTACATACCCGTCAATCTGAAGACGGTTATTATCCACAATCACAACGAGATTGTCTAATTTGTGATAGCCTGCAAACATTGCGGCCTCCCAAATCTGCCCTTCCTGGATTTCACCGTCGCCGCACATGGCATAAACGCGGTAATCCCTGCCGTCCATCTTGGCCGCCAGCGCCATACCGACTGCCACAGACAGCCCCTGTCCCAATGATCCGGTCGACATATCCACACCAGGCGTCTGCTTCATATCCGGATGCCCCTGTAAATAGCTTCCCGTATGCCTTAAAGTCATCAAATCTTCCACCGGGAAAAACCCCCGAAACGCCAGCGCAGCATAAAGCCCCGGCGCCGTATGCCCCTTGGATAATACAAAGCGGTCGCGATCCGCCATCTGCGGATTCTTCGGGTCAACATGCAGTTCTTCAAAATATAAATACGTAAAAAGTTCCGCTGCCGACAAAGAACCGCCCGGATGCCCCGCGCCTGCGCTGTGCAATGATTTGATAATTTCTTTCCTGACCTGCAAGGTCATCTTCTGAAGTTCTGGTATGTTCATATCCTACTCCCTTCGCAGTCTGTCCGTATCATGCTGTTCTCCTTTTCTTTCATCAGTATTTGCATTTTAAATGATACTATTCATCCTCACACATTATATATCACAGCGTCTGGTTTGTCAAAAATTATGTTATCCTGACGCAAAATTTTTTAATCAAAAAAGGGGCTCACGCCCCTTTTTTATCTTGGATTATTTAAATTTGGTTTTATCAGAGCATCCGTTTTCACACATGAATTTCTTGTATGCCCCTTTCTTTCCTTTTGGTACTTTTACATTCATTTTTGCGCTTGTCTTTCCGAATGCATTTTTCCCAACGCCTTTTTTCGACAGCTTTTTGGAGTGGATCCGGATATTGCTGAGATTTTTACAGTTATAAAACGCTTTTTTGCCGATCTTGGCTACATTTTTGCCAATGACAACTTTTTTCAGCTTATTGTTATTACTGAACGCATTTCCCTTGATTTCTGTAATCCGGAAAGCCTTGCCTCCAATCACAACCGTATCTTTGATGGTAACGGACGCTTTCTTTTTCGCTGCGCGCACAACGGCTGCCGTCCCCGCTTTTTCGTCTGTAATCTTATAACGCAAATCGCCGACGTCCCAAACGCTTCCTTTCTTTATACTGATTTCAAAAGAAGCTGTTTTTGTCCCGGTATAACCGCCTTTTCCTGTAATCGTAACGAGCGCCGTACCAATATTGACGTTATTCGAATATGCCGCCGTATAATCCGTACCGTCTGCTAACGCTTTTCCCCCGCAGGTAACGGCAAGCTTCGGCGCAATGGCTGCGCCTGTATAATACTGTACGCCGATGGCTGCGATAGCTGCCCCGGAAATATCAACTGCTTTGGGTTGATCAATAACTGGATTATCCGGGTTATTCGGATTATCCGGATTATCCGGATTATCTGGATTATCCGGACTCGGCTTGCTGTTATCCGCATCTTTTATTTCAGACGGTTCCGGAAGGGTCAGTTCCTGGAATGCGCCGTCTGCCGTAACGCCGCCGGCAGAATCCGTAAACGTCTTTGCAAAATCCTCAAATGTCCCGGATGCGGACTCATCCCACATTTTTGCGGAAGCTGCGCGCAGACGCGGATAAAGGCTCTTCGCCACTTCCTGCTGCGTCCCCTGCGTCGGGTCGTCGCACCACATAAAATACGTAGAACCGGACACATGTTCGTCAGCAATGTTTTGGTTGCCGGCAAACGTATTATTCTGGAACTGAGCATAAAGCCCCGCCGGGGTTTTTTTCGTATTCGCATTTCCGACCAGCTCTTTCCAGTTTGGATCCCCTCCGGTTAAAATACCGTAGAAATCCCCATGGCCGTTAATCATAGAAAGCCCCTGCTGCGCCAGAAAACCGGGCGAGGCATAACGGAAGCTGCTCATACCGTTATAGCACCAGTATTCCGCTTCGTCTATGTTTATCCAGGTATGCGTCGCAGCGTCCTGGTTATAATACAAAGGATCGTTGAATGAACGCACCTTTGTAATGCCAAGCTGCTTTAACTCGCCTGCCAGGCCGTCCAGATAGTCCGCAACCACGCCGTATTTACCTTCGGTAGACGCTACCGGGGTACCCCAGTTATACGCGCCGTGCAGGTATTCGTCCCCGCCGATATGGAACGTCTTACAGCCTTTGGACAGGAAATAGGACGCATACTTCTTAACAAGCGCTTTCATAAAATTTTTCGCTTCGTCGCTCTCAACGTCCATATCCCCGTTTAACGCATATTTTTGAAATTCTTCCTTTCCCATAATCCATCCGGTATGCCCCGGCGTATCCAGGCACGGTATAATTTCCACGCCGTATGCGTCCGCCGTTTCGATAATCTCATCCATTTCGCTTTCCGTCAGATAAGAGTCCGGATCGGTAACGCCGCCGCATAAAACGGAAAGATCCTCGTCCGCGTTCCCGTCGCCGTTTACATCCAAAGACATATCGTTTAACGCAAAGCGGAATCCCGTTCCGTTGGAAAAATCCAGTTCCATCTGGTTCATCCGAAGCCAGGACAGTTCTTTTATCATAGCGACAATCCAGTCCTTTGAAAAATATTTGCGGCCGCAGTCCAGATGGAAAATACGCTGCCCTACATCCGGTTCTTCGCTTTTCTTCATACTGTGAATGCTTTCCTTTAAAAGCAGGCTCTTCATAATATCGCGCAGGCCGTACATTGCGCTGACCGCGGAACCTGCCATAAGCACGGCTTTTTCATCCGCCACTTCGATTTCATACGCTTCCTGCGCAAGCGTATCCGATACCTGTATCAGGATATCCCCTTCCTTTGCAAAAGAAACGTCCCCATACACAATCGGCATTTTGCCGCTGACTTCTTTTGCCTCATATTCCGAAGCAATTAAAGACACCTTTTGCGCCAGTTCTGTCCCTTCCGGATTTTTATCCCCAACCAGGAACATTCTCTTCGGGACAAATCCTCCGCTTTCCCCCGTTTCCTCTGCAAAAACTGCTGACGGCATCACACTGAATACCATACAAAAAACCAGCAGAAGAGAAAACAATTTTGTAATACTTTTCTTGACCATACGTACCATTCCTTTCTTTGTTTATTTATTTCCGCTAAAATTGTAGCACAATTTTACAAAATTTTCAACAAAACAAACACTTGCATTCTACAAAAAACATGTTATAATTATTTTGATGGGGCATTGGCGCAGTTGGGAGCGCGCAACATTCGCATTGTTGAGGCCGTGGGTTCGAATCCCATATGCTCCATGCCGAAGGGCTGTCACATCATGGATCTCCTGATCATAGATGCGGCAGCCCCTTTGATTTCCAACGGCATCTTCTTCCCCGCTCAACGCGCCGGAATCCGCAGCACCTGCCCTATGCTCAGCATATCGCTGCTCAGCCCGTTCAGCTGTTTGATGGCATCCACCGTAGTGTCATATCTCCTGGACAGCAGCCAGAGCGTATCGCCGGGACGCACCGTGTATTCAATATAAGGCGCGGATTGAACCGACGGTATTTTCAGCACCTGCCCTACATTGAGCAGATTGCTGGTAAGGCCGTTCAGCTGCTTGATAGCGTCCACCGTAGTCTGAAACCGCTGTGCTATCAGCCACAGACTGTCCCCGGCGCGGACCACATATTCCCGCACACCGCTGCCGGTTCCTCCCGAACCGCCTCCCGGCTGGCCTGTTCCGGGCACATTCTGCCCTATCCCGCGATACACCTCATACAGCTTCTTCCAGGTTGCCGCGCCCACGATACCGTCTGCCAAAAGCCCCGTGGCACGTTGAAAAGCCAGCACTGCCCTCTCCGTCGCGCTCCCAAAAATGCCGTCCTGGGACGGTGCCGGAACCGTCGGATAATATTCCGAAACAACATCCAGAAGGTATTGCAGCGTAATCACGTCCTGCCCCCCGGAGCCACGGCGCAGTACGGCATTGGGCGGAACTGTCCCGATTCCCAGGGTAATTCCCTCGCTGTCCAGCTCCGCCAGCCTGGTGACACCGGCATAAATACGGGAAATCTTATACCATGTGGCCTTCCCCACGATACCGTCCGCCGCAAGCCCGAATATATTCTGGAATTTCGTCACAGCCGCCCTGGTGCTGTCCCCAAAAGTCCCCGCTGCATCCGTAATCGCGGGAATAGCCGGATAATTCCTGCGGATTCTGTTCAGCCAGCTCTGTATGGTTTCCACATTCAGTCCCGTACTGCCCACCCGCAGCGCCGTGCCCGGATGGGAAGCAGGAACATTTGCATAGGCATCCGCCTCCGTTATTTCCACGTCATCCGGATAGTAATTTCGCAGAATCTGAATGGGCGTATATCCCCTGTCCGCCAGCGTGACCGTCCCCCATTGGGACATTCCGCGGCAGGTAACCGTCGTTCCGTTGCAGAAGGAAGTAAAATAGGGCGCGTTCTGTCCCCTCCTGCGGACATATTCATTGAAAATATCATCTGTCACCCTGTTGATGGAATCATAAATGGGCCTTCCGTATACAAAATTCTGGTCATAGGCCGTGCTGTTGGTAATATCGTAGTCATATCCGCGGCTTCTGTACCATTCTGTGAAAATCCGATTTAAAGCAAACGTAATAATGGCATAAATATTGGCTCGCAGCGACGCATCAGGCCAGGTCGGATATATTTCGCTGCTTGCCACATTTTTCACATAATCCGGAAACGATAACCGTACGTTGGAGGCATTGGAACCGGGCGCTCCCAGATGCACGGTGATGGGATTGGGTATAATTACCTGGCGCAGAATCCGTTCCCCTTCCGTGCCGGTTTCCGGCGTGTCGATATTGTCCGCTCCGCTTCCCGGTGTACTGCCGCCTCCCATGACGGCATTACTTTCTGCCCCTGACGCGGCGTTCCTCCCCATGGACACATTGCCGTCTGACGCGGCGTTCCCTTCCTGCGCCCGCGGTTCCTGCATTGCCACTGCCGGCTTCCCGATAAATAATCTCGTCTCTGCCGGACGACGCTGCCTGACCTCCATGGGCACAAGCTCCATCGGCAGGACCGCCGTCTCTCCCTCATAGACAGGTATATGGGACACATAGAGCGTATTAAACCCGTTCCCCTGTGCAAGTACATTATAACTCCTGTAAGGTAATCCCGCATAATACGGATTCTGGGAGAATCCCTTATCCAGTGTCTCCAGCGGGACCTTCTGCGTCTCTCCGCTTTCATCTGTCATCAGGTGATAGAGAACCTCCCCCTGCTCTCCCAAAATTCTAACATGGACGCCCTTCAGCGGAACGGCGTCATGAGCAGTCCGCACCTGTACGAGCAAATATCCGATTGCCATAGCCGGTATTCTCCGTTCTTCTCTCAACTACAGGATATGAAGCTTTGAAAGCAATCGTTACACCTATGCGAAAATATTTTGCTGAGAATCCGGTTGCGCCGACCTCCATTCTACAGTACAATAGGGAAGAGGAGGTTATATCATGAAAGTATTAATGATCAACGGAAGTCCCCGTGTGGGCGGCAACACTTCTATCGCCCTTGGGGAAATGGCAAAAATCTTTGCAGAAGAACAGATTGAAACGGAAACCATCCAGATAGGCGGCAGGGATATCCGGGGCTGTATCGCCTGCGGCAGGTGCGGCCAGCTGGGAAAATGCGTCTTCGACGATATGGTAAATGAAATCGCCCCGAAATTTCAGGAATGCGACGGACTCGTGGTGGGCAGTCCCGTATACTACGCTTCCGCCAATGCCACTTTGACGGCCTTTCTTACACGGCTTTTCTACAGCACCCATTTCGATAAGACCATGAAGGTTGGGACCTGTGTTGTCGCCGCAAGGAGAGGCGGGCTGTCCTCCGCCTTTGACGGGCTGAACAAATTCTTCACCATAAGCGGCA
>OFFX01001027.1_pt1 | contig 21105 bp, 24 predicted proteins | sample 1521511 | NCBI WGS metagenome assembly OFFX01 (sample SAMEA3504125, study PRJEB24116) | mouse gut metagenome | biome: mouse gut; feature: mouse-associated habitat; material: faeces | place: Denmark | collected 2011
GGGGCTCGATGCCGCCGGTGTCGATGAGGGTGAAGCGGCGGCCGTTCCAGTCGGTCTCGCCGTAGATGCGGTCACGGGTCACGCCGGGGGTATCCTCCACAATGGAGACCCGCCGGCCAATGAGCTTGTTGAAAAGCGCGGACTTGCCCACGTTGGGCCGGCCCACGATTGCTACGATCGGTTTTGCCATGTTTGTACTCCCTTTTTCAAACCGTAAATATCCACCATGTCACGCGGTTATTTTTGGTGCAGCTCCGGGTCCTCCGTCCGGCCCAGGAGATAGTCCACGGAACAGTCCAGATGATCGGCGATTTTGACAAGATTACTGGAACGTATATTAGATGAAGGGCATCTTCTCCATTGGACAAAAGTACTCTCCGTTATTCCGGTTGCTTTAGACAGCCGATATGCGCTGATGCCGTGTCTTTCCATAATTTGAAATATTCTTTCGCTATGCTTCATATTAAGCCTCTCATAAGTGCAGGAGAAAACTTCTGCAAAGCTATTGACTACAGAAGAAAACTTTTGTATAATGATTTTGCCAATATTAATAAGGAGGGGACAAGCATGACAGACATATTAAAAGAACTCTTTGAAAGTCCTGCCTACAGATGTTGTGAATCCACGGAGGAGCTGACTGCGCTGCGGAAAAAGCTTCTGTCGCTTTGGGAACAGGTCAGGCCGCTGGTGGGCCTGGAGGTCATTGACGAAATCAACAATACAGAGGGGGAAATCGCCGCTATCGGCAACCTGCACTGGTATAAAAAGGGCTTCCGCCTGGGCGCCCTGCTGATGCTGGAAGTACTTTCCACACCCTCTAAAAGTTCTTTTTGATTCTTTTTCTTTCAAGAAAAAGAATGATTACTAACCCCCGGCCTTCCGCCCCAGCATCGCGTCCAGCAGATCGAAGCCGTCCTGGTCCACCACCGTTACCGGCAGGCCCAGCTCCCGCTCCACATCGGACACGCGGACGTCATCCAAAAACACGTCCCCGCCATGGCGGAGCATATTCACCGGGATGAGCAGACGCTCCCCCAGGTCCCGGCCCCGGAGCTGGGCGATCAAATCCCCGCCGGTGACAAGACCCGCCACGTCCACCGTGTGGCCGAAGAAATCATTTTCAATGGCAATGACCTGCCCCCTTACCCCGGTCTGTTCCTCCGCCGCCCGGGCCAGCTCCTGCAAGTAGGGCTGGGCGCTGACCCCCGTGGCAATGGTGTAGGGCGGGGCCTCCGCCGGCCCCTCCTCCAGCCGCAGGCCGGCGCGAAACTCCTCCGTCAGACTGCGGAGCAGGCCCACCCCGTTCTCCAGCTGCACGTAGTCCTCGTAGTACGCCTCCTCCGGCAGGGCGCGGCCCGCCCGGATGTAGAGCTCGTCGGAGCAGAAGAACATCCGGGAGCCGGTCCGCTCCAGGCACGCCGCCCCGAAGGCGTCCACCAGATCAATGGTCCGGTTGGCGGTGTCCCGGTCCACGGGCCGCAGCTTGGCCAGCCCCTCCCGGTATTTGGTCAGGCCCACGGGCACAATGGAGCAGCTGGCAAACCCCCAGGCGGCCATATCCTCCATGGTCCGCTGGAGCTGGGGGCCGTCGTTGAACCCGGGACACAGAACAATCTGGCCGTTCATGACAATGCCCGCCCTGCCGAAAGCGCGCATGTACTCCAGGCTCTCCCCCCCGGCCCGGCTGCCCAGCAGGGCGGCGCGGAGCTTGGGGTCCGTGGCGTGGACGGAGACGTTGATGGGGCTGATGCGCAGGTCAATGATCCGCTGAGCCTCCCGGGGGGTGAGGTTGGTGAGGGTGATGTAATTGCCCATGAGGAAGCTGAGCCGCGCGTCGTCATCCTTAAAATAGAGGGTGTCCCGGCAGCCGGGGGCCATCTGGTCCACAAAGCAGAACAGACAGTGGTTGCTGCACGGCCGGGGCTGGTCCATGAGGTAGGTCTCAAAGTTGAGGCCCAGCTCCTCCGCCTCCCCCTTCTTCACCCGCAGGGAGCGGCGCACGCCGTCGGGTCCCTCCAGCACCAGCAGGGGGTCCCGGTCATAGCCGAAAAAGCGGTAGTCCAGCACATCCTCCACGTCGCGGCCGCCGATGGAGATCAGCTTTTCGCCGGTCCGCACGCCGGCCCGCTCCGCCGGGGAGCGGCGGTCAATGGAGGTGATGATATTGCTCATAGAGCGGCTCCTTCCTGGGACAATGGATTCTCCTTTTGAGTATACTGTAAATTGTTCCCCATTTCAATATGAAATTCTCAGGATTTGGCAGGAAAAAGGAAAAACCTTGGCCCCTGTGGGGCCGGTATGCCGTCCGGGGCAGGAAGAAAAGGGAAAAAACAGGGCGCACCGGGGGAAATGCCTCCTCCGGCGCGCCTGTTATGTTATATGGATCAGCAGTACTTGTCCCGGCGGGATCGGATCTGACCTGCCAGGGGGACGATGTCGTGATACTCCGCGTGGTGCTCCTCGATGCACCGCCGGGCGGCCTCCACCGCGTCCGGCTCCAGCAGCAGGGACATGCCGCAGGAGAGCTCCCCCTGAATGGCCCGAGGGGCGGGGGCGATGCGGTTTTTGATCCCCGCGTCCGTCAGCAGGCCGTGGAGGGCAAGGCCCTGCTCATAGTTGGCAAACAGGATGTACCAGCGCAGATCCCCCTCAGCCATTGAGCAGCTCGATGAACGCGCCGATGCGGGTGCGCAGCTGCTCCGCGTCGGTGTCCGCGTAGTCGGTCTCCAGGCTCAGCACCGGCACGCCGGCCTCCTTCAGCGCCCGGGAGACCCCGTACTTCTCCGTGTCGTACAGGCAGCAGAACTTCAGACTGCAGTCGATGACGCCGTCCACCTGGTACTCCTTGACCATGCGCAGGATATCGTCGATGCGGCCGGTGTTGGGGGTGAAGCAGGCGCAGTTGGTCTTCATGTACCGCTGGCTGAGGGCCATGAACTGCCCCTCCAGGGTGGTCTGGGTCTCGTCCACCAGATTCTCGAAGTAGCGGGTGCCGGTGCACATCTCCTCGCAGACCACCGCGCCGCCGCTGGTCTCGATGATGTTGTGCAGCTTCCAGTTGGGCACGGCCAGGGGCGTGCCGGTGACCAGGATCCGCTTGGTCCCGGCGGGTACCACGCTCACGCCGTCGGCAATGCGCTGCTCCAGCTCGTCGGCCAGCTTGTTGCACATCTGGGCGCAGCGGACCGGATCGTCAAAGAAGGAGATCTGCATCATCAGCAGCGCGTCCCGGCCGGAGATGGGCAGGCAGGCGGCCTTGCGGCAGTTGTACACCCGGGCCAGGGCCTTGCGCTTCTCGTTGATAACGCGGATGGCCTCGTTCAGCTTCTCCACGGTGATCGTGTTGCCGGTGAACTCCTCCACCTTCTGGGCGAACGCAGCAATCTCGTCCTTCCACTTGAGGATGTCCTTCTCCCGCTTCATCTGGGGCACGTCCATGACATACATGGGCACGTCCTCGCCCAGGATCTCGTAGGCCTTTTTCTTGCCGTCGCAGGTGGTTTCGCCCACGTACATGTCCGCAATGCGGAAGAAGGGGCAGGTCCGGCCCAGGCGGGCGCCCACGCTGGCCTTGATGAGGGGGCAGGTGCTCTTGGGCAGCACGGCCTCGCCGCCGGGGACCCAGAACTGGCTGCCGCCGCAAAGACCCGTGACAATGCCGTTGGCCGCCAGGATCACCTCGTCCGGCACATAGACGCAGAAGGTTCCGAACACCTTGCGGCCCTTCTTCTGCTCCTCAATGAGCTCCTTGGGCCGGATGCCGTGGACCTCGGAGATCACCAGATCCCAGAAGTCCATGCCCTTGGGCCGGTTCTCCTGGGTGAGGAACACGTCCCCCACCGCCGTGGGCAGCACCTGACAGAGCAGGTCGTGGCTCTCCAGGTCCATCCCCAGATCCTTCCACATGCTCACATAGTCCGACATTTTGCTTTTCCTCCATCTTTTTATTTTTCAGCGGATTGCTGCTTCTCCAGGGCCAGGGCGCTGAGGGCCGCCCCCACCGCGCCGGCGTAACGCCCCTCCTCCGCCGTCCGGACCTCGCAGCCCAGGGCATCGGACAGGGACTGGCGGAGGTAGGGATAGCCGCACAGGCCGCCGGTGAGGCACACCGCCCCCTGTCCCCCCGCCATGCGGCCGGCCTGGGAGGACACCTTTTTTACAATGGAGTCCACCACCGCGAAGGCGATGTTCTCCCGCTTCTCCCCCCGGCCGATGAGGCTGATGACCTCCGACTCGGCAAACACCGTGCACATGGAGCTGATGCTGACCCCGCCGCCCTCTGCGGCCATGCGGCACAGCTCCTCCGGCCGGACGGCCAGGGTGTTGGCCATGATCTCCAGAAACCGGCCCGTGCCGGCGGAGCACTTGTCGTTCATGAGGAAGTCGCTGACCGCGCCGTTCTCAATGCGGATGATCTTGGTGTCCTGGCCGCCGATGTCGATGACCGTCAGCTGGTCAGCGCCGTAGATGTGGCACGCGCCCCGGCCGTGGCAGGTGATCTCGGTGACGCACTTGTCCGCGTAGGGCACCGACACGCGGCCATAGCCGGTGGCCACCGCCGCCCCGTTCTCTATGGGGAAGCCCGCCGCCTCCAGGCGGCGGCGGATGTCCTCCGCCGTGTCCACGCTGCTCCAGCCTGTGGGCTGAAGCAGCTGCAAAAGGACGCTCTTGTCCTGGCTCAGCACCACGGTCTTGGCGCAGGTGGAGCCGATATCAATGCCAATACAGTACTTTGTATTCATCCTACTCCTCCGCCAGCTGGCCTATGGCCCGGATGGCCTCGTCCACCTCCTCCTGGGTGTTGAACCAGGAGAAGCTGAACCGCACCGCCCCCCGGTCCGTGGTGCCCAGGGCCTGGTGCATCCGGGGGGCGCAGTGGGCCCCGGGGCGGGTGGCGATGCCGTAGGTCTCGCTGAGCTCGTCGGACACGGCGGCGGAGTCGTAATCCCGGATGTTCAGGGCCACAATGGCGCTGCGCCGGGCCTGGGAGAAGTCGCCGTAGACCGTCACGCCGTCCAGGGCGGACACGGCCTGATAGAAGCGGTCCATGAGGGCGCGCTCCTTCGCCTCAATGGCCTCCACGCCCACCTCCTGGAGGAAGTCCAGGGCCGCGGAGAGGCCGGCGATGCCGTGGCCGTTGAGGGTGCCCGCCTCCAGGCGGGTGGGGTACTCCCGGGGCTGACGCCTGTCGTAGGAGTGGACCCCGGAGCCCCCCACCTTCCAGGGCTCGATCTCCACCCCGGGCCGGACACACAGGCCGCCGGTGCCCTGGGGCCCCATGAGGCCCTTGTGGCCGGTGAAGCAGAGCACGTCGACGCCCATGGCCTCCATGTCAATGGGCAGGGCCCCGGCGGTCTGGGAGGCGTCCACGATGAAAAGGGCCCCCCGGCGGCGGGCCATCTCCCCGATGCGGGCGATGTCCAGCACGTTGCCCGTCAGGTTGGAGGCGTGGGTGCAGACCACGGCCCGGGTGTCCGGCCGCAGCAGGGCCTCCAGGTCCTCACAGGCCACCCGCCCCAGCCGGTCCGCCGGCGCAATATCCAGGACCGCGCCCCTCTCCTCCAGCCGGTACAGGGGCCGAAGGACGCTGTTGTGCTCGCAGTCCGTGGTGACAACGTGGTCCCCGGGCCGGATGAGGCCGCTGATGGCGATGTTCAGGGCCTCGGTGGAGTTGGCGGTAAAGATGACGTGGTCCGGCCGGGGGCAGCCGAAGAGCCTGGCCAGCTTCACCCGGGTGTTGTACACGGTTCGGGACGCCTCCAGGGCCCCGCCGTGGGCCCCCCGGGCGGCGTTGCCCATGGCGGTCATGGCGCGGACCACCGCGTCCATGACCTGGGGCGGCTTGTGCAGCGTGGTCGCCGCGTTGTCTAGGTAGATCATGTCACAGCCTCTCTATAAACGCCCCCAGGCGGGTGGACAGCTGGCCGCAGTCGCCCTGGCCGTAGTCCGTCTCCAGGGCCATATAGGGCACGCCCAGCTCCCGCAGAAGGGCCTGGATCTCGTATGTCTCAACGCCGTAGGTGGCGCAGCTCTGGAGGTCCACCTCCACCACGCCGTCCACGTGAAATTCCTCGATCAGCTTTTTCAGGTGCTCCCGCCGCCGCCGGTTGGGGGAGAGCACCGCGCAGCCGATCTCCAGATACCGCGCGGCAATGGCGGAGAGGATGTCCTCCGCCTGCTCGTCCACCATCTGGCAGGCGGCCTTGATGCCGCTGCAATTTTCAAAGCAGACCACCGCGCCGCCGCTGGCCTCGATCACGCCCACCGTCTTCTCCAGCACCCCGCCGATGGGGCAGCCGGTGACCAGGATGCGCCTGCTGGCGGCGGACACGGGTCGCTCCCCGGCGGCATAGGCCGCCAGCAGCTCCTCCCGCAGCCGGTCCAGGCCGGCGGTCCGCTGGTCCTGGTCAAAGAGGAAGCCGGAGCCCTCCAGGGTCCGGTACAGGCTGAGGCCGCTGGCAGGCGGCGGCGCGGCCCGCATGGTCTCCATCAGCGCCATCCGGGCCCGCCGCTCCTGGTTCCGGGCCCGGGCCGCCTCCCGCAGGGCTTTGTCCGTGACAGACACGCCGAACCGCTCCTCCAGAAAGGCGATGAACCGGCGCAGCTCCGCCGTCCAGCTCTCCAGGGCGCAGCCGTCCAGCCCCTGGGGCAGGTGGAGGGTGTAGACCGGCTTGAGGCGGCCCAGGAGCTCGTACATCTTTTTCTTGCCGTCGCAGGTGGTCTCCCCCACGATGAGGTCGGAGAAGTAGGTGTAGGGACACTTGTCCGTGAGGGCAAAGCCGTAGCTGGATTTGATGAGGGGGCACAGGTTCCGGGGCAGATGGACCTCCGCGGCGGGGATGGTCTCCCCGCTCATGCCGCACAGGCTGACGCTGAGGAACCCCGCCGCGTCCAGGATCTCCAGGGGCGTGAAGGTGCAGAAGATCCCCGCCACCCGGCCGCCGTCCTCCTTGGCCTTTTTCACCGTGAGAAAGCCCTTCTGCCGGGCCTCGTTATACTCCGCGAATCGCGGGGGCAGCTCGTACGCCATCACTACACCTCCAGCACCCGGGCGTCAGACCAGGCGAGTCCCGCCGCCCCCAGGGCCCCGGTCAGCGCCGCCTCCGCCTCCGGGGGCGCTCTCCAGGCCAGTCCGCAGCCCGCCGTGATCTCCCGGGGCACGGGGATGATCCGGCCCGGGAGCCCCTGCTCCTGGCAGAAGCTCTCCGCCTCCATGGCTGCGGCGGTAGAGGGAAAGGTGATAATCAGGGCCGGTTTCTTCTCCCGCATATCAGGGTTTGACCACCAGATCCGCGCCCGTCAGCTTCTCCGCGATGGCGTACATGTTGGTGACCTCGCCCACCCGCAGCTGCTGGGTCAGGCCGTAGAAGTCCAGGCAGGTGCCGCAGGTCATGATCTCCACCCCCTGGGCCTCCAGGCTCTTCAGGTCCTCCAGAGACGCGGAGCCCTCGCAGGTGAGGGACGCGCCGCCGTTGTAGAAGAGGATGGTCTGGGGCAGCTGGTCCTGCTGGCCCAGGGCGTAGAGGAAGCCCTTGATGAGGACCTTGCCCAGCTTCTCCGCGCCCGCGCCCATCTGGTCGGACCCCACGGCCACCACCACGTTCTTCCCCCGGCCGGCGGGGACGATACACTCCGTGGTCTCGTCCTCCGGGATGGGGGCCGCGCCCTCGCCCACGGTCATGGTGACCTTGAACTGGTTCTCCCCCAGCTTCTCGCTCTTCACGCCGTAGCCCTTCTGATTGGCCATCTTGGTCAGGTTCTGCACAGAGATCTCGTTGTCCACCAGGGTCTCCACCACGCCGCCGGCCGCGCCTAGCTCCTTGATGGCGTTCTTGGTCTTGACAACAGGGATGGGGCAGGTGTCGCCCATTGCGTTTACTTGGATCATATTTAATCTCCTCCTTTTCTCTCTTCTTTTCTTTTGTGAACAAAAGAAAAGAAGCAAAAGAAAAAACTTTAGACCTGTGATCGGGACTGCTCAAAAACCTTAATCTTTAATCCGTTGTCACCAGGATTTCCGGCTCCTGCCGCTCCAGGATCTCGCCCACCACAGCCGCCGCTGCGCCGGCGGACCGCAGCTCTGCCAGCAGGTCCTCCGCCTCCGCCGCGCCCAGGGCCACCAGCAGGCCGCCGGAGGTCTGGGGGTCGAAGAGGACCTCCTCCATGGCAAAGGGAACGCCGTCGAAGCGGACAAAGGGCCCGGTGTGGTTCCGGTTGCGCTGGGCCGCCGCCGTGAGCAGGAACTCGTCCGCGTATTCGAGCGCCTGGGGGATCACCGGCACCGACGGCGCGTGAATATGGCAGGACAGCCTGCCGTCCATCATCTCGTGGAGGTGGCCCAGGAAGCTGAATCCGGTCACGTCCGTGCAGGCGTGGATGTCATAGCGGCGGCAGCAGGCGGCGGCGTACTTGTTCAATGTGGTCATGGACGCCACCGCCGCGTCCAGGGCCTCCTGGGAGGCCTCGCCCACCCGGGCCGCGGTGCACACGATGCCCACGCCCAGAGGCTTGGTGAGGATCAGCTTGTCCCCCGCCCGGCCCCCGTTGTTGTGGTAGATCCGGTCCGGGTGGATGATGCCGGTGACGGACAGGCCGTACTTTACGTCACTGTCCGCAATGGAGTGGCCGCCGGCCAGGGTTCCGCCGGCCTCGATCACCTTCTCCGAGCCGCCCCGCATGATCTCGCCCAGCACGTTGAGATCCATCTTCTCCGGGAAGCAGACGATGTTCAGCGCCGTCTTCACCTCGCCGCCCATGGCGTATATATCGCTGAGGGCGTTGGCGGCGGCGATGCGGCCGAAGGTGTAGGGGTCGTCCACCATGGGCGGGAAGAAGTCCAGGGTCTGCACAATGGCAATATCGTCCGTCACCCGGTAGACAGCGGCGTCGTCCTTGCTGTCGTAGCCCACCAGCAGATCCCCGTCCACAGGCCCCCTGGGCAGGCGGTCCAGCACCCGCTGGAGAATGCCCGCGCCCAGCTTTGCCGTGCATCCCCCGCCCTTGCAGAATACAATTTTTTCCTCCATACGTCCTCTCTTTTCTACGAAGCGTTGGGGCCCTATTGCCCCACATTTTGTAGTATATCGGCAATCGTTGATTTTGTGAAATTGTTATTGCCGATATATTTGGAATAATTTATAGAAAATTACAATTCTCCATCGCGGCGCGGAAAAAAGCGCCGCCCATGCCGGGCCTGCCGCTGTCAGCCCCCGCCGGCGGCAGGCAAAACCGGGGCGCAGCATTGGCTGCGCCCCGGTTTTGTGTCATTCTCAGAAATCAATATTGCCGCACCACGGCCGTTACCTTGCCCAGCACCTGGGCCTCCTTGCCGTCGATGGGCGCATAGGCGTCGTTCTCCGGCAGGAGCCACACCCCGTCGCTGCGCTGGGACAGGCGCTTGACCGTGGCCTCGTCCCCCAGCAGGGCCACTACGATCTCCCCGTTTGAGGCGGTCCGCTGCCGGCGGACAACCACCAGATCGTTGGGCAGAATGCCTGCGCCCAGCATGGACTCCCCCCGCACCCGCAGGGCAAAGTAGTCCTCCTGGCGCCCGCCGCAGTCGAAGGTCAGGTAGTCGTCAATGCACTCCTGGGCCAGGATGGGCGAACCGGCGGCCACATTGCCCAGAATGGGGATCCGGTGCTTCTCCTGCTTCTCCGGGGGGTCCACCAGCACAATGGCCCGGCCCTTGAAATCCCCCTTCTCAATGAGCCCCCGCTCCTGGAGCCGCTTGAGGTGGAGGTGGACCGTGGAGGGGGACTTCAGCCCCACGGCCTCGCAGATCTCCCGCACAGAAGGGGCGTACCCCTGCTGGGGGATAACCGTTTTGAGGTAGTTGTAGATCTGCTCTGTCATCTGGGTCTTCTTCGGCATCGTCAGCCCTCCAAACTTCCTGGTTTCTATATTCTATTTTATTGTAGCACATGTTTTGGTCAATTGCAACGTCTGTTCTTGTATTTTCTGTGGAATTTTTTCTGTTGATCCTCCGGCAGGCCCGGCTTTTTGGAGGTTTACAACCCCGGGGGGAAATGCTATACTAGCCATGCCAGGAAAAAAACGGAAGGGTGTGGGAGCGAGAAATGAGCAGAGAGCAGGTCTATCAGCTGCTCCAGGAGCGGCCGGGGGCTTTTTTCTCCGGCCAGGAGCTCAGCCGAAGGCTGGGCATCAGCAGGGCTGCGGTTTGGAAGGCCATCGACGCCCTGCGGCGGGACGGGTACACGGTGGAGGCCCGGCCGGGGCTGGGCTACCGGCTGACCTTTACGCCGGACGTGCTGGTGGAGCGGGAGGTGCGGCGGTATCTTCCGCCGGACGTCCCCTGTCCGGAGCTGCGGTGCCTGGAGGAAATAGACTCCACCAACTCCTATCTCAAGCGGGAGGCTCTGGCGGGCGCGCCGGACGGCACGGTGGCGGTGGCCAACAGCCAGAGCGGCGGCCGGGGGCGGATGACCCGCTCCTTCCAGTCCCCGCCGGGCAAGGGGGTCTATCTGTCCGTGCTGCTGCGGCCCCAGCTGCCCCCGGGGGAGCTGCTGGGCGTGACGGGCATGACCGCCGTGGCGATATCCCGGGCCGTGGAGCGGGCCGCCGGGGTCCGCCCGGGGATCAAGTGGACCAACGATCTGGTGCTGGGGGGCCGGAAGCTGTGCGGCATCCTCACGGAGATGGCCCTGGAGGGGGAGACCCAGATGACCCAGTCCCTGGTCATCGGCGCGGGGGTCAATGTGAGCCACACGGCGGAGGACTTCGGGCCCGAGGTGGCGAAGATGGCCACCTCCCTGGCCCAGGAGGGGTGCGCCGTGTCCCGGCCGGCCCTGGCGGCGGCCATGATCGTGGAGCTCCGCCGCCTCTCCGACAGCCTGGGAGGGGATCTCACCGGGTGGGTGGAGGAGTACCGCAGCCGGTGCGTCACCCTGGGCAAGCCGGTGCGCCTGCTGTGGACGGACCGGCAGGTCCGGGCCCAGGCCCTGGACGTGGACGATCAGTTCGGCCTGGTGGTGCGGCTGGAGGACGGCGAGACCACCACCCTGCGCACCGGCGAGGTGTCAGTGCGGGGGCTGTACGGCTACACGGAGTGACGGTACTCCGGAAAAATCTATCACAAGTATAAAGGAGCCAACGATACCATGAGCATCTATCCTGATCTGTTCGTCACCTTCGCCAAGGTGGGGGTGATGACCTTCGGCGGCGGCTACGCCATGCTGCCCATCCTCCAGCGGGAGGTGGTGGACAACAAGGGCTGGGCCACGGAGGAGGAGTTGATGGACTACTTTGCCATCGGCCAGTGCACTCCGGGCGTCATCGCCGTGAACACGGCCACCTTCATCGGCCAGAAGCAGCGGGGCATTGCGGGCGGCATCCTGGCCACCCTGGGGGTGGTGTTCCCCTCCCTGGTCATCATCTCCCTGCTGGCGGGAGTGATTACCACCTTCTCCCACCTGACCTGGGTGCAGCACGCCTTTGGCGGCGTGCGGGTCTGCGTGTGCATCCTGATCCTGAACGCGGTGGTGAAGCTGTACAAGAAGGCGGTCGTCGACGCGCCCACCCTGCTGGTGTTTCTGGCGGTGGCCCTGGGCAGCTACTTCACGCCCCTGAGCCCGGTGCTGTTTGTGCTGGCTGCGGCGGTGGCGGGCATTGCGCTGAAGAATATGGGGGTGAAGAAGTGATGCTGTATCTGCGTCTGTTCTGGGAGTTCTTCAAAACGGGCCTGTTCGCCGTAGGCGGCGGCATGGCCACCATTCCCTTCCTCTACAACATGGCCGACGCCACGGGCTGGTTCACCCGCAACGACGTGGCCAATATGATCGCCGTGGGCGAGTCCACGCCGGGCCCCATTGGCGTGAACATGGCCACCTATGTGGGTTACGTCACTGGCGGCAACGTGGGGGGGATCCCTGCCGCCGTCCTGGGGGCCGCTGTGGCCACCATCGGACTGGTGACCCCCTCCATCATTATCATCTTAATCATCGCCTCCTTCCTCAAGAGCTTCCGGAACAACCGATATGTGGAGAGCGCCTTCTACGGCCTGCGGCCCGCCTCCACGGGCCTGATCGCGGCGGCGGGGCTGTCGGTGGTGGTATCCAACCTCTTCTTTGCGGAGACCCTGGACCAGGGATTCAGTCTGGCTCTCTTTAACTGGAAGGGATGGATTCTGGCCGCCGTGCTGTGGACCCTCACCAACAAGGTCAAGCAGACCAAGGGGCTCCACCCCATCCTCTTCATCCTGGGCTCCGCCGTGGCGGGCGTGGTGTTCTCCATGTAAATCCGACTGGATTTTGACAGGAATACCCATTCTCTCCGGTTTTTCCACAGAAATCAGCGGCATCCACGCCGGGTATCCGGCGGGGATGCCGCTATTAAGATTCATCCATTGCGTACAGGTCCGCCCCGCGGGGGAGGGTCACTCCCGGCCGGGGGATGCCTTTTTCAGGCGGGCCGCTATGGTGCGCCGGACCGCCTCCAGGTCGCTGTCGCACAGGGTGGGGAGGAACTGGGCCAGCTCCTCCGGCGGGAGGTTCCACCACTGGAGCTCCAGCAGCAGAGCGATCAGCTCCTCGTCAAACCGCTTCTTGATAAAAGTCGCAGGGTTTCCGCCCACCACGGTATACGGGGCCACATCCCTGGTCACCACCGCATAGGCGGCAACAATCGCGCCATCGCCGATGTGGACCCCGGGCATAATCACGCTGTTCCTTCCGATCCACACGTCGCTGCCCACCACAATGTCGCCCTTGAAGGGGAGCTGGGACAGGTGGGGCGGGGTCAGCTCCGCCCACGCGCCGCCGAATACGTTGAAGGGATAGGTGGAGATGCTGCTGATCCGATGGTTTGCCGATCCCATGATGAACTGGACGCCGCTTGCCAGGGAGCAGAATTTGCCGATGATGAGCCTGTCGCCAAATTCAGGCCAGTTGAACAGCACGTTGCTGCGCTCAAAGGCGGTGGGATCCACCGGATCGTCGTAGTAGGTGTAGTCGCCAACAGAGATGTTGGGCGCGGTAATCACATTTTTCAAAAAGCAGGAGGTCTTATATTCATTCGGGAAAACGCAGTTGGGGTCTGGAATTGTATTTCTCATGTACGGTCTCCTTTTTAAGTGTAATGAATCATCCCCTTTCCCGTCTGAACGCAACTGCAATGTTTCTTTTTTTACGCAATTCACCCATAAGCTGTCCCCCTAAAACCGACATAAATGCCTATTCTTCTGCCAATTATGTCACTTCAACACCTCGCGGCGGATATACGCCAGGGTGCGCTCCTCCCCCTCGTCCCGCAGCATCAGCAGCAGCCGCTCCAGCAGGGCGCGGGTCTTGGGGTGGAGGATGTAGTGGTCCTGACTGCGGGCGTAGTACTCCCATGCGGAGGCGTCGGTGTAGCGCTCCTTCTGGTAGGTCTGGCTGGCCGCCACCCGGTCGCAGAACATCTCCACCACGTACCGCACGGGCATCTCCATGCCGCCCATGCGGTGGTCCAGCGCCGGGTCATAGTCGATCCAGTACTCCAGGTGGTGCTTGTTGCGGCCCTTGTGGTGGAGCCAGGCGGAGGACACGCCGGTGGCCAGCCGCTCCGCCTCGTTGGGGCTGTGATCCCCCTGGAAGTACCTCGCCCCCACCAGAAACTCCCTGGGCCCGTATTTGCTCATATCGTGGAGCAGGCCCTGGCGGTACAGCCCCACCCGGAAGCACAGGCCCATCACCCGCGCCTTGTGGGCGGTGATGGTTTTCAGATGTCCCCACCACTTTCTCATGGTTATTCCCTCTGACATTTATTCCGCACCTCCCGGCGCAAGGAGATTATATGGCTGTATCTGCCTGCACAGACCGTCCTCAAAGGCAAAGCGCACCACCCACGGCATGAGATTCCGGATTTGCTGGAACTGGGCATATCCAAAGGACCTGTCGAAGTGGTTGATAATCACGCTCAGGGCGGTTCCGTGGCTTCCGATCACGATATTTTTTCCGTCGTACCGCGCAAGGACGGCGTTCAGCGCCCGGATATTCCGGCGCTGCACCTCGTTCAGGGTCTCGCCGTCGGACAGCTTGTAGTCAAAATCCGCCCACTGGCTTCTGCAAAATTCCTCAAAGTCGGCAATCCACCCGCTGTCCATCCTGCGCTCCCGGAAATCCTCCATGGTCTCGATCTCCAGGTGGGCCGCCTCCGCGAAGCCGGCCACCGTGTCCACCGCCCGCTTATAGGGGCTGGACAGCACGGCGTCAATGCGCTTGTCCATTAGAAATCGAGTCACAAGCACCCTGTCCCGCAGGCCCTTGGGGGTAAGCTCCCTGGAGAGATCGTCATGATTATCGTAGTTGGGCTGGGCGTGCCGGACAAAATATACTGTCGTCATACGTATTCTCCTCTCGTATGGCCCTCCAAAAGGCGGGGACCGGCTAGGGCATGTTTGAAAATTGTCAACACGCCCAAACAGCAGGCCTTTTTTTGCCATACTGCGTTAAATTTTCTTGCCATCCGTCAGAGTCTGCAACGGGCGCATCGAGCGCCCGTGCAGAATAATCGTGCATGACCCCTCGATGGGGTCATTGCACGATATGGATGCCTGCAAAAATTTGCCTTGTCTGGCAAAAAAATTCCTTGCTGTTGGACATATCGCCAATTATCAAACAAGCCCTACAGCCCCAGCAGGGCCATGGCGAACTGGAAGTAGATCAGCAGGCTCAGCACGTCCACAATGGTGCTGATGAAGGGGGCGGCCATCACCGCCGGGTCCAGACCAATCTTCTCCGCCAGCAGGGGCAGAAGGCACCCCACCACCTTGGCGCAGAACACTGTGCACATGAGGGTCAGGCAGATCACCAGGGCCACCAGGGTGGTCACCTCCGCGTTCTGCATCAGCCAGCGGTCCACCGCCAGCAGCTTGACAAAGTTGGCACAGGAGAGGAGGGCCCCGCACACCAGGGCCACCCGGCTCTCCTTCCACACCACGCTGACCAGATCGCTGAAGCCGATCTCGTTCAGGCTCAGCCCGCGGATCACGGCCACGCTGGACTGGTTGCCGCAGTTGCCCCCCGTGCCCATGAGCATGGGGATGAACCCGATGAGCACCGAGCACACGGCCAGGGAGTCCTCAAAGCTGGAGATGACGATGCCCGTGAAGGTGGCGGACAGCATCAGCAGCATCAGCCAGGGCAGGCGGCTCTTCACCGTCTCCCACACCCCGGCCCGGAGGTAGGGCTTGTCCGTGGGAGTGATGGCGGCCATGAGCTCAAAGTCCTCCGTGGCCTCCTCCTCCATGACATCGATGGCGTCGTCGATGGTGACGATGCCCACCAGCCGGCTCTCCTTGTCCACCACCGGCATGGCCAGGAAGTCGTACCGGCTCAGGTCCTGGGCCACGTCCTCCTTGTCGTCCATGGTGGCGGCGGAGATGATGTTGGTCTCCATGATGTCCTCGATGATGTCCTCCTCGTCCGCCAGAACCAGGGTGCGGATGGACACCAGGCCCAGGAGATGGCGGCCGGTATCGGTGACATAGCAGATGTTGATGGTCTCCTTGTCGGAGCCCGTGCGGCGGATGCGCTTGATGGCGTCGGATACGGTCATGTCCCGCTTCAGATCCACAAACTCCGTGGTCATGATAGACCCGGCGGAGTCCTCCGGGTACTGAAGGATCTCGTTGACGCTGCGGCGGGTCTCCGGGTCCGTGTGGCGGAGAATGCGCTTGACCACTGTGGCGGGCATCTCCTCGATGAGGTCCACCGTGTCGTCCACGTACAGCTCCTCCAGCACCTCCCGCAGCTCAGTGTCGGAGAAGGACTTGATGAGCACCTCCTGCTCCTCCGGCTCCATCTCCACAAACACCTCCGCCGCCAGCTCCTTGGGCAGCAGCCGGTAGAGCACCGGCAGCCGGTCCTGGGACAGCTCCGCCAGCACGGCGGCGATGTCCGCCGGCTCCAGGAGGGTGAGCATGTCCCGCAGATCCGGCCAGCGCCTCTGGGCCGCCAGATCCTCCACCTGTTCTAAAAAGACGCCGTTTTCCAGGTCCATCATGTCAGTGCCCTCCTTCCTCTCCGGTGTGCATAAGCGGCAGATCACGTCTCAGAGCGTGGTCTTGTGTTCCTCCAAAGAAGAGAAAAATAAAACAGCCGCCGGGTCCTCGCGATGGCGGCTGCCTGCTTTCTCTATAGTATTCCCAAATTCTCAGGCTGTCAACCTTTTTCCGCACAGGGAGGGCGCTACCCCTCCCCTGTGCGCAGGGTCACCCGGCGGCCGTCCATCTCCACGAGCCCCTCCGCCTTCATCCGCTTCAGCTCCCGCATCATGGCGCTGCGGTCCGCGCTGATGTAGTCCGCCAGGGCGCTGAGGGTGAAGGGCAGGGTGAAGCTGTCCGCGCCGGAGGCCAGCCGCCGCAGCTGAAACCAGCACATGAGCTTGTCCCGGATGCTCCGGCGGCTGAGGACCTCCACCCGCTGGCTCAGCTGCCGGGTCTGCTCCGTCACCAGCCGGAACATGTTCTGCACCAGCTTGCTGTGGTGGGTGCAGGCGTTTTCGCACCGCTTCATGATGTGGCTGTACTCCATGAACAGCACCTCGCTGCTCCCGGCGCTCACCACCTCCACGCAGTCCCCCAGAAGGGGGGTGAAGGCCAGGGACTCCCCGAACACGCCCCCCGTCTCCAGACGCTCCAGGATGGTCCGGTTTCCCCCGTAGTCCAGCCGCACCAGCTCCGCCTCCCCCCGGGTCAGCACCCCCACCTCCCCGGCGTTCTCGCCGTAGGTGCAGATGGTCTGTCCGGTCTGGAACTGGCACCGGCGCATACAGAAGCAGTGGATCATCGCCTCCACCTCCTGATCTGTGATGTCGTAAAAGAGTGCCAGACTGCCGTACTCCATGGAGCGCCTCCTCTGTTCCGCCTCGATATCTTGTGTGTTTTGGGTCAGAGCACACAAAATATAGCGAGAAAATTTTGAATCATGTTGCACTGGCAACATGTTCCTTCCACTGCTCTATGATATACTGTATATAATAAAATGTAAAGCCCATTCTATCAACGAAAGAGAAAAATCTCGGGAGGAATTTCATTATGATGCAGATTAACGTCACCGGCGGGGAGCTGGACCGCCGGGAGCTGGACGCTTACGTGGCCCGGGCCAACAGCCGCTACCCGGTGGGCACGGTCCACGCCCTGGACATCCATATAGACGGAGACTACGTGGATCTCCAGTACCACCTGACCCCCAAGCCCTTCAGCCGCATCCGCCGGATCACCGGCTATCTGGTGGGGGACATGAGCCACTGGAACAACGCCAAGGCCGCTGAGGAGAAGGACCGGGTCAAGCACATCTGAGAGCGGGATAGATTTAATACTTTTGTAACGATTGGCGCTGGTTTTCTTAATACCTTCCGCCTATACTAGGTCTTGCAAGAGACAATAACTTCTTTTCATCCAATCTTCCAAAACATACAAAGGGCGGCGGGGATACACCTCGCCGCCCTTTGTATGCGTTCCCCGGCAGAGCCATTCACAAACCATTTCCAGATTGTTCAAAATCTTTGCGTATTTTCTTCATACTCTGGACATAAATCCATAGTAAGCTATGGACAGTCAATCCAAGACGCAGACAGACAAAAGCTATTTGGCAGGGAGGAATATCCTTATGTATAACGATAACGACAGAAGCGCTTACGAGTACCACTACAATTACCGGGGCGACAGCGAGGGCTTCCAGCCCGCCCAGCCCCCCATGGAGCTGGAGAAGCCCCGGCGGGGCGGGGGCAAGCGGATTTTGGCCGGCGTTCTCTGCGGGGCGCTGCTCATCGGCGGGGCCTTTGGCGCGGGATGGGCCGTGAAGAGCTGGCGGGACGCCCAGCCGGACCAGACCCAGGTGATGCGTAGCGACCGGCAGCCTGTGGAGGTGGAGACCGTCAGCGTCACCGGCAGCGAGCGGCTCAGCTTCTCCCAGCTCTACAACGCCAACGTGGACAGCTGCGTGAGCATCAACACCTCCGCCCTGGCGGGCTACAACTTCTTCGGCCAGCCAGTGCAGACCGCCAGCTCCGGCAGCGGCTTTGTCCTCACCGCCGACGGCTATATCGCCACCAACGCCCACGTAATCAGCGGCGCCACGGACGTGCAGGTCACCCTCAATAACGGCAAAACCTACACCGCCCAGGTGGTGGGCAGCGACACGGACTACGACATCGCCGTGCTGAAGGTGGACCCGGGCGACACGCCCCTCAAGCCCGTGGTGCTGGGCTCCTCGGATGAGCTCACCGTAGGGGAGGACGTGTCCACCATCGGCAACCCCCTGGGGGAGCTGACCTTCTCCATGAGCCGGGGCATCGTCTCCTGCCTCAACCGGGAGATCAACCTCAACGGCACCCCCTTTAACATGATCCAGGTGGACACGGCCATCAACCCCGGCAACTCCGGCGGCCCCCTCTTTAACAGCTACGGCGAGGTGGTGGGCATTGTCACCGCCAAGACCTCCACCGCCGACAGCCGGGGCACCGCCGCCGAGGGATTGGGCTTCGCCATCCCCATTGACGACGTGCTGAACATGCTCAAGGACATCATGGAGAACGGGCAGGTCACCAGCCACGCCTACATGGGCGTGACCATGGAGGATGTGTCCCGCCACGCGGAGACCGGGGTGCGCAGCGGCGCGTATCTGGTGGAGGTGACTGAGAACGGTCCCGCCGCCCAGGCGGGCCTCCAGGCCGGGGACGTGATTACCATGCTGGGCACCAGCACCATCACCTCCAGCAGCGATCTGAAGTCCGCCGTGGGCAGCAAGAGCTATGTGGCCGGGGACACCGCCACAGTCACCTTTGTCCGGGACGGACAGGTGATGACCACGGAGCTGACCTTTGGCTCCACCATCGACAAGCCCCAGGAGCCCACCCCCCAGTCCAGCGCCGGCGGGAGCCAGCAGGCTCCGGAGGGGAATGGCGGCTATGGCGACTACTACGGCGACATGGAGGACTTCTTCAACCAGTTCTTTGGCCGCTACGGCCGGGCCTCCTGACGGGAAAATCCTTCTTTCTCTGCGGCGCATCCCGCGCCGGGGCGGAAAGAGTTCACATACAGACACTCTCTTCAACATGTAATCCTTCCTCTCTCATCTTAAAAAACCCGGGCCCGTCGCACGACGGGCCCGGGTTTTACGGCCTTATCCGGTTTTCAGACGGCCTCCACCTTTTTGACGATCCGCATGACAGCCTCGTCCGGCGCGGACAGGGCGTAGCAGGAGGCGGAGGAGAAATACCGCCCCTTCCACTGCTTGGGCAGATCCTTCTGCGTGGTCACGCGGTAGCCGAAGGGCTCCAGAATGGCCTTGACCATGCGGCCCACAACGGTGCGCTCAAAGTCGTTTTCAATGTCAAAGCTGGGCGTGGTCAGCGTTGCGGCGTAGTTCTCCACCATCTGGACACAGGGCCCCAGAGCGGGCTTGTTCTGGTCTGCCGCCGCAGCCATGGCGATGATCGCCTCGTCCTGAGAGAGCAGCGCAAAGATGCTCTGGGCAACGGGATCCGACTCGTATTTGGAGCAGTTGGGATTGGCCTGGATAAAAGCGGCATAGGATGTCTTCATAGTAAACCTCCAATTTGTACATACGTAAAATCACGCGCGTGATTTATAGCCCTATCATACCACAGACGTCCGCTGCTGTCAACCCCCGTTTCCCTCGATCTGTTCAGCACAAAAGTCTGTTTAACGACAAATGTGGACAGCTTGCGGGGCGGCCGTTCTCTCTCCCGCGGCCTTTCCGGGGATTTTTGCCTCTCCGGTAGACTTTTTCGCGGGAATATGATATACTTGTCACACAGGGAAGGATATCCCCGCCCCGCTGTTGGGCTGCAGCAGGGACAGCGCCGCGTCGGCGGCGAACAGCAGGCACAGCCCCCGGCAGCAGACGCGTCGCCAGCGGGGCGGCAGCTCCCCCAGTCCCCGCCGCAGCCGGGGTTCCGCCCAGCCTGTCAGGAGCCACCCGGCCAGTCCGAAGGCGGCGGCGCTGGCCAGACACACCCGGCCGTTGAGGCTGCCCGGCCAGCCGGTGTAGTCCCACCAGCGCTGGTGGAACAGCGCCTCCAGGACCAGGGATACGGCGTACTCCAGCCCGCCCCCGGCCAGGGCGCAGGCGGCGGCCAGGGACCAGCCCTTTATCCGGCGGGGCAGCAGCAGAAACAGCAGCCCGCCCACGCCGTACACCGGCAGCCAGGGCCCGTGGAGGAACCCTCGGTTCACCAGGGTCCCTGTGGACAGGCCCACAAATACCACCTCCCAGAGCCAGCCGGCCCCTGAGAGGATAAAAAACAGCAGCAGGGGCGTCTCCAGCGGGTCCCGCCTGCGTTCCGCCGCCCCGTAACAGCCCTCCATGGCCTCACCTCCACGGTTACCCTTCCCCGGAGGACAGGGATTCATGCGGCAGGAATATATAGCTGATAGGCTGGAGAAGGGGGAAAAAAGGAGGCGTGGTCATGAGCGATATTCTGGAATTTTCCAGCAGAGAGGACTTCCGGCAGTGGCTGTGCCGCAGCTGCCAGACCAGCGCCGGGGTCTGGCTTGTGTTTGGCAAGGCCGGCGGCCCCAAAACCCTCAAGGCCTCGGAGGCGCTGGAGGAGGCCCTCTGCTTTGGGTGGATTGACGGGCAGATGCAGCGCGTGGACGATAAAACCTACCGGAAATACTTTTCCATGCGCAGGGACAACAGCCGGTGGTCCGCCAAGAACAGGGCCCTGGCCCAGAGCCTGGAGGAGCGGGGGCTGATGACCGATTTTGGCCGCCGGAAGATAGAGGAGGCCAAGGGGAACGGCCAGTGGTACGCCCCCGATCCCATGGCGGTTACGGAGGAGCAGACCGCCAGCCTGACCGCCCTGCTGGAGGGGGCCGCCCTCGCAAACTTTCAGGCCATGCCCCTGTCCGTCCGGAAGACCTACGCCCGGGCCTATTTTGACGCAAAAACAGAGGCCGGCCGGGAGAAGCGGCTGGCCTGGATCACAGACAGGCTCCACAAAAATCTGCGGCCCATGTGACAGGACCGCAAACCGCCGCCGGAGAGAGGAGAAGCGGGCCCGCATGTGGGTGGGAGCCTCTGCCGGAAACCGCCAGCGCCCCCCGCGAAATCAAGCAGCAGCGCCCCCCTCGCCATT
>OFFX01001031.1_pt1 | contig 20997 bp, 14 predicted proteins | sample 1521511 | NCBI WGS metagenome assembly OFFX01 (sample SAMEA3504125, study PRJEB24116) | mouse gut metagenome | biome: mouse gut; feature: mouse-associated habitat; material: faeces | place: Denmark | collected 2011
AGCCGGATTGGCTGTCCCCGCCGGGGGTGGTTGAGTAATTAATATCCAGTACGGGGCAGTGTGGGTGTGGTAGTCTTGTTGTAGATGATGGTCACCCAGCGATCAACAGCCATAACCCAGTTGCCTTGCCAGAGTCCACCCACATCGGTCTTATTTGCAAACCGATACTCATGAGCCAGTCCCGGCAGAACCTTACAGTAAATAGAAGGCTTCTGTAAGTGGGTAAACCCGGCCGGTACACGCCCGAACAGGAACATGACCTCAGTGACATATTCGTTGCTGGCCAGCCCCAGTGCTGCGGAGGACGCATCCAGGGTATGACTTTGGGATGTATTCAGGTTATCCGCCAAAGTGCGGTAGTCACTGCTGGTATTCGTCCGATAGACCACCTTGTAGCTGAGCCGTCCGGTCCAAGTGCCAGTAATGATCTTTTCCAGCCGGACAGCATCCGTCGGAAGCGTATCCCGCCAATAAAAGTTGTCCAGAGGAACCGTAGAGTGGTTGGCAATATCCGAGAAGTCATAGCGGATCGCTTGGCCGGGAACCACTTCTTTGTATCCGCTCTTATGGACGGAGACATTGGTGAAGACGCTGGTGTTCCGCACCTCAATCTGGACGATCTGCCCCTCATGCTCCAGGTAGACGGTAACAGGCTCGCTGTTTACAGAATAGTAGGGAGGTGCTGTTACTTCCTTCACAGTGTACCGCTCCAAAGGCAGAAGCTTAGACGCTGCCAGGCCATTCTTGTCGCTCTTGACTGTATCAACCAGGCGATTGGCCTTGTCATAGATTTCAAACACAGCGCCCTCCAGCGGAGTACCTGCGGGGAAGCCGTTGATGGGGTTGTCATCAGCAGATTTTTTCCAAATCTGAATCTGGCCCATAATCGGCGTGTTTTTCCAGGTGATCTCCGTTGTTTCGCCGGGCTTGATGTAGAAAGTCTTGAGCTGGGTGTCCGCAATATAGCCCTTGTTCTCCATTTCACGAACATAGATTTTACCGGAGAAATCAAGGCTGTCCAGATAGACATAGCCATTCTGGTCAGTGGTCACCTGATCAATGGGCTTCTGATTGCCGTCGTAAATCAAAAAGCTCACACCATAAATTCCCTTGCCAGTAACACTATCAACCTTATGGATCATGAGTCCGGAAAAGGCTTTGTTGGTTACTGTCAGCGTTGACACTTCGTTGTCCTTTATGGTAAAATAATGAGGTGTTGCATCGACCTTGAAACCCTTTGCGGATTCGATTTCAACCGCATAGTAATTTCCGGCATCCAAGGAAACGTGAACACGGCCATTGGTGTCCGTGGTGACAGTATCCACAAGGCCGCCGTCCATCTTCCGAATTTCAAATGTTACATTGGCAAGCCGTTTGGTCTTGTCACTTTCACTGACTTTAATCAGTTCCAGACCGCCTATAGGGGTGTTATAAAATTTAAGGGTCTGAGCATCCCCGACCTTGATCTGGATAGTCTTGGGTGTAGTGTCCAGTACATAGCCATCCAAGCTGCGGATTTCCTTGGCGATAATGGTTACACCGGGTTCCAGACCCTCGATCACGATCCGGCCATTTTCATCGGTGGTGTATTCGCCGTTGGCGCTGCCCAGCACCTGCCCATTGGACTCGGTAACCAGGAAGGTTACGCCCTTCAACGGAGTGGTGGTGCCAGTGATGTACTTTTCGATGACCAGCCGGGTCTTGGGGTCATTCTCAAAATCGAGATTATTTCCGCCGCCGCTGCCAGTGGAGCCGCCGGAACCGCTGCCGCCGGTATTACCGGAGGAGCTGCCGCCTGCGCCGCTGGTCAGGGTGTTGCCCGTCCCGTTCCGGACCACAATGGTCTGGGGGGTGCTGTTGAGGACATAACCACTTGGGACTTTGGTTTCCGTGACGACCACGGTGCTGCCAGGAATCAGGCCGGTGACTGTCACCGTGCCGTCCTTCCCAGTGGTGAACTTCCCAATCAGGCTGCCATCGCTGTACTTGACCGTAAATTCGGTGTTGGGTACCGGCTTTCCAGTGACGGAATCCACCTTCGAGATGGTCAGACTGCACAGAGGGTCGTTGTAAAAATAGAGGGTCTGAGTGTCGTCAGGGGTAACCTCCACAGTCTGCGACCGGTTGGCCTCATGGATGGTGTAGCCATCAATGCTCTGCACCTCCGTTACGACCAGAGAACCCACCACGCTGTTGAGAATAATCTGCCCATTTTCGTCGGTGTAGTATAGGCCGTTGGAGCTGACCTTCCCATCCTCGTCCGGGAGGAAGCTGCCGTTGGTGGTGGTGATCTTAAAGGTAACGCCCTCCAGGGGGACCTTCTTATCCACAGAACTACGTTTATTGATAATAAGGCAGCCCGTCTTGGCGTTCTCAAAAATCAGGCTGTTGGCAACGCCCTGCTTGATCTTGATGGTCTTGGGGGTGGGGTCTTTGATGTACCCGTTGGGCGCTTTTTCCTCTGTCACAATCACAATTTGTCCAGGCTGGAGGCCCGTTATGGTAATGAGTCCATTGCGGTCGCTGGTGTACCGGCCATTGTTGGTGCCGATGGCGGCGCCGTCTTCGTCGGTCACATGGAACACCGCGCCGGGCAGCGGGGTCTTGTCCGTACTCTGCTTCAGGATGGTGAGGGAATTATCCCGCTTGTTCCAGAAGGTGAGACTTTGCACCTCGCCGTCCTTAATGAGAATCTTCTGGGGGGTGCCATCCAGCACGAACCCCTCCACCGTCTTGATCTCCCTTGCGATGACAGTGGTTCCCGGCTCCACATCGGACAGCACGATCTCTCCGGCCTTGTCGGTATAATAGATCCCGTCGTCGGGGCCTACCGCCGCGCCGCTGCCGTCGATGACCTTGAAGGCGACGCCGGACAGGGGTTCATAGTCCGTGCCCTCGATGTACTTTCGGATGACGAGGGTAGTGCCGGGGGTATTGTAAAAATGGAGCGTCTGGACGTCGTTGGGGTTGACTACCACCGTCTGGGTCTTCTCCGCCGGATCAATGGTGTACCCAGGGATGGTCTTGACCTCAGTGACCACCAGCGCACCCACAACGCCGTTGATGGTGATTTTCCCATCCCGGTCCGTCATATAGATGCCGTTGCTGCTGATCTGTCCGTTTTCATCGGGGACAAACTCCCCGGTGGCAGTAGTCACCTTAAAGGTAACGCCGGCCAACGGCTTGTTGGTGACAGAATCTCGTTTGTCGATGACCAATGTGCCCGCCTTGGAGTTGGTCACCACCACAGTTTGGGTGTCCCCATTGGCCCCAATGACCACATTGGTGCTGGGAGAATCCATGACATAGCCTGCCGGAGCCTTGATTTCAGAAAGTACATAGGCGCCGGGCGCGAGATTGGTGATCCGGATTTCGCCCTGGGAATCGGTAGTAAAAATGCCGTTCTGGGTAAGCGTACTGGAGCCAATCACACCGTCCAGACCCACTTCGCAACCGGCCGCTGTGGTGATGCGGAACTCCGCCCCGGGGAGCGGCTTGTTGGTGGCGCTGTCCCGTTTCTGGACAATGAGCTGGCCCTTGGGCTGGTTTTTCATGGTTACGCTGACCGTCTTGCCAGCCTGGATCACCACAGTCTGGGACTGGGTATCAATGAGGAATCCCGCCGGCGCCTTGGTTTCCGTGATGACCACGCTCTTTCCGGGCGTCAGGCCCTCGATGCGCACCTCGCCATTTTCGTCCGAACGGTAAACGCCGTTGGAATCCCCAATGAGGCTGCCGTCCGAGTAGGCCACCTTGAACTCCGCGTTCGCCAGCGTTACACTGGGGTTGACACTGCACACCTTCCGAATGAGGAGAGAGCCGGTGGGCTGGTTGCGGAACTCCAGGGTCTTGGTCTCGTTGGACTCGATCTTGACCGTCTGGGGCACATCGTCTAAAATGTACCCAGGCTTTGTCCGGGTCTCCTTGACCACCAGCGTGGTCCCCGGCATGATGTCGGACACCAGGATGGAACCCGCGCTGTCGGTGGTGAAGTAGCCGTTGCTGTTGCCCACAACAGCGCCGTCGCTGGTGGTGATAAAGAACTGAATATCACTCAGCGGCTCGCCGGTGATGCTGTCCACCTTTTTGACCAGGAGGGACCCGTACTTGCTGTTGGTGAAGGTGAGGGTAATGCAGTCCTGCTCCTTGCCACTGATGTAGGCAGTCTGCGGGGCGGTGTCCATGACATAGCCGTGGGGGGCGGAAATTTCTTCCACCACATAAGTTCCAGCATCCAAGCCGGTGATCACGATATTTCCGTTGCTGGAGGTCTGATACTCCCCGATGATGGTGCCGCCGCTGCCGGAGGTCCCGCCCAGGTAGCGGACGCGGAACCAGGCGTTCGCCAGAGGTGCGCCGGTATCCGAATCAATTTTCCGGATGACCAGGGCGGATTTTGGGATGTTCTCAAAGGTCACTTCCACGGAGGTGTCATGCTCAATATAGATGGTCTGCTCGGAGGGCTCTTTGAGCATGAACCCTGCCGGTGGCTCTACCTCGACGATTTTGTACCAGCCCGTGTCCAGGTTGTCCAGGTGGATGATGCCGTTTTCATCGGAATAGTAGTAGCTGTTGGTCAGCTGCTGATAGGTGCCGTTCTGGTTCTTGTCCTTGGAGACCCAGATTTCAAATTTAGCGCCCTTGATCCCGTCCCCGACGATGGAATCCACCTTATAGATGGTGAGTCCGGGCTTCTTTTCGTTCTCGATGGAGACCTCGGTGGTCTTGCCGGGGCGCAGGTAGACCTCATGGGGCGTGGGGTCCAGGATGTAGCCCGCCGGGGCCTGTTTTTCCGTGATGATGTAATAGCCTTCGGTGAGGTGCTTCTGAGGCACAGTGATCGTGCCGTCCGCACCTACGGGGAAGTCACCGATCTTCACACCTGCCTTGGTCTTGACCTCAAAAATAGCGCCAGTCAGGTGCTTGCCCGCAATATCCACCTTCACGATTTTCAGGGTGGGCCGCTGGTAGTTCTGGAACTCCACCTGGGCCTCCTTGTTGGGGAACAGGGTCACGGTCTGAGGCGTGGTGTCCAGAATGTAATTCTCCGGAACGCTCTGCTCAGTGACAGTATATACCCCCGGCAGGAGATCGGTGATGACCACTTTCCCATCGGGCCCCGTGGGCTTAGTGGTGATAGTGGGGCCGTCCGCGCCCCGCAGGGTGAAGGTCACGCCTTGAATGGGATCGCCGGTATCCTTGTCCCGTTTGCTGATAATCAAACTGGGCCGCCTGTCATTTTGCAGATGGATCTCGGCGGTCTTGCCCGGGGACAGCTCCACATGGTATTCAGTGGTGTCCAAAATGTGATCGGGCAAGGTGGCGGTTTCCACCACGGAGTAAATTCCAGGCTCAAGGCCCTCCACCAGAATCTCACCGCCGTTCTGGGTAGTGCGGTCGATGGAGTGGCTGGCGTCCCCTATCGGAGTGATCTTAAAGGTAACACCATCCAATGCAGACCCGTCCGCGCTGGTTTTGATCAGCCGCAGGCCGGGCTTTTTTGTATTGGTGAACACAAATTCGGCGGTGTCGTTGGCTCGCAGGTGGATGATGCGCTGGGCGTTGTCCACCACATAGCCGGGGCACTCCAGCTCCGTTACCTCGTAGGAGCCGGCGGGGAGATTGCTCAGGTCGATCTCGCCATTTCCGTCCGTGACAAACTCCTGGGGGCCGTAGCTGCCGTCGATGGCCCGGATGCTGAACTTCACACCAGGAATGGTTTTGGACGGGTCAGAGCTGTCAACCTTCACCAGCTTCATGCCGGGCTTGGTATCATTGAAGAAAAACAGCTCCTTAATGCCACAGCCAGCAGTCAGCTCAATCTCCTGGGGAGCGGTGTCCTTGATATGGCTGTCGTCCCCGGTGTCCACCTCGACTGCCCGATAGGTGCCCGGCTCGATGCCGGTCAGCAGAATCTCACCGCTGGCGTTTGTCTCATAATGCCCCAGAGAAACGCCGTCCCGGAAAATCTCAAAGGTGACGTTCGCCATGGGCCTATGGCTCTGCCGGTCATATTTCACGATTTTCAATCCGACTTTTGCCAAATTCTTAAATACCAGGGGCCCAGCGGGGATGGGATTGCCGTTGGCGTCCAGCTCCAGCTTGATCTGCTGGACCTCGGTGGTAGGCTCGTAGTTGGGGGGCGGGACCAATTCCGTTACAGCGTACTCACCAGGCTTGATATACTTCCCGGACGCCTCGGTGGGGTCCCACCACTGGACGCTCTCCAACACGCCAGCTTCATCGGTGTCAAACTCATACACGCCGTTGGTGACAGAGCTGAACTTGAAGGTGGCGGGGCCGACGCCGGTGTTGGTCAGAGCGTCCCTCTTGAACAGAAGGGCCTTCCCCGGCTCAGGGATGCCGCCGTTCTCAATGCCGCTCGCAGGGCCGACCTGGACCGCACCCGCCGCCGTGCTGTTCTCCGGGGCCTTGCAGGTCACAGTGAAGGGGGAGGCCAGCGGGGTGCAGCCCGCCGGGGCTTTGGTCTCCTTGACATACAGGGTCACACTCTTGCCGTCCTCCACGATGTTAGGAACGGAGGTGCTGGCTGTGCCGTCAGCGCCGGTGGTCATTACGGCCAGGGGTGTGCCGCTGCAAGAGGAATCGGCGTAGACGGAGAACTCTGCGCCGGAGAGGGGCCGCTTGTCCGCAGCGGCGATCTTCTTGAGCTTCAGGTAGACGGGTTTCTTCTCGGTGATGGTAGTACCGTTGGTAAAAGTCACCTTGGACTCGCCGCCGCTGCTGGAAAATTTCTTGGCGGACATATCGACGATTCCACCGGTGCCGGTGATGTCGGTCAGGTAGGTGGGGTCGTCCTCCACCACTTCAAACCGAAAAGAGTCGTCCGCAACGAAGTCAATGCGGATCGTTTCATTGGCCTTTAGGGTAAATTTTAGGCCGTTTCCAGTTTCCGTGACAGGCATATTCGCAATATAGCTACTTGGACTGCCTGCAGTATAGGTTACAGTAAAGCTCCAGCTCTCCCCGGCGGGGATAGAGCCGCCAGCCTTCTTGGTCACCTCCAGGGACGGCGCTGTGGGTTCGGGCCGCTCGAAATTGAACGGACTGAGAATGTGGAGGCCATAGGACCGCCGCTCAGAAAAGATAGTGTCTCTGATTTTGGCGGCCTTTGTGATGCTGTCCACGAAGCTGTCCGCCTCGGTAAAGCCGTTAGTGGAACACAGCTCCTCACCGGTGGGCGTGCCGCTGCTGTCCAAAGGATACTCCAAAAACTGAGTTTTCTTCTGGCGCATCCACTGGGCCATATTGCGAATCGTTGAGGACTGATCGTAAATCAGATTGCCCTTAGTTGTGGATTCGCTGTTATAGAGCGAGTAGGCCATCATCTCCCGCAGGGTATAGGCACGTCGAAGACCATCCGGGTCCACGAAAACCCCGCCAGTCTCAATAATGACCCGGTACTTGGTGCGCAGGTTGCCATTGGAGTCATGGACATACTCAGACCAATTTTTGATAGCGTCATCCTTGCTCCAGCCGCTGTTGCTGCTGGTTGCACTCAGGCGGCCCAGCAGATATAAAAAAGCGTCGTTGGGCTTGTAGACCTTGTAGAGATTGCCAGGAGTAACAGGCTTAGGATCGGTGCCCCACATGGAGGTATAGTCGCCATCCACCCAGCCAGTGGACCATTTGGAGCTGTTGCAGTGGAACATCTGCTCCTTCTGCGTGTCTGTAATCCCGGTGGCCGCCTGAAACTCGTCAGCGGTGGTCACCCATTTCTGGTTATAGCCGCTGGTAGCATCATAGGCATAAACTGTACCGCCCATCAATTCAGCGGCACTGGAGCCCTTGCCGTTGTACTGCATGGCAGAAGAATTGAACCAGGTGATCCGGCGGCGGCAGGTATCAGCATCCCAGTTTTCGATGCTGCCATTGCCCCAGACCACATTTAGGGGTGTACCCACCACATGCCAGGTATTGAAGTCATTGCTGTTGATGTCCTTGACTACGCCTTCCGGAAACTCGATCAAGGTAAAGCGGAGGAAGGTCCGCTCCGGATCGGTGGTCCAGTCCACATCGCTGGTGCTGGGCTTCTGACCGCCAGGGCTGCCGGGGTTCAGGCCGCCCGTACCTCCATTGGCGTAGGAGATGCCAGCATTGGCAGGAACCCGCCGGATACCGCTGCTGCTCAGCCCGGTCAGCGCCTGATAGGGGGTTGTGCTGTAGGCCCGGTCAATGGTGTAGTCGCCCTTGGTGCTGACCCCATCCTGGCCGGAGTAGCTTCCCTTCGCCATGATTTTTTCTGCATTGGGGTCATTGAAATGCCACCACTCACTGGCGAGGGGGATCAGGCCGACGGCGGTGCAATAGCTCTGAAGCCGTTTCGCACCCTCGGAGGCAGCAAACCGCTCCGTCCAATTCTCCAACTCATTGGGCATGGTATAGGAGCTGACAGGGACCTGATACCGGATAGCGGCCGAACTCAACTGGTGCATCCGGGTGGGCATCTCATACTCTGTCCAGTCCTCGTACTTCTGGTAAGTGGCGCCATCCAACGTGTACTCATGCAGCTCCGCAGGATCGCCTTTGGCAAGGCTCATATCCACGGCCAGTCCCGCCTGATGGTTGGATGTGCCGTTAGAAATGAACCAGCCCTGCTCGCGGGCATAACCCATGGCAATAGCTTTATCCATGTCAGTGGACACATCACTGTTACTGTCCCAGAGAGCGGTGAAACCGTCCCGCACAGCGGACTGTACCCCGGCGGGCCGGAATGTCTCATAGACCACCAGTGTCTCACCGTTGGACATGGCGGACTGCTGGACCTTTGCCAGCCGCTCAGCAAGGGTGAACATGCAGGGGACGACATACTCATAGCGGCTCAGCCGGGAGCTGAACTGCCTGGCGTTGTAGTAGGATTTCCCTGTAACGCCGGGAATATCCTTCCCGTCTGCAGCCTGGAAGATGCTGCCGCTGCTGTTGGTCAGGTTGTAGGCGATGCTGGGAACAACGTCCGGCAGATTGATGAAGATATGCTCCTTATCCACCCAGCCGGTTTTCCCCAGCTGGCCGCCTTCCCAGGCGGTCACACTGCCGCTGCTGTCAACGGCGAGGCCAATCTTGACCCTATCGCCGCCGTTGTAAGCCAGGATGGCGAAGGGGATAGGCTTGGCACTGTCCGAGGCGGGGACAGACACGATCTGAGTCCCACCACTCTCAGTGTTGTAGACTTGGAGTGGGAGACAGGTGCCGTTCCAGCCGGTGGCCCCGGCGATGTTGACTTCAAAATCGCCAGTAGGGGCATAGGCAGTGATGCTGCTGGCCACTTTGGCCGGCGCTTCCTCTGCGGCAAAAGCGGTGGCCGGGAGCATCCCGATGATGGTGATGGCTGCCAGCAGGCCGGACAGGGTGCGCTTCCAGTTGGATTTGATGCTCTTGGAGAGAGATTTCAACATTATCAGTTCCTCCTTCATTAGTTTGTGAGCATAGCAAAAGGACTGCACAAAACCGTGCAGTCCTTGAGCAGATGATATTTACTTGACAGGTTGGGACTGTTCATCTTGGGTATTGCTGGTTTGAGGTACATGAATCGCCTCCCTTGTCTTGTTTTTCCTTGGTTAACTGCCGGAAACGGCAGGCCACACTTCTACGCTTTCGCCGGTGAAGGGGACATTCTCAGGATAACGGGTCCACACTTCAAGATGATGCGGAATACGTCCACCGCTGAATCCAGTCAGACTATAGCTTCTAATGTCCGGATGTTCGACGCTGGGCCATGTGATGATTTCACCATGGTTGCCATCCGTGTAATGGAACCGCCCGTCCTGATTTGGGGACTCAAGGGCAATAACTACATGTCCCACTACTCCGTCAGGACTCACTACAAATACAATATCGCCGGGGCGCATTTTCGTGAGATCGTCCAGCTTGCGGCCTGGATTGGTTTTGTCACCAAAAATAAGGGAGTTGACCATGGAGGCGTAGCCACTGCACCCGTAATACTCACTGACCCAGTAGACGTCCATGATCCGGTTGGCTGCAGTGCTGGGGACCTCGTTTTTGTGGGTCCCAGACGTATTGTGTGTGCCCCAGACCGTCCCATGGGGCCAATCCTGTTTAAGCTGACGTAGAATTTCCAGCACGTTTTCTTCGGTGACGGGCTTTCCGTTGGATAGAAAGCCGTCCCCAGTGCCGGTGCTGGGCGCTGTACCTGGACGGGTGCCGGTCTGGGCGCGGTAGATCAGTACCGCCATCTCGCCTCGGGTGATGATAGATGCCTGAGCGGTGGATGGGCTGATCAGGCCTAGACTGGCGGCGTATTGACCTGCGGTACCATAGGTCCACGCGCTGCTCTCGCTGTCCCCGTAGCCGTAGCATCGGAGCACTACCGTACATGCCATGGCCGGAGTAACCATATCGTTAGGGCCAAAGTGTGATGCGTCGTAGCCGGATACCAGCAGATTGGCAACACAGTAGCCAACGTAGGATTTGGCCCAGGCGGGTACGTCAGTGAAGTGACAGGCCTGGATGTACTGTTCGGGGTTGACTTCTTCTCCGCTATGAAGCCGGGTGAGAATGGCGGCCATTTCGGCCCGGGTCAGTCCCTTGTCCAACATGAGATTGCCAGAGCTGTCACCCAGGTAGATGCCCTGCTCATGCAGGTACAGCCCTGCAGCTTCAATTTCTGCTGGCTGCTCTGCGGCAAAAGCGGGAACGGACATAGATAGTAAAAGGATGATGCCAAGCGCAAAGGATGTGATCCGTTTCATGCAAATACCCCCTTGTAATTATTATGATCATATTACACCACACACAGAGAATATTTGCAACAGGCTGCTAGGAAATTTCGCGGGCCTGGACACACCAGCGCATATCTCGGACATCCCGAACGCAGGTAATCAGTGTGATGATGTTGTCGCTTGTCCGATCCAAGCGGGAAAAATCCGTCTCACTGATTTGACCAACATAATAGACCTCATAGGTCCTGGTGCCGAGCTGTGTGGTATAGACGATCTGGTCACCGGTAACCAAGGTGTGAATCTTTCCAAAATGATTGGTCACACCACGGTTGTGGCCAGCAATTCCAACATTCCCATCCCAGCAGGACGTAGATTTAAAATGCCCGGCACCTTTTGCAAGGTTTTCAAGGCTTTCATCTTCGTAAACCTTGACGTTAAGGTCCAGCTTGGGGATCTTCAGTCGGCCAAGGCTTCCATCTGAATAGTAGAGGCCGTCCGGAAGCGTGAATTTATTGTCGCCTGTGATCGAAGCGGTCACATCGGAGGTGGACGATCCTCCAAGCTCAGCGGGCGGAACATAGAGATTGCTGGAACTACCGGCGGTGTTGCCTACGGTATTGCTTCCAGTGAAGTTGCCCGTCCCTGCAGAACTACCACTTCCGTAATTGCCATAAGCGACATGCGGAATCAGGACCTCACCAGTTCCGGGCTGGTATGAGTCGGGACTTCCAAAGGAAGGCGGCGCAAGGGCCGCATTTTTGCTGCGGTCAATATTGCTCTGTTCCGTAGGGCCGCCCCCGACTACAATCATCTGCTCAACGGAAGAGGAGGGGGCGAACATGCCTTCGTCAGGTTCGTCCACATTATACTCCAGTGCCTGAGCTGGGGGCGCCGCCATCGCCATCACCAGCGCCAACATAATCATCGCAGTTGTCAATAGTTTCTTCATGGGACATGCGCTCCTTTCGTTTCATCCAAAAATAGGTGCCGCCAGCACCCACGCAAAGCGCAGCTAGAGCGGCAGGGATAAGGATCAGCATTTCCGAACCGCCCTGCTTCTCTTTCACCGTATCAGGCTCTGCGTCCGGTTCTGCTGTCAGAATAGGGGTTCCGGTGAAAATGACCGTGTACCGAATGACCGTCACTCCAGTGCGATAGGCATCTCCAACGTAATCAGCCGTTGTGGTATAGCCCTTTACATAACTGACCGTCTTGGAACCGCCATAAGTGCAAACTGCAGTGAAGCGGTCCCCAATCTCATAGTCGTTGGCGTTGTACGTGTTATCGGTCTGCCATTCAACGCCCTGAAGATTCAGCGTTCGCCCGCCCTCTGTGATGGTTTTGGGCAGATGGTTTGTGTCGGCACTGGCTAGGTTGGGATACCGTCGGGTGACGGTGACAGGGCTGGTTTTGCTGCCGTATCCGGACGGTTCTGTATGGATGGAATCCAAATTGAGGTACAGCGTTCCCTCAAACCCGTCTTCCGTAGTGACAACTTTCTCCTGAGGCAGCAGACCCAGGATTGTCTCCATGCTTTTATTATCGCTTTCTACGGTTTCGGTCTGGGTCACCTTTTGCGTCTCTGAGCCGATAACCACCTCACGGAGGATATCAGAGTACTCATACCGGCAACCATCCCGATCAAACGCTTGTCGGGGAAGGGTAGCTGGGTCCGTGGTGGGCGAAAGATCATAGACTTTCCGGATCTCAAGCGCCTCCTGATTGAGAATGATGTCTACCGGAAGCAGGGCATCTGGCTCAGACCAATCAGCCGCCGTGGCAGGAAGCGCCAGCGTGGTAATGAGCAGCGCCATTACTATGAGAGATGTAAACACTCTCTTCATGTTGGGGTCCTCCTTCTTTCTTAGGTCGGTGTGTACTGCCCACCCTGGATTAGCGGCTGCAGGTATGCAACGGCAAAGCCCAAGGTGTTCAACACGATCCAGGTCACGATAATCCGTTTGAGCCAGCTGGTGGCCTCAGACACAGCACGTTCGTTGCGCGAGATCATTCGCACAAGCAGCGCGACGGATGCGGCAGTTACAGCCACAATGGTGCTGATTCCAACCAGCTCGCCATAAATATCCGCCATAATGGAGGAAAAGCGAGACCAGATCGTATCACCAGAAACTGCTGCCGCTGGCTGAGCGAACAGAACCATCATGTAACAGGTACTTGCCGCCCCTTGGAACCAGCGTTGAAGCCGCGGTGACAGAGGTGACCGCAGCTTCTTTTGATTTTGCGCCATATTAGGAACTCTCCTTTCAAATGAAATTTGGCAGTAAAAAACCGCTCCCAATACGAACTGCTGCCATTCGTATCGAAAGCGGCTTACTGCCATCGCCCAGTTTTGGACGATAACAGAATACCATATTTTCATCGCCATGTCATCGGCGGTGACACTGCCAATTTTCTGCCAATTTTCTGCCATAAACCCTGCCATCAATTTCCCTCCAGCAATGTGAGTAGCTCCAACCAGGCGTCCAAACATCCTGCTGGTGCTGTCCAGAGTCGGATTGACAGGATATTGACCGCCTGCTGGCGTAGCCGGTAGTAGTGACGGTCTGATATACCCAGTCGGAACAAAATCTCCGTGTGGGTAAGTTTATCCGGTGTGAGGAACGTTTGGAAGATAATATTATACATCATTTCGCCGTTACCCGGCTTATGACGCAGCACGGTAAGGGCATCGTTAATCCGATCCAGCAGCAGTCGGGACTTTTGGATCCCGAGCATCCTGTGTTCCAGTTTTGCGTTGCCCATCGCTATCTGCGTGTCTACAGCACTGAGGAGTGCATCCAGGTCATGCAGAGGGCGATCCAGTTCCTCAGCCACCTGCTGTGGAAAACATTCCAGCGCCCACACAATGTCACGGTAATGCCGAAGCATCATCTGGGTGTTGTGATACATGTTGCGACGCAGCTCCTGCTCCGCCTCCCGGGCCTTTTTGCTGGTAATGCTCTGATCCTCCACAATACCCCGCCGCTCCAGCAGAGAGAGTATCTGCTCCGCCTGTACGGACACGGCTGTTCCAGCCTGCTCACCAGAGTGAAGTTCCTTCATATGTTCCATATTCAATGCCTCCTGTATCGACTGATGGACCGGTTTTAGGCCCGGCCCTGGGCAAAAGTTCAAATTCGGCCGGGGAAGTTTCCTCTATACCCTGGCAGTCCTCCTTGAAACTATTACAATGCCTACACAGAGAAAAATACGCGCGCGTAATAAGGCGGCCCGAAACTGCAACACGGCATTCCTCAGCCGCAGGGCTTGGCTGCGCTTGTGAAAGCTTCGGTATGACCCTGCGACTGTACCAAGCGATCCACTGATTCATTCGTTCATGGTCGTTGCAGCTTTTGATGTGCGTATTTCTGCCACAAATGCGTATTTCCTCTAAAATGCGTTGGACTTGTGCAGGTTCTGGCAGTGAAAAAGAGGTTCCTGCAGGGTAGCTGGTGTTGAAGATTAGGCAGCCGAAAGAGCCTGGCAGTTTTTGCAGCGGGAAGGCATCCGCATGTTTTTTGAAGAACCGCCATACTTTCGTCTTTTCCCATCCCCAACGATGGCCAAGGGTTTCCAGGGTCAAAATAGCGCCATATTTGCCAAACTGGACAGTAGGCGCCATATGAGAAAACGCATTGCTGGTCTCTTGCCATACCGTGTGGCACCAGAGGTCCAGCCATGCGTCCGACTCATCAAAGCGATAGTGCGCCTCAGCGAGACGCTGGGTAATGTTTCGGGGCAGACACAGGAAGCCGTATCCTGGGGTGGCATAGACGGCCTCGGTGCCCATACAGGGCTCGCCGGAGCACTGAACCACCCAGTCCTTAATTTGATAGGTAAGTTTCTTTGTTTTAGGGTTTAGTTCATAGTCTATGTAACCCAACTGGGTCAGTTTGTTCATCATCTCCAGGGCCTTTTTTCGGTTCTTGATACCCAAGATGCTCTTGAGGCCAACAATTCCGCCAGCCCAGGAACCGATGGTAACTTGGTTGACATATCCGCAGTAGTGGGCTTGCCCGTTCCGAAAGGCAGCCCTGGCGGCCAGCCGGGCCCAGGCGCCCATGATACCTTTAGAGGGAGGCATCTGGTCGCGTGGGAGCTTAACCCACTGATATTTCATCAGGCACTTCACCTGGTTGGCCTCCTTTTTGTTTTAGATTGAAAAAAGCCCCGCTGCGTGCTAAACTAAGTAGACACGAAAGCGAGGCGAGAAAATGATATATGCATGTGATAATTGCCATTTCCTATTTTCCCAGGAAGTACCCGCAGACTGCTGCCCAGACTGCGGGAAAGAAAATATTAGACAAGCGACATCGGACGAAATCCAAGAGTTTGAAAAACGGAAGAATACTGACTTTTGGGTTTCGGATTCATAACTCCGATGGAGGTGCGGTACCGCATGGATAGTATGATAACAATAGGCAAGAGAAAATTACGAGCACTTTATCAGAAGATAAGAGCGGGGAAACCTATCTCATTGGAAAACTGCATTGTGAAGGGATTTTCGCTATCTGAGTATCGGGACATTTATAATCTTAATAAAAACGAATATGTCACAATTACTATTAGCAGTGCTGAAAATGCGGTATTTATGCCAAGATCAGATAAGGACAGGACTTGCGTGGATTTTTCATGGGCAATTTTTAATCCGACTGACTCCGTATGTGGGACCGTGTTCGATAAGAGTGAATTTCAAGGGGGTGATGTCGATTTCTCATATGTTAAGACTGAGTATGATTTGAGTTTTGCCGATTGCAGCTTCTATCATGCAACAGTCAAATTTGTCGGCTGTAAATTTGGGGAGCAAGACTTAATTTTTAGCCGTGTTGATATGGGTGGCTCTGACTTTTATTTTCATGTGTCTGATTTCAAAAAAGGAGACTTGGACTTTTCTGAAAGCCAAGGCTTGAGCGGCAGGATTCAAATTGCCAGTTGCAACTTTGAGCAGCGAAATTTAAACTTTTTCGACATGCAAAATTCAGATGGAGACTTCATTTTTGCTGATTTTGAATTGAGCAGTGGGAGTATTGGATTCACAAATTCCGAAATTAGGAGTCTGCTGTGCTATAGAGTAGTTTTTTCTATACGTGCCGATTTTGATGTTGGATCCGCCAGATACATATCAATTCAAAACAGCACCACAGGGAATACCCTCATTTTGGGTAATGAGGGTTATCGAAACTATATTAACATTTGCTTGCTTGGAACTCTGAATTTGGGACAAATACGAATCCTAAATCAGTTTAGTAAGCACCTTTTTCGCCAGCAAAAAAAGATTTATTGTCCAGAATCCATATTTGACTCAGATAATCCGTCAATTGCTGGAGATCGAAAACCAACTCCAGCAGACATGGTGGGCTTTTATGAGCAGCATTTGGATCTGACCTGGGAACTATGTGATACATCTTATGCTGAAAAAGCACAGCAGCTGCGAGTTCTTAAAGAGAACGCTACCACAATGGGGAATTACACACTTGAAGACCAATACTATCTGTTGGCTCGCAGATACCAAAACTTATCAAAGATAGACAGTCAAACAATACAATTCCACCAACTTAAAAATTCGCGCGCAGCAAATGAGGTACAGCATTATTACTTAGCTTGGGTAGGAATCCTTCTTGGCACAATAGCAGGGTTCCTGTCATTTTCTGTTGAGGCAATTCTTTTGGATATCATGTGTGGAGCCTATGCGACAAAGCCGTTCAAATTCTTATGTTCTGTGCTTTTGCTTATAACAGGGTTCGCAGGCAGCTATGCCTTGCTCAATCACAATGCAGGAATATTCTGCTATGGCACAACCGTTCCATCTTCATCCCCGCTTATCCTGTCGATTTACTTTAGCTTTTTCCAATTCTTTCAAATTGATTGTGGAATCACAATAGTATCCCCAATTGCGCACACTATCTCATTGGTTCAAAAAACACTTGGAATGATCATTTTGGCAGTGTTCACTGTATCCTACACCAGAAAAATTATTAAATAAAACTTGGCTGCTCATTTGCTTTAGGATTCTTCAAAACCTGTTCTGGGCCTTTCCTTGCACCGGATGGTGGATTGGGGATCTAATATTCGTAGCGCAGGTCTGCTGGCTGAGCAGGTTCAGACTTACCTGCCCCACGTCTATGCGGGAAACTGCCTAGATGCTATTCATGGAGTGTCCCCAGAAAACCAATAGGATGGATGATATGCTCCTCTTTAGCATCCAGGTCCAAAGCCGGGTCTACCAGCGCAATAGCCCGGCGGATGCTGCGATACCCGTACTTGCCCCTGATTATGTCCAGCGTCCGGTCGATGTCGGCCCGGCGCTGGGCTTTTTGCTCTTCTGGGAACAGCGACAACTGCACAACGCCGTCCGCCGGTGTCAGTCCGCTGGCCTTCACCGACAGGCTGCGCACAGGCTCCCTGCTGGTATGATGCCTCCGGAACAGCTCCACGGCCGTTTCCCAGATGTCCAATGTGTTCGCTGTGGGATGGTTGAGTTTGGCCTGCCGGTCATAGGACAGCAGGCGGTTGTCCCGGATACCCAGAGCCACGGTAGAGCAAAGGCAATTCTGCTCCCGGAGTCTGGCTCCCACGCTTTCGCACAGGGCCATGAGGGTAATTTTTACATCATCCTCACTGACCAAATCCCGGGGTGCAGTGGTGGAGTTACCAATACTCTTCATGGGCGGTACTGCATAATAGCGCCGGACGCCGGAGTGGTCCTGCCCGTTGGCAAACTGATGGAGCATGATTCCGTTTTTGCCCAGCAGCCAGTACAGAAGATCAGGATTGGCCTGGGCCAGCTCCCCAATCGTGGTGATCCCATACTGGTTCAGCTTCCGGGTGGTGGCAGGGCCCACATAAAGCAGGTCACTCACAGGAAGGTTCCAAGCCTTATCCCGATAGTTCTCCGGGGTGATGACCGTGGTGGCGTCGGGCTTTTTCATATCCGAGCCCAGTTTGGCAAATACTTTATTAAATGACACACCTACCGATACGGTCAGCCCCAGCTCCCGCTTCATGCGGCCCCGGATATCATCGGCGATGGCCGGCCCTTCCCCAAACAGCCCCACAGAGCCAGTGACATCCAGCCAGCACTCGTCCAGGCCGAAGGACTCTACTTGGTCTGTGTAACTGGTATAGATGTCCCTGGCCTGGGCGGAGAACGCGAGGTAACGCTCATAATGGGCAGGGATGCAGACCAGGCCGGGGCACTGCTGCCGGGCCTCCCACAGCACCTGCCCGGTGCGGATGCCGAACCGTTTGGCAATATCGTTTTTGGCCAGCACAATGCCGTGGCGGGCCTCCTCGTCTCCAGCCACCGCCACTGGCTTGTCCCGCAGCGTGGGATCATATAGGATCTCCACGCTGGCATAGAAATTGTTCATATCCGAATGCAAAATCACAGGCTTCATGTCCTCAGTATATGAGGGCAGTCCGGCCTTCATCCTCGAAAGGAGTCACAGCTATGTGTGGAAGATACAGTTTAGCACCGGAGCAGTCCAAGGAGATCGCCCAGATTGTGGCCGAGGTGCAGGCGCGGTTTGGGGCTGCCAGCATCCATACCGGGGAGATATTTCCTACCAACGCCGCACCTATCCTACTTCCGGACGGACAACAAATGACCCCCAAGCCGATGGCCTGGGGTTTCCCCAGTTTCAAAGGCAAGGGGGTCATCATCAACGCACGGGGTGAGACGGCGCTGGATAAACCGATGTTCCGCCGATCCCTGCTGGAGCGGCGATGTATCGTGCCTACGACCGGCTTCTATGAATGGGATGGTCAAAAAAGGAAATACCATTTTCGGCTGCCGGGGCAGGACAGGCTGTATCTGGCCGGGCTTTGGAACACTTTTCAGGGGGAGGAACGGTTTGTAATTCTGACAACTGCCCCCAATGACACTATCATCAATGTCCATGACCGGATGCCGGTCCTGCTGACGGATGATGAAGTGGTGCCTTGGCTCCATGATACTGGAATGGCCTCGGCAAAGTTGACAGCTTTGCAGCCAGCCTTGGAGAGTGCTGCCGTCTGATCACCGGCGGATGCGCACCCTCTGTCCCCACAATGTCTCGATCTGAACACCGACCAGAAACCAACCGCAACCGTCCATCTCAATACGGGTTGGTACCCAATGCTCATTCAGCCAGATATCCATCGTGGTGCCGCAGTGGAGTCCTCCATAGCAGTCATCACTACCGAAGCGGATATCCGCACGACCAGTTTGCATGTCAGGAATTAAAATACCTTCTCTCATATTGATGTACTCCTTTATTTTAATTGTATGCAAAAGCAGTAGCTGGTGCGATTTGTCTTAGGCACCAACTACTGCTCAATTTTCGTGATATGGGAAAGTATTGCACTGGCTCTTTCTTAATGACGTTGGTCCAAATCTACCACACCATTTCCACACCATTTTGGCATGAAGATGCATGGAATTGTATGGGCCTATATACTCGTGCTGATTTTGAAAAACCTTGATATATCAAGGTTTATGGAGATTTATAGAATTACAAAACCAGGAGTATATCTTACGATGCCTAATTTCATATACCTCTACATCTCCTTTATTTTCAAGGGTTTCCGGCGTTTCATAGACGGCTACTACGCCATTACTACGCCATTTTCACATTTTGTTTAATCAATTTTTGTGCAGGATGGTGCTTTTTTCGGGCTTATTGTGAAAACTCAGCATAGGGTTGAAATTCTAACTACGCCATCACTACGCCATTTTACGATCCACGGTGTTCTTCAAACTGCTGATAACGAATCGTCTGTCACATGGACATAGCGGTCCATAGTCGTCTTGATGCTGGCGTGACCGAGCAGCTTCTGCAGAACCTTCGGCTGCATTCCACTTTCAATAGCCCGTGTCGCATAAGTATGGCGGAGTGTGTGCATACAGAATCGCTTGATCCCCGCCTCATCACACAATTTATATAGGTGGGTATCGTAGGAACTGTTCTTCGCAGGTTCCCCTGTCCGCCAGTTAATAAAGACGAGATCCTTCATGACAAGGCTTGCCTTCCTGCCCGTTCGCCGGTCAATGTACTCTAAGGTCTGTGAAAGCGTCTCAGACATTTTGTGGTATGGACGAGCAGCTTTAATAGATTGCAGAATTGTATAGGCTCGGTTGGTTAAAGTGATCGTGCGATAGCTGTGCTGAGTTTTGGGGGGACCTGCTCGCCAAACGCCTTGCTTATGACGATACTCCAAGGTTTTATTGACAGTCAATGTCCGTTTTTCCCAGTCAATCGCGTCCCATGTCAGCCCAATCAATTCTCCTGTGCGCAAACCTGTCTCCAAAATTAGAGCATATTGATTGTAGTTGTGCGACCGCTTTGCTGTGTCAAGAAATATCTGCTGCTCTTCCACGGTGAGAAACTTGATATCGTCTACGGCGCGAACCGGCTTGGTGTACCTGACTCCATCCATTGGGTGTTTAGAAATCAGATCATTCATCACGGCCGAACGGAACAGCGTACCCATGGCGATATATGCCTGCCGAATGGTAGAACCGGCATAGTCATCCTCCATCAGGTTTAAGACCATTTTGCAGTGCATTGGCTTAACGCTTGACATTGCCATTCCGCCAATTACGGGCTGGATATTGTGGACATACCGTTCACGGTAGTTTCGCCGTGTATTTGGCGCTAAGTCGCCCACAACATGGTTGATCCAATACTCAAACCAATCATCAACGGTCATGGTTGACGGGGTAAACGCATTCCCATATTTGTCAGTGTGCTTAGCATCATCCAACCAATTTCGTGCTTCCGGAAGAGTTGAAGCATCTTTCCTGACGTTTCCCGCGCTTATTGACAAATCTTGCGCAGTATAAACCATCCTTTCTCTGAGAGATTCCCTTGCCGATTTCTTTGCCTTTGAAGTTTTTGCCCATTCGCCTTGCCCCTTTCACGACAGAAAGAGAGCAACTATTGCAACAACTTTATATTTTAGCATAGTGTTTCTCATTTCTCAATAGCTAACAAAGTTCAAATCACCAGTTTTTCACTGAGAAAAATCTCAAACTCTTTACGCTTTACCAGTCTCTTTGTACCAACGTAAAGGACAAAGGGACAGTTTGGTTCCCTCAGCATACTGTCAATTTTATTGATTCCAATATTGCTGTATTCAGCAGCTTCCTTTATCGTCAGTGCCACTTTTAAGTTAATCGGCACCTTTTCAATTTCTATAGCCACTTTTGTCCCTCCTCATAACTGAGATCATTCGCTTAAAACTATGAGCAACGGGCGGCGGCTGGCTAAATCGCTCCACAGGGCTTACCTCCGCGGCTTTTCCGGCACCCCCTACA
>OFFX01001036.1_pt1 | contig 20979 bp, 18 predicted proteins | sample 1521511 | NCBI WGS metagenome assembly OFFX01 (sample SAMEA3504125, study PRJEB24116) | mouse gut metagenome | biome: mouse gut; feature: mouse-associated habitat; material: faeces | place: Denmark | collected 2011
GTCTCTCTGTCTCTCTGTCTCTCTGTCTCTCTGTCTCTCTGTCTCTCTGTCTCTCTGTCTCTCTGTCTCTCTGTCTCTCTGTCTCTCTGTCTCTCCGTCTCTCCGTCTCTCCGTCTCTCCGTCTCTCCGTCTTTCCGTCCTCCCTCCTCCGTCCTCCCTCCTCCGTCCTCCCTCCTCCGTCCTCTGTCTCGTTGTCCTCTGTCTCTTTGTCTCTCCGTCCTCCTCCGTCTTCCTCCCTTTCTCCGTCCTCCGTCTCTCCGTCCTCCGTCTCTCCGTCCTCCTCCGTCTTCTTCTGTCTCTCCATCTTCCTCCGTCTTCTTCTGTCTCTCCGTCTTTCCGTCTTTCCGTCTCTCCGTCCTCCCTCTCTCCCTCTCTCTCCTCCGTCCTCCGTCCTCCGTCCTCCGTCCTCCGTCCTCCGTCCTCCGTCTCTCTCCTCCGCTACCTACTCCCTTGTAATCGTCACATATGATGTCTGTTGTGTCGCGTGGATATGATGCTGATAAGGCACATCCATTTAGTCACTCGCCGCGCCCATCCTCTCTCCTCCTTTGTAAGCAGCAATTTTTTCATTGGCGAATAGCGTATTCAGCGCCCGATATGAAACGTTCTCGTTGAGCAACTCGCAAAGGGTCCCCGAGTTGTACGGATACCTTTTTTTTGTGTGTGGGATGATCTACCGGTGCCGGCATCCGGATATTTCTTCCGGGTACGTCATGCTCCCCTCCCCTTGTAAGCGGCATATACTATGGCAGTTTTGTCGCACAGATGTGATGCCCATAAGATACCTCCCATTAATTCGCGGCCGAGTCTCCACCTCGGTTCTGGTTATGCCGGAACGTGTAAGGCACACGGCCAGAATACTTCGTTCATCTTTCGCAAATCGTATGTGAGCAGGAAATGCTAAGGCGGAGCATTGTTTAATAAAAGCCAACCTAAGCTGCTAAGGATTAGGACTATTGCTTAGGCGTCGATATATACGCGGACATTCTGGGCTCACTTATACCTATATATAATATATATTGCCTGCATCCTGCCCCTGAGGCAATGCCTCTATCCGGCCGCTCGCACACTCTCCGGCTCACTGCTACATATATTCCGTGCCGCCATTTTGTATTAGCTATGCGTTCTTGACTTGTCTGCTCTCTCCCTATAAATTCTCTGCCGCCTTGTCTGTCCTTTCAGCCGCACCGCAGTTGCCAGTCATGTCGCTATCTGCGTAGCTCGGCTTGTAATGTTCTATTTGCCCCTACTCACTCGGCCATCCAACATCCCCCCCCCTCCGACTCTGAAAAAACGATTCCGCTTCGGGTTGCATGCCATGTCCGCACTGCCCAAGTCTTCACAGCATGCACTCCGTCCATGCGAGATCATGCGTCTTTAACGCTATTTCGGAATCGCACTCAGAGTAAAGGACAATCTTTGTATCCGGCTGCATTGTCTTTGCATGTCGATCGTATTATATGCGCGCTCTATTCATTCCAAGAGAGCTCTGCTATATGAAATCTCGATAATATTTGTTTCGCAGCCATAATTTTCGTACCTTTGACTTAGCCGAAGAAACTTAGCCTCAGCATAATCCAGTGTTTTAGTCAAGGCCGGCGCAGAAGCATGATTGCCCGGACTTTGCCGAGGCGGGCCGAGATGCGTGAGCAAGTGCATGACGTGTCGTGAGAAAACGGCCACGCGTATGCGCTTTCAATGTTTCATGTGCCTGCCAACTAACTAACCGTTAAACTAATGCGTATGAAGAATATAATTGCCAGTGCTGCCATAGCTGGATTCACTCTGCTCGCGAGCGTGTCGTGTTCGGGCGGCGGCCGCAATGCCTCTCTCGACAGTGCCGAACGAATGATGAACCAATATCCCGACAGCGCGTTGATCATATTGCGCAGTCTCGATGCTGCCGAATTGGATACCGATGCCGACCGGGCGAAGTATTCGCTTCTCTACTCGCAGGCGCTCGATAAAAACCACATCGATATCAAGAGCGATTCGCTTATATCCTATGCCGTAGAGTATTACGACAGAGTGGCCGACGATGCCAACAGTGCGAAAGCGTATTATTATCTTGGCTGCGTATATGAAAATGCCGATGACTTTTATGCTGCGGCCAGGGCTTATGTCGAGGCGAAAAATTATGTACACGCTGTCGACGACGACTATTTGCGGGGTTTGATATACTTCCGTATGGGAGCGCTTTACGACTGGCAGTGCAATATCGACGAGGCGATCGCGACATACGAGCAGGCACTCGACTGTTTTACGAGAGCCGGAGCCGAACGAGGTATGTCTTGGGCATACATATCGCTTATCCGCAACTATTCGACAAAGAACGACCTGAATAATGTCATCGAGTATATTGGCCGTGGCCGTGCTCTCGCGGAGAAGCAGGGGGATACGACGATGTTGCTCGATATGACGCTGTGTCATGCGAACGTACTCAATGCCAAACTCGATACACCTCGGGCGGCCTTGGAGATGCTGTACTCCGATTACAGGAAATACGGAATAGCGGAACCGCCTGCCGATCATTGTTTTGCGCTGGGACACATGTATTTGAATATGAATAAAGTCGACAGTGCCCGTATGTTTATCGAGAGATATCCGTATAAGGATGTCGGACTCAACAGGCAACTCGGCTGGCACTATATTATGTCCAAAATAGCTTATGCCGATCGTAATATCGATGAGTTCGCATATTATTTCGATACAGCTAATTCATTGAGGGATTCGTTGTTCCAAATTAATAGGATGCTTTATATGCAGAACCTTGATTGCGATTCCGGATTGCGGAGACTCGATAGAGCGAAAAACGATCTGCAAAGCAGGTACGACGTTGCGATAACGGTCTATTCGGTTATCTTAGGTATCGTTCTGTCGCTTCTGGCTTTTTCTGTCTACTTGTTGTACCGCAGAGGCCGACGGGTAAAGTCGCTCGGTAAGGTCGTTGCCGATATCGAAGAGCATAACGACAATCTCGGTCGAACCAACGAGCTGCTGCTGCACAAAAATTCACTCATGCGCACGGTTGTGGATGAACGTGCCGTAACGTTGAAGGAGATTCTGAAAATAGCAGGAGAGTATCGGGACAATCCCGAGAAGTTCGCAGCGGAGTTCAAGCGCTATGTCAAGGGCGACGACCGTCATGGTGCGATAGCCGTCTGCCGGAATCTGCTCGAAACCGAGTGTGCCGGAATTTTGGATTATGTCAGCGGCCGTTACCCCGATCTGACGGACGACGATATCGACCTTTATTGTCTGATTTGTGCCGGATGTTCGGTCGAAGTGTTGTGTATGATATATGACAATACGACCAAATACATGTATAACAAACGTTCGGTCTTGCGAAAAAAGCTGATGCTGTCCGACGAAGACTGCTCGATTCAGAGCCATTTCGCCAGAATGGTGGAGGATTTTGTCCGAAATCGTATCACATCGTGCGACGCCTGCTAAAAATAATCGTCGTTGAATATGCCGATTATTAGGGTATTAGCTCGGTAGCCCGTGTATATGATATTTCAAAATATATCATTGTGTTGAAATATAGTATTTTAAGTGTTCTGAATATGATATTCATTTGTCGCCGATATATTTGCATTCGGAGGATTTGATTGCTACTTTTGTTTTCGGGAATGTATAATTCGTTAATTAATGTCGGAGTTTTTATGAAGCGACTTTTTACAATATTATTGCTATTATCGGCAGTATGTTTTGCCGGTCAGTATGTCTTGGCCGGAGATCCTCCCCCGACCGGAAGCGGTACCGGTAGCAGCGGAACAGGTTCGGGAAGCGGCAATGGCGGCAGCAACGGCGGCAGCAATGGCGGCGACAGTCTGGTCGATATTACGATAGGCGGAAATCAGACGCCGGGCGGCGGCGGATTCGGCGGCGGCCGTCCGCGCAGCATGGATGAGAGATGCGTCGAGGCGGTCTACGATATGTCGGCAGAGCAGATAGAGTTCATGTTCAATGTCTATATAGGCGTAGTGACGGTGGTCGTCACGAATGAAATGGGCTATACGGTCGCAGCGCAGACATACGACACCGAGTTTATCGACGTGGCATATCTGTCGATGCCGATGCAGTCGGGAAGCTATACCGTGACTATTTCCGGCGAGGAGTATTTCGGTGAGGGATATTTCATGTTGTAGTGTAACAATTTTTTTGAGTTAATAATAGATATAACAACCATCGTTGAATCGAGGACGGCATGACCGTCATTAACGTCCGCGCCGGCGTTAGGAATCTCGCTCAGAGAGTATGTCGGCAGGACGTGGTTGAGGCGGCGAAATTCGACATATAGTAGTCGTATTCCTTACGATAACAAGTCTGTCCGAAAGTTGTCGATATATGATTTCGCCGTTGTCGGGATCGGGTTTCTGTCAATCCGATTCCGACTTTTTTTTGTCGTTTCCGCTTCGGAGGAGTCTCGGCGAGGTATTTCGGGAAGGGCCGTTGTGATCGCGTCGTTATCGTTGCTATGCCGTTCATTGTTTTTGTCTGCGTCGTTCGTGGAATTATATGTCAGTTCGCAATACTCGTCCGAAATTCTATCGCCCGATTCTGCGTATTGTCTTTGCCGGAGCAATCTCTACTATGCGGCAGGCTTAATGAAAACCGCTCCGACCGGATACCTTTTCTGTGTATCGGCATATTGCGAACGCCCTCGTTACGGCGGTCGGTTCAGCGAAAACATTGCAATTCTTTCGATCTTTTCGGCGTCTGTCAATAGCTCGAATAGGTTTCATCTCAGCTGTCGGCTTAATGAAAATGCGTTTGGGCGGAGAAATGCTGCCTTACCGTTATAGGCTGTGTTTGTCCAGAGGGGCGGCATGATTTTCGGGTTGTTTTTGTCTTATGCGATTTGATATTGCGATAGATTTTGTCTATATGGTTTTGGGGCGATACGCGAATCGTTGCCTGTCCGGATACGTATGTTATCCGATTGTAACACTTGATGATACGCTGTTTTTGGTGTTTGTCGGTTCCGTGGTTGGGATACATGACTGGCATAGTTGTAAGTTATGCCTGTGGACGAGTTGATAAAATTCGCTTATAAAGATGCGGCGAGCAGCTGTCCGGTGTTCCGACATAAGCATTGGATTATTCCGATGTATCTATTGATAAGTTTTCATTATGTCCGGTACTACCAGCCGGTTTTGATATGCGGCTCAGCGCATAACGATCCTATTGCGGCCGTATAGTGGGAGGGTATCTTCTGAATCTCGACCGATAGCGCGTGCAGCAGTCTTGCAGCCGACGGGCGGAGCGGAACGATAGCCAGTGCTGCGCGGTCGTATACGAGAGATGTATATTTGAGTATCGTGAGGAGTGGGATATTCGGTTGGGAAATGTTTTCCTGCCGCATCCGTGGGCTGCTTAATTGGGTGTCGCGCGTAGCAGAGGGGGCTGATGTGCTGTGCATGTTTTTTTTGGTTGTAATAGATGAACCAAATCGATCGGCTTCGGTGCAGTGTGGGTTGGTAACAGAGTAGGGCAGTACGGGCCGGAATGAAACAGAGTAGAATAAAACGGCACGGATTGGCGGCAGTCAGTCGGTAAGCGGGCGTAAGCCGTAACGGAATTGAACGGAGTCTGGATGAACAGAGCATTGCAGCACCTACTGGCGGCCGGCTGGGTAGGTCGGGTAGATTGGGGGCGGGCATGCCGGAATGAAACAGAGCAGAATAGGGACACGGGCTTGCGGCAGTCAGCCGGTAAGAGGGTGTAAGCCGGAATGGAATTGAACTGGCAGCACAGAACATGACAGTGCGGTACAGACTGGCGGCCGGCAGGATAGGTTGGGTAGATTGAGGGGCGGGCATACCGGGATGAAACAGAGCAGAATAGAATAGAATGACACGGGCTTGCGGCAGTCAGCCGGTAAGATGGTGCAAGCCGGAATGGAATTGACCGGAGCCGAGCAGAACCGTTCGGACTGGCGGTGGGGCTGCTGTATATGATATCTATGTTCGTAGGACGGGCGGTGTGAGATATCCGGATATGTAGAAGCTAACGGTTGTAATTGAGTCGGTTATGTGGTCGTACGTAGTGCTGAAATGTCGGGTGGCAGTGGTTTGCGGAGCAATTTTGCGCAGGCAAACATCGTGCAACTAAGGGTATGATTTTCAATATTTTTAGGGTGGTAGAATTTTAATGTCGCAAGTTTGCAAAAAATAAAAAATATACATATTTTTGTGCCGGTCGGCCATGTGTGTGAAATAAGGAGGCAGACCGGTTTCTTTATATATGTATATTTGCGTATTGTGTTGAATATCAAGTCGTTGTATTCGATTTGAAGCCCCGGTATAGTGCAGATATATGATCAATGCGGTTAATTCGAGTTCTTTAATCGTTACGTGAGATTATACCCAAATTCGGCGCTTGTATCAAGTATGATATTGCATTCGCGGTTGATCCGCATAAGTTTTTTGCTATTAATGTAATACCGCTTGACCGGTTCCATTATGGATCGAGCCTAAAATTTATAGTTTATGACAAATCCGTCTCTGTTTATTATCGTTCCGCTCGTGGTGGCGTTGCTGGCGGTGGGCTGGGTGCATCCGAGGTTGGTGCGCATAGCCGCCATGAAGATGATAGTCGATAATCCGGATGCGAGAAAATTGCAGAAAGAGCCGATCCCGATCCTCGGAGGCGTAGCGGTAATGTTCGGTGCCGTGCTGGGAATATCGTGTACGGCGGTATTTCCGGAGACCGTCTTCAATGACACGATAGTGCTTATCATCGCCGTGATGATGGTTATGCTCTATACCGGAACGATGGACGATATACTCGAACTGACGCCGCGTCTGCGCTTCCTGATCGAGATAATGTCGGTCTGCGCATTGATCTTCGTCGGCGGCTTCCGGCTCGACGACCTTCACGGTTTGTGGGGCGTGTCGGTGCTGCCCGACTGGGTGGCCGTGCCTCTGACCGTGTTTGCATGCGTCGGCATTATCAATGCCATGAACCTTATCGACGGCGTCGACGGCTTGTCGTCGGGCTTCTGCATAACGGCCTGCGCGATATTCTCGGCGGTATTTTTCAAGGCGGGCGACATGATGATGTTCATTCTGTCGATGGCTTTGATCGGCGCCCTGATACCGTTCTTCATGCACAACGTGTTCGGCGAACGCTCCAAGATGTTCATCGGCGACGGCGGCACGCTGGTCATGGGCGCGGTAATGAGCATATTCGTCGTGAGAGTGCTGGGCGTCGGCTCGCCCGTGGCGCAGTTCTGGGACCAGAGCCACGCGGGAATGTCGGCCGTGGCATTCACGCTGGCAGTGTTGTGCGTGCCCGTATTCGATACGCTGCGCGTAATGGTTACGCGAATGTTGCAGGGGCGGTCGCCGTTTCATCCCGACAAGACGCATCTGCATCACATGTTCATCGATCTGGGATTCTCGCATGTGGGTACTACATTTTCGATAATCCTGCTCAATCTGACCGTGGTGGCGGTATGGTGGGCGAGTGTGTCTATGGGGTGTTCGCTCGACGTACAGCTCTATGTCGTTATTCTGTTCGGATCGCTCTTTACGATATTCCTCTATCCGGCCGTCGCGGCTGCCAAACGCCGTAATGCGCCACTGTACAGAGCGCTGACGGCAGCAAGCCGCATGACGCACTTCGAGCGCAAGGGATTTTTCCTGCTGCTGAGGAAAGCAATGGACAGAATGTAATTTAACTGGCTAAAAAATATAAAAATAGGTTTTTGTATGAAAGCATGTTTTATGGGGTTGGGCTACATCGGTTTGCCTACCGCGATTATCGCAGCCAAGCATGGCGTGCAAATAACAGGAGTGGATATCAATGCCAAGGTGGTCGAGATGACCAATGCCGGCAAGCTGCATATCATCGAGCCGGGCATGGAGGAGATGCTGCGCGAGGTGGTTGCCGACGGCAGGCTGCATGCGTCGACCGTACCCGAAACAAGCGATGCCTACTTCATGGTGGTGCCTACTCCGTTCAAGGGCAATCATGAGCCCGATGTGTCGTATGTCGAGGCCGCCACGCGTGCCGTGCTGCCGCTGCTCAAAGAGGGCGACCTGTATGTCATCGAGTCGACATCGCCGATCGGAACGACCGAGGCTATGGCCAAGATCATATTCGCCGAGCGTCCCGAGTTGGAGGGAAAGATATATATAGCTTACTGTCCGGAGCGTGTGCTGCCCGGAAACGTGATTTACGAGTTGGTCCACAACGATCGCGTTATCGGCGGTCTGAACCCCGAGTCGACAGAAAAGGCGGTCGAGTTTTACTCGCAGTTCGTGCAGGGCAAGCTGCATAAGACCAACGCCCGCACGGCCGAGATGTGCAAGCTGACCGAAAACTCGTCGCGCGACGTGCAGATAGCTTTCGCCAACGAGCTGTCGATCATCTGCGACAAGGCCGGCATAAACGTCTGGGAGCTTATCTCGCTGGCTAACAAGCACCCCAGAGTCAACATCCTGCAACCGGGCTGCGGCGTGGGCGGCCACTGCATCGCGGTCGACCCCTACTTCATCACGGCCGACTTCCCGATCGAGTCGCAGATCATCGCCAAGGCACGCGAGATCAACAACTACAAGGCCTTTTGGTGCGCCGAGCGCATACAGAATGCGATGCTGAAATTCGAGCTGGAAAACCATCGCCGTCCGACGGTGGCGATGATGGGTCTGGCGTTCAAGCCCAATATCGACGACTTGCGCGAGTCGCCGGCCAAGTATATTACCACCAAGGTCATGCAGTCGGGCAGCAATGCCGACATACTCGTGGTCGAGCCTAATGTCGCCGAGCATAACGTGTTCAAGCTGACCGATTACCGCGAAGCCTACGATAAGGCGGACATCGTGGTGTTCATGGTCGCGCACGACCCGTTCAAGACGCTGCCTCGCCGCGACGACAAGATAATACTCGATTTCTGCGGCATCTGCAAATAGATCGGGACGGTGCGAGGATGATATCGCAACTGACGACTATCTTCGCAGAGTGAGGTTTCGAGAGTAATCTGAAAGAATGAATATTGCCATTGTCGGTAGCGGATACGTGGGGCTTGTTTCGGGAACATGTTTCTCGGAGATGGGCATCGACGTGACGTGCGTGGATACGGACGCCTCGAAGATCGGGCGGTTGCAGCGCGGTGAGATCCCGATTTACGAACCGGGCTTGGAGAGCATGGTCAGGCGCAACGTCGCGGCCGGACGCCTCCACTTCACAACGGAGCTGGCGAGCTGCATCGACCGTGTCGACGTGGTATTCTCGGCCGTGGGCACGCCCTCGTCCGAGGACGGATCGGCCGATCTGAGACATGTATTCGCCGTTGCCGAGACATTCGGCCGCTGCATCAACCGCTATACGCTTCTGGTAATGAAGTCGACCGTTCCGGTCGGGACGACGCACCGTGTCGGCAGCATCGTAAAGGCGGAGCTGGAAAAACGGGGTGCCGACATCGGGTTCGACGTAGTGTCCAATCCCGAGTTTCTTAAAGAGGGCGCTGCGATCAAGGATTTCATGTCGCCCGACAGGATCGTGATAGGCGTCGAGAGCGAGAGGGCCAAGGGTGTCATGACGCGCCTGTACAGACCTTTTCTGGTAAACGATTTCCGTTGCTACTTCATGGATATTCCGTCGGCCGAGATGACGAAATATGCCGCCAATGCCATGCTCGCCACGCGCATATCGTTCATGAACGATATAGCCAATCTGTGCGAGAGGGTGGGTGCCGATGTAAATATGGTGCGTAAGGGCATGGGTGCGGATACGAGGATCGGCCGTAAATTCCTATATCCCGGATGCGGATACGGAGGTTCGTGCTTTCCCAAGGATGTCAAGGCTCTGATAAAGATCGCCGAGGACAACGGATATCGGATGCGTGTCTTGCAGGCTGTGGACGAGGTCAACGAGTCTCAGAAATCGATACTGTTCGATAAGTTGAGCACATATTATGACAACGACTTGCAGGGTAGGACGATAGCCATGTGGGGTTTGTCGTTCAAGCCCGAGACCGACGATATGCGCGAGGCGCCGTCGCTGGTGCTCATCGAACGGCTCGCCGCCGCCGGATGCCGCATCAAGGTCTACGACCCGATCGCCATGGACGAGTGCCGCCGGCGCTTCGGGGATATGCTCGTATACTGCGGCGACATGTACGAGGCTGCGGTCGATGCCGATGCGCTGCTGCTCGTTACCGAGTGGAAAGAGCTGCGCATGCCTTCGTGGCCGGTTTTGGCCAGAGTGATGAAGCGCAAGGCGGTTTTCGACGGGCGCAACATATACGACCGGCATGAGGCGGAGAATGCCGGATTCGATTATTATAAAATAGGGTAGCGGCTCTGACGCACTGAGCGCGGGGCTGTCGCGTGCTTTTCTGTCCGGGATGCAGCCCGATAGCCGGGCTGTGCGTCCTGCCCGATGTCGGGCAGGATCATCAAGCCGTATCGTCGCGGCGGCTTTGTCGCTGCGTAGCGATATCCGGCTGCCGTAAACGCTACCGGTTGCGGCGGTGCGATGCGAGGCAGATATTAAACGATTCTTATGTATAGTCCGAAACAAATATTCGGTTCGCGTCTGTTCGGCAATATTTACAATCTGTTTCTGTTATACGGATTCAGCCATATCATACCTATATTATTGATGCCGTTTCTGCTCAATACGATAGGTGCCGATAACTACGGTCGTGTAAATTTTGCATTGTCGGTGGCGTTCTATTTTCAGGTTGTCAACGAATTCGGGTTCGACCTGTCGAATGTCCGCCATATAGTTGCCAATCGTGAGGACCGGCAGAAGATGTCGGAGATAGTGTCGGCTATATTATGCAGCAAGTTCCTTATTTTCGCGGTGCTTGCGGCCGTCTATGTTCCGTTGGTATTTATGGTGCCGATGCTCCGCGAATACTGGCTGCTGTATATTCTGGTATTCCTGCGTATCCCGGGCATATGCCTCTCGCTGGGCTGGCTGTTCCGTTCGATGGAGAACCTGAAATATGTGACCCGGATAACGGTGGTGGTAAAGACGCTTTGCATACTGCCGATTTTCTTCGTGGTGAAATCGCAGGATGACTATATCTGGGTGGCGGTCTTTTTCCTGTTGCAGGAGCTCCTCGGAGGGTTGGTGTCGCTGATCGTAGCAAGGCGTGTATACCGCATAAGGTTCGTATCGCTGCGGCTGTCGACGGTATGGTTCTATCTCAAAGAGAGCGCACCGTTTTTCGTGGCAACATTCGTCACGCGCGTCTACCAGATGTCCAATACATTCTTTTTGGGCGTGTTCTGCGGCGAATATGCCGTAGGTATATATACCGCTGCCGAGAAGTTGTATTTCGCCTATGTCGCATTCATGTCGCCGTTGATGTCTCAGGTGTTTTATCCGTATTTCCTCAGAGTAAAGAAATTCGAGGTCATCAACCGGATCGTCAGATTAGTGATAATAGGCAACCTCGCTGTACTTGGCATCGGCTATTTCGTCGCACCGTACATATTGCCGATATTCTTGAAGGTCGAGCTTGGGCAGATAATCGCATATTTCAACATGTTCCTTATCGTGTTGGCCGTGGTCATACCCTCTGAGATGGTGGGCTATCCCTATCTCGGCTCTATGGGCAAGGTAGACGAGGTAAACCGTTCGGCCGTCATTGCGGCCGCAGTGTATATGTGCGGTGTCGGCGTATTGATAGTCTTCGACGGCATAGGCGTGGCGTGGCTTATAGGCATGCAGTTTCTTGCGAACCTGTCGTGCCTGTGTTGCAGGCTTTTATATATAGGTCGGGCCCGGATAAGACCTGCCGTATGATGCGTCGGAATTGAACGATCGTTGGCTTAATAACTGGTTAAATAAACGGATGTAATGATAAATTCGAGAAATATCAACGGGTTGTTGAATTGTTGGGGTATACTCTTCCTGCTGGCGGCTTTCGGTGCTGCACTTATGGGATACAAGGAGTTCATTCCCGACTATATGCTGTTCATGCATTTCCTGATAGGAGTGCTGTACTTCATGGGGTTGAAGATATCGCTGCACATACACAGCCGGAAGAGCCTTTATTCGCTGGTATTCATATACACGCTGTTCATCTCTGTTGTTTTGAGATATCTGTTCTGGACATATACGGGCGATCCGTTCGGCGATACGGAGGGTTGCGACTCCTACAAATACGAGGCGTTCGTATTGCAGTTCCGCGATATGGACTTTCCGGCGTTTGTCAGAAATTCGCTCAGGCTGTCGGTAGGCAATATAGACGATATGGGTTATACGAGCATCGTATATTTCATCTATCAACTATTCTCCGACATAGATGCCACGCGTAATCTCCTTCTTGTAATCAATGCGGTGGCCATTACCATCTCGGCAATATATATATATAAATTGTGCATCGTACTCGGTATACGCAACCGAGTGGCCATGTTCGCCTCGGCGCTGTACGGCTTTTTCCCGTTTTTCTGTGCTTCGTCGGCAGTAGGATTAAAGGAAAATCTGTTCTGCGTGTTGATCGTATGCTCGATATATTATATGTACAGATATAAGTCGTCGAGAAGTTTCGGCTCGCTCTTCCTGGCGCTGTTCTTTATCGCTGCGACCTATTTCTTCCGCTTCGCTATCTGTATAATGCTCTGCTTGACATTCGTCACATGTCTGGTTTCGTCGTCGCGCAACAGAAGCCGCATACTTCTGTTGGCGGTCATAGCCGGTATGATATTTCTGGCATCGCTCGAATATATCATGTACCAGTTGGCCGGCATCTCGATGTCCCACATCTACCTTGTGGCCGATTCCCGAATGGAGCGTAGCGGCGGTTCGGGTATAGTGGGTTGGATAGTCCACGGCAGTGCGGCGTTCTTCGGCCCGTTCCCGAACTTCAACCGTCTTGGGCAATACGGCTTTTATTACAGCTCCGGACTGCTGTTGAAATGTCTTTTCGGCATATTCGCTTTCGTCGGGTCACTGAGCGTATTGAAACGTTTCGAGTACAGGTATTACCCGATCGTGCTGTTTTTGTTTATGGGAATATTCATGTTGCTCGGCTCCGGTACGTCGCTGGATATACGCTATCATATTACCTCTTTTTCTGCATTCGTAATACTGGTCGCATATTGTTTGGATACGATCGACCTGAGAAAGTATGTTTTTTATATTTACGTCATCGTGAGTTGCACGGTCGTCGTGATGTACAACCTGCGTTAGACCTAAGCAGGTCGTAGACCGCGGCATGTCGTTATTTGATTAATTGGAAATTTATGGGCAACAGTCGTATAGTGTTGATCGGCGGCGTAGGGTCGGCCGAACAGTTCGGGGGAGAGCTGACCAAAAACAAAAATATCGTATCGCAGCTGCGCAAATTCGGCTATAAGGTATCGGTAATAGACACGCATAACGGCAGACATTCGTTCATCAAGCTGTCGAGGATCGCGATTGCATTCGTTTTCAACCTCGTATTCCGTCCACGAGCGGTATTCGTCTTCTCGTCGTCATACGGCAATATACTGCCAATGCTCAAACTCATGTTTCGTTTTCCGATAAGGCACAAGACTGTATATTGGGGTATCGGAGGCGTGTTCAGTGCCGAGATGCTGAGAGGCAGATTCGATCCGAAGTATCTCAGAGGGGCGCGAATGGTAATAGTCGAAGGCGGTAAAATGAAGCGGGAGTTGAACCGGTGCGGTATATCCAGTGTCGAGGTCATCCCCAACTTCAAGCGCTTGGGGCAGCTGCCGTCGGTGCCTAAGTTCGATGACGGGGCGGTGCATTTCGTATTCCTCTCGCGCATAATTCCCGATAAGGGAGTCGGATATATCCTCGATTGTGTCCGACGCCTCAACGAAATGGGCTATGCCGGCCGCTTTGCCGTCGATTTCTACGGTTCGGTCGCACCCGACTACGCCAAGGAGTTCGACACGGCGCTGGAATCGCTGCCTAACGTGCGTTACTGCAACACCTTGCAGCTGGCCGACTGGAATAACTATTCGGTGCTCGCCCGCTACCATGCCATGCTGTTCCCGACATATTGGCACGGAGAGGGTTTCCCGGGCGTAATAGTAGATGCTTATGTGGCGGGGCTGCCGGTAATTGCCTCGGACTGGAATTTCAACGAAGAGTTCATTGAGGACGGAGTTACGGGTGTGGTCGTTCCGACGCACGATACCGATGCTTTGTTGATGGCCATGAAGCGTATGTCGGACGGAGGCTATGACCTCGATGCCATGTCGCGGAACTGCCGGCGGGAGGCGTCGGAATATGATGTGGACAAGATCCTGAACAGAGCGCAGATCGAACGGATTTTGGATTGATATTCATCTGTGCCGATTGATGTATTACCATTGCAGATAACATGATATGAATATAGCCGATTATATCAAAACCGGAATCAACGAATGGCCCAACTGGTTCAACCGGATATTGTGGCGATGCAACATCTTCGGACCTTTCGTCTATGGCGGCAGTTACAGAAAACTTCTCGAACGCATAGATGACGTGGATGCCGAAAAGCGATTGATAGATATGGCGAATTATGCGATTTCGCATGTGCCATATTACAGAAACCGTTACGGAAATCTTCATATCGGTACAATCGACGATTTCAAGAAGCATATTCGTTTCATCGACAAGGATGAGGTAATGTCCCATTGGGATGAGTTTGTGGCCGATGATACGGATTTGAATACGTGCGTTACCGGAACCACCGGCGGAAGCAGCGGCAAGCCGATGAAGATTCTAATGCCCCGGAGCAGATACGTGCATTCGCTGGCTTTCTGGCACAAGGAGATGAAATGGTACGGTTGGAACTACGACACCAGGGCTGTCATCCGCAATCACCGTCTGAAACCGGATCGCGATTATATGGTCAATCCGATCCTGAAAGAGTTCATATTCGATGCTTTTCGCATGAATGGCGAGTATGCTCTCAAAGTCTGGTCTGTGATGAAGAGATACGGGATAAGGTATATTCATGCCTATCCGTCGGCAGCGTACCAGTTTCTTAAATACTGCCGTCAACTCGATCTCGATACTTCGTTCATAAAGCTGTGCATACTGACATCCGAATCGGTAACGCCCGAACAGCGCTACTTCATCAAACAGGAGCTCAATATCGACATATACTCCTCGTACGGTCACAGCGAGAAGCTGATAATGGCCGGCAGCTGCCCCGCATCGGACAAGTACCATGTAGAACCCGCTTACGGTTATTGCGAACTGGTCGATAGGGAGGGCAATGTCATCGATAAGCCAGGTGTATTCGGAGAGTTGGCCGGGACGACTTTTTTCAACAAATGTTTTCCGCTGCTTCGATACCGAACGGGCGACTATACATCTTATGCCGATTCCGGCTGCACGATACACGGCAATGATTATCGGTTGTTGAACGACATAGACGGACATTGGGACAAAACACTTATATATCGCAGCGACGGCGGGTACACATCGTTGACTGCACTCAATCTGCATTCCGACATATTTGAACATATCGACGGCTTGCAGTATCTTCAAGAGCGCATCGGCGCATTGACGGTCTTGATTATTCCTAACGATAAGTATCGCGATGAAGATTCGGCCTTTCTCATAAGACATTATAAGGGCGCTTTGGGCGAGGATGCGGATATTGAGCTGCGGTTCGTCGATAAACTTATCATCCAGAGTAACGGTAAGTTCCAACAGTTAATCAGCAAAATCAAAGTCTGACAAATGTTGAATGCAATATTTTTCTATCGTATTTCGAGGTGGTGTTATTTGCATCGTATCCCGTTTATCCCGAAGTTGGTTACGCTGTTGATATTTTTGATCTATAACAGCAAGGTGCCGTACCAGGCGCGGATCGGCAAGGGCACCAAACTGGGTTACGGTGGCATAGGCGTAGTCATACACTCCGAAAGCGTAATAGGCCGTAACTGTTCGGTAGGACAGCAGGTTACCATAGGGGGGGGGAAATTCCCGCTACCCGGGTGTGCCGGTTATAGGCGATAACGTGCATATGCACAAGGGGGCGATAATATACGGCGGCATTACCGTGGGCGACAATGCCGAGATCGGTGCCAATGCCGTGGTCAACAAGCCGGTTCCCGACAATGCTGTCGTTGCGGGTGTTCCGGCAAAGATTATAAGGATAAAAGATGCTGAGTGAGAAAATATTACAGTCGTTCGAGGCGTTGCGGCGCTACTGCGAGGCCGAGGGATTCAAGGGCTGGGACCCGTACGACGGACTCAACTCCCGGATATTCCGCGCCATACCGCTGGCCAAGCGTTCGGCTTTGTGCCGGCTGGCGGTAATTCAGGGCTTCAAGCGTTTCCCGTTCAATCTGCGGCGTTTGGCGCTCGTGCCCAAGCAGTACAATGCCAAGGGCATAGGGCTGTTCTTGCAGGGCTACTGCAACATGTATCGTCTGGTGGGGAAGCGTCCCGAGCTCGCGTCCCGATTGGGCGGAAGCGAGAGCATCGCGGCAAGGGTTGCGGAGCTGGCCGACCTGCTGCTCGCTCTGAGATGCGACGGGTACAGCGGCGCATGCTGGGGATACAATTTCGACTGGCAGGCACGCCGTCTTTTCCTGTTTCCGAAGAATACCCCCACGGTGGTGGCTACTACGTTCTGCGCCACGGCGCTGATCGAGGCATACGGGGTAACCCGCCGCCGGGAGTATCTCGATGCAGCCCTCTCGTCGGCCGAGTTCGTCATGCACGATCTGCATCGCAGTCCGAGCGGACGCGGATTCTTGTTTTCGTACAGCCCTCTGCCGGGTAACGACACGGTGTTCAATGCCTCGCTGCTGGGCAGCAAGCTGCTCGCATTGTGCTATAAGCATACCGGCAGGAGCGAGTACCTCGATGCCGCACGCAAGTCGGTCGAGGCCTGTTGCGACGCCCAGCGCAGCGACGGCTCGTGGCCTTACGGCATGCTGCCGGTGCAGTCGTGGATAGACAGTTTCCACACCGGTTACAACCTCGAAGCGCTGGCCTGCTATCGCGACAACACGGGCGACGAGTCGTTCGACGGAGAGTTGGAGCGGGGCCTGACGTTCTACCTCGGCCATTTCTTCGAGCAGGACGGCACCCCCAAGTACTACCACGACAAGACATATCCGATCGACATCCACTGTCCGGGGCAGCTGCCCGTGACGCTCGCCCGAATAGGGCGGCTGGGCGAACATGCCGACCTCGCGGAGCGGGTACTGTGCTGGGCGATCGATAATATGCAGTCGCGGAAAGGCTATTTCTATTATCAGCTCAAACCGGGAATCAGCTCCCGGATATCATATATGCGGTGGAGCAATGCCTTCATGTTCAACGCTCTGTCGTGTTACATGCTCGACGTCGGGTAATCCGGCGGCTGCGTGTATCGTATCGGGCGGCGCGATTACTTCCGGCCGCATCCTCCGATCGGGCGGGGCACACGACATTAAATGAAAAGTATAACGGTATAAACAAACAACATATCATGGAACGAACGTATCTTCGCGGAGTGGGAGTGTTCCCGTTTGCCTCCGAGCAGGAGTTGATCGATTACGTCGAGCGCCGGCCGGGCATTCTGGTGGCGGTCAATGCCGAAAAGATCATTCATGCAGACGACGAGCTGCGCGGACTGATAAACCGCAACATCGGTTACTGCGACGGTGCCGGCGCGGTCAAGGGCTTGCGGAAAAAGGGACATGGCGACGTGAGCAAAATCGCCGGATGCGAATTGTGGTTGAAGATTATCGAACGCATGTACAGGGAGCGAACGTTCTATCTGGTCGGCGGCAGGCAGGAGGTCATCGACCAGACGGTCGAGAAGCTGCGCAGCCAGTTCGACGGAATACGCATCGTCGGCTATCGCAACGGATATATCGCCGACGACGAGCAGTGCGAGGCGCTGCTGGACGATATCGCACGAAAGAGTCCCGACGTTGTGTTCGTCGCTATGGGCTCGCCCCGGCAGGAGCGTCTTATGGAGCGCATGCAGCAGCGTCATAAGGCGATATATCAGGGTCTGGGCGGCAGCTTCGACGTATACACCGGACACGTCGAGCGTGCTCCGAAGTGGTGGATAGACCACAATATGGAGTTTGCCTATCGCCTTATCAAGGAGCCTCGGCGCATAAAACGCCAGATTCATCTGGTCAAGTATGCTTATTGGTTGGCATTTAACAAGTTGTAAAAATATGAAAACGATCATGTCTGTCTTCGGAACGCGTCCGGAGGCTATCAAAATGGCTCCGCTGGTCAAGGAGCTGGCCAAACATACGGACCGCTTCCGCAGCGTCGTATGCGTTACCGGTCAGCATCGTCAGATGCTGGATCAGGTGCTGCGCATATTCGACATACAGCCCGATTACGATCTGGATATCATGCAGCAGGGGCAGGACCTCTACGACGTGACCTCGCGCGTGCTGCTGGGCATGCGCGATGTATTGCGTCGCGCCCGCCCCGACATCGTGCTCGTGCACGGCGATACGACCACCTCTACGGCCGCGGCGCTGGCGGCATTCTACGAGCAGATACCAGTGGGACATGTCGAGGCGGGACTGCGCACCCACGACATTTACAGTCCGTGGCCCGAGGAGATGAACCGTCAGATAACGGGGCGCATAGCGACCTACCACTTCTCTCCCACGCCGCTGAGCCGCGCCAACCTCACGGCCGAAGGCGTTGCCGACGAGAAGATCGTCGTCACGGGCAATACGGTCATCGACGCGCTGTACATGGTGGTCGACAAGATCAAGTCGGACGAGTCGCTCGATGCCGAGTTGGGCAATGTCCTGCGGGAGGCGGGTTACGACCCTGCACGTCTCTCGGACGGCCGCCGCATGGTGTTGATAACCGGACACCGCCGCGAGAACTTCGGCGAGGGATTCATCAATATGTGCCGTGCGATCAAGCACCTTACCGAGCGCTATCCGGAGGTGGATTTCGTATATCCGATGCACCTTAATCCCAATGTCCGCAAGCCGATACACGAGGTCTTCGGCGAGGATCTGACGAATCTGGGCAACATGTTCTTCATCGAGCCGTTGGAGTATCTGTCGTTCGTATATCTCATGGAGAAGGCCGACGTGGTACTTACCGACAGCGGCGGCATACAGGAGGAGGCTCCCGGACTGGGCAAGCCGGTGCTTGTGATGCGCGATACGACCGAGCGCCCCGAGGCGCTCTCGGCAGGCACTGTCAGGCTGGTGGGCACCGACTACGACCGTATCGTGGGCGAGGTGTCGCGTCTGCTGGACGACGAGTCGGCATACGAGGCTATGAGCCGTGCGGTCAACCCCTACGGCGACGGTAAGGCCTGCGGCCGCATAATAGAGGCTCTGGACAGAGTATAGCATGAACGAAAGGGTAGCGCGCGCACTTGCGGGGGTTTGCCGGTCGTATGTCCGGGGTGAGGTGTTCTCGCCCGGGAGCTATGATCTCGTCGCGGAGGATTGGCGTTCTCTGTACGAGGCCTGCGGCAGGCATTGTCTGACGGCGGTCGGCTACTCGGTGCTATCGGATAGCCTGCAATCGGATGCCGGCCTGCGCGAGGTCAAGCTCACGTGGGCTCTGGCATGCCGCAGGATCGCAGCCCGTCATCACAGGCGCATGAAGCTGATTGCGCATATAGGCCGCGCCCTGAGGGCTTCGGGGATCGATGCGGTGGTATTCAAGGGGATCGTTCTCGGCGAGTGCTATCGCTCGGGCGATCATCGCGAATGCGGCGATCTGGATATATATACCGGCCGCGACATTGAGCGTGCGACGGAGGCGATCGTCGCAGCCGGCGGTATCTTCGAGGAGCGCACGATAAAGAATACGCACATTCGGTTCGAGGGTTTTCCGGTGGAGAACCATGTCTATACGACCGATGCCCGCGGCAGACGCTCCAACCGGGAGCTCGAACTCCGCCTGCGGGGCATGCTCGAAGACGTGGCCTCGCGCCGCGAGCTGCCCGAGGTAGAGATGTCTGCCCCTCCGGAGATGTTTACCGCGCTGCACATGATGCGCCATACGCTTCATCACTATATATGGGAGGGTATCACGGTGCGCAATCTTCTCGACTGGGCGTTGTTTCTGGATGCGAACGGGTCGCGTATCGACTGGCCGGAGTTCTATCGGGTGTGCGAGAAGCACCGTATGCGTCGCTTCGCCGATGCCATGAACCATATATCAGTGAATGTTTTCGGCGCCGGGATATGTTGCGACGTAATCGGCTTCGAGCCGGAGCTGGGCGAGAGGATACTTTGCGACGTCATGGCCTCTTGCGACGATGCGTCGGCCGACAGATCGGGCGGCCGTCTGGCGACGTTGCGTAATCTGCTGCGCAACGGGTGGAAGGTGCGCGATATATGCGGCCGCAGTCCGCTCTCGGAGCTGTTCTATATGACCGTCGGAGCGCTGTTCCAGCGGCGCCTGCGTTTTTGATATACGATGATTCCGATCTTGGTCTGCCCGAATGGATATGCGTTCGGGCAGATTTTTTATCGTACTATGACGGCGTTGACGAGCCTGACTCCCGCCCGGCGGTTGAGCTCGGCTTGCAGATAGTCGCGGCGGTAGAAGAGCTCCTGTCTGACCACGCTCGACCGTATGCCGATGTATAGTATGTGGTTGTCGAGCCGGAACTCGCCGGTAAGGTCGGCCACGCGGTCGCCGACTATCTCGCGCCAGTAGTCGGGCAGCTTGGCCTCGGCGATCTTGGCCGCGACGTACGGGCGGCTGAAAAACTCGTCGAGGATCTCGCCTATAAGCATCGGCTTGGTGCGTCTCATTGCCGTATCTCCCCGTTGCCGACGTTATAGAGCCGGTATGCGGCCGCAGCACGGTCGAGCGTGCTTTGCAGCCGTACCTTGTTGCAGTCGGTAATGAATATCTGTCCGAACTTCTCGCCTGCGACGATCGACAGCAGCTGCGCCACGCGGTGCATGTCCAGCTTGTCGAACAGGTCGTCGAGCAGCAGTATCGGCCTCTCGCACTTACGGTCGGAGAGTATGGTGTACTGAGCCAGTTTCAGAGCGATGAGGAACGACTTCTGCTGCCCCTGCGAGCCGTATTTGCGCAGCGGATAGC
>OFFX01001040.1_pt1 | contig 20936 bp, 19 predicted proteins | sample 1521511 | NCBI WGS metagenome assembly OFFX01 (sample SAMEA3504125, study PRJEB24116) | mouse gut metagenome | biome: mouse gut; feature: mouse-associated habitat; material: faeces | place: Denmark | collected 2011
TATTTGATAAACGGCCTAATAAAATGCTCATTTTCCGAAAGGAGACAGGACATTCCATACTGTTTGCCAAAATGACTGTCCGGCGCTTCTTATCAACCTGTTTAATGTATTCGGTATTGATGATCCAGGATTTATGGCAAAGAAGGAATCGGTCGTCAAGCTGCTGCATGATATCTTTCAGGGAAGTACTTTGCTCGTATATTCCTTCGTTTGTGTAAATTTTTATCTTATGTGCTGATTGAGAAGCATGAAGGCATAAGAGATCCTCTTGTTTGATCAGTAGTACTTTTTCACCGAAAGTGAGAGAAAGCACTTTATGTATTGTATTGTTTTTCGAGGAAATCAGGTCTTTTGCATGAAAAAGGCATTGTTTAATACGATCCGGAATCCTTTCCGGATAGTCCTTGACGATATAATCCATGGCTTCTATGCAGTACTGAAATGTCATGTGGGAAAGTTCGCCATGAGCAGTGATAAATACAATGAAGCCTCTGGGATCAAGCATACGGATTTTTTGCGCCAGGGTTATACCGGAGCAGGAATCGTCTTTTAAGTCCACATCAAGGAAATATAAAAAGGGCGGAGCAGCCTGGGAGACATACTGTATAACAGCTTGAGGATTTCCGACAGATAACATGATTTTCATATCTAATTCTTCTATCAGGATATATTTCTCCACTAATTCCTTTATATAGTTCCGATGCTCGATCTGATCGTCGCAGATGATTATTGGCAGCATATTGCTTCCCTCCTAAGATTTCTTTATTTGAAGGATCTGTGTAAATCTTCCGGCGTTGTATTCTGTATTTAAAAGACTTTCCGGATATTTTTTTAAGAGAGTTTCCACTTCATATAAACCGACTCCTGCATGTCCACTTTTGGAAGAATACCCTTCCTTAAAAAGCTCTGCCAAATTGGGAATGGACGAAGCAGAATTGGTAATATGCAGATAGTCTACGTTATCATGACGAAGTATGCCAATATAGAGTTCCTTAGTGCAGGTTTGTGAAGCCGCATCAATCGCGTTATCCAGGAAAATGCCCAATATCCGTATCAGGTCGGGAACTTTCATATTGATTTCGGCAATTTTTTCGGGAATATCAACAGTAACTCGTAGATGAAAGTTACCTGCGCTCAGTATTTTTGTATACAGAAGCCCTTTTAGTTCCATAATCTCTATATTTTTTAATCTGCCGATCAGATCATCTTCTGCTGCAAGTTTACGCCCGTCAGGAAGAAGTGTTTTTTCAAAATATTGTTTCAGCTCATCGAATCGTTGTTCATCCAGATAGGCATACATGGAAGAAAGAATGTTCATATAGTCATGTTTAAAGCACCGGATCTCTTTATATAAGTGTTCCAATCTGCAGGCATATTCGCTGAGTGAATCAGCGTGAGCAACTCTGGCCTGGAATTCATAGTTTTCCTGTATGGTTTTGTGGAGACAGAAGATAAGGACTCCGGTGGAAAGGAAGAAAAGAAAAAACAGGATACCGTTGAACAGTATAACGGAATAGGAATATCCGATAAGATTGCCCAAAGTAACATTGAATATAAATATCAGACCGCATAATATTAGTTCTATGGCTATAAGACGTAAAACCTTTTGATTGTGTTTATGCGTATAAAAAGGTATGATATTCAGATGGATCAGGTTTCTATAAAAGTTACCGGCAGCATGTGTGAGAGGATGCATAATACAAAGCTGAAAAATATTAAACATGAAATAGTAAGGTATATTTTCATATAATGAGACGGAGTTTACGCCGACGAGATATAAGAACATAAGGAGAAGATAATTGAGCGTCACACCGATTATATAGTTCAAAAGCATTCCTATCGCATTAAGAAAGGGATGCTTTTGCAAATATACGATAAAAAGGAAAATAAAGGTAAAACTGATAATGTTTCCCCATGTGCCGATCAACTGTGGCAGGACAAAAGAAAAAAGAGTACAGCAGGAGAATATGATAAGGCGGTGAAGGAGTTTCAACTCTTCAAAACACATATTTGTTAAGAGTGCATTTATATAGATCGTTGAAACAGCACAATAAAGTAGCCATGAATAGTTCATATCTGGTTTCTCCAATTACGTTTAGGATGTGTTTTTTTACGTTTGGGAGTCGATTGATCGAATGAGGTATTTATGTGATATATTATACTGCGATGAAGGGAAGAAAGTAAAGATGTGTTATATGATAGCGGAGAATATTTTATCATTGTATTTTGATGTATATGAAAATGATCTGCAGGATATTAAGCAAATAAATCATTTTTTATATGATAAAGGTGATTATGATAAGGTATTTATAGTTTTGAAAAATGTTTTGAAGAAATTCATGGAAAGGAAACAAAGATGAAAAGGATTCTGGCTGTTTTTTTTAATGGTAACAGTGCCGTTCGGATCATGATAACTGCTTTGCCTGCAGCAGCTTCCCAGCCGCTGATCGCGTGGAGCATGGCCGGACTCTCGGGTGCATTTCTGGAGAATGACTTGATTTATGTGACAGTGTTCAGGAATATACTGATCCTGCTGCTTGCCTTGTTTATTGCCTGGTTTGCGGATAACAGCAAAGCGAATCTGTTGCTGGACAGTGAGTTTGAATTGCGTAAGCAGGTATTTGACAGTATTTACGCCATGCCCATTGATGAGTTTGAGAAAAAGGACAGCGGGGCGTATTACAATCAGATTGGGCGTGATACGCAGATCCTGTCTAAGGAACTCTTTGAAGGTATGCTGAAAATAATCGTGAACGGCCTTAGTATAGGCCTGATAGCGGTGCTGCTGTTATATTGCCACTGGATGAGTTTCCTGATCATCCTTATTTTTTTGCTGCCTTTGACCATCAACAATCTGCTGATGCCGCAGAGGATCGCTGCGTGCCAGGAACGGTCAATGCAGACGCTGGTGGGGATGACGGTTAAGATAAAAGACCTGCTGAGCGGGTTTTTTACTGCCCGTTTCCAGGAGGGGGAGAAGCAGGTTTCCGAGAGCATGTATACGCACTTTGCGGCGTCTGCTGCTGCGGAGAAACAGATCATGAAGCTGGCTAACCTGAGCGGGCTTATCGCGAACTCCAGCGTGACACTTTCACAGTTTTCCGGTCTGTTTGCTGCCTTTTATCTTATGCGTCTGGGGAAGATCGACTTTCCGCAGTTCGTATTAATCTTTCAGCTGGGGATGATAGTCAGTGAGCCGGTGATCAGTTTGATCAATGCGGTGATCTCTGTCCGGTCTTCGCGTCCCTATATTGAGAACACGGAGAAGATCCTGGCAGGATATAAATGCCGGGAGGATTTCCGTCTGGACAAGATATGCAGTATAAGACTTGACGATGTATCGTTTGCGTATCCTGAAAAGCAGCGCAGTGTTCTGGAACACTTCAATTATTGCTTTGAGCAGGGCAGGAAATATTTGATCGTTGGGGAAAGCGGCAGCGGCAAGACTACCCTGATAAAACTTTTGCTGGGGACGCTTCATCCAGGTTCCGGACACATATATTACGACAGGATCGATCAGCAGGAACTTTCCCCTTCTGAGATCTATCATCATTCGGCGGTGGTGCCGCAGCAGGTTTATATTTTCGACGATACGATCAGGCGTAATCTTGATCTGAAGGGGAACTGTACGGATGAAGAACTGCTTGCTGTTATCAGCAAAGTAAAGCTGGATAAGTTTTTTGCCGCAAACGGCTATACGCTGGATACCAGGATCAGCAACGAAACCCTGCAGGTTTCCGGAGGGGAAAAGGCCCGGATCGGCCTGGCCAGAAGTTTGACGCTTCCAAAGAGTATTGTCATTTATGACGAGGTGCTTTCCGGGCTCGACCCGCAGAATGCGGAACTGATCGAAGACCTGCTGCTTGCGGACGATGAGCGGATCGTGATCCATATCGCGCATAATTCATCGCCCGGCTACCAGGACAGATATGACGCGGTTGTGCGGCTTGCGATCCGAAATGAGGAGACTTCTCCTGCCGTCCGGTGAGCGAAGCCTTTGCTGCCTTAAATTTCTTTCTGCCGGCCGGCTCTTCTTTCTTATGCAGAGGAAACGTTCATGGAAATTTTATGTGAGGTACGTTGTAATAAACAGCGGCTTCGTGATATAATTTAGGCATACAAAGGAGAAGATATGAAGGCAGCAAAGATACAATGGCATCCCGGCTTTGTGGCGGCGATGAACCTGGAGTTTGCGAAGAACAGGCAGTGTGTTATTTCCAACGCAGATCATCGTTACAAGGGAACTGGATGATATATCCCATATCTGGCTTGGATCTCTGTCGGAACGGATGGAGAAGGAGAAGATGGTCAGATTGATAGAAAGCACTGAGAAACTGACGGGAAAAGCGGAAAAAGAGTTCGCGGATTCGGTTTTGGAAGTAAGCATTGGAGCAAACGTGCAGGTCATAGAAGAATTGATGGGAGATGGTAGAATGTGTCAGGCATTGCTGGAAATTATGGAGCCGCACCTGCAGCGCAGGGAAAAAGAGGGATTGGAAGAAGGTATCAAAGAAGGCATTAAACGGGGGATCAACGGCGCGATAGATACTTTGAGAGCTTTTGGTCATGGAGATCCGGAAATAAAGAATGCGATCATGCAAAGGTATGTCCTTTCGGAAGAAGAGGCGGAAGCGTATTTAAACGGAAAGGTATGAAAAGACAAACTGACTGAAAGCGGACTGAAACGCATAGGGCAGCATGCATAAGCCAGGAATCAGAAAACAGGTTCCTGGTGTTATTTTTTGCTTTCAAAAAACAGAGAACTATTTTACAGCAAGATGTGGTATATTGTTATCAGGGAAGCAAAAGGCGTTTGATTCGGTTTTTCAGAAAAGAGGTATAAGATGGAAGGAAAACTTAAGCTGCCCATGGGTATAGAAGATTTTGAAGAAATACGCACAATGGGGTATTACTATGCCGATAAAACGGGGCTTATCAGGACGCTTCTGGATAATCTCGGGAAAGTGAACCTGTTTACGAGGCCAAGGCGTTTTGGGAAAACTCTGAATATGAGTATGCTAAAGTGTTTCTTTGAAACCGGCAGTGACCGTACCATCTTTGATGGTCTGGAAATTGCCGGTGATACGGAACTCTGCGACAGATACTTTGGAAAATTTCCTGTTATCTCGCTGAGCTTAAAAAGTGCGGAGGGGAGAACTTTTGATAAAACAAGGAAAAAATTACAATCTATCATAGGAAATGAAGCGGTCAGATTTTCATTTCTTTTAGATAGTGACAGATTGAATGATACGGAGCGGCAGCAGTACGCAAAACTGATAGAGCTGGATGACGTGGGAGAGTTTGCGATGGCTGGCGAGATGCTGGAAAACAGTCTGCTGATGTTATCCCGCTTTTTGCAAAAACATTATGGTCAAAAGACGATCATTTTGATTGATGAGTATGATGTTCCGCTGGATAAGGCTTACCAGTCAGGTTACTATGATACTATGGTGGATTTTATCAGAACGTTGTTTGGTCAGGCACTGAAAACGAACAGCAGTCTGTATTTTGCAGTTCTTACCGGGTGTCTTAGAATATCAAAGGAAAGTATATTTACCGGATTGAATAACTTTAATGTGTATACAGTAAAAGATGTGCAGTATAATGAATATTTCGGTTTTACGGATGCCGATGTGAGAAATATGCTTGCCTGTTATGGATTTACGGATAAATATGATATCGTAAAGGAGTGGTATGACGGGTATCGGTTTGGAAGTCTTGGTATTTACTGCCCATGGGATGTGGTAAGCTACTGCCATGCCTTGAAGATGAATCCTTTTGCCGTGCCGCAGAATTATTGGGTAAATACAAGCAGCAATAATATTGTCAGGAAATTTATTGAAAAAGCAAAAACCTCTACCAGGAATGAAATCGAGCGGCTGCTCAACGGAGGCAGCGTCAAAAAGAAGATCCGGCAGGAATTGACCTACAAGGATTTGGACTCTAAAATGGACAATCTATGGAGTTTTTTGTATACAACGGGGTATTTGACGCAGCAGGGGGAAGATGAGAATGGACTGACAGAACTCATTATTCCAAACCGGGAGATACATTGGATCTATGCGGAGCAGATTCGGGACTGGTTTGAAGCGGAAACCTTAAAAGACAGTCAGAAGCTGGCAGATTTTTGCAGTGCCTTTGTGGAAAACGATGCAGCGGCCATCGAGAAAGGCTTTAATGCATACCTGCGGAAAATCATCAGTATTCGTGATACAAATACGAAAAAAGAAATGAAAGAAAATTTTTATCATGGCATTCTGCTTGGACTGCTGGGAAGTATGGATGGCTGGGATGTCAGATCGAATGCAGAGTCGGGTGAGGGATACAGCGATATCAGCATTGAGGTAGAGGCCAGGGAAATCGGAATCATTATAGAACTGAAGTATGCTGAAAACGCGACATTTGATGAGAGCTGCAGGAGCGCACTGCAGCAGATCAAAGACAGGAATTATGCAGAGACATTGCTTGACGATGGAATGAGAACGATCCATAGCTATGGGATTGCGTGTTACAAAAAGCGTTGCAGGGTTCTTTCGGATTGACACAGAAGGAAGAGGTATTTTGCTTAATATCTTGCTGTTATAACTGTCTTGCCGCAGCATAAGACGGATGCCATCTTTCGGGTGTTCAATACTGACCGCTATGATGACCGGGATGTGGTTTTAACAAACCTTTTGGAAAGTTATGACAGACTCATGGCATTTGGGAAAAAGCATTTGAATGACACTTTTCACTTGGATGGTATTCAGAGCGTAAGCGCAAGGGATAATATCCTACGTGAGATTGTTTCTAATCTTTTGGCGCATCGAGATTTTTCCAATGCTTATGTAGCGAAATTGATCATTGAGAAAAACTGTATTTATACGGAAAATGCAAACCTTTCCCATGGGCACGGGGTTCTGAACCTTGCTACTTTTGAACCGTTTTCTAAGAATCCGCCAATATCAAAGGTTTTTCGAGAAATCGGTTTGGCGGACGAACTTGGCTCTGGCATGCGAAATACCTATAAATATACTAAGATGTATTCTGGTGGAGAGCCGCAGTTTATTGAGGGTGATGTATTTCGTATCACGATTCCGCTTTCGGAAGCTGCGTCTGTTACGGTTGGACCTGAACTGTCTGATGTCATAAATGGAACAAGAAATGAAACAAGAAATGGAACAAGAAATGAAACAAAAAATGGAACAAGAAAGCTTTCCAAAACGGAGGAAAACATTCTGGCAGAAATACGAAAAAATCCGTATGTCACTAAGAGAGAGATATGTGAGCTGCTTGGAGTTGGGAAGAGTACTGTAGCCCGTGCGACAAAGAAGTTAAAAGACCATGGAATCATTGTGCGGGTTGGATCGACTAAAGCGGGTTACTGGAAATATTGAGCAGGGAGGCAGCGGCATTTTGTTTGACAGGATGAGAACATTATTTCATAAAAATACAGAATCGCAGGAGGGCAGCATGTATATTATCGCAGGCTTGGGGAATCCGGACAGGAAATATCAGAATACGAGGCACAATATCGGATTTGAAGTGATAGATGCGATCGCCGGGAAGAATCAGATCACGGTAGGTGAGCGCAGGCATAAGGCCATCATCGGCAGGGGGTATGTGGGCGGCCGGAAAGTTGTGCTGGTCAAGCCTCAGACTTACATGAATTTGAGTGGTGAAAGCATAAGACAGGTCATAGACTTTTATAAGGTGGATGAGAAGAGTGAGCTGATCGTGATCGCGGACGATGTCAGCCTGGAACCGGGACAGATCCGCATTCGCAGGAAAGGGAGCGCCGGCGGCCATAACGGACTTAAGAATATCATTCTGCACCTGGGGCATGATGAGTTCTGTCGGGTGAAAATGGGTGTGGGCGAGAAACCTGACGGATATGATCTGGCGGACTATGTGCTGGGGCATTTTTCGGACAAAGAGCGGGAGATCATGGATGAGAGCATCACGCGGGCGGCGGAGGCCGTGGAAGTGATGATCGCGGAGGGGCCGGATGCGGCCATGAATCAGTTTAATAAGAAGAATCGTTGACGGCAATCAGAAAGAAGGATATTGATTAAGCGGAGGTAAGATGTGAGGGCTTTACTGGCTCCCCTGGAAGAACTGGGAGAATATGAAGAGATCAAGAAAATGCTTGTGAGTAAGCAGGCCTGCGTGGCGCTCAGCGGGTGTGTGGATTCTCAGAAGCTGCATATGGTCTATGGGATTGGCGATGGTTTTCGGAATAGGATCATCGTTACTTTTAATGATTTGCGGGCAAAGGAGCTGTACGAGGACTATAAATTTTATGACAGGAATGTGATGCTGTATCCGGCCAAGGATCTGATCTTTTTTCAGGCGGATATCCACGGCAACCAGCTGACGATGGAGCGGATCCGCTGTCTGCGCAGGCTGATGGAAGGCCGGCCGACGACGGTGATCACCACCTATGATGCGCTGATGGCGCCGCAGATCCCGATGGAATCCTGGCGGCAGCATGTGATCCGCATTGACAGGCAGAGTGTTCTGGCGGAGGAAGAGCTGGCCACACAGCTTGTGGAACTGGGTTATGAGAAAAATTATCAGGTGGAGGCGCCGGGGCAGTTCAGCATCCGGGGCGGTATCGTTGATATCTTCGATCTGACGGAGGAGAACCCTTATCGGATCGAGCTGTGGGGAGAGGATGTGGAGTCCATCCGCAGCTTTGATATTTTAAGCCAGCGTTCCATTGAGAAGCTGGAATCGGTCACCATCTTTCCGGCCACGGAGCTGATCCTGACGGATGAGGAACTGCGAAGCGGCCTGAAAAAGATTGAGACGGAGTGCAGGGCTCATGCTGACCGCCTCAGAAAAGAGATGAAGACGGAGGAGGCCCACCGGATCGAGACGCAGATCAGGGAGCTGGAGGAACAGCTGCTGGAGCTGGGATTGTCCCGGGGCGCGGTGAATCTGGAAAGCTATGTGCACTATTTTTATCCGGCGCTGTCTGATTTTCTGGACTGTATCGACAATTTTTCCGCAGGAACGGCGGGGCGGGGCGGCAGCTGTGTGTTTGTGGAGGAACCGCTGCGGGTAAAGGAACATGCTGCGGCGGTGGAGCTGGAGTTTCGGGAGAGCATGATGCATCGTCTGGAAAAGGGCTATATTCTGCCCGGACAGATGAACATCCTGTACAGCGCGGAGGAGACGGCGTCCAGGATCGCCAGAGGCCGGGTGGTGACGCTTTCCATGATGGACGGAAAAAACCCGTTGTTCAAGGCGGACCGGAAATTTGATATCCAGACAAGAAGTCTGTCTTCCTATAATAACAGTTTTGAGGCATTGGTGAGAGACCTGGCCGGTTATAAGAAAAAGGGTTACCGCATCCTGCTGCTTTCCGGTTCCAGAACCCGGGCGAAGCGGCTGGCGGAGGATCTGCAGGAGCAGGAGATCAGCGCCTTTTATACGGAGGATCCCATGCGGGAGGTGCAGCCGGGGGAAGTGATGACTTACTACGGCCGGGTGCTGAAAGGATTCGAGTATCCGCTGTTGAAGTTTATCGTGATCTCGGAGAGCGATATCTTCGGCGCGGAGAAGAAGAAAAAGAAGAAGAAAAAAGTCTATCAGGGCCAGAAGATCAATGATTTCAATGAGCTGCGGGTAGGGGATTACGTGGTGCATGAGAGTCACGGCCTCGGCGTCTATCAGGGGATAGAGAAGGTGGAGGTCGATAAAATAGTCAAGGATTATATGAAGATATCCTACCGGGACGGCGGCATCCTCTATGTGCTGGCCACGGGGCTTGACGTGATCCAGAAATATGCTTCCGCGGAGGCGGGAACGAAGCCGAAGTTAAATAAGCTGGGCACCCAGGAATGGAACAAGACCAAGTCGAAGGTGCGCAGCGCGGTGGACGAGATCGCACAGGATCTGGTGGAGCTGTATGCGACAAGGCAGCAGAGCGAGGGCTTCCAGTACGGCAAAGATACGGTCTGGCAGCGGGAATTTGAAGAGATGTTCCCCTTCGAGGAGACGGAGGATCAGATCAGTGCGATCGCGGCCACCAAGGAGGATATGGAGAGCAGCAGGATCATGGACCGTCTGATCTGCGGCGACGTGGGCTATGGCAAGACGGAGATCGCCATCCGGGCGGCCTTCAAGGCGGTGCAGGAGAACAAGCAGGTGGTCTATCTGGTGCCCACGACCATTCTGGCGCAGCAGCATTATAATACGTTTGTGCAGCGGATGAAAGATTTTCCGGTGCGGATCGATCTGCTCTCCCGGTTCCGCACGGCGGCGGAGCAGAAGAAGACGATCACGGATTTGAAGAAGGGCATGGTGGATATCGTCATCGGTACGCATCGGGTGCTGTCCGCAGATGTGGCGTACAAGGATCTGGGGCTTTTGATCATCGACGAGGAGCAGCGCTTCGGGGTGGCCCACAAGGAAAAGATCAAGAAGTTAAAGGAAAATGTGGACGTGCTGACGTTAACGGCCACGCCGATCCCGCGGACGCTGCATATGAGCCTGATCGGGATCCGGGATATGAGCGTGCTGGAGGAGGCGCCGGGGGACAGACAGCCCATCCAGACTTTTGTCTGCGAATACAATGAAGAACTGGTGCGGGAGGCGATCGTCAGGGAGCTTTCCAGGGAAGGACAGGTTTACTACGTCTACAACCGGATCAACAATATTGCCGATGTAGCGGCTATGATCCAGAAGCTGGTGCCGGAGGCCAACGTGAGCTTTGCGCACGGCAGGATGAAGGAGAACGAACTGGAGCGCATCATGTATGATTTCATTGACGGTGAGATTGATGTGCTTGTGTCCACGACGATCATCGAGACGGGATTGGATATCTCCAACGTGAATACGATGATCATCCACGATTCGGACCAGATGGGGCTTTCCCAGCTGTATCAGCTGCGCGGCCGGGTGGGGCGTTCCAACCGGACGGCGTATGCCTTTTTAATGTATAAGAGAAACAAGATGCTCAAGGAGATCGCGGAGAAAAGACTGGGGGCGATCAAGGAATTTACGGAGCTTGGCAGCGGCTTTAAGATTGCCATGCGCGACCTGGAGATCCGGGGAGCGGGAAATCTGCTTGGCGCAAAGCAGCACGGCCACATGCAGGCGGTAGGGTATGACTTGTACTGCAAGATGCTGAATGAGGCGGTGAAGAATCTCAAGGGGATTTCCACGATCGAAGATTTCAATACGAGTATCGATCTGGAGGCGGATGCCTATATCCCGGCCACGTACATTGTCAATGAGGTACAGAAGCTGGACATCTATAAGCGGATCGCGGGGATCGAGAATGAAAAGGAATGCGACGACATGCGGGAAGAGCTGCTGGACCGCTTCGGGGAGATACCCAAGTCGGCGGAAAATCTGCTGCGCATCGCGCTGATCCGTTCCCATGCCCATAAGCTGTACATGCCGGAGGTGAAGGGCAAGGACGAGACGATCCGCTTCCAGCTGCGGCCGGACGCCCGCATCCGGGTGGAGAATATTCCCCGCCTGCTACAGGCCTACGAAGGCAGGCTCACATTTGAGCCTAAGGGTGTGCCGATGTTTCGGATGCGGTATAAGAAGTGCGGCGTGATCGAGAAGGATGAGGCGCTGCTGCTGGGGCTGACGGAGGCGGTTCTGAAAGATATGGAGGAGCTGCTGTTGTAGCAGGGGGGAAGAAAGGACAGAGGACAGATGATTTATTTGGATAACGCGGCCACCACCAGGACGGCGCCTGAGGTGGTGGAGGCTATGCTGCCTTATTTTACGGAATATTATGGGAATGCGGGCAGCATATACGGCCTTGCGGGTGAGAGCAGGAAGGCGCTCCTGCGGGCCAGAGAGACGATCTCCGGGACGCTGGGGGCCGAGGCGAATGAGATCTATTTTACGGCGGGCGGATCGGAGTCGGATAACTGGGCGCTGAAAGCGGTGTTCGAGGCGTGGCAGGATAAGGGCAGGCATATTATCACCTCGCGGATCGAGCATCATGCGGTGCTGCACACGTGTGAATATCTGGAAAAAATGGGAGCCAGGGTCACTTATCTGGATGTGGATTCCGAAGGACTGGTGGATCCCGGACAGCTTGAGCGGGCGATCCGGCCGGATACGATCCTGATCTCCGTGATGGCGGCCAACAACGAGGTGGGGACGATCCAGCCGGTGAAGGAGATCGGGGAGATCGCGGCGGCGCATGGTATTTTGTTCCACACCGATGCGGTGCAGGCGTATGGGCATCTGCCGTTGGCGGTGCAGGAATATCATATCGACCTGCTTTCGGCCAGTGCGCACAAATTTAACGGGCCGAAGGGCGCAGGTTTTCTTTATGTGGGGAAAAAGGCGGGAATCCGTTCCTTTATCCACGGCGGACAGCAGGAGAGAGGCCGGCGTGCCGGCACGGAGAATGTGCCCGGGATCGTGGGGATGGCCGCTGCAGCCAGACGGGCGTATGAGCATATGGAAGAGCGGGCGCAGAAGGAACGGATGCTGCGGGATTATCTGATCGGGCGGATAGAGGCGGAGATCCCGGATGTGGCGCTGAACGGCCATCGGACAAAGCGTCTGCCGAATAACGTGAATTTCAGTTTTGCGGACATGGAGGGAGAGACCATGCTGATCATGCTGGATATGGCGCAGATCTGTGCATCGGCAGGGTCGGCGTGTACCTCAGGCGCCGTGGATCCTTCGCATGTGCTGCTGGCGATGGGATTGTCCGGAGAACGGGCGCGGGGATCGCTGCGGCTCACGCTCAGTGAGGAAAATACGCGGGAAGAACTGGATACCGTAGTGGAGGAGCTGGCGCGGATCGTGGCGCGGGTCAGAGGGATGATGGTAAGATAGAAAAAGAAGAATATTGAAATTTTATTTATAGAGTCCGGATTAATGGACTCTATTTTTTGTATCCTTATTTCAGAGAAGAACAGAAGTTCGATTGCCGGAAGGGCAGGAGTGGAAAAGAGACGCCAAATGTCTGCAGGCAGCCACCCGGCCCGTTGCCCGCAGGAATAAAGAGAAAGGGAAGAGGTAAGGATTATGAAGGGTTATACAGTGGAGAGCGGTTATATGGGATATGTTAACGGGGAGTATATGTTGTTTGCCAGCGAGACGGATTATATGGATTACGTGGAGAATTGAATAGGCTTTACACTTTTTTACCAATCCGCTATAATAAAATCAACAGGTAGATATGGTAAACGAAATTTCTAATGTCGATAACCATAGTTGTTTAAAAAGGCGGTGAAACATGGAGGTATTACAGGAAATGAATAATGCTGAAATAATGCAGAGAGCCATGGATGATTTTAGAGAAGTGCAGGAATATATGGCAACCGCGAAGGAAGAAAACGCCACGAAGACTTATGCAAAATTGAAGAGGAAATATACTTCCCTGAAAGCATTGCTCAACAGTCTGGGCGTTAATATGACAGATATTGATGAAATAAAAGAATAACAATTACGTAAACAGTCAACCGGAAGGTGCAAGGTCTATTGAATTGTCGAGGGCTTTACACCTTTTTCATTTATCGAAAAGGAAGATAAGCAGGGATTGTCCCGCTGTTTTGCCATAATTTCTACGATTTTAATAATATGGGACAAAACATGATTGCCAAATAATGGGCGGGGGTATATGATAAATCATAGTGTGTTGGGTAAAATATAATTCAGGCATATGTTGCGGCAGGCCGGCGGAGTGCATAGACTAAATAGAAGTATATGGATCGCGGCGGTCCGGTTCTATTCCCTGCGGTGACAGTCCATAATATACGAGATGTTTGGAGAAAGACTTGGTTAAGAAGATTGATTCGATAGCGGTAAATTATATAGATGAAGGGGAAGGCGATATCATTCTGCTGCTGCACGGGTGGGGGGCCAACATTACCCTGTATGCAGGTATGATCGGTGTTTTGGCACGGCATCACCGGGTGATCGCGCTGGATATGCCGGGGTTTGGGAAGACGCCGGAGCCGCCGGAACCGTGGTGCGTGGATGACTATGTGAATTTTGTGGTGCGCTTTATGGCATCGTTCAGGGCGTCGAAGATCAGTATTGTGGTGCATTCTTTCGGCGGCCGGGTATTTTTTAAGATGAATGCCAGAGAACGGCTGCCCTTTGCGATCGAGAAGGTAGTTCTGATCGACAGTGCAGGCATATTGCCGAAGAAGAGCTTCCGGCAGAAAGTGAGCCTGCGGTGTTACAAGATCGGGCGGGCGGTCATGAGTACGAAGGTGCTGCATTTTCTGTATCCTGATGCGGTGGAGGATATGCGGCGTAAGCGTGGTTCGGCGGATTACAACAATGCCACACCGACCATGCGGGCGACGCTTGTAAAGGTGGTCAATGAGGACCTGGAACCGCTGATGCATCTGGTGAAATGTCCTGCGCTCCTGATCTGGGGCGACCGGGATACGGCGACGCCGCTGTCGGATGCGAAGCGGATGGAAGAACTGATTCCGGATGCCGGGCTGGTGGTGTGTGAAGGTGCGGGGCATTTTTCCTTTGCGGAGCAGGCGCCGAAAGTGCATAGTGCGCTGGAAGCATTTTTCCATGTTACCCAATAATCTGTACTGGAAGTTCTTGTGTAAATGAGCAGTACGGAGTGCTGGCTGTCACGCAGGAACGTGGTCATAATGTTCTGATGAAAGAGGAAGAACGTGCTGTCAGCAGGTTTGCACGTTAATAACGCAATAGCGTAATACTGGAAATAGAAATAAGATCGGGCAGGAATCGTTATGGATTGGATATGGATGCTTATCTGGTTCGTCACCTATGCGGTGGGGGCCGTTTTATATGAGATTTATATTGTGCATATGTTTCAACAGAATTCATATAAGCCGAGGGAGTATCGGGAGTGGATGCAGGTGCGCAGCAACGTGGGCAGGCTGCTGGGAAAGAGCCTGTATGCGGTGATATCGCTTCCGTTGGTGCTTGTCGGGAATACAGGATGTTTGATCGCTGCCTGCGTGATGAATGCGATGACTATATTGGTCAATAAACCGCGGCAGGCAAAGAAACCGCTTGTATATACGATGCGTGTGCGGCGTATGCTTGTTACGACGGCGTTGCTGTATGTAGTGGGGATACTTTTGTCACTGGCGGCAGGCGCGTATCGGGAGCGGGTGTGCGGCGGGATCCTGCTGGTGCTGTTTCTTGTGCAACCCTTTCTGATCCTGTTGGTAAACTGGATCAACAGGCCGTTAGAGCAGGCCATCGACAGACATTATGTGGCGGATGCGGCCCGTATCCTGCGGGAGATGCCGAATCTGACGGTGATCGGCGTGACGGGCAGTTACGGCAAGACCAGTGTGAAATATTTCCTGAATACACTGCTGTCCAGCAGATTTAATGTGCTGCAGACACCGGGCAACTACAATACGACGCTGGGTGTGGTGAGGACGATCAGGGAGCAGATGAAGCCCTTTCATGAGATTTTTATCTGCGAGATGGGAGCCAGGGAAGTGGGGGATATCAAGGAGATCTGCGATCTGGTGCATCCGGACCACGGAATCATCACTTCCATCGGGCCGCAGCATCTGCAGAGCTTTCACACGATAGAGAACATCATCGGCACCAAGTTTGAGCTGGCGGATGCGGTGCCGGCAGAGGGCAGGGTATTCCTGAATTACGACAACGGTTATATTCGCGGACATAAGATTGATAAGAATGTGGTAAGCTATGGGACGACGGGCAGTGATATTGCTTACAGGGCCTATGATATAGCGGTATCGCCCAATGGTTCTACCTTTAAGATGCGGGATGAACAGGGCGGGGAGTATGAATTTCATACGAGACTGGTGGGCAACCACAATGTGCAGAATATCGCGGGAGCCATTGCCGTGGCGCATACGCTGGGCATTCCCATGGAGAAGCTGCGCTATCCGGTGAAGCAGCTGGAGAGTGTGCCGCACAGACTGCAGCTGAGCAGACAGGGGGGACGGATCCTGCTGGATGACAGCTACAATTCCAATAAGAACGGATTTATGGCGGCGCTGGATACGCTGGGAATGTTCAAAGAGCTGCGGATCTTGATGACGCCGGGCATGGTGGAACTGGGAGAGAAGCAGTACAGCGAGAATAAGGAAGTGGGCGTATATGCCGCAGATAGATGTGACTATGCGGTACTGGTGGGCAGGGAACAGACGAAGCCTATTCAGGACGGCCTGCTGGAGGCCGGTTTTGCGAGAAGCAGGATGATCGTGGTGGACAGTCTGCAGGAGGCGTTCCAGATGGTGAATGCGATTCCGGACGAGAAACAGAAGGTGGTATTGATCGAGAATGATCTGCCGGATAATTATGCGTGAGAAGGCGTATGGGTCCGGCGGGACGATTGTAATTGATTCGGTACAACTGGTTTACAATGGTTTTAAAATAGTAGAAAGGTATGGTTCGATAACATGAAGATTCGAGTAGGCGTATTTTTTGGCGGTAAGAGTGTGGAGCATGAGGTGTCGGTCATCTCCGGCCTGCAGGCGTATAATTCTTTTAGCAGGGATAAGTATGAACCGATTCCAATCTATATCACGAAGGATAATGAACTCTATACGGGCGAGGCGATCGCTGATATTGCGAACTACAGGAACATTCCTGCACTGCTGCAGAAGAGTATCCGGATTTTTATGATGTGTGAGCAGGGACAGGTGCAGCTGATCCGCTATCCGGTGAAGAAGATGGGCAATTCCGTGGTGGGGCAGATCGACGTGGCCTTTCCGGTGGTGCACGGCGCCAATGTGGAGGACGGTTCACTGCAGGGATTCTTACGTCACTACAATATTCCTTTCGTGGGGTGCGATGTGGCGGCTTCCGCGGTGACGATGGACAAATATGTGATGAAGACTGTGCTGAAAGACAATGACGTCCCGGTGCTGGACTGTGTGACGTTGAATGTGAAGGAATATGAGCGGGGAGAAGAGGCATCCTGGCACAGAGTAGAAGAGCGGATCGGATATCCTGTTATTGTGAAACCGGTCAACCTGGGTTCCAGCGTGGGAATTAAGGTGGCGAGGAATCGGGAGGAACTGCAGGACGCACTGGAGTACGCCTTCACCTTCGGCCCGCGGGTGCTGATCGAGCGTGCCATTATGAATCTGCGGGAGATCAACTGTGCGGTATTGGGAGATTACGAGGAAGCGTGGGCATCCGAGTGTGAAGAGCCGATCTCCAGCGATGAGATTTTAAGTTATGAGGATAAATATGTGGCCGGCGGCAAGGGCGGCTCGGAGGGAATGCGGACCGCGAGACGGGAACTGCCGGCGGATCTGACGCCGGAGAAGCGGGAAGAGATCCGGCAGATGGCGGTGAAGACCTTCCAGGTGTTAAACTGTAACGGTGTATCGAGAATTGATTTCATGATCGATCGGGATACGGATCAGGTGTATGTCAACGAGATCAATCCGATTCCGGGATCGCTGGCCTTCTATCTGTGGGAAGCGCTTGATAAGCCTTATGCCGAGCTGTTGGATGATATGGTCGGTCTGGCGCTCAAGAGAGAGCGGGAGGAGAAGAACATGCTCACTTCCTTTGACAGTAATATTCTGCAGAGTGCGAACCTGTCCGGGGCGAAGGGCGTTAAGAAGTAGGACGGCATTTTATGGAGGATATGGCGCAAGTGGGGATGTCAGGCAGTGGGAGCATAAGAGAGGATAGTATCTGGAATGAATTATAGAAAAGACAAGTATGGAAATGAGATTTCCATACTCGGATATGGCTGTATGAGATTTTCCAAAACGGCAGGCAGAATTGATATGGAAAAAACGGAAAGGGAAATCATGACGGCGTTCCGAGGCGGTGTCAACTATTATGATACGGCGTATGTCTATGCGGGAAGCGAAGCAGCGCTGGGTGAGATCCTGGAGCGAAATCACATCCGCGAGCAGGTTTATATCGCTACAAAGTTGCCACATTATCTGATCAAGACGGCGGACAGCATGGATAAATATTTTGCGGAACAGCTCAAACGCCTGCGAACGGATTATGTGGATTATTATCTGATGCACATGCTGACGGATGTGCAGACATGGGAACGTTTAAAAGCGCTTGGCATTCTGGAATGGCTGGAGGAGAAAAAAAAGAGCGGTGCTATTCGTCAGGTGGGATTTTCTTATCACGGTAATTCGGATATGTTTTGCCAGCTGGTGGATGCTTTTGACTGGGATTTTTGTCAGATTCAGTATAATTATATGGATGAGAACTCCCAGGCGGGGCGCAGAGGACTTCAATATGCCAATGGAAAAGGGCTGCCGGTCATCATTATGGAACCTCTGCGCGGCGGAAAACTGGTAAATCATCTGCCCGAGCAGGCAAAAAGGACATTTGCAGATTATCCGGTAAAACATACTCCCGCACAGTGGGCGTTACGCTGGCTCTGGAATCAGCAGGAGGTTACCTGCGTGTTGTCCGGTATGAATTCCGAAGAAATGGTGAAGGATAATATGGAGACTGCGTCCACTGTTTCTGTGGGAGAACTTGGTTCCGGAGAGGAGGCAATGCTGCAAAATGTCGTACAGGCCATTAATGCGAAAATGAAAGTTGGCTGTACCGGCTGTGCCTACTGTATGCCCTGCCCTGAAAACGTGGATATTCCGGGAACTTTTGCCGCGTATAACCGACGGTTTTCCGAGGGCAGAAATGCTGCATTTATGGAGTATTTTATGTGTACTGCAATGCGGAAAACCTCATCGGCGGCTTCCAATTGCATAAAATGCGGAAAATGTGAACAGCATTGTCCCCAACATATTGAGATACGCAGGGAATTAAAGAATGCCCGTAAGCAGCTGGAAGGACCCCTTTACAAAATCGGGCGGAAAGTTGTGGAACTGTTGAAGTTATATTAGCAAAGCATTTAAATTTCCAAACTTGGGTGCATATAATTTCCTTCTTTACAAATAATAGTAAAAACGTCCTCGGCTGTAAAAATGCCAAGAGACGGAAATGGTAAACAGAATACTTGATCTGGATGATATGACCAAATATGTAACGGTTCGGATACCTGTACAGGTATGGCATCCGGCCTGAATGGTTTCGTGTTTGCGCGGATGTTTTCGGCCTTTACGCAGTGGTGTGTGCAGTAAAAGGGAAGAACTGTTACAAAATAACTATAATTTGTAGATGGAGGGATAAATGAATGAAAGCGACAGGTATTGTGAGACGAATAGATGATCTGGGCAGAATTGTGATTCCGAAGGAGATCCGCAGGACACTGAGGATCAGGGAGGCGGATCCGTTAGAGATCTTTACGGACAGGGAAGGCGAGATCATCCTGAAAAAATATTCGCCGATCGGTGAGATGGGAACCTTCGCCAAGCAGTATGCGGAGAGTATGGCGCAGGTATCCGGGCATATAGCGATGATCTCAGACAGAGACCAGTTTATTGCGGTGGCAGGCGGTATGAAGAATATGCTGGGCAAGTCTATCAGCAGGGAACTGGAGGAGAAGATCGACCACAGGGAGAGCGTGGTAGCGGCCAAAGGAGACCGGAATTTCATCGAGGTGGGCAATGATCTGGAAGATGTACATCATGAGGCGATCAGTCCGATCATCTGCGAAGGAGATGTGATCGGCTCGGTAGTTTTGCTGGAAACTGATCATAAGTCCAAGATGGGTGAGGTGGAACAGAAGCTGATTCAATCGGCCGCAGGATTTTTGGGGCGGCAGATGGAGCAGTAGAACGGTCTGAGAGCCGGACTTAATCTCGGAAATTTTATAAAAAATAATCATTCTCAGGGAATTGATTTTCTTTAAAAATTTGATATGGAGAATGCATGAAATAATTTTGGCACGGACAGATAACTGTTCCGTGCCATTTGTATGTAAGAAATTTATGATTTCTCTGTCGGATGTCGGTACATTACCGTGATGATGCGCGAAGAATCAGGGATGTTGTGTATTGTGAGTAAACGCAGGGCGTCTGAGGATTTCGGATGCGTTCCAACAGACAATTGGCGGCCGCTATGCCAAGCTGCTCTTTTGGTGTATCGATGGTGGTCAGCGGCGGCTGTACTTTGGCGGATTCGGGAATGTTGTCAAAACCCGTGATGGACACATCGCGCGGTACCCGATAGCCGAGAAACTGTATTGCGTGCATGAGCTGTATGCCGGTCCAGTCATTGCCGCAGATGAAAACATCCGGAAGCGAAGGCATCCCTTTGATCCGGTCTATAAGATAAGAAAAGTCCAGAAAAAGCGTGTCGGTTTCATATAAAAGAGAGCACTTTTCATCCAGCTTCAGGCCGTTTTCAAGCAACGTTTCGCAAAGGGTATCATATCTTTCCTGAAAGCCGCGGCCTACATTGGAGGAATAGATGTCGCCGGCAAAAGCAAATTTTCTGGCACCTTTATCGATCAGCTGCTTTACAAGCAGCTTCATGTTTATCCGGTTCTCCATCGTGATGAAATCAAATTTTCCCATAAATTGTTCATAGTCCCGCGGCATATCTACGGTAGCCATGGGCAAGCGGTAGGAAAGCAGGGCATTACAGACTTTAACATCGCAGATTTCCACAAGAATGATGCCTTTGACGAGGGGGTCATTCAAAATCTGTGGAAACTGGAGATTTTTTAAATCATTTTCATTCATGATGCCCAGAGTAAGCTGATAGCCGGCCGGACTGAGAACAGATTCGATTCCCTTTAGCACCTTGGTCCAGAATTCAGAGTAATTGGCGCTGGCACGGGTGAGAAAGAGAATGGATCCCTGTGTGCCTGGAGAGGCATTGTTGTATTCGGTGATGGAATGCAGGTAGTTCATTTCCTTTGCTTTTTCCTGTACAAGCCTTCTGGTGCTGTCGGACACGCCGTGGCCCCCGTTCAGAGCCTTGGAAACGGTGTTGCGGGAGAGATTTAGTTCGGCGGCAATGTTTTTGATCGTACATTTCATAGTTTCCTCCATTTCTGCGCTGCTTTTGTCTCAACTATGTTGAGACATCGCATGAAACGAGTTTGTGGCAAGCAACGCGCAGACACAAATCTCGCGATTGAA
>OFFX01001043.1_pt1 | contig 20898 bp, 20 predicted proteins | sample 1521511 | NCBI WGS metagenome assembly OFFX01 (sample SAMEA3504125, study PRJEB24116) | mouse gut metagenome | biome: mouse gut; feature: mouse-associated habitat; material: faeces | place: Denmark | collected 2011
GTATCAAGTGAAAGGCTAAATTGTTCCCCTTATCCCGCGCTTGCGAGAGGGTATATCCAAACTCAATGTCTGCCGTTTCATGGCTGCAGCCGAAAGAGGACACCAGCATTTTTCCGTCCGTCTTGTCCGGGTTTTGGATATAGTCAAGGGCTTGGCTTAGAGTGCTTTTAATAGGCTTAATCTTTGTAACCGCCATATTTCCGCAAGCACCCCCTTGATTTCTTCTATATCCTCTTTGTAGGCGTTCCCCGTCGCGTTTACGCGGCGTGCAATCTGATTGACATTCACCCCGATTTTCTGTATCTCCGCTGTCATTGCCTTTATGTCCGTGTGGTCTACTTGGATAATGTACCCGTCAATGGCAATCTTCCGCAGATATGCCGCCATGTTGTTTGTGGGTACGAGCTTCATTTTTTCCTCAATCAGTTTCCTTTCTTCCTCTGTCACATAGAATTTGACCTGTACCGTCCTTTTGCGTCCGTTCATGGTTTTTCGCTCCTTTCCGTTCTCATAGAGGGTTTGGGACACTTCCCAACAAGCAATTTCTGACCGACCGGGCGGGCAGAAATACGGAAAAGGGTACTCTTTTCCTATGCTTGCTACGAAAGTTCTTCCTACTACCTACAACACCGAAAAAACCGAAAATGACGGACTTTCACAAAAGAAAAACGCTGCAATCGAAAAGAATTGCAACGCTTCCTAAATCCCTATGTAATTTTGCCGGACAGTGTTTATTTCCCCTCACCCTCAATTTCTGTAATCTCCCGCGCCGTGGCGGTGACTATCCGTATTCCCGTATCGCTCATATCGTCCAGCAGCGCGTCAAGCTGCCGCCGCTGGGTATTCTTCCCGGCGGGCTGCTTCAAAAGGAATTGGTCTACCGAGATATTATAGCGCAACATAAGCTCAAAGAATATCTGTAAGCTGGGGTGCTGCCCTTTATTCTCAATATTCGCAAGGTATCGCGGAGATATATACATTTCGTCGCATACTTTTTCCTGCTCTCCCTGCGCCCTTTCCGGGCTGTCCTGACTGCTTCCCCAAAATCCCTGAAATGTCTATACCGTTCTATTGATTAGATAGAATGATTTCATATTTGTTTCACATTGACCTGATAAACTTAAAACAAGGAGGTGCGTTTATGGCAGCATTACTTATCGTAGAAGATGATAAACAGACTAACGAAGCTATATGTGAATACTTAAAATCGGCAGGACATAAAATCATTCCCGCCTATGACGGATCGGACGCATTACAGACTTTCAATCAGGGGAATATTGATCCTGTTGTTTTAGATATAATGCTCCCTAAAATTACGGGACTTGCCGTACTCCATGAAATACGGAAGAAATGCAAATCCATTCCCGCCACCGACTGGAACGAACAGACCAAAGCGGAGGAATGGCGGGCGGCATGGGCGGAACTCTGCAATCAGGCATTGGAGCAGAACGGACACGCGGAGCGCGTAGACCATCGCAGTTATGAACGGCAGGGGATAGACCAGATACCCACCGTCCATTTAGGCGTTGCCGCTTCCGCTATGGAGAAGCGCGGCATCCGCACCGAGCGCGGCGACCTTAACCGCGAAATCGAAGTGACTAACCAGAAGTTACGGCAGTTAAAGGCGCGTATCTCCAAACTGCAAAACTGGTTAAAGGAAGAAGCCGAGAACACCGAGCCGCCCACCCTTGCCGACTATATTCAAGGCATACTGTCACGCAAGGTACAGACGGGAAAACCGGGATATTCCCAATCCCTCTATAACCTCAAAGACGCGGCAAAAATGCTGAACTTCCTGCAAACCAACAACATCATGGATATGACGGGGCTTGATGAAAAATTCAAGTCCATGATAGGGGAACAACTGGATATTCAAGGGAAACTGAAACCCGTTGAACGGCGGTTAGGCACTCTGAAAAAGCACTTAGAGCAAGCCGACATTTATTTCAAGTGTAAGGGAAAGAAGCCGCTGACCGAAGCCGAGCAAATCTTATTCACAACAGCGAAAGATTATCTCAAAGGCGTGATGAACGGCAAGACCACAATCCCGACAAAGGCATGGAAAGAAGAATACACAAAGTTGACCGCCGAGAGAAAAACGCTCAATCAGCGGTATCTTGCATTGAAAGAGGAAGTAAAAGAAGCGGAGAAAATCAGAAAGAGCGTTTACAGTATCTTGCGACAGGAACAGAGGGAACAGCTACCCCACAGAAAGCAGGATATGGAGCGATAACAGACAGGGCGGCGGGATAGTCAATGCCTGTCACCGCCGCCCTGTTTTGGACTTTTATTGAACCGATAAACCGGAATCTGTCGATGTGTTTGCTTTGTCTAAATACACAAAGATTTTATACGTTCCGACAAAGTTATCACACTTAGCGACCAGTGTATATGTGGTGGAACGTTCAAGTATAAAATAGGTCGCCAACTCTTTTGCATTATCCAAGGTATAAACAGCATTACCATCTGAATCGTACAAGGTCATGTCCAGATTTCCGCTGATAACATTCGATTCAAAAACAAACTTTATCCTATTGCCAGCTTCTCCTACGAAAGAAATGTCAGATGATGTGGTGACTTGCTTTGAATACTCATTGCTCATATTACCTAATACTGTAGGTCGGGTCAGCAGATAAAAGCTGATAATTCCTACTGCCACAACGAGGATAAAACTGATGAGGATGACATATTTCTTTTTCATGCCATTATCCTTTCAAGTATTGTGTGGTGGGCTTGACGGTATATTTTGCGTTCCTCATGCTTTCAGGTCTGCGAACAGTTCGTTCAGATCGGTATACCCTTTCACTGCCGGGTCTTTCGCAATCCTTTCTGCCTCCAGCATAGCGGCAACCGTTTCGCTGTTGGGCTGGTTGAGGGAAATGTCAAAGGGAATCCGTCCCTCACGGAGAGACTGGCGGACAAAAATATTGAACGCCGTTGTCAGGTTCATGCCGAGTTCCCCGAACAGCCTGTCAGCCTGCGCTTTCAGGTCTGAATCCATACGGATGCTGATGTTTGTAGTAGAGCCAGCCATACAACCATCTTCTTTTCCGCTGGTGATTACAGTATATGCTATCTGCACAAGAAATACAATATTTTGCACGAAAAATTGACAGTAAATTCATTTCCAGGGAGGTGAAATGAGAAATGCCGGATAAACAGAAACAGCATGACTTAATTTCTGTTATGGATTATGGACAATGCCGTCGGGCAAGGAAGTTGGTGCATGAGTGCTGCAACTATGACAACGGCCAGTGTATCGCCCTTGACGAACGGAATAACTTGACCAGACAGGAATGAGTGTTGAGGAAAGCCTTTTTTTAGGGTATACTTACAATTAGGAGACAGCAAATATGAGAGAGATATTCAGGTATAAAAAATAGAGAAGGAGTTCACTTCATGGCAATAATAGATAATAAATTTGCATTATAAAATTTATATATAGGAATGAAGATAAGAGATAAGGATCAGTTGAGTAACATACACGATACACGAGTTATGCTTGTAAAAAGTAGTGATTCAGATGCATATACAGTAGAGTTCATAGATAAGGAAAGCAATGCAGAATAGGATAAGTTGTTTACACAGGGCAATATGATATGCCCGGTATACAATGACAATATGGAATTAGAAGGGGATATTTACTATGAAGAATAAATAATTCTACTCGAAATGAAACAACGGAATGAGATAAGGGCTGATGTGAATATGGCAATAAAAAGCATGGAATTTAATAGAGAATATGAATGTCAAGATAGATATATGGTGTCCTTATACATTGATACCAATTCTGAGGTTTAGTATGTCGAGTACAAAAGCTTAGCAAGTGAGTTAAAGAGACTGTGCTGATAAAAGAGAATTAGAAAAGAATTTTTATTTGGTGTAAATGAATTAAAGGAAAGACGAGATATAGACAAAGATTGACTTTAGCGGAGTTTGCCTTAATAAGGTTTATGTGAAAGTAAGCTATGACAGGTAATATTCTTATTGTAATGGATGTCCTGTCGGATATACATATAGGGAAAAGTAAGGTTCTTGGGAAAACAGTTTTTATTGCATGACCATATGAAAGCATAAATCAAAAGTATCTTGGGGCTTTAAGCTAGCATTTCGCTGTATAGTAATAATTTGCAGATACTTGAAAAAAGTTAAAAATTTTTTAGTCCTAACTTGACACCAGCTTATAGGTGTATGACGGCGGGAATTTCCGGGTCGGTGATTGCGGCGACAGCGGTAAGCATGGAGGTGCGGTTGTGTATTGTAAAGTGAAGGACGGGAGGCGGAGAGTGTGAGGGCTCTTCGTTTTAGTATTTTATGGAAGAGTGTTGAGAAGCAAAGTTTTTTGGGATATACTTATAAAATAGAGGGATATTGGAATTTAAGTAATATATGAGGTATTAAAAAATGGAAGAAAAAATAAAAAATATTACGTCTGAAGTATATGAAGAATTGATAGAATTATTTGGTAAAAAGATTCAACGTATTATTTTATATGGTTCATATGCTCGTGGGGATTTTAACTTGGAATCAGACGTTGATATTATGATTTTATTGAATTGCAATCAAAAGGAAATAACGGAAAGACGAAAAGAAATCAGTAGAATTGCAAGCCGCATTGGTTTAAAAAATGATATTATGGTTTCACTCCTTGCACGCAACTATGATGAATATAAAAGTAATATGAAGTACCAGCCATTTTACCAAAGTATCGAAAAGGAAGGCATGAATATTTATGGATAAAGCAAGGGCAGATTTATCTATATATCGTTTAGAGACAGCGAGACAATGTATTATATCGGCAAGAGCATTGACAGAAATATCGGATTACAAGGGTTCGGCAAATCGTTCTTATTATGCGGTTTTCCATTGTATGCGAAGTGTATTAGCATTAAGTTCCATAGACTTTTCGAAACATTCTGCGGTGGGAGCTTATTTTCGTAAAGAATATATAAAAACGGGGATATTTGATGTATCTATGTCAGATATAATATCAGAAGCCTTTGATATTCGTAGCGATAGCGACTATAATGACTATTTTGTAATATCGAAAAAAGAGGTTGAAGAACAGATATCAAATGCACAGTATTTTTATGATAGGGTAGAGGAATATGTAGTTGCGCAAATTAAGTATGCTGGATGGAATTGTTGAACAACAGCCATTGACATTAACTCACTGAACTTTAGGAGAGGTATATGAAAGATTTTTCTTTTTGGGAGGAGTATGAAGGTACGCCGGAGGGTAGTGGTCGCAGCGAAAAGATATGGCTGATAAATCCCGATACAGGACAAACGGGCTTATTTAAATTCAAGAAAGATATTTCAACAACGGATCATGTTTCAGAATGTATAGCATACGATTTGGCGAATATTATTGGAATTCCATGCGCTAAATTTGAAGTTGGATTGTATAAAGGCAGAGAAGGCTCTATGAGTTACAGTATAGTTGACAATAAAGAGGAAACTCTTATTGAAGGAATTTATTGTATAAGTCTGCAATATGAACACTTTGATACTGAAACTTTAATGGATTCGAAAACGAAAGATAAATATTCTTTAGAAATGATTCAAAAAGCATTGGAGCCGTTAGGATTGTTTTACGATTTCTTGCCTGTTTGCATATTTGATTTTTTGATAGGAAATACAGACAGGCATCAAAGCAACTGGGCGTTAATCAGTAGAAATGGAAAAATGCGGTTAAGTCCATTATATGATAATAGTTCTTCTCTTTGCGCGTATGTTACTGAACCGAAGATTGAGCGGTATTTGGGAAATGATTTAATGTTATGGAAATCGTTGGTTGATACGAAATCGAAGTCGATTATTCGGATTAACTGTCAAGACACAAAACAACCCACACATTTAGAGGTGGTCAAATATATTCGCCAAAATTATTTTGAACAGACAGTAAACATTGTAAAGAAGATTGAAGAACTGCTGACAGAGGATGAGATATGCATAATAATGGATAAACACATAGAACAGCTTTCAATGAAAAAGATAGACTTGATAAAAAAATATCTTTTTTCAAAAGTACAGTTATTGAAGGAAGTATATGGGGAGGTAAATTATGAGCCATAAAGATGGTAAAGACTATCTGTATTTAGTTTGGAAATCAGGACAATCCGGTCGGCAATACATTGTTGGTCAGTTAACGAGAAATAGTCACTATGAGTTTCAGTATTGCAGTGAGGTGAAAGCGGCAATTGAGGATGGATTCACACCGCTTCTATGCTTTCCGGATTTGAATAAGCAGTACGAAGATGAAAAACTCTTTTCGGTTTTTTCCAGTCGCTTACCGGATAAAAAAAGAAAAAACATTAATGATATTTTAAGAAAGTATGAATTAGAAGATTATGATGAGTATGCATTGCTTAAAAGGAGCGGAGCAAGGCTTCCGATTGACAATTTAGAATTTATTGATCCAATTCTGGATGATGAAAAAGATTTGACGAGAATTTTTTTCGTGGCAGGAGTCAGGCATTATTTGAATTGTGAAGGGGACGACTGCTTAAAAGCCATAGAGATTACAAGAGGGGATGAAGTTTATTTAAAAAAAGATTCAGAAAACCAATATGATATAAATGCAGTGCAAGTGTTGGATTGTTCGGGAAAAGTATTGGGTTATATTCCGCGATATTACAGTAACAGTGTAGCTGAATTGCTGGAAACAAAGAAAAAAATTTCATGTCATATATATAATGTTGATAAAAGTCAAAATTGCAATGAATGTATTAAGGTAATAATGGAAATCAGAAATTAATATATTTATAATTGGAGTAAATCAATAGATGATTTTAAAAAGTTCGTGTCACTAACTTGACACAAGGGGGCTGAAGCCATGGAGGAGCTGGCGAAATTGGAGGAGGAGAGGGGGAATCCGGCATATATGTCGATAGATGGCAGGAGAGGAAAGGACCGGGGCAGGGAGACTTTGGGAGAGAAGAGACCGCTGACGTCGGTGTCCGGAGGCGGAGGAAAACCGGGAGAGCGCGTTGCAAGCAATGAGATGTGTACGTTTTTGATATTGAATATTTCCTCATTGCAGCTGATTCCTGTTAATATGATTGCTTACCGGTAGCAGTATGGCAGCGTGAATCCGGCGGGAATTATCGGGCCGGCGATTGTGGCGACATTTGTGAGTACGGCGGTGGCGGTGGTGTATTGTAAAGTGAAGGACAGGAGGAAGTGAAGAATTTTTCAATCTGATATTTTGAATATAGTAGTCGTTAAAAGCAGGGAGTGCATCAACATTGGTGTGCAATCCTGCTTTTTTAATTCGGCTGTTGCAGACGGATGCGGAATGTGCGGATACACGGAGCAACCTGGCGGGAAGTTGTATGCAAGATGGGAAATAAACATTATTTCTGAATAAATAAATTTAAATAAGCAGAAAATATAAAAATATTTTATATTATTTTAGAAATAACTATTGATATATCCGCAAAAATGCTATATATTAATAATAATTAAAACAGAAAAATTGTTTTAATTATTATTATTAAACAAAATTTCTGTTTAATAGTCTTTGCAAAGGCACAATGTTACCAGACAAACAAAATATTTTTCAACGGGAGGAAAAACAATGCGATTTAAAAAAATTATGGCATTATGCATGACAGTTGCTATGGTTGCGTCCTTAGCCGGATGCGGCGGAAAAGATTCGGCATCAACGGGGTCGGGTGAAACAGACACAAACACGAGCGCAGACGCGGGTGAAACGGCAGATGCCGGTTCAGAAGAGGATGCACAGCCGGAAGTAGCGCCGGGCAAGAAAGGTACAATTGAATTCTGGACGGTGTTTACAGGGGCTGACGGCACATCCATGCAGGCAATGGTGGATGCTTATAATGCCACAGACCCGGATTACACCGTAAATCACCGGGCTATAGAGGCAAATGACCTCTACCTGAAAATGCCGCTGGCAATTCAGTCAGGCGAAGATGTGCCGGATGTTTGTATCAACCATGTTGAACGTGTACCTCTTTTTCAGGAACAGGGTCTTTTAACAGATTATACGGCTTATCTGGACGGTTCTGCGGTCAGCAAAGACAATTATAATCCCAAGGCGTGGTCTATGACGGACATTGACGGCGGCCATTACGGAATTCCTCTGGATGTGCATTCCTATATTTTATATGTGAATGAGGACCTTTATGCACAGTATGGAAACGGCGTGCTTGACGACGGCGTACTGACATGGGATGAGCTGGAATCGGTGGCGGACGCATGTGTGGCAGATGGTATTATTCCCATAGGTATGGCATGGCTCCGGGTAAAATTCCTGGCTTCCTACGCACAGTTGGGCGGGACTTTGAGTACTGATGGAAATACACCGGATTTCAATAATGATACTGCAGTTCAGGTGTTAAATAACTGGGTTGATTTGATGGACAAGGGCTACGCCCAGAAGGAAGGCGACGACTCCTGGCAGCTGTTCCTGGCAGGAAAAGTTCTGTTTTGCCCGGAAGGAATCTGGATGTACAATAATGTAAAAGAAGCCGGTTTGAATGCGAAAATGTATGATTATCCGGTCTTTGATGCAGGAACAAAAGGAAACTGGACGTCCTCGCATCAGTTCGTGCTTCCGAAGAACGATAACCGTGATGATGAAAAGACAAAGGCTGTTTTAGACTTCATAAATTTCATGGGAAATAACTCTCTGGAATGGGCTAAGGCCGGTCAGTGTCCTGCCCACGTATCTATTAAGGATGTGGCGGAATTTAAGGATATGCCGCAGGCATTTGTAGCAGATGAAAGCGACGAGCTTAAAATTTATGATTATAAGTATTATGGCTATGCCGTAGAGGCTCTCGATAAGGTATTGGGCGAGGTATTGTTTGGGCGCATGACCCCTCAGGAGGCTTTGGACCAGGCCGTACAGGAAACCAAGGACCAGATTGAGATGAGCGAATAGGAATTACCCGAAGGAGAATGGAGGGAGAAGGTATGGCAGGAATGGCGTCCAAAAAGAAGCAGAAAGTGGCACCTTATTTGTTTTTAGCACCGCATTTGTTGATGTTTCTGATATTTTTTCTGATTCCCATGGTTTATGGAATCTATGCGTCCTTTACAAAATGGGATTTGTTCAGCAGCCCGCGGTGGGTCGGAATTCAGAATTACACAACGATTTTTGCCGATAAGGATTCGACTTTTTACCGGCAGTTCTGGAATGGTTTGAAGAACACGGTGGTTTTTGTCATTATGTGTGTGCCGTTTCAGGTATTGCTCCCGCTTATTATTGCAATTTTATTGGATAAGAGGCCGAAAGGGCGAAATATTTTTCAGGGGATTTTCTATATGCCGACTCTCTTCTCCATTACTTCTGTAACATTAACGTGGCTGTTTGTTTTTAATCGTTCATTAGGGCTGTTTAATCATCTGTTTGGAACAGACATCAACTGGTATGGCGAGCAGCCCTGGGCATGGATTACCATTGTGGTCACCACCGTCTGGTGGGGGCTGGGAGGAAACCTGATTATTTATGTGGCGGCACTCTCAGGAATTGACCGGTCAATTTTGGAGGCGGCGTCGCTGGACGGCGCCACCGGCCTGAAAAAATTCTGGAACATTACAGTACCCAGTATCAAGTTTCCACTGGCGTATACCATTGTTGTATCAATTGTTGCACAGTTTAATATTTACGGTCAGCCGTTGATTTTAACTGGCGGCGGTCCCAGTGAATCTACCTTTGTGCTCCTGATGTACATACGTAATCTGGCCTTTGGCACAGGGAAGTCCGTGGCAGGTATGGCCAGCGCCATGTCCACATGTTTGGGATTAATTATCGGAGTCGTATCAGTAGTGCAGCTTGTCATGATGCGCCGTCAGGAAGATTGAGGAGGGGTGAAATATGAAGAAAAAAACAGTGGAAGACAGCGTAGAGCAGCAGGCTTACAGCCCGGCAAAGTCATCCTGGATTGCATTCGGGATTTTATGTGTGATGGCGTTTATTGTGTTGATTCCTTTATTTTGGATATTCATATCTTCCTTTAAGGTGGAACAGGAAGTAATTCAGGCAGGCGGTTTTCTCTATCTGCCAAAGACCTGGACGCTGGACAATTTCAAAAGCTTATTATCGGCGGATAATAAGCAGCTCCCCATATATTTCTGGTTTGTGAATTCTATTATTGTATCGGGGAGCCAGACTTTATTGGCGGTGCTTATTTATTCAATGGCGGCCTATGCTTATGCAAAGCTTCATTTTAAGGGAAGGGACATTATCTTCTATTCGGTTATGTTCCTGTGCTCCTTTCCGGCGATTACAAATATCATACCGATGTACAAGATGATGCATTTGTTCCATTGGCTGAATAAGCCGATTGCGCTGATTATACCGGGGCTGGCGGGAATTTATAATATTTTTCTTATCCGCCAGTTCATGATGGCAATTCCGGACGTAATTTTGGAATCTGCGCGGATTGACGGGGCAAATGAGTTCAGGATTTACAGACAGATTGTATTACCCAGTTGTAAGCCGATATTGGTTGCCGTAGGACTCTTTACTTTTACAGGAAGCTGGAACGATTTCCTGTGGCCGTCCATTGCAATCAACAATCTGGACAGATTGACATTGACGGCGGGGCTGCAGCTGGCAAAGGGCGTATACGGGAATAAGGTTCCTCAGATGAGCGCCATTGCAACGATTGCCATCGTACCGATGATTATACTGTATCTTTTTACACAGAAGTATTTTGTCAAAGGGATTTCGCTTTCATCCGGCGTTAAAGGATAATAGATTATTTTGAAAGGATTTATATATGCAGGCAGAAAACAATAAAATAATTCCAAGAGGAGAATATCCGCGGCCGCAGTTTGTAAGGGATTTGTGGATGAGTTTAAACGGGGAGTGGGATTTTTCCTTTGAATCGTCGGAGTTTGACCTAAAGATTCAGGTTCCGTATGCTTATCAGTCCCGGCTTTCGGGTATTGGTTCAGACAGGATATGCGATGTGGTGTGGTATCGGAAGAACTTCACTTTGCCGGAGGAGATGAGCGGTAAAAAAATCCTGCTTCATTTCGGGGCGGTAGATTATCTGTGCAAGGTCTGGGTAAACGGACAGTATATGACAAGCCACGAAGGCGGTCATATCGGCTTTGAGACGGAGATTACAGGAGCCTTGAAGGAAGGGGAAAATACCGTTACGGTTATGGCGCAGGACCGGATGGCGGATTTGGAGATGCCCAGAGGGAAACAGTTCTGGGAAAAAGAAAGCGCAGGCATTTTCTATACCCGCACGACAGGAATCTGGCAAAGTGTGTGGCTGGAGGCTGTGGAAGAAGGATATCTCGACCATGTATATATAACGCCGGATTTTGACCACATGAAAGCGGAGTTCCAATATGAAATCAAAGGGGCAAAACGGGCGTGTTTAAAAACGCAGGTCAGTTTTGAGGGCTGCGAGCTGGCGGCAGTAACAGTGGACGCGGAGCGGGAGGAAGGAAGCTTTTCCATACTGCTCGACCAGCAGATTCTTTCAAAGTGGAATTTTCAGGAGGACATGGCATGGTCGCCGGAAAATCCAAGATTATTCGACGTAACATACACGCTGCTTCTGGATGGGAAAGCAGTCGATAAGGTGACATCCTATTTCGGCATGAGAAAAATATCTGTTGAGAATGGAAGGCTTCTGTTAAATAACCGGCCTTATTATCAAAAACTATTGCTGGACCAGGGGTATTGGAGAGACTCTCTCCTGACGGCCCCGGCAGATGAGGATTTCGTAAAAGATATTGAGCTTGCAAAAACTATGGGCTTCAATGGCGTGCGCAAGCACCAGAAGATAGAGGACCCCAGATTTTTATATCATGCGGATAAAATGGGTTTTCTGGTGTGGGGAGAAATTGCGGCGGCTTATGTATATTCCCGGAAATATGTCAAAAGAATCACGACGGAGTGGATGGATGAAATTTTAAGGGATTATAACCATCCCTGCATCGTGGCATGGACGCCGCTCAACGAGTCCTGGGGAGTTCCCAATATTAAAGATAATATAGAGCAGCAAAGCCACAGCGCGGCAATGATTTACCTGACAAAATCGCTGGATGCCACACGCCCGGTCATTTCCAATGACGGCTGGGAACACACCTGTACAGACCTTCTGACAATTCATGATTATGAGTGGCGAAGGGATGTACTGGAAAAACGCTACAGCAGTCTGGAAAATATTTTGCAGTCATGTCCGTCAGGGCGTCCGCCTTTTGCAAACGGATGGGAGTATAAAGGCCAGCCGATTCTTGTGACCGAATTTGGAGGGATTTCCTATCAGAAAGGGGAAAAGGAAGGCTGGGGTTATTCCAATGCCGTATCGGACGACGACTTTGCCAGGCGTTATAACGATGTAATATCGCCGCTTTTGGATTCGCCCTGTGTACAGGGATTCTGCTATACGGAGCTTACGGACGTGGAGCAGGAAATCAATGGTCTTTTGACTTACGACAGGGAACCGAAGATACCTGTGGAGGTGATTAAGAAGATTAACGAGGGCGAGTGGGATGGAGTATGCAAAAAGGATTGACATTTTCAAAGGGTTTTTGACGGTACAGATGATTTTTGCCCATTGTATACAGTTTTATACTGACTTGGAAAAAAATACTGTGGCATTACATCTGTCAGAGTACATTAATCTTACGACCTTTTCGGGATTTTTGTTCTGTTTCGGTTATGCCTCTTATCTTGCTTACTTTAGAAAAGAACGCCGGGAAGCTTCCCGGCGTCTTCTTGGTAATGCCGGAAAGATGCTGACTGCTTATTATATATCCTGCTTCTGTTACGCGATTTTTGTGGAAAAGCTTCCTCTCAGGGCAGATAAGGCCGGAGAGCTTTTGACGTTAAAACGGCTGGCAGGCTGGTCGGAGTTTTTGTTCAGTTTCGCGCTCGTTATGATAATGGAGCTGCTTTTATTTCCATTGTTTACGGAAAAGAAAAAATGGGGTATTCCAACGGTGATGGCCGCGGCTGTTTTTGTCTGTTTTCTGCCGCACAGGGAAGTGGGAAGCGTTGTCGGGAGTCTGATTGGGGGATATGGCGGTACTTTTTTTCCTGTGGTTCCTTACAGCGTGTATTTAGCTGCGGGAGTCTGGTTTGCAAGAAAGAAAACGGGATTCAGGAAAAGTATTTTTGCGGTTGCTTTAGCGGGAACAGCATGGCATGTTATTGATTATATATGGATTTCCGGCAGACAGCCTTCACGATTCCCGTTGTCTTTTTCTTATTTAGTGGGAGCGGCATTCTTCCTGTATTTGTATTACCTTCTGGCCGTGGCGCTGGAGGAAAAGACAGATGTATTATTTGTACGCTGTTTTATAAATGCAGGGAGAAACAGCCTGTTTTACCTTTTAGTCAGCAATCTGATAATTTTTTCCGTAAAAGCGTCTGTTTTTCACAGAAAAAGTATGCTTTACAGCTTGGGTTTATTTTTTATTATTCTTATGGTAGTCGGATATCTGAAGCAGATTGTCAGGGGGGATGGCAGAAAACGGTCAAATGTGCTAAAATCATAGAAAAACTAAACGAGGTGTGACCATGGCTAAACCTTTATCGTTGGATTTGGCGGATACGCAGGAGATATGTAATATTGGAAAGGCGCTTTCTTCGCCGGTGCGGCTTGAGATTTTAAAATTGCTCTATGTGGAGAGCCTGAGTATTGTGGAAATTTCCGAAAAGCTTTGCATTGCGCCCTCCAGCGCGGCGCTGCATGTAAAAATACTGGAAACGGCAGGGCTCATCAATGCGGAAGTGCAGCCGGGAACCAGAGGTGCGGTGAAGCTCTGCAGCCGGAAGCGGGATACGGTGACGATTAATCTGGCGGATATCGCCCGGTATGTGCATGAGGTGGTAACGGTAGATATGCCGGTGGGGGCGTACTCAATTTGCGACGTCAGGCCAACCTGCGGGATTGCAGATGAAAACGGGATGATTGGGAATGAGGATTCTCTGACGTGTTTTTATTTGCCGGAGCGCTTCGGGGCGCAGCTCCTCTGGAGCTCCGGCGGTTATGTGGAATATCGGTTTCCCAGCAAGCTTCCCAAAAACAGGATATTGCAGAGCATAAGCTTTACAGCCGAGATTTGCTCGGAAGCGGCAAATTACCGGGAAGACTGGAAGTCGGAAATTACGCTGTGGATTAATGGCGTAGAATGCGGGACGTTTCTTTCCCCGGGAGATTTTGGAGCGCGAAGGGGACGTTATACCCCAAAGACGTGGGTTTCCGGCAGCACCCAGTATGGGCTGCTTACCTGTTGGAGCGTCCGGGCGGACGGGTGCTATATCAATGATGAACGTGTTTCCGATGTGACGGTGGGGAAATTAGGTATCAGTCCTGATAAAGCCATTATACTTCGGATTGGAAATAAGGAAGATGCCCAATATGCAGGGGGATTTAATCTGTTTGGGAAAAAATTTGGCGATTATCCACAGGACCTTGTTTTGAGTCTGGAATATTGAATCCGGCGATTTATAGTGGAGCGGAGAGCGCAAAAGCTCTCCGCCTTCTAACTTTATAGAAAATTCCGTTTTTTATACTCAGCAGCAAAAATCCTCATGACATAAAATCAAACAAACTCATCTGGACAGCCTTTTCCGTTTCGTTATCTTTCGTCTTTTCCGGGCGTTCCCATCTCGCGTTTTCTTCCGGAATTTCCTGTAAAAAGCGGGAATATTCCTGTCCGCATACCAGAATTAGTTCTTCTTCGGCCCGTGTCATGCCCACATAGCACAGGCGGCGTTCTTCTTCCAGGGAAGCGGCTGTGTCTGCGCTTCCAAATTCCAGAGGAAAGCGCCCTTTGTCCATGCCGTAAAGAAAGACCACCGGGAATTCCAGACCTTTGGAGCCGTGGAGGGTCATCAGTGTTACCGCATCTGCGGTGAATTTTCTGCCTCCGTTCCGCCTTACGTCCCCGTCTTCTCCGAAGGTAAGGGTATGGAGAAAGTCTTCCATGGTGGGATAAAGGACTGACATATCTGTCAGTTTTTTGGCGGCATCTTTATTTTCAAAGCGCATATCCTCAAACCATTCTTCCAGAAGCTTCATGGGGCGGGCTTTCTTAATTTTCTTTCGATACTTTTCGTTAAGGAGCGTAAATTGCTCCTCCGGGGATTCCGTCAGCCAGCGGGAAAGCAGTTTTTGGCACAGCGCCGCTGCCGTTTCTTCATGGGGATAGAGGGCATGGTAGAAGAAATACAGTGTAGCGCGTATCTCCCGCTCTGTCAGGAAATCCTCCCGCCCGGCCACCTGATAGGGGATTCCCTCCTGCTTAAGGCACTTCTCAAGCAGAGCGGCCTGCCTGTGAGTCCGGTAGAGTATGGCGATATCCGCAAAGCCCCGGATGGGGCGTTCGCCGTCCTTGCCGCTTTCCTCAGTATCCAGCATATCAATGCCGCCAATCTGGCGGTTGATTTCTTTCACCACAAAGATGGCTTCCCGTCGTTCGTCTTCCGCAGACACGATGCGGAGATGGCGTCTGCCCCTCTTTATGGCAGTTATCTTCCGCTCGCCGCCCTCGTTATGGGAAATCACGCCAAGGGCTGCCTGTAGAATATCCGGTGCGGAGCGGTAGTTTTCCTCCAGCCGTATGGTAATAAGGCCGGGATATTCTGCGGACAGGGACTGGAAAATACCGGGATTACAGCCGCGGAAGCCGTAAATGGACTGGTCCGGGTCTCCAATCACAAATAATTCCTGACCGCCGCGCCCCCATTCTCTCATAAGCCGGTATTGCAGGGGATTGATGTCCTGAAATTCGTCAATTAGCAGGTAGGAAAAGCATTTCCGCTCCCCGGCATTTTCGGGAAGCTCCGCAAGCATTTTTAAGGTCTCCAGAAGAAGGTCGTCATAATCCATTGCGCCGGATTCCAGAAGCAGCTTTTGATAAAATTCATATATGCGTCTGTTTTTTTCGTCGGCCGGTATTACCCCGTTTTTTACCCGGGAAAGCTCCCGGAGAAATGCGGAGGGGGATTCTTTTCTCTCGAATTCACGGAGGGCTTTTTCCGCCAGCTCGGTTTGAAGTCCGGCGTCCGCAATGAGAAAGGAAAGTCCGGCGTCCATCAGGAAACGGTTGCAGATGGCATGAAAGGTTCCAATCTGGACAGCGTTCTTTCCGGCAGATTTTCCGTGAGGCCCTTTCTGATTTCCCGGCAGATTTTCCCCATCCATTCTGGCGCGCATTTCTTCCGCGGCTTTGTTGGTGAAGGTTACTGCGGTGATTTCCTCCGGGGAAACCCCGCGTTCCGCCAGAAGGTGATGCAGTCTGGCAATCAGCGTTCTGGTTTTTCCGGTGCCGGGCCCGGCAATAACCGCGATGCTGCGTCCGGATTGCCTGACTGCTTCCTGCTGTCGCGCATTCAGGCCGCCGGTGGGAAGCGGTAAGGAATTCAGACCGTCGGCGGGCAGCGTTAAGGCATTCGGACTGTCGGCGGATGGAAGGGACTTAACGGACAGTTGCCCTTTTTCCGGCCGCCCGGCCGACTCCGACCCGGAAACTCCTTCTTTTTCGGACGGAGCCTTTTGGGCAGGGGCATCTGCCTTGTTGCCGTCCGTACTTTCCGACTGATTATCCGCCGGTTTTGCGCTTTTTAGCGCCTGAAGCTCTGCTTCCGTAAAAAGGGACATCTGTCCCTGCAAACTGCTGATGTCTTCCGGGGTAAGAAGGCTGATTTTTCCGTATTCTCCGTCAAAGCCCGGTGTGCGTTCCACATGGCCTTTCCGAAGTCTGTCAATTCCCTCCGCAATGAGAGGGCCTGCCTCTTTCCGAATGTCCTCGATGGGAACTTCACGTAAAATAGAGAATTCGGGGCCGAGGACGGCAGTCAGGTGTTCGTACTGTGCCATGGCCTTTTTCCCGGCGGAGGAGATTCCTGTGGATGCGCCGATTACCTCCAAAAGAGGAACAATGCTTTCAAAGGGGCGGCCTGCGGGCAGGACATAGCCTTCCTCGCGGTCCGCCAGCTGTTCCACGCGGTTTAGCACGCCGATGGTAATTTTTTTCCCGCATACAGGGCACTTGTTCCCGTACTTGACAGTTTCGGAAGGGCTGATGCAAAGACCGCATTTCCTGTGGCCGTCAAAGTGATATTTTCCCTCCTCGGGGAAAAATTCGATGGTGCTTGCCAGACCATTTCCCTTTTGGATAGCACCGGCAAGTCCCTCATAGGACAATTCTATGTCAAACAAATTCGCTTCTCTGCCCAGTCTGGCAGGCGAATGGGCGTCGGAATTGGAGATGAGCTGGAAGCGGTCCAATGCGCTCACCCGCCAGTTCATGGGCGGGTCGGAGGAAAGTCCTGTTTCCAGGGCATGGATATGGGGGGTTAAATCTTCGAAGCATTCCTCTATATTATCAAATCCCGAAAAAGCGCCGAACAGGGAAAAATGAGGCGTCCAGATATGGGCAGGCACATAAATCCCCTGGGGGGTGGTTTCCAGCATGATTTCCAGCAAATCCCGGCAGGGAATCCCAAGGATGGGACGGCCGTCGGAATGGATATTTCCTATCAGCTCCAAACGTCTTGCCAGCGCTTCCGCGGCATCAAGGCCGGGCAGAAGCAGGAGGCTGTGTACCTTTCGCACCCGGTCCCCTTTTTTATAGATAGAGCTGATTTCCCCGGTCACAACAAAGCGCGGACGGCGGGAGGATGCGCCCTCCAGCCGGTATTCCTTTTTGAGCACATACAATCCGTCCTCCGCCGGTTCCAGCTTTTCCGCCAGTTCTTCCCGCCATGCAGGATGGGTAAAATCACCTGTTCCAATGATATCGATTCCCTTTTTTCCGGCCCACATATCCAGATATTCCGGTGTGCAGTCCCGGCTGGTGGCCCGGGAATATCTGGAATGGATATGCAAATCTCCTATGTACATTTTAACCTCGTTTCTTCTGTGGTTTTACTTTGCTTAAGTATATGCCTGTCTTATCAGTATATCTGATTTTGCTTTTGAATACAATATTCAGCGCGGGTCATCCCGTTTTAATACAAAATGCAAAATAACCCATTCCCGTATTAAACAGAAGATTATAGTCAAAGTATCCGGCATAAAATGCCTGTTGGAGCTGTTCAGTCGTCATTAAGTGAATATTTTCCAATTGATACTGTGAGGAAATATGGCAGTTCATGCCAATGTGCTCTACTATCTGCTGTGCGAGCTGTCTGGTGGCGTTTATGACCAGTTTATCCACCTTTTTTAGCGGTATATTGAGCATGGAGCTTACCGCGCGCAATGCCAGACCGTTTTCAAGCACCAGAAAAATCTGTATCCGACTACCCTCATTTGACTGGTATTTCAACCGGTACACAATACTGTCTCCAAAATCTTCGCCGCCGTAATGCTCGCTGACGACTTCTATCTGCAATCTGAATATTTCTTCTATGGTAACTGCCAGCGCATCCTCCAGGACGTTCATGGCTTCTCCGGTATTGTCGTTTCTCCATTTGTTTAAATATTTTCCCGTAATTGCGCGGTCCTCTATCGTTATATGTGCAGTCAGCCATCCAAGACAGATGCCAATAAAGTGATGGATAGATTCCTGTGAATAATTTGTATCCAATAAATCCTTTTCAAGGGCGGGGAGTGTTTTGTAGCGCATATCGTCATGAAGGCGTTTGTGCAGCTGATAGCCCTTATAGTCAATGGACTGCATATATGCTTCCTCGTCGGTAAAGTGCTCTATAGCATAACGTTTAAAGTATTTGATACCTTCAGCACATGCCCACTGTCCATTATTTTCATTTTGGCTTAAATCGATTAGTTTGTGAACAATTGAAAAAAGTTTCCGGTGTGCATTGTCGATGGAATCAACTCCGATGTTAAAATTTTTATTCCATTCTACTTCCTTTGCCATTTCCAGTTATTTCATTTATGGAGTTTGTTATAAGTATATGTCGAGGCATGGCGAAAGGTGTCATAAGTCATTAAAAAAGACTCTTGACAAATGTCCGAAATCAGACTAACATACAAAATGTCTGATTTCGGACAAATTTATGAGGCAGGTAGAAAGAGATGGAAAAAAGGCTTTTGGAGTTCGACAACATTATGAAGGAAAACGACGATATTTACCGCTGTGCCGCCAGGACGCTGGGGCTTTCAGACAGCGCTTTCTGGATATTATATGCCTTTCGGATGGAAAAGGAAGAGCTTACGCTGAGGGAGATATGTAATGTTTTATACCAGCCCAAGCAGACGGTTCATTCCGCGCTGAAAAAGATGGAGAAGGACGGCTATATCCAGACAGAGGGAGAAATGGAGGACCGCCGCAGCAAGCGTCTTAGCCTGACAGCAAAGGGAAAACGGCTGGCAGAGGAAACGGTTGACAGAGTGATTGCTCTTGAATGCAAAGCGTTTTCGGGAATGAGCATGGAGGAGCAGCGTTCGTTCATGGGGTTGTTCCGTAAATACACATTATTATTGAAGGAAAATATGAAGGAATTAAATGAAAAGAAGGAGGAGGAATAATGGCTATTCAATTATCTGACCATTTTACATACAGAAAATTATTTCGTTTTTGCCTTCCGTCCATTGTTATGATGGTATTTACCTCTATCTACGGGGTGGTTGACGGGCTTTTCGTGTCGAATTTCGTAGGAAAGGTGCCCTTTGCAGCGATTAATCTGGTTATGCCTTTCCTCATGATACTGGGCGGGTTCGGCTTCATGATAGGAACGGGCGGATGCGCCCTGGTTGCCAAAACTCTTGGGGAAAAGGATACGGAAAGGGCAAACCGCTATTTTTCCATGCTGGTGAACCTGACGGCAGTCCTGGGTGTCATACTTTCCGTCATTGGAATTGTTTTTATGCGTCCTATATCCGTGATGCTTGGCGCAACGGAGGCAATGCTGCAGGACTGCGTCGTCTATGGCAGGGTGGTTTTGGTGTTTAACAGCGCGTTTATGCTGCAGAACGTATTTCAGTCCTTTCTGACGGCAGCTGAAAAGCCAAAGCTGGGGCTTGCGGTCACAGTGGCGGCAGGAGTGACGAATATGGTGCTGGACGCGCTGTTTATCGCCGGATTCAGGTGGGGAGTCACGGGAGCTGCCCTGGCGACGGGAATCAGCCAGTGTGTGGGAGGGATTTTGCCTTTTATTTATTTTTTTCGGCCCAACAAGAGCCTTTTGCGGCTGGTAAGGACAGGATTTGAGGCGGATATTCTGTTAAAGGCATGCGGAAACGGCTCCTCCGAGCTGATGTCCAATATTTCGGGTTCGCTGGTCAGCATCGTATATAATTTTCAGCTTTTGAGATTCTCAGGAGAAAACGGCGTGGCGGCCTATGGCGTTTTGATGTATGTACAGTTTATTTTTATTGCAATTTTTATCGGCTATACCATCGGGACAGGGCCTGTGGTGGGCTACCATTACGGAGCAGGCCATTACGATGAGCTGAAGAATCTGCTGAAAAAGAGTTTTCTGCTGATGGGAACGGCGGGAATTGTGATGATGCTTCTCTCCCGCGGGCTGGCGCGTCCCCTGGCTGCCATTTTTGTGGGGTATGACGCGGAACTGCTTGCCATGACGGTTCATGCGTTTAAGCTGTTCTCCTTTTCGTTTATTCTGGCCGGGTTTAATATTTTTACGTCTTCCTTTTTTACGGCCCTTAGCAACGGCGGGATTTCGGCGGCGATTTCCTTTTTGCGGACGCTGGTGTTTCAGCTGCTGTCGGTATTGCTTTTGCCGCTTGTGCTGGGGCTTGACGGCATCTGGTGGGCGATTACGGTTGCGGAGGCGTTTGCGTTTGTGATTTCCGTGGGATTTCTGGCGGCGAAGAGGGGGAGGTATCATTATATGTGAGGAGTGGCGACGGTCCGCACCGGGCATAATCTTAACTGTAAGCAACACCTATATTGACGCAGGAGGATATGCACATGAATGATTACAGCAAAATCACAGCCCTTTACTCCCGCCTATCCGTG
>OFFX01001049.1_pt1 | contig 20799 bp, 25 predicted proteins | sample 1521511 | NCBI WGS metagenome assembly OFFX01 (sample SAMEA3504125, study PRJEB24116) | mouse gut metagenome | biome: mouse gut; feature: mouse-associated habitat; material: faeces | place: Denmark | collected 2011
ATGCAGAGATCAGGAGCTTATCGAACCTGCGCTTCCAGACGCAGGAGGAGCTCACAAGGATCAAGAACCGCCTGGCGAGATGGTTCGCCATCTACTTTCCAGAGTACAAAGACGTATACGGGGACCTGAAGGCGGTAAGCGGGAGGATGGTGCTGAAGGAGGCGCCGCTGCCGGAAGACATCATAAGGCTGGGGGCGGAAGGCGTGAACCAGATCTGGAGGGACGCGAGGCTGAGGGGCGCCGGAATGAAGAGGGCAAAGACCCTGGTATCGGCTGCGGAGCACAGCGTCGGAAGTAAGGAAGCGCCGGAAGCGGCGCGGATGGAGCTTAAGAACCTGTTGAGCGACATGGATGTATATGCGTCAAGGATGGAGGAACTGCTCCGGAGGATAGAAGAAAAGCTGAGGGAGATCCCATATATTGACAACCTGCTGGCGATCAAAGGGATAGGGATGGTGACGGTCAGCGGCTTTATAGCAGAAGTGGGGGACATAGGACGCTTCGACAGCCCCAAACAGCTGCAGAAGCTGGCGGGATACGCCATCGTGGCAAATGATTCCGGTAAGCATAATGGGGAAAGCCGTATCAGTTACCGGGGACGGAAACGCCTTAGATATGTGCTGTACGAGGCCGCAATATCGCTGGTGGGAAAGAACGCAGAGTTCCGCCAGATACACGAGTATTACCGGACGCGGAAGGAGAACCCGCTCAAAAAGATGCAGTCGGTGGTAGCGGTGGCATGTAAGGTGCTGAGGATTTTTTACACGATTCTTACCAAGGGTGTCCAGTATGACCCTGGGAAGCTGCTGGGCGATATCAGGAGGCCGCAGGTACAGGCTGCATAACAGCAGGAATAAGAACAGACAATACCCTGCCACGGCTGGACTGAGCTTCTGGCAGACGCCGCCGGGAGCTGAGTCCGGTCATGACAGGGAAGGCTGGGAGACATGTGGAACAGGCTGGTCGAAACGTCCACCGCAAGGTGCCGGCCCGGTAACCATGCAGGACAGTAAGACTTATAACAAAGAATGAGCCAGTAGTCGGCAGGAATATTTTCCATAGGGCAGGACCCTGTAAAGGAGCTAAGCTGACACCCTGGTTATGGACAGGCGGAACGAAGGAAGTTAGGACCCGCGAGACGGTGATCCTGGTAGATACGGGAGGTTCGCTGCCGTAGAAGGAAGGGTATACACAAGGCCATGTAGAGCGGAAACAAAGACGTTCTACTTCGTGTACCCAACACCATCTATTTTCGTACCAGATACAGAGAAATGTCCATCTCCTTGGCTCATTCATCTGAGATATAAAGCTTAAAATTCCTTGATTTTTTAAGGAAAATCACTTGACAAAATAGGGAGGATAACGACACATGAAGAACATTGAACAGATTTTGAAAGAAGCAGGAGTTGAAGTTACTGACGAGCAGAAAGCGGCGGTCAATAAGGCTGTGACGGAAAACTACCGCACGGTTGCTGACTATGACAAGCAGGCCAAGAAGCTGGAAGCGGCGGAATCTGACCGGGATACTTACAAAGGGCAGCTGGACACGGCGAATGAGACCCTGGAGAAGTTCAAGGATATTGATCCGGAGAAGCAGGCGGCGGAGATCGAGAAGTATAAGCAGGCGGCGAAAGAAGCGCAGGAGACCGCCAGCAAGCAGATTCTCCAGCGTGACCAGCGTGATTATCTTAATGCAGAGTTCGAGAAACTGGGAATCTCTTCCGACCGCACCAGGAAATCTCTCATGGCTGATATCATGGGCGAGGACGGCCTGAAGTGGAAGGACGGTGCGTTTATGGGGCTGTCAGACTATCTGGAAAAGGAGAACGAAAAAGACCACTTCTATCAGACAGAGGACGAGAAGAAAGCCGCTGCAGATAAGGCTGCTGAGGAAGAAGCCAAACAGAAAGCTGCCGAGAGCGCGCCAAAAGGACAGTTTACAGCTCCCACTACCGGAAAACCTGCCAGGGGCGATGACAAGCCCGCTTTCAATTTCGGATTCACCCCGATAAGGGAAGTTAAGAAAGGAGATTAACACAAATGCCTGAAGCATTAAACTATGCAGTGGAGTACAGCCGGGAACTTGCGAACGCATATCCCTATGTGCTGCACTTTGCAGCCCTCAGAAGTGCGGAGAACGACCGTAGGTACAAATGGGTTGACGCAAAGACCATCAAGATTCCCATTCTGTCCACCACTGGCCGGACGGATGCTGATAGGGACACTATCGGTGATACTCAGAGGAATTTTTCCAATGACTGGGAGACAAAAGAACTGAAATTCCACAGAAAGTGGAAGACCCTGGTGCATCCCCTGGACATCGACGAAACGAACCAGGTGGCGTCCATCGCGAATATCACAGAGACATTCAACCAGGAAAAGAAGTTCCCGGAGATGGATGCGTATCTGGTATCCAAACTGTATGCGGACTGGACTGAAGCAGGCGGCACAGTCACGGAGCAGGCGCTGACCACGGAGAATATCCTAGAAGTGTTTGACACGCTGATGATGGATATGGATGAAAACAGGGTTCCGACGACCGGACGGCTTCTGTACGTTACGCCGGCGGTTGACAAGATTCTGAAATCTGCAGAGGGAATCGCCAGGCAGATGATGATCACGAACAATGACGGCATGATTGCGAGGATGATTGCCAACATTGATTCTGTATCCATTGAGAAGGTGCCGAGCGAACTGATGAAAACAGTGTATGATTTCTCCACTGGATACACTGTCGGGGCAAGCGCAAAGCAGATACAGATGTTCCTTGCTCACCCGTCCTGCATAATTACACCGGAAAAGTACGAATTTGTGAAGCTTGACCCGCCTGGAGCGACCACGGAAGGCAAGTGGGTGTATTTTGAGGAATCCTATGGTGACGCATTCATTTTGAATAAGCGTATCCATGGACTGCAGTATGTAACTGAAGCGGCGGCATAAGGAGGTACATATGGACACGATCAGGGTTTTAAGGGGGAATCGGGAACGTCTGATTCCCTCCATCGAAAAAGAAAAGTATCTGGCAGAGGGATACAGCGTGATTGGAGATGACGGCACTGTCCTGGAGCAGGGGGTGAAGTCCAACCACACGCTGAAAAGCGAACTGGAAGCCGCCAACAAACGTATCACTGAACTGGAAGCAGAGTTGCGCCAGTATCAGGAAGCGGCTTCTCCTTCCGGAATCGAGGAACCCGGGGAAGAACAGGAAAGCGGAGAGGAGCAGGAAATTTTCCAGGAAGAAAAGAAGCGTGGGAGAAAATCAGGCCTGGCATAAAGGAGGACACCGGCATGGGATACGTAACCTATGACTACTACAAAAGCATATACGGCGAGGATTCCATGCCGGAAACCGACTTTAACCGGTTGTCTTGGGAGGCCTGCCGCAGGGTAGATGCCCTCACGCTGAACAAGCTGAAATTCGCATACCCAACTGACCCGGACGCAGTAGAAGCTGTCAAACGGTGTGTCTGCAAGCTGATTGAGATTGCCGGGCAGATTGAAGCGGCAAGCCGGCGGATCACCGAAGCACAGGGATATGAAAAGGATACGGGCACTGGAGCCCTCCGGGGGAAAGTGATATCTTCTGTTTCCTCCGGCAGTGAGTCTATATCATACATTGCAAAATCAGAAAGCGGCAGTACCTTGGTAGATACAGTTCTGGCAGATAAAGCGGCGCAGGATAAGCTGTACCGGGACATAGTGAGAGATTATCTTTCACTTGTGCCGGACGCAAACGGCATTAATCTGTTGTATGCAGGGGTGTACCCGGGACGGCGTGAGATATGGAAATAAAAGGAGAAAAATATGTTAAGTTTGAATTCTATGACTGTAAGTGGTGTATGCAGGATTGACGGAGTGGATGTGGCGTTCTTGAGTGCTTCCTCATCCTCTGGAATAAGTGGAAATTACTCGTCAAATAAGAACATCGTCAACAAGGCTGTGTACCAGGAAAACCAGGAGCAGTGCGAAAGAGACTTTGTGGAGTTTGACCGTGCTGCCATGGAGCTCATGAGTCAGATCGAAGAGACGTGATAGTGCCATGGGTATTAACTATGTGGATTCAGTGGTGGTTTATAATCGCTACCTAAATATGATCGCCGGGGAAAAGGAGCTCTATTTCGGCACCCGTTTTGACGGTGTCCGGGTGGAGCTTACCCAGGGAGCAAACATCAAAGCGAGCGGCATGGAAAACGCCAGTGTGTGCGTGGTTAAGATACCAAACAATGGAAATCTTCCAAAGCCATATACGCCTCCGGAGGTCTGGAACGATATGACCACGGAAGAGATGGTTAAGAACTTTACCCTGGATTCTACAGCAGAAAATTTTTTTATCGTTGTCAAGAAAGTGGGGCTGGGTATAGATATTGAGGTTCCCCTGGGCCTGATAGAAAGCGATACATACAAGCCTGGCGGATTCTTTGAGGTCATCAAAAACAGATATGGGTATGTGTTTTCCATTAAGACGGTGGACGTGTATGACATTATACCAAGATTTGAAATAGGAGGAATGTAAAACTATGAATTTTGGAGAAGCATTAGAAGCAATTAAGAGCGGAAAGAAAGCGAAGCGCAAGGGCTGGAACGGAAAAGAACAGTATGTTGTTTTGGCATACATGCAGGAATGTATCACATCATCCGGAGTAGCAATCAGTGAACCGGAGCATACCAGCATTGGAAGCAAATTCCTGATGTTTGTCGGCACAAGCGGCTACCAGTGCGGCTGGCTTGCTTCACAGGCTGATATGCTGGCTGATGATTGGGAAATCGTGGAGTAATCCGCTTGTACGCTGACAACGAGGTTTGAGATTGGAGGGAATGTAAAGCCATGAGTGACCAGGCAGAAGCTCTCAGTAGCAAAGAATATGACATTATCGAGGCGGCCCTATGGGAGCTGGTAAAGCAGTACCCCCGGAAGCCCGATGACCCACAGGAGACAGCCCAGTATGACGCTCTAGGTGCGGACAGCTCCCTGGCGGTATTTACGCTGCCGAGCGGTAGATATAAGAGCCATAATGTCCTGGGGGGATTTACCGCAGAGATCGGTTTTCGCGTGGCCTATAAGAGCAATCCCAAGACGTCCCCGCAGCGTATTGATGCGCAGGCTTACGTGGGCAGGATTATGACGTGGCTGGAGGAGATTAAAAACTGGCCGAAGCTTACCGGTGGCAGAACCATCACCAAGATTACAGCTTCTAGTGTGCTCCCATACAAGGATGAGACTGGGGCAGACAAAAGCACTGTGTATGCCGCGGATGCAGTGTTGGAATATGAATCAGATTAAGCATTAACCGGCCTGCAACTGAGAGGGCCGCTGACCCCAAAAAATTGTGGGGTAGAAAGGATTATTATGGGAAAGATTTTGAGGGGCTGCAGGGCAATGTGGCTATCCTTTGATGATGAGAACTTCACCCTGTTGGGAAAAGATTCTGATGATCTGTCCATCGAGACCAATCCCGACACGGAACAGACCAAGAACGTCCTGGGGGAGACCACATTCAGCCATAACGGATATACACCGTCGATTGCCATGGATTATGTAGCCAGGACCGAGGATTCCATCTATGAGCCACTGCAGGACATTGCCAACGGTCTGCTTGTGGATGATGAGCTGATCACGGCAACTTTGCTTGTCGCAACTCTGACAGAGGAGGTTAAGGATTCTGATACTAAGACTCTAACCGGAAAAGGGTTTAAGGTTCCCGCCAGGATTGTAGTAGATACCGATGGACGAGACACCTCCGGATATGGAATTTCCTTCACTGCATATGAATCTGGAAACCGGATCCAGGGCACTGTATCTGTGGCGGACCGCAAGCCCACGTTTACACCTAAGGCTGCGGAAGAATCCACTACATTTATGCGTTCCCAGGCATCTAAGCTGCAGGCGCCTGAAGACACGGGAAAAAGTTTGAGCGATTGACACGAAAACGGCCAGGGAGAAATCTCTGGCCATGAAAGGATATGGATATGGAAAACGTAAAGATTGAAGGACGTGCATCCGGGTTGCTGAAGATCGAGCTCAATGAGCAGGGCGAGTATATAGTGGTTTCTGCCGATAATACATCACTGTTCGACAAGTTTGTATCCGGATTTAAGTACATAACAGACTTGGCAGAAAAAATCCATGCAGCCCTGGACCAAATCGAAAAGAAATATGAGGAACGAGATGATTTTGCCGCGGTCATGGAAAAGACACAGGAAATGTCATGTGAAAATGTAAAGTTTTCCACTGAGGCCGTGCAGATGATTGACAGTCTTTTTGGCCCTGACACGGTCAGAAAGTATTTCCGAGACGAGTATGCAGAAATCCCAGATTTCCTGCCGGATGCAGATGGAATTCTGGACTTCTTTGAGCAGATCATCCCGGTCATGGAGGCGCTGTTCAAACGCAAGGTTGAGCGGCAGCGGCAGGCCGGTAAGGCCCGTATGAGTAAGTATAAGCCGCAGGATCACAAGAAAAAAGGTGGCAGGGTATGATAGGTACCCTGCCAGAAGTGCTCCTGGTAAATGGGAAAGAATATCTTGTCCGCACGGATTACCGCAATGTTCTTCAGGTGTTTGAGGCGTTCCAGGACCCGGAACTGACCCAGGAGGAAAAGTGGATCGTGGCTATATATCTGCTGTTTGAAGATTTCTCCGGTGATGATGATGTACTGGAGGCAGTGGCCACCGGCTTTAATGTGGGTGAAGCTGTCCGACAGATATCCTGGTTTATCTCTGCCGGCAGTCCAGAAAAAGAGGAGCAGGGAAAACCCACATATAGTTGGATAAAAGATGAGCAGATGATTTTTTCTGCCGTAAACAAAGTAGCCGGGAGAGAGATCAGGGAGCTTGAGTACCTGCACTGGTGGACGTTCCTGGGATATTTCAACGAAGTGGGAGAAGGCACTTTTTCCTTTGTTGTAGGTATCCGGCATAAGCTTAACAAAGGGAAGAAGCTGGAAAAGCATGAGAAAGAGTTCTTATCACAAAACAAGGAGCTTATCCGGCTGGAGAAGCCCAGAACCAGGGAAGAGCAGGAACAGGAAGCAGAATATAAAGCGCTGTTAGATGAGGTGTTGGGATGACAGACAAAGAGATTGGTAAAACGGCCCGGGAAATTGCAGAGCGGGGCAATACGGCGGAGGTCAAGCGAAACAAGGATGGGATTGTAATTCTGGAAGTTGGAAAGAAGATTGTGAGGAAAGAAAATGTACCGGCAGACAAGGGGGTATGAAAACCTCCAGAAGCGTATATTTGAAGGTGTCGGGGAATATGACATACCGCAGATACGGCCGACGCAGTATAGGGATTGCGAATGGATAGGTTTCAACTATGCCAGAAGTGAAAAGGACAGAGCTGGTAAGGGTGTGCATTTCTTCCTTGATGATTACCAGTTCAATTCCGTCTGGCAGACTCCAGATAAGTACCTTGACATGTTTCGGCAGTTCAGCCATGTCATGTCCCCGGACTTCTCTACATACACTGACTTCCCCAAAGCCATTCAGATATACAACCACTACCGCAAGCACTGGGTAGGCGCATATCTGCAGGAAAACGGTGTGAATGTGATACCAACTATCTCATGGAGCACACCGGACAGTTTTGAATGGTGTTTTGACGGGGAGCCTGAGGGTGGGGTTGTGGCGGTATCTTCTGTTGGAGCGGCGAACAGCAGGGCGAAGAAAGAGCTGTTTCTGGCAGAATACGATGAAATGCTTGCCAGATTAAATCCGTATGTGATTCTTTTTTATGGAAAAGTTCCGGATGAGTGCAGCGGCAATATCATACAGATACAGCCATTTCATAAGAAGTTTGAGAAAGAAGTGTAAGAAATGGGCGGCAGAGGGGCGGCATTTGAAAGCAAAGGATATTCAAGTGCCATAAAAGCGGCAGAGAAAAAGATATACAAAGATAAGGTGGAAACAGCAGTTCTGCTTGATAATAAAGGAAATACAATATTTACGGAAAGCAGCGGAGCGACGAATGTTGTTCAGTTTACCACAGAACAGCTTGCAAAGATGAAGGGAGCAAATTTAACGCACAACCATCCTAGGGGTAGTACATTCAGCCCCGAAGATGTAGCCGTATTAACTGCCCACGGTTTAAATTCAATTCGTGCAACTGGAAAAGAGAGAACATATCAATTATCTGTAATAAAAAACATTGCGCAAAATAAGAATTTTGCACAAGATTACCAAGGCGCAATGAAAGAAAATAAAAAAGTCACGGATAGACTTTACAGAAAATATGAAAAGCAATATAATAGTGGCAAGATAAGTTATACAGAATTTCAGTCGAAAATTCCAGAACTAAATAAGCAATTAAACAGCCTGCACAGCGACTGGCTCAAGAAAAATGCGAACAAATACGGATATAAATATAGCGTGATAGAAAGGAAGTAGTCTTATGAAAAAAGAATTAGCGTGGGGCACCGCTCTTGACGATAGGGATATGATGCCTTATAAGGTTCCTCCCAAAAAGGACAGTGGGAATCAGAACAGACAGAAGAATGCACCGAAGAAAAGCGGAACTGGGAAGAAAAAATAATTTTAATGTTGAAAGGGTGGTAGAAATACTGCCCTTTTAATTTGGTACAAATTAACTCTAAAATAATGATATCATTATCATAATTAAATTAATACGCCATGTGAATTGGCATAGGGTAAGGGCTAAGAGGTGCCAGTAAATGCGTGTAATGCGTGTTTGCTGGCACCTTTTTTATTTTCTGGAGGTGAGACAGTGGCACGGTATGACGGCGCAATCAGGATACTAACCAGAGTTAATACAAAGGGTATGCAGCGCGGTGAATCGGATATAAGGAAGTCTTTGGAAAGGATCGCGGGACTAGCAAAAAAATGTGCGGCGATTGTTGCATCTGCGTTTGCTGTCGGGCAGCTTATTCAGTTTGGAAAAGAAGCGCTTGAGGCTGCGTCAGATTTGGAAGCTGTTGAATCACAGTTTTCTCAAGTATTCGGAAATTTGGAACAGCAAGCAAGTGAAAGTTTATCAAGGATAGCTAAACAAACTGGAATTACAGAACAGCGAATGAAAGCCAGTTTTACAAAGATAGCCGCTTTTGCAAAAACAACAGGAATGGATACAGAGGGGGCTCTTGAGCTGGCAGATAGAGCAATGGTTGCTGTGGCGGACAGTGCAGCATTTTATGACCGCTCACTGGAAGAAACCACGGAATCCCTTCAATCGTTCCTAAAGGGAAATTATGAAAACGATGCGGCCCTTGGGCTATCTGCTACGGAATTCACCAGAAATGCCGCTGCAAATAAGCTGTACGGCAAGTCTTTCATTGAGCTGTCAGAAGCCCAGAAACAGCTTACTCTGCTTCAGATGGTTGAGGATGCAAACAGGCTGTCCGGGGCCCTTGGGCAGGCGTCAAGAGAATCGGATACATGGGTAAACCAGATCGGGAATTTAAACCAAGCATGGACAACTCTCAAGGCAAATCTGGGAAGATTTATCCTTCCCGCGGCAGTTCAGGCAGTAAAAGCAATAACAAGTGTAATAAATGCCATTAATGCATTATTAGCCAGACTGTTTGCAGTAACAGGGGCATTACGCTCATTCAGTGAATTAATAACTGGAAAAAAGTCGCAGGGTGGAGGCTCACCTGGAATGTCTCAGAAGGAAGGGGAGTCCATAGGAGCCGGTTATGACACAGCTGCTGCAGGGGCAGAAAATCTTGCCAGCGCCAACGAGGATGCGGCTCAGGCAGCAAAAGAAGCCGGGAAGGCCGCAAAAGGTCAGCTTTCTACATTGGACAAACTGAATAATCTTTCCTCTGGTGCCGCCAATAAAGCAGATTCGGAAGGAGTAGATGGAGCTGGTTTTCCGGAAATTCCAGAAATAGATTATGGGACACTTGAGGAGGGCGAAACCATTATTGACAGACTGTCAGGGGCATTGGCAGAAATATGGAATGTGTTCCGGCAGGCATGGGAAAAAAATGGACAGAGTGTGGTAAACTCTGCAAAATCTGCACTGGAAAGTCTGTTAAAGGCGGCGAAGAGCGTCGGAAAGACATTTTATGAAGTGTTCACCGGAGGTGCAGGATTGGCCTGGGTGAACAGCCTGCTTGGCCAGCTTCGCTCCATACTGGATACAGTTCATGTAATTGCGGATGCATTTTCAACAGCATGGAATAGCGGAGCAGGATATGAAAATGTTACAGCTTTGTTTAATATGTTGACGAATTTAAATATCCTTCAAACGTCAATTGGAGATTCTTTTAACAGGGTATTTAGCAACGGTATAGGTGTATCAATTTGGACAAATATACTTGGGATTGTGACAGGAGTCTACAACATCATTGGGAATCTTGCCGCCAGTTTGACAGAGGCATGGAATACGGCAGGAATTGGAGATAGTATCTGGGAAGGTATATTAGGCATTGCAAATACCGTACTTGAGACAATACACAGCATAGCTGACTCTACAGCAGAGTGGGCCGAAAAATTAGATTTTACACCATTATTACAGTCTATTGATGGTTTACTAAAAGCCATACAGCCATTGGCAGAAAACATTGGCGGGGGGTTAAAGTGGTTCTGGGATAATGTATTGCTTCCAATCGCAGGGTGGACTATAGAGGATGTTGTTCCTGCATTTCTTGACATGCTGTCTGCGGCTATAGGAGCGCTGAATAGTGTTATAGAAGTTTTGAAGCCTTTTGGTGAATGGCTGTGGGAGAATTTTTTACAGCCATTGGGAGAATGGTCTGGTGGTGTAATTATTTCCGTAATTGAAAGCATTGTTGGTATTTTGACACAGCTTGGGAACTGGATTTCTGAGCATTCTGAAGCCATACAGAAATTTATTACGATTGTAGCACCGATTGCGGGTGTTGTATTAGCAATTGCTAATGCAGGAACAATTTTATCTGCTGCAGTAAGCGCATTGAGTACAGCGTTTGCTCTTTTAACATCTCCGGTTACTTTGATAATTGCGGCCATAGCTGCTTTAGCCGCAGGATTTGTATACCTGTATGAAAACAGTGAAGAATTCAGAAATTTTATTGATACTGCACTTGCAAGTGTAATTGAAGATATTTTAGCGCCAGCTTTTAACTACCTTGCAGAAACAGTTCTGCCTATGGTTATCTCAGCCTTTGAAAGCCTTTGGAATAATGTGCTTGTGCCATTAGGTGAATTTGTAATGAGTATTTTACAGCCTATTATTGAAAATTTGTCAACAATACTCACATTTTTATGGCAGAACGTAATTGTTCCTCTGGCTGAATTTATAGGTGGAGTTTTGTCAACAGTATTTGAAAATGTAGTAGATATTTTTATAAATATTGTAATACCTGCTATTAATAACATGATTAAAGTATTTCAGTTTTTATGGGATAATGTTTTTAGTCCGATTGTAAACTTTTTGCGTAGTACTTTGATGCCGGTATTTAGTAATGTATTTGACACTATTGGAGAAATCATTAGAAACGCTAAGAAAATCTTTGAAGGGCTTATAGATTTTATTGTTGGTATTTTTACTGGGGACTGGGACAAGGCATGGAATGGTGTGGCAAAAATCTTGGATGGTGTATTTGGCGTAATAAAAGGAATTATTAATGGTATTATTGGCGGTATTGAATGGATGGCCAATGCAGTAATCAATGGAATCAATACGATTATTGGTGCCTTGAATGGTCTGCACTTTGAAATCCCTGAATGGGTGCCTTTGTTAGGTGGGAAAAGTTTTGGGTTTAACATTGGGGAGCTCAGCCAAATTTCGATTCCCCGGCTTGCTACTGGTACGGTGGTTCCTCCAAATAATGAGTTTCTGGCGGTTCTGGGCGACAACACGCGGGAACATGAGGTGGTTTCGCCAGTCTCTACTATAGAAGAAGCCGTGGAAAATGTGCTGCGGCGTAATGGCGGCGCGGGCGGAGTAAAGGAATTGACTGTCCATGTTCCAGTACAGATTAATGAAAGAGTACTTTTTGATATCATAAAAAAGCTTGACCTGGAGCAGTTTAAACGTACCGGCGTGCCGACGTTCCAGATGTAAGGAGGTGGCTATGGTATACGGTGGATATTTATTTCAGTTTGGGACATTCATTTTTCCGAACAAGTACATAAAGTTTGACAGCTATGACATAGCCCCGGATCAGCGGCAGGACAAGAACAGCTTCGCTAACGGCAAAGGAGTTACAATCCGGAACGCCCTGGAGCATACCAAGACCAATATCACCTTTACCACCATTGCGATGCCGGAGGCGGCTATGGATATGATTTTGGCGGCCCTGGAGAGAAATTATATGAACCAGAACGAGACTGACGCGGAGTGTATATACTTTAATCCCCGGAAAAGGACGTATTCCACTGGGCACTTTTATCTTGACCCAAGTGTGAAGTTTAGGATAAAAAAAGCTGATGATGAGGGAAGAAAAATAAATTACGGGGAAACCCAGTGGATTTTTATTGAATATTAAGGTGAATATATGATCGAGTATAAGCATTTTGGCCTGTTTCAGCACGAAAAAGGCAGTGTAAATAAGGACTGGAAAATTGAGTGTGATGGTGCGGTGTTTTCTGATTGGGAGATGTTTGACCAGAGCATAGAATTGACAGAATGCCTTTGCTCTGAAAAGGAGCTGCGGTTTGGAAGCTGTGAGGCAAGTATCCTGAAATTTCGGATTGGGAATGTGGTCAAAACTTTGGTAAATAAGTGGTTCACCCTGAGCGTGGTTCCGGGGCACTATGCTGATGAGCCGCTGATGATAGGCAAGTATAAGATCGCTTCGGAGGAACTTGATCCGGACAGGCAGTATAAGAGGATCGTGGCCTATGATGCTATGTATGACATCCTCAACACTGACATGGCCGCTTGGTACAATTCTATACTGCCGGCGGAAACCAGCACTATGTCTTTGCGGGAGTTCCGTCAAAGTTTCCTGCGGCACTTTGGCTTGGAGGAGGTGCTTCCCAAAATCGGGGAGGATGAGGTAGGAAATCCGGTGCATGGTTTGGTAAACGACGGTATGACCGTGGAGCGGACCATAAACCCGGAGCAAATCAGTGGAAAAGATATCATAACCGCCATATGCGAAATTAATGGCTGTTTTGGACACATAGGACGGGACGGTAAGTTCCACTACATCTATCTGCCCCAGGAAATCCAGGGGTTATGGCCGGCAGATGATCTCTATCCAGCAGATGATCTTTTTCCCATTGAGCCTGGAACATCCAGGATTGGGGATGGCACATACATACAGTGCGATTGCGAGAACTTCATCACGCAGGGCATCACCATGCTGCAAATCCGAAAGGAAGAAAATGATATCGGGAAAATCTGGCCTGAGCGGGCCCAGACCCCCCAGGACAATTGCTATATCATTGAGGATAACTTCCTGGTCTACGGAAAGTCATCGGAAGAGCTTGCTCCCATCGCGGAAAACATCCTGGAGAAAATCAGGGGGATCACATATCAGCCCTTTGACTGCGAAGCCCTGGGAAATCCCTGTTTTGAAGTCGGCGATCCGGTGCGTCTCCCCACAAAGTACGAGCTGGTGGAAACATATATCCTGGAGCGCACACTGACCGGCATCCAGGCCTTGCGGGACAAGTATCGCTCCCAGGGCGTAGAAAAGTATGCGGAGCAGGTAAATGGTGTCCATAAGTCTATTAAACAGCTCAAAGGGAAGACCAATGTCCTGACCCGGACGCTGGAGGAAACTCGCCTGGAGATGGCAGACGTAGAAAAGGAGCTCAAGACCGAAATCAGCGCCACGGCGGCACAAATACGGGCGGAACTGCAGAATACTAAGGAAGGCCTGGAGGCTTCTCTGACATTGACAGCCAAGGAAATCCGAGCGGAGTTAAAAAGTACCAAGGAGGGCCTGGAAAGCTCAATCAGCCAGACAGCCGGGCAGATAAGGGCGGAACTGCAGAATACCAAAGAGGGCCTGGAGGCAAGCATAACTGCCACAGCTGGGCAGATACGCACGGAAGTAAGCCAAACCTACGAAACAAAAGTAGGGGCCCAGGCCCAGTACAACAGCCTAAGCAGCAGCATCTCCCAGACATCCCAGGCAATCAGCGCGGAGGTAAGCCGCGCCACGGCAGCAGAGGGAAATTTATCGTCGCAGCTACAACTCCTGGCAGGGCAAATTGTGCTGAAAGCAGACGCAAACGGTAGGATGGTGCAGGTGGCCCTGAATGCAACTCCATCAACTGGATCTGAATTCAAAGTTGATGCAGACAATATCAATCTTTCGGCTAACGATGTGATGAATCTGCTGTCAGGTGGAACATTAAATCTGTCCGCGATGAACATAAACATCACATCCAACAATTGGGGCGTGGATTCCCAGGGACACATGTGGTGCAATAGCATTAATGCATTTAAGATTACAGGAGAAGCAGTAGATCAATTTAACAAAGCTGTACTTGACTCAAAGACGATTGAGAACATCAACCGGCTAATTGAAGTGCTGAACCAGAGACTTATTGATTTAAAATATGAACAGCCCTTAACAGTATCGGGAAATGGCATGGATTCTCCAGAATATATATACGGATACTACAACGGAAAATTTGATATGACAAATGTGATTGGAATCACAATAACATATGAATATTATTATGTCGACAGTGATTCTGACGAAATGGGAGACCCTAAAAAGTATTATTACAACACATATGAGGTTGGTGTCGGCGTATCTAATAATAAAGCAACATTTAACTCATATCAGTCGTTTTCTTTTGGAAATCTTTCATACGAAAAAACCATGAAGGGAACCAGATCGCAAAATGTTGATGTATCGGGTCTAAAGGGTGAGTATTACATAGGCGCACGTATAAGAGGATATAACAGCTATACGGGTGGTATGCTGAAAGGATACAGTACACAGCAATCTTATTATATAAAGATAGTTAATATGCAGACTTTTTAAGAGACGGAGGAAGGCATGGACTTGGAAATTAGAAAATTGAAACTGGGGCTCATAAACTATTTGGACAGCACCGGACTGCCGCCGGAAGTTATGAGGATGGTGCTAAAAGAGGTATATGAGGAGATGGAGAAGCGGGCGGCCGCCTGCATAGAAGAGCAGCTGATGGTAGAGGAGACGGCCCAGGAAACCGCCGGAAGAGAGGAGTAGAGGGTATGACAAAGGCACATGAGAATATAGGCTGGGAAAACAAACCCAGCGACAAAAGCCCTATTAATAAGCGAAATCTGAACAAGATGGATTACTCTATTGATGTAATTGACGACCGTGTAATTGTCCTGGACAGTACCAAGGCTACAAAAGTGGAGGTGTCTCCGCTCATAAAGGAAGTGGCCTATGATGAGAAAACAGGAATCATCACCTTCACCCGGAAAAACGGAGCGGTTTTTACCATCGACACACCCATGGAAAAGATCGCCCTGAACATCTACTATGACCCGGTGACGGAGATGTTGACCCTGCCCCTGGTGGACGGTACATACATGGAGGTTGACCTGTCGCGGCTCATCACAGAGTTTGAATTCCTGGACAGCGAAACCATAGCCTTTTCTGTCAGCGCGGACGGGAAGGTAACGGCGATTGTCAAGGAGGGTAGTATCGGGGAGCAGCACCTGCGCCCCAACTATCTTGCGGATATCAAAGTGGAGGCCGGGAAAGCCCAGGCAAGCGCAGCGGCAGCGGCAGCGAGCGAGGCAGCGGCGGCGGAGTCAGAACAAAATGCAGCTGACAGCGCGGCAGCGGCAGCGGAAAGCCAGAGGGCAGCAGCTGGGAGCGCGTCTGCGGCAGCTGCAAGCGAGGCAGCGGCTACACAGAAGGCGGCAGCGGCCCAGGCAAGTGCGGAAGCGGCAGCAGCAAGCCAGGAGGCAGCGGCGGAGTCTGCGGCAGCAGCCGGGGCGAGTGCCACAGCGGCGGCGGGGAGTGCGACGGCCGCGGACACAAGCCAGAAGGCAGCAGCGGCCTCCGTAGCAACTGCCTCTCAAAAGGCGGATGACGCGGCAGACAGCGCGGCAGAGGCGGAAAGCTATGCCCATGGCGGCACCGGGACAAGGCCAGGGGAGGATGAGGACAATGCCAAAAAGTATTATGAGGGCGCAAAAGAAATCTTCCAGGACTTGGAGGGTGCAGGAGCAGTGTTCGGGGTAAAGGGCAGTGAGGAGGAAGAGTACAGGAGCGGATTCGTAAATCTGTCACCGGAGGATATCGGTGCCCTGCCTGTTCTGACTTCTTCCCCTTCATACAACACATTTGAAGACTTTTGGAGCGATGCGAACAAGCATGGCATAAAAACAAGCTCATATATGTGCGCCATGCGTTTTAAGGATACCGGCGGATGGACGCCATCTCTTGGGTGGTGGTGTGCTATTGTGGGATTTCAGAATGGTATTGGAAGCCAGTGGTCTGTTACCGGGCGCATTCTGCTGATGTCCACTGGATTGGCACAAGGCGGTCAACACGTATACTATGGCTTAGTGGATGGGGGTAGCACAACAACCCCAGAAGTCAGCGTCACTTGGTACAAGGTATATAGCGAAATTGACAAGCCATCCCCGGATGATATCGGGGCCCTAAATTATTATTCTCGCGAAGAGCTTGGAATAGAAAGGTCATATATTGAGGACATTATAGCCGCCCTGCCGAACAACAGCTTATATCAGGGCTATGCCAAAAAAGAAGATCCTGTGGTGGCAGCGGCAGGAATCACTGACAACTATTCTGATCTACGGATTTTTAAAAGAAGTGCATGGCTCATAGCCGTGACCGTAACTACATTTGGCAACAGAACATACCATTGGGCTGGAAATTCAGAAAACCCCGTAAAGTTGGTTGGGACACTGCCCCTTACTGGTGGCGAACTGACAGGAACTCTTGTCCCCAGCGGAGGCATAGACCATGTAGGCAGAGACCGATATATATCTTATCCGGAAGACGGATATTTTGAGAAGCAGCATACAGTTACAGGAGGTTTAATTATCGTTTTACCCATATCATGGATCTCCACCATGGTTAAATTTACAGTGTCTATTTTTAATTATTGCACTAACGAAAGTACAGAATATCTCATATCCGGACATACATGGGATAACTTATGGTACAACTGCACTGCTGTTTGTGTCGGAAACGCTGCCGGAACTTTATCCAATCTTCCTGTAAGGTTTATTATAAAAGAAGAAAAACCTGTTGTTGTAATTGGGGAAAGCACCACAAGCTGGGACTATCCTATTGTAAAAATATGTAACATATTAGTTGGATTTGGCAATGTAGAATATAGCCATTGGCGTAAAGGATGGAACATTTCCATTGGTGACATATCATCTTACACAGCCAGAGTAACAATTGCCAACACCCATGTAGGGTATGGAAGTATAGCAAGCTCCTGCACAGGCAATGCGGCCACAGCAGATAATGCCGCTAAAGTTGGCAACATGCCTGTTTCTCACCTGCAAGGAGGTAATACAATTGTCACGCGGGATTCAAATGGATACACATACTTGAATTATATTAATTGTAATACAGGCGACAACGAAAATAACTATGTCTCCCAAGTGATTACGACCAACGGCAGCGATAATTTTTATAGAAAAGTATCCCTGCACCATCTTAAAACCTCAATGGCACTGAACAATGTTGATAATACGGCTGATACGAATAAAAATGTGGCGACAGCCAGAGAGGTAACTGGAATGTATACGGGAAATGGAGGTGCCCAACCTCCTTCATATGTAACGAGTGGAAGAGTTAGATTTAATATGATGGACCGGTTTCCAGGATTTTCAGCCAATGGCTATATGGATACTATCTTGATGGACACCTATGGAGGCGGGGATGTCCCGTGGGTAACTGGTATTGGTGTGACAAAAGCGGCTGGAAATCCAAGAATGTTTATTGCTGCCGGGTCAAAAGGGAATAGTGCAGGATGGTCATATATGGTTGAAGCTATCACAAGCGGGAATATCGGCTCACAGTCTGTAAACTATGCCGCCAGCGCAATTATGGCGGGAGTTGTAGTAAAATATGATGACAATAATAATTATCAGAAAACGATACTTGATCATGATAATTACGCTACAAATATTTACAATAGAAGTAATAGTGAGTATTTAAAGTTTGGGAGGATTAGTAGCACTAACAACATAACGCTATGTCCGAGTTTTAGCTCCACAATTGATTTAGGGACGGGCGCCGGAAACTTTAAATGGAATGTTATATATGCAAAAAGCGGAACTATTCAAACATCGGATCGCAATAAAAAAGAAGATATTCATCCGCTATCTGATAAATATTTAGATTTTTTTATGCAGTTAAACCCAGTATCCTACAAAATGATTGATGGCAATTCCGGCAGAACCCATGTGGGATATGTTTCACAAGAAGTAGAAGAGGCACTGCAAAAAGTAGGATTGACCGCACTTGATTTTGCGGGTTTCTGCAAAGATGTGAATGTGAAAATATCGGCCGATGAAAATGGTGAAATGGTATCTGAATGTGTATATGACGAAGACGGAAATCTTGAATATAATTATTCGTTGAGATACACAGAATTCATTGCATTGAATACTGCAGTTATACAAAGACAACAGAGGCAGATTGACAAACAAGAGAAAATTATTCAAGATCAGGAAACGAGAATAAGAGAACTAGAGAATAAAATGGACATTTTATTGAGTAAATTGGCGTAAAAAATAGAGCAGAGGGAATATAAAAGTATCCTTCTGCCCTGTTTTTTACGCCAAGATAGCCATGCCTCCGTCACAACTAAAGCTTCCATTCGGAAAAACATTCCTACACCGCCCGCATTTCTCCAGAGACAGATGGCTGGCCAGACTGGGTATAAATGTTTCAATCTTTAAAAAATTAGATGTATGATATGTATATCAGCGGAACATAGGAGATTGCTTATGGATGGTAATTACATAACCAAGGAAGTGCATGAAGAATTTGCCCGTAGGATGGAAGCGGAGAACTCGCGGCTGGAAGATGAAAACAAGAGGCAGAACCGCCGTCTTGATGTGCTAGAGAAGGTTACAGGGCAAATTAATGCCTTGACAGTTTCCGTCGAGAAAATGGCTGTAAATATGGAAAATATGTTGAATGCCATTGAACGGCAGGGAAATTTAATTGAGAAGCAGAATGACAGGCTTGATGAGATGGAAAAGGAGCCAGGGAAAGATTACAAGCAGATCAAGACTACGATTATAACCGCAATAATAAGTACAGTTGTTACTACTGCTGTTGGTGCAATTATAGCGGCAATGGCGCTTTTATAAGGAAGGAGAAATTTATGAAAAACAGAAACTGGATTGAGTGGGCAAAGAGGGCAGGTGTAAGAGCTGTGAAGACCGTGGCTCAAGCAGCGATTGCTGGAATCGGGACGGCTGCGGCTATGGGGCAGGTGGACTGGAAGTATGTGGCATCCGCTTCTGTCCTTGCAGGGGTGCTATCCCTGCTGACATCCGTGGCGGGACTGCCGGAATTGCCGGAGTTGAAAGGAGGATCTATTAAATGAGTACAAAGGTGATTGCCTTGGATGCAGGGCACGGCATGGGGACAGCCGGCAAGCGCTGCCTGAAGAGTATTGACCCGAACCAGACCCGGGAATGGTATCTCAATGACCGGATCGCTGACATAGTCGAAGCGTTCCTGGCAGGATATGACTGCAGGGTTCTCCGGGTGGGAGATACCACTGGGGCCAAGGACGTGCCGCTTTCTACTAGGACAAAAACAGCCAATAGCGGTAAAGCGGACTTTTATATGAGCATCCATCACAATGCAGGAATCAATGGGGGAGCGGGCGGCGGGGTGACTGTACATTATTACGCTTCCGGTAAGTCGGACCGCGCGGAGAAGGCACGGAGGCTGTATAATGCGGTGGTTAAACAGAATGGCCTGACGGGCAACCGCTCCCAGAAGATAGTACCCTCCTCTGGCCTGTATGTGCTGAAGAATACCAATATGCCCGCGCTGCTCTTGGAAAATGGCTTTATGGACAGCCTGAAGGATACCCCAATTATTTTGACTCAAGCCCATGCAGAAAAAACTGCCCGGGGAATTCTGGACTTTTTGGTGGCGGAGCTGAAGCTTGAGAAGAAAACTTCTGGTGGCGCCGTGGAGGACGTCACAGACAAGGTGGTCCACCTGGGGACATACTACCAAGCATACACCGGCAAGCCAACAACGCTCTCCGCAGCCCTCACAAGCCTGGGCATTAACAGTACTTATGCCTTCCGAAAGCAGATCGCGGTAGCCAACGATATCAGGGGATATGTGGGCACGGCGGCCCAGAATACACAGATGTATAATTTGCTCAAGGCAGGGCTACTGAAAAGGGTAAATACTTGAAATCATTCACATATCTTTTGAAAAGCTTCTCTGCAGCGCATGGTGTGCTGTAGAGGGGCTTTTTGATTATCCCCACAACTATGGAGTCCCAAAAAGAAAAATGTCACAAGAATCGGAGAATTTTATTGACAAAATTTAAGTTGTAGTGTACTCTAAAAAGAGGAGGAGATACTATGATTAAGTATAAAATAGATATAATTTCTGAGTTGGCTAAGGTAGGCATAAACACAACTACGGCAAAGAAAAACGGCATTTTTGGTCAGGATACAATGAGAAAATTTAGGAATGGAGATACAAATATTACTTTAGAAGTCCTAAATCGGCTATGCTGTGCGTTGGAAATGCAGCCCAGAGATATCATAAAATTTGTTGAAACCGATGAGGACAGAGAGAAAATAATCTCAAAAATATGAGAAAAACCATTGATAATCACAAAAAAATGTGATAATATATAATTGGGTAGTGTCAAGTAATCTATGAAAAAGCTGGGCCGAAAAAAGTAGGCCCAATCG
>OFFX01001052.1_pt1 | contig 20781 bp, 14 predicted proteins | sample 1521511 | NCBI WGS metagenome assembly OFFX01 (sample SAMEA3504125, study PRJEB24116) | mouse gut metagenome | biome: mouse gut; feature: mouse-associated habitat; material: faeces | place: Denmark | collected 2011
ATGAGCTTAAACTAAATCCAGAACACCGTCCACATGATGGAAGAAAGCACTTTGTCACGGCTGCCAAAAAGGCCAACGTGGATGAGTATGCCATCAAATATATGGTCGGTCATAAGATTTCGGACATCACAGAAAAGGTCTATACCCAGCGAGAATTTGAGTGGCTGAAAGCAGAAATCGAAAAAATAAGATAGTGTGTTTAAGAGGCGCGGCCCGACAGTGTGTATGTTTATGCATTGTTCGGGCTTGTGCTGGTAGTGTAGGAATTTGTGTATAGGAATAATATAGAAGTAATGCAGAAGTTATCTACATTCCAACAAAGTTTTCCACTTCTATCTACTGCTGAAACTATTGATATAGCAGCGATTAGCAGCAGTTAAAGGCGGTAAATCTGAGAGAGTGTTTCTATTTTATCATAATTTAATGCTCCAACGTTTGGACAACCTTACTCAATTTGAATTAGGGAAGATGAGGTAGAGTAACTTTATTTCTCGGATCTTTGCTACCAAAAGAAAAATGAGGCCCAATATCTCATAACCTAATTTTTCAAATCCAAACCTTAATCGCCCATGGCATAAGTTGGGAGAATCAGATTGCCATAAGACTGATATTTTGATAGTTGGGAAAATAAATGGGAGGAGCAATCACATGGGCTTACGGAAAAGACCCCCTATTTTAACGGACGATGATATCATTAATATTATCTTGAAATATATAGATGAGAATATTTATAATTATGCAGTTATGATAGATGGTGAGTGGGGATGTGGTAAAACATATTTTGTTCGTGAAGCCTTAATCCCAGCAATTGCTGAGCATGAGGAAGATAGACCAGAAGATAGAAAGCGGCGCGTAATATATACGTCGTTATATGGAGTCAATTCTGTAGACGAGATTTCAAAGCAAATAATAGTAAACGCATATTTAGAAAAGGCAGGAAAAGCAAAGGGGCTGATTCAGACAAGTTCCAAAATTTTTGGAGCAGCATTATCACTTTTACCCGCCTTTGGCATAGATATCGATGTTAAAGATTTATCTGGAAAGCTTTCAGAGCTTTTGCAAGTGAAAAATAGTATCCTTGTCTTTGATGATTTGGAGCGGTGTGATTGTCCCATCAACGAAGTGTTGGGATATATTAATACATTTGTAGAACAAGAAGGGATAAAAGTAATTTTAATTGCTAATGAAATGGAAATCGGACATATTACATCTCAAGCGAATCAAGAACTCAGGTATTTAGTGGCTACACAATGTGATATTAAACTTGAGGAGAATCACGAAAAAAGCAAAGCAGCTAAAATAGTCCGAGAATATCATGTGCGAAAGTATGGGCAACAACCGTCAGAACCGCCAGTTCAAATTGATATCAACACATTACAAAAAAGAATTGAAAGGCTATTTGGGCAAAATGCAGTTTATGAACGAGTAAAAGAAAAATTGATAGGCCATACAATACATTACTATCCGGAACTCCCCAAAATTTTGGTATGCCTTATAAACGGAAAGGGTATTGACCCGAAATTGAAGGAATTATTGCAGGAAAGGCTTACATTTTTTGAAGAGTACATGATCAACGAAGAGCATCCTAATTTGCGGACATTTCAATTCTATTTGTCAAAAATTCAGGGTTTATATGACGTGATTAGTAAGTTAGAGAGTGAGGGGCAACAAGCATTTTTAAAATATATAATCCAATATTGTTTCAAAATTTGTGTTGCTTACAAGAGTGGTATATACAAATATGAGTGGTCCAGCAGTGAGGAATACGGATTTAAATCAATCGGTCGTATAGATGTATTTGGAAGCAATCTAAATTTCAGATTTGTGGATGACTATATAGTAGGAAGCACTTTAAATATCAGCAGAGTCGAGCGGATGCTTATAATTTATGAGAATGAGTATATAAAAAAGGATAACCAAGAACTTGACAGTCTTAGAAAATTGGAACTTAACTGGTACATTAGCACAGATGCTGATATCGAAATAGCAATAAGGAAAATAATGAACGCATTAGACGAGGATAAATATGATCCCAACGTTTACACGAGAATAATAAATGTACTCCTCCATTTAGAAACTATAGGATTTCCGAAAGAACACATTCCGTGTGCCGTGTCTAAAATGAAGATTAATTTAGGCAAACAAACAAATTGCGTTCATTTAGATAGAGGATTTAGTTTAGATCCCGAATCGGCATATAAAGAACGGCATATTAGTATTATGGATGAGCTTCAAGCTGAGGCAGATAAAAAATTACAGGAGAAATCAATAGATACTATTGAGAAATTTCTATCTGAAACAGATAGCTGGGCCGAAGATTTATACCAGTATGTCCGAGATAATTTAAGAGAGGTAGCTGATCAAACAGGCTTTCTATCCAATCTTAGCACAGACCATTTAATTGATAAGTTGAGCAAATCTAAATCATTTGATTTGCATGCTTTTAGATCCTGCATATTACAACTATATGGTGCGCCACCTATTGAACCAGCACTGCAGCAAGACGGGCCAAGACTAATTGCATTGAAAGAAGGTATTGAAAAATTAGATACGAAAGAACTTGATAAAGTACAATTGACACAGATAAGATATCTTCTTTCAAATCTTGACAAAGTTATAATGATGTATAATCAAGATGAACCTGAAGTTGCAGAAGGGAACGCCCTATATAGTGAAACATAAAATAGGCTCTCGCATAGCAAAGGCTTTATGACTGCATCTTTTTTATCAACACATGACATTGTAGACAAAGCCTGCGTTTAACGATAGTTATACGTAGGTTTTGTCCTTTTTTGGCAGGATTGCACTAAAATCAAGACTTAAAATTAGCTACAATTACAAATCGTGGGTATCAAGAGAACATGTGTCAAGGGGGATTTCACCCAAAAGATGAAATTCCCCCAATAAACTGGAATTTATAGCTCGCTTTTGTTATCACTGCCCTCATCAATATGCGTATTTTTATGAAGTTTAGCCACGATGATTCCAGTACATGTCACAATGACAACGCATAGATACATACAAATGCCCAAAATACATCCAAAACCATAGCCCCCCAAACCATTAAAAAAGTTCCCTGCCAAATCAGATACAAACATTCCGCCAATAGCGACTGCAATCCCCGCTAAGATATATTGCCAAATATTTTTCATACTTTTCCTCCAAACACCGATTTGCCATTTTATCACAAGCCAAGTATACCACCGATGCGAATGACATTCAATCCTCATTTATAGGTGCTGATAGTAGTGGCAAGCAATGCCCCGGTATATACCTGGCACAGCTTGTTGGTGGCCGATGGCACCCAAGCCCCTATCCCATCGACGCAGTTGCGTCCGATGCACAAGCCGCCGTTGGCGTCTGCTGGTATATACTGGGCAGGGAAAAACTGCACCAGTGGAACCGCACCCGGAGGGCGCACGGCTGCCGTAGGCAGTACCACCACAAGCCATCAGCTAGTGGTGAGCAAGTGCGCTTTTAGCAGAGGGCCGACAAAGAGAACGGAGCGCCCAGGTCATCCCCGGACGCTCCCACTTCGGTTCCCTTCTGCTGGTCGATCACCGCCCCTTCAGCCTGTGCCATTTTGCCACAAATGAACCGCAGTCAATGTAATGTAGTGGTCTGGTAAAACCACCCTTTATACAATACATCTCACTAAGCAGATTTAAGAAGATTGAATCTCTCTTAAACCTGCTTTTGTTTATGTTTCAGAAAGTGAGGTTACTATGAAACTTCCATATGGCTACGTTTTAGATGGCGAAAAGATTGTCATCCACAAGGAAAGGGCAAATACTGTCCGAAGCATATTCGAGTATTATCTTGCCGGAGCCAGTTTGGGGAAGATTGTTGATATGCTCTTTGCAAAAGGTATTCTCTCCCCGACAGGGAATCCAAAATGGACCAGGGCGGCTGTCGATAAGCTTCTGACCAATAAGAAATATATCCCAATTGTTGGGATAAGCGAGTATATGGATGCTCAATTCGAAAAGGATCGCCGGTGTAATGTGGATTATGACAAAGCAGGACATCCGAGAAAATCGACCAGATATCAGTCCTCCTCCATAGAAATGGAATAAAGCTGTACAAATCCTGTTCTTTCTGATATACTTGCAGAAAAAGGGAGAGTGGGATCATGACAGAGAAGGAAGTCGGTGAACTCTACACACGCTTGGCGTTTCAGTACGAGTCCTCGATTGATTCGCTCTTAGCGAGACGAATCATAGACACGGATCTTGCTACTACATCAAGAGAGAAGTTTTATGATTCGCTGAATGAAGAAAAGCTGCGGACATCTAAAAAAATCAGGGACTATCATGAAACTATGCGCCTATACATGGGGCTGATGACCTGCAAGGATATGGTGTCATTGACCGAGTTGGCAAGGCAGCATTCCGAAGAATCTCCCAGTTATGTCATTCAAAGCTGGATGCGTAGCCGTAACACACTGGAGTTCCTCCGCCAATGGGAAAATGACATAAATGAGGAATTTGATGATAGGGCCTGTGAGGAACTAATTCACCAGGGGCATACTACATCGCTTACCATTACGCCATCTCTGTGGATTCGAAGGACACACGCCGTTGGAATGCGAGTAAAACAGGGCAAAGGTGGAGGCGTGAGGGCTTACCCAGAGATCGCGGCAGACTTCCATCTTTGGTTAGATCCCAAGGCAAGGTTAGCAATTGTTAGAAAGCAAATTTAGTTTCGTTAAAAAGATAAAGTTATTCATTACGAATAATTAAGGATTTGCTATACAAAGAACTCAATAGAAAACGATGATGGCGTTCTCCATTATGATTTTTAGGCTTAACTGTATTAGAACTAATTATGCCACTAAATAAACAGAAAAAGCACAACGGGAATGCGCGGATCGCGCAAGTCCCGTTGTACTTTTTCAAGGTATGGATCACCCCTGTCGCCATAACGCTGACCTAGGAGCCCCAGTGCCATAAGGAGGGTAGCGAAACCATCCGGGTAAAGGTGAGGAATGCGGTGATGGAAATTGAGCAGAAGCTGTGATATACTAGGCTTTACAGAGCCAAATCAATAAGAGAATGTCCATGCCTACCGCTAAATATTAGTCCACAACGTGTTGATTTGTACGGAATCAAATGTGATTCGAGCACACAGTCTATAAAGATGCCGACGGTAAACGGTCTCCTTTTCTGCGTAGTGCCCTTGAATTGCGCATACGTTGCCGAAGCAGAGCTTAACCTCAGATATGGAGGGCAGGGGAGAGGCGGTGAGCTTACATTTCTTTTCCTCCGCAATCTCCTTGATTTTATCCAGCAGTCGCTTCGCCCGGAAATCGTCCTGGCTATAGCGGATGACAAGTTCTTTTGTTGCAGAGGAAAAGAGTGCCCCGATTGTACTGTCATTCAGCAGCTCACCCAAAAATGGCGCTTCTATGAAAATGCACTCGGCTTTGAAGTTGAAGCAATTGCACAGGATGTCCTCCACCTCGCCGTCCAGCAAGGGGCGGTCAGTGAAATATGCCGTCTCAATGGCAGACCACCTCTCGCTTTGTTTCCGCTGGGAATTGAGCACCTCGATCAGGTCAATGGGCAACCGCTCCTCATCAGGGGCAGCCAGACACCGCCGCTTGGGCCGGGAAAACAGGTTCCAGGCCCCCAGTTCGTGGCTGCTGATCTGCTCCGACAGTGCATCAGCATAAGCCTGTATGCCGGACTGAAAGCGGAACGCCAGCGACCGATCCTCCTGATTCAGGTAGACAAAACAGAATTCCCGCACATATGACAGGTTTTTGTGGGAGATATCCAAAATCCGGTATAGTTCGGCACTCTCCACCGCACCGGGATGAAAGACCAGGTTGGCCAGCCGATTTTCCCGGTAGATCGCGGCCAGCGTTTCAAAGCGGCTGCGGAGGAAGTCCAGTGTGATGGGGTAGATGTCCCGAAGATAGGGCTGTCCCCGAGGCGGCTCCCGGCAGGTACCCAAAAAGGGCATGTCCGAGATTTCGCCGGTAATTTGGTTGACCGATACGCGGCTGAGCTGACTGCGCTGGATCTTCACCTTTTTTTGAGATTCCAGCACCTGCTTCCCAGTGTCAGTCAGAATAATGTCCCCGCTGGAGACGGCAGCCAGCTGCTCACTGTCCAATTGGGCCACGATTTGCAGCATTATACTTTCTGGTGCCCCAAATTGCTCAGCGAGGTCAGAGAGAGTTTTTGCACCGGTGAGAATGGCCGTAAGGACGCATTCATGGATAAAGGACAGTCCTTGAACCCTACGTTCCCAGACCGTGAGGCTGATTTCCTGAACCGGGATATAGACCGGCACCCGGCAGACAAAGTCATAACCGGGAAGCTGCGGAGGAATGTACTTGTCGATGTGCTTCTGCCACTCAAATAACATTAGTAAGCTCCTTTATATCGATTTGCCGGCAGGACTCAGCATGCGTCCGCATATAATGCTGCACGAAAGGAAAGCGGTTGTCAGGGATGCGGGTATCGGCGAGAAAGTCTCCGTCTCCCACGATGATCAGGGCCCGCTTTGCGCGGGAGAACGCAACGTTGAGACGAGGCTCCTCCTTCAGGAATCCGATGCGCCGCCGACCGCTGCTGCGGACGGTAGAGTAGATGATGATATCACGCTGGCTGCCTTGAAACGCGTCCACCGTGTTGATGTCCACTTGGATATGGGGGAACGGCGTTTGCTTGAAGCGGTTTCGAATGAGTTCCAGCTGGGCACGATACGGGGTGATGATGCCGATGGAATAGAGTTTTCCGCAGACGGCGATTTCTTGATCGAGCCGCTGCAGAAGCTGCTGGACGACGGTGACCTCCAGAGGGTTGATAAATCCTTTGCCGTTGTGTCCGGCAGGTTGTTCGAAACGGCCCCGTCCGGCTTTCGAGGTGGACAGCCAAGTAATGGCACAGCCGTTGAGCATCGGCAGTTCGATGCTCCGTTCCGCTTCGGATACACCGTTTTGCACCTTGCCGTCGTAGAAAAGATGACTGATCAGATCTCCGATGCAGGGGTGCATACGGTATTGGGTGGAGAGCGTTTCTTTGCAGTTGTCAGGCAGCATATCGAACAGCTTTCCAAAGCCTGTGTTTTGCAGTTCGGCAATCTGGGTGTGCTGGAAACTGGCAGCGAGGGCCTCCCGGTCAAAGACCGGCGGCAGCTGCTTGTGATCCCCGACCAAGATAGCCTTGTGGGCTCGTACCAGAGGAACCATAATTTCCGGCAGGGTGGCTTTGGCCGCCTCGTCCACAATGACGTAGTCGAACACCGTATCGCGGACGCGGGGGTCGGCGATGACCCCGATGCAGGTGCCGGCGACAATGGCGGCGTCCTTGATGTAGTACTCGCCCAACTCCCCACTCTCGCGGAGGCGGCGAATCCACTGCTCCGCAATCAGGCACCCCTGTATGTACGGAGCGGTGCGGATTTTGCCACAGGTCTCCTCAAAATCAGCAGCGGCCCGCTCCAGTCTGGCCCGCTCGGGGGCGGCCAAGTTGGAGACCTTCAGCTCCTCCAGGACCTGGGCATAGCTGCAAAAAGCCTCAAAGGGGATCTGCTGGTCGGCCAAGCGGCGGGACAACCAGCGGGTGCATTTTTCCACACTCTCATCTACCCACTGGGTCTGACAATGCTCCAGCCCGAAGCGCTCGTTGATTTTTGCCTCGATGTCCAGCTCTCTGCCGATACGGACGGTGGTGGTATGTGCCAAGAAGGGATTCAGATCCTCCAGGATTTTGTCCACAGCCGCGTGGGACTGGGATACAATCAAAATCTTTTGATTCAATGCGGGGTTGCGCTGGTTTTCTCCCAAGATCTGCCGGACCACCTCCACCAGAACGTTTGTCTTTCCGGTGCCGGGCGGGCCTTGGATCAGGGCGATGTTGTCCGCTTCCAGCACCTTTCGCACCGCTCGCTTCTGGGTGAAGTCTAACTGCGGGTCATAATACTGAGGTGTAGATTTAAGCTGAAAATAGCTGGGCTGTTCCACTCCCACGAAAATTCCTTTCAGATTGCCGCTGTTGGCGGTTTCGGAGCGGCAGAACTCCTCCAGGGCCGCCTCCTGGCGGTGGTACTGCTGAATCTCCTTGCGATAGTCCAGACAAATGGAGCCCTTCTCTGGCAATTTCGGTTTCCTGGGGGAGGCCTTTACCGCCAGGATGGCCCCGTCCTCCCGGAACTCCAAAAAGGTGCCCACATCGATCAGGTACGTCCGTTTGCCCGATCGTCTTGACTGCTCGAAGATGAACAGGGTATCCTGGCTGAAGTCTTCATCTGGAAGGCCGTCTTTCTCCAATCGGAACAGCAGCTCACCCTTTTGATACTGCACATTGGTGTAGTACAGCCGGACGGCGTTTTGAGATGCATCCGCAATCATGGCTTGAATGAACTGCCTCCAGATGCCATACTGCGCATCATACTCCCGGTCAATGTTCTTCTGGGAGCGGATATCGTCTTGGAAGTCCTCTATGCGATTGGCCAGAATCTCACTGAAATTGTTGGGGAGCGGAGTGTAGTCAATCCTATGGGAGAATACGAACTGGAAATGCCCCGGAGCCTCTAAGGAAAACTTTCTGCGCTGCTCCCGCTTATAGGTGTCGAGGCGCTGAAAATCGACAACTTGGAAAAAATGATCCGTCAAAACGCACCGCATAGAGATGTTGATGCCGTCAAAGCAGTAGACAGACTGCTCCCCTTGGAAAATGCGGACTAGGCTGCCCGCAAACTGGGAGGGAAGGATGACATCCAGCAGTTCTTGGTAGCTGGTTTTCCGCCGCACCAGGTTTCGCTGCTTCAGTTGGTCAAGTGCGTTTGTGGGCACAGCGAAATAGTACCGCTCGTTGCTGCCGCAGTACTGCTGGTACAACGGGGACAGGGCCAGTTCGCAGTCATCGATGTTTTCATAGCGGTCCCCAGAGGACGGGGCGCACATTTTGAGCAAAACCTGCTTCAGCTTGACATCGATCCCGCCGGCGGAATCGATGTTGGCGGAGAACTCCATGGCAGTTGGCGGAGGGCTTCCAGTAAAAAGGAAATAGATCACGGCGCCCAAGGAGTAGATGTCGCTGCGCTCCGTGGCGTTTTCACTGTGGAGCGCTACCTCCGGCGCGGAATAATTTTGGGTGGCAAACTGATAGGTGGTCCCGGATTGGAACATCCCACGGATCTTTGCGATGCCAAAGTCGATCAGCTTAAGCTCAAAATCTTCGGTGACCAAAATATTGGAGGGGGTGATATCCCGGTGTATGACCGAGTTTTGATGGGCGTGCCGGATGGCATTGGTCAACTGCTTCACCAAATGATACCGGGTGGAGTTGTCGGGGATGATATCCAGCATTTGGGATAGTGGGCGCCCCGGGACGTACTCCATGGAAATGACGCCTTCCCTATACCCGTTCGGGGCAACTTGGATATCGGAATGGTAGATGCGCACGATGTTGTCGCAGGCTTTCAGGCGCAACAGCGCCTGGGTTTCCTTTTGGAAAATCGCTTCGTAAATAGGGGCCTCCAGATTTTGTATACGTTTGACGACGAATTGGCGACCCTCCCCGTTTTCCACCAGTTCTACAATGGTACCAGAATTTGTTGGTTGATTTAATGTTTTGATAATCTTTTGCTCCATGAGCAGCTCCTCTTTCGTTTAGATAAATGAGATAACAAGTTATTCTGACAAAGTATTTATATTTTTTTATATTTTAAAGTATAGCACAAATACCATAAATCTGCAATTAAGTCTTTTGAGTTTTGTGAACGACCTTACCTGATCTGAACAGACTGTTGTCAGTCGTCGGATTAGGTAATGTCGTTTTTTGCCCCAAAGCCTTGACATGTCAAGGCTTTGGGGCTTTTCCATTTACCTACAATCTGTCACTTGTTAAATGCAAACAGTTCAAAATTCGAGTACAAAACGTGTAAATGAAGGGATTCGAACCCATACTGACGTCACTGATGTCGACTTTATAGCAATCATCAAAAATACTAACTAACGGGCCGGCCCCCTACAGGCAAATTATAGGGGCCACCGCCCTCGGCGGCCCGCTGTCAACAATTCTGAAGCTTGCTATAGTTAAAAATCGGAGAAGCGCCGCTTACGCGACGCCTCTCCGCTTAAAATTTTTATTTCCTACCACAGGGGCCTTTTTGTTCTGTTCGCACAAGCTGGGGCGGTACAGGGTGTGGTGGGGCTTAGAGCTGTCTATACCTCCTGCGGCTTCGGCAGGTGGATCAGGTGTCCCCCGGCGCTGCCAATGGTCATCCCTACAGCGGGGAGCGTCAATTCCTGGAAATTATTTCCGAATAACGTTCCGAAGAAAACAAAGGCGATAAACGAAAGGCAGCCCTTCACCACCATGAGGGTAATCTCGCTTTTGATCTTCGGCCACTGAACCGAAGCGGCAGGGGACGCTTCTGGCTTGGGCATTTCTTTGCTGGGATAAAAGACCATCATAATTACATTGACCGCCGCGAATACGCCCAGGGCTACCAAGGTCAGCCTGGGCTCGACCCCCAGATCCTGGAACATACAGTAGGCCATAAACAGGATGGTTGACACCGTAGCGACCAGAAAAGCGGTGGTAATCAATCGGAGCGTCTTGTGATACGATTTTGGAAGCGTATCAATTTGAAGCAGTGTATCCCAATGGGCCTCTGGCAATGCCACAAGATGTAAGGAAATTCCAATCAGGCTTTCCAGAACTCCAGCCAGCGCGATGGAAAACGCCATGGTTACGATGAAGTAGAGCTTTGGCGAGTAGGTGAGTAGCCCAAACAGGTAATGGCAGATTGCCATCAGGACGACATGCAGATAGGAATTCGTACCCGTGTTTGTTGTGATGATATTCTTGCGGCTTTGAAGCTCGGCATTGCGCTGCTCCTCTAATTGGGATATTTGGGCCGCGATTTCCTTCTGTATCTCATTGGGAATGGTTGTTTGGGCGCTTTCATAATCGGCAAACGCCGCATCAGCCTCCTCCTTCAGGCGGTTTTTCTCGGCGGTTGTCTGTTCAAAATAGCGCTGGGACGCGTTACTGATCTTATACTCCTGATAGAGCTCGTTGGCGTTCTGGTAACGCTCCTTGTAAGGCTCCAGGCGGTCCGTGATGGTGGCTGCCCCAGAGTCCTTCAAATCTTGGACCATGCTGTCGTACTTCTGATTAATCCCCTGTACATCGGTCAGATAGGCGCCGTTATCAGCGTCGACAACGCCCAAATAGAGCACATGGGTGGACCAGACAAAGGTACACACTAAAGACATTGCCACCAGGGCGAACAGCGTCTTTTGTGCACGCTGAATGGGAAGGTTTAAGGCCTGTCCACGGGTTCTACAAATTTCAATGTACATGTGCAAAAAGATCTTTGTCCCCTCCAGACAGAGGATGCAAAGAAGGGACATGGATACTGGGGAGACAGACATCCCACTCCCGGCGTTGCTCAGAAGGCCGTTAAATACGCTGTACTCGATTCCTGCCGACAGAATTGCGGCGGCGAAGCCCAGAAGTATAGCAAGCAGGAACAGCAGGTTGGGGATAACATGAGCGGCAAAGAACTTGACTGTTTTCATGGTAAAGCTCCTTTCAGGCACATCACAGAAAGGCCATCGCACATGAAATAGGTTCTGCCTCAGCAATCAAAGGCAGAGGGTGCCTTATGCCGGAGGCACCCTTCAAAGCGCCAATGGCACATTCTGCATTGCTGTTTTCTCTTTGGCATAATGCGGAAAGAGGATGAAGCCGGTAATCTCGCAGCTGCATCGTTTCCGTCCCTGTCATGATGAATCACGTTTCAGCACCCCTCCCCTCTGATTGGATTTCCTTCTTCCGGCGTTTTCCATCACCTGCACTTTCGATCGATATGCTAAACGGTAAAATCTTGAAATTTCACAGAAAACGTGGTAAAATAACGGTGAAATCTGTTGGGACATGCGAAACCCAGACCGATCATATCACGCTTGAACTGAGCAGCTCCAAACGGCTGTTGAAGTTGCTCTTTTTGTAGGTGATGATATCATCATACATTCTTTTGCCGAAAAAACAAGGACAGTTGGCACGTCAATTTTCAGGACAAAAAAACGGACAGTTTCTTTGCCTGTGGAAGGCCGGATGTCAGAAGGCGGTTTGGATTTCACTAACCTTGTTGGGGGGAACAAATACAGTGAATGCGGGAGTACACATTAATCTTTCGTCATTATTTCTCAGAAATCTGCTGAGCGCGCTGTCGATTAAGCATAAATATTTAATTGCCAGTGATGATGTTTTATATCAGGAGATTGCAAGGCTTCGTACCTTTCTTGGCTGCTATCTCCAGCAGCCGAAGCCCTGCTCTGGCGGAAGGCTATCCTCGCCGGTAAGCGAGCTCTATCAGGCATATCAGATCAGGACGAAATCAAAATGCACCGGCTTTACGCTCTATAATAAGCTAAGCAAGGCTTGCCAATACATCGAAAAGAGGAAGGTGCTGAACAGTGATGAGCATGCGTGTCTGAGCGAAATATTCCACAGTGATTTCCTTGACCTGGATGAATGCAGAACCGGGCTGGAGAGCAAAACGCTGCAGCGTATTCTCAATCCAAGAGAAGCCTCGGCCAAACGGGAAGGTTACTTTCTGCAGATTGAGTTTATTGTTACAACTGTCCTTCCACGGATGGAGCTGGCCCCGTCCTTTGCGAAAAGACTGGAGCAGCTGTCCTCCGCCAAGGCCGAGCTTGCCGGGAAATTATTTACCTACAAGGGAAGACTTGTCCAGTTTGAGAAGATGGATGAGGTGATTGAGGAGCTGGCATGCTGGGATGAATCCTGGGACTGCGCTGCAAGGCTTGGCCAAATACTCAAGAAGCTCCGCTGCATTGTCACGGCTGGCGTTGTGGAGGATGTTGCAGACGGCGGCGACAGCGAAGATCTGCTGCTGGACGAAGCGGGATTTCATCAGAGCTCCCATGACCTGATTACTTCCCATCTGGCAATGTTTAATGTCGAAATCCCTGCCGCCTCCTTGTCGGAATTTAACCGGAATATATATCAAATTATCAGCGGTACGGTTTATCCGGCCTATATCGACCGCTGCAGAAATGAAAACTATACGCCGAGTACAGATTCCTGGAAAGAGGGCTTCAAAAACGATAAGATTGCGGCAGGTTTAGTGTTGCATGGGCTACATATGGACCGGCAAATGCACCAAAGCTTCTGCAAAAGGCTTGAGGAAATTGCGGTGGCAGGAAGGCGGGGAAAATAATGAATGTGGTCATCTTTGGCGCGACACAGTGTGGAAAGAGCACCTTGGCAGGATATATTGCCTCATCCACGCGGGGTGATGCTGAATTTAATCAAGCTGTTCTCAGAAATAAGCGTTACATAGAGGACATGGAAATCGGCGGGTTTAAGGACGAAATGGCTTACGTCTCCTTCGTTTCGATGGATCGGGATGAGCTGCGCCGCAGCGCGCACCAGGATACCATAGGTACGACGAAGCGGATTCACCGCAAACGGATCATCGCCAAGGGCAACGGGTGTGAGCAGGCCCAGAAGCTGATTCTTATTGACACGCCAGGTGTGCGCAGCTGTGCCGAGGGGCGATATACGGGTATCTTTGAAGGTGATGTTGGCATTTGTCTGCTCAGTGCGGCGGACTTGATGGGGTATGCTGAAGGGGTCCGCTCTCACTGGGAGGGCTGCGATCCAAGGAAAAAATTCCATTTTGAAAAGAGATTGTTTGACGCCATCCGCTTTTGGTGCATATATAAGGGCAGTGACAATCTGGTCATTGCCATTTCCAAGGTTGATATGCTGAATTACGACCCAGACTGGATTCAAGACTTGAGCGATCTTGTTTCCGGTGTTCTGAAGGGATATGGGATTAAGACGATTCCGATTGTTCCCATTGCCGTCTGTTTAAACGGAGCGCCCGGGAATTATGTGCGGGGTGAATACAACGTATTTTCCTCGGATGAGGAGGATAAAGCGCTTATGCCCCTTGCGTTCAAACGGGTGTGGGCGATCAAAGCCGCAAATCAGGAAGGAACCGAGGGCTCCACAGTCGCAAGAAACATTTTTGCCAGCGTGAACCGGTTGTGCAAAATCAAAAACGGTCCCGGATATGCGTTGAGGGTGAAAATTCTCGCCGGTACAGTCTTCCATAACAGCGCATTGATAATAGGACCGGTGCGGACAAAAACGGATGAAACGGTATTGCTGAGCGGATCGATTAAAAGCCTAAAGGAGGAGGGGGATGAAAAGACAAGCGGCCAATTGACCACTGGAACCATTGGCGGAATTGCCTTTTCCGATCTCTATGCGGATGAGGATGCGCGCTCCTTATCCGCCTTTCCCAAAACAAGGGCGCAGGATATTACGCAGTTTCGAATACTGAAGACCACAATTTTGACCAACAGCGCGGTTAAAATGGGGGATATAATTGAACTGACCGTGGCGGACGAGGAGCTCAATGAAAGCGCCAGACTGGCAATCGAAGCGATACTCCCCAAGGACACAATACAATTCCTCTGGTTTGGGAAAAAGCTGTCGGGGCATGTAGTCTCACTGTATCAGGAGCATGGTCGCTGGCATATGTCCTTGTATAATGTGGATCCGGATTATCGCAAGGCAAACGGTCCTTTTATGGTCCCCGTGGCAAATGAGAGGGGCGTGTTGGATATTGAATGTCCGGTGATTCTCCAACTCCCCAGGTGGTATAGCGAGCATGAAACACAGAGAAGCCTTACGACCTTTGTGGATTTCTCATTGAAGAATCTGCATGCTGTGGATTGGACTGCCGATTATATGCTGAAGGTAGTCATTGAGGATGAGTGCGTTTACCAGCAGGAGGAGCTTGAGTCGATCTTGGAAATGAGTGTAAAGCTGGAAATTGAACGTGGTTTCTATGTGATCGAAAAGAGCTTTGCGACAGAGCAAAATCTAGGAAACGTTTTACGCATACTTCGAAAATTTATTCGAGATGAAGGTATCTGTAAATATGCGCTGTATTTTGAAGAAAGCCACAACTAGAGCAATTCTCAAAATAAGCAATAATTTGTACAGCAAAACCAAACAGTGCATCTTTTTTATCAACACATGACACCCGAAATCCCTGTAACCGCAGTGGTTACAGGGATTTTTCCTGTTTGTTGGAAGATGTTTTCCCTTAATTTTCCCTTATGGCGTTTTTTCACTTGTTTTCCCTTATCCAGCAGCAACGCCCCGGATAAAGTTCTCCATCCGCTGTGCGCTTTCCCGCTTCATCTGATCGGTGACATGACCGTAGACATCCAGTGTAAAGGCGGCGGTGGCATGGCCCAGGTTGCCCTGCACCGTTTTGATGTCGTCCCCGCTTTTTATCGCTGCCACGGCATAAGAATGGCGCAGGTCATGGAAGCGGGTATCTGAACAGCCAATCGAGGCGGCGACCTTCTTAAACGCCTTATATACCACATGGGGCATGAGATGTCTGCCCATTTCGTTGGTGAATACAAGGCCGCTATCTTCCCAGGCGGGGCCAATCGCTAATTTCCATTCCGCCTGCCGTCTCCGTTGGGTCTGTAACAGCTCCATCACGAAGGGGGCTGGGGTGATTTTCCTGCCCTTGCCATTCTTCGGCGTGAGAAGCCGGTATTCTCCTGTGCTGTCCGTGGCCTTTTGGAGCTGTCTGCGAATAGAGATGGTTCCCCGGTCAAAGTCTACGCAGTCCCAGGCAAGGCCAAGGACTTCACCTTGACGCATTCCGGTGAACAGCGTGACCAGAAAGACCAATTCAAAGCGGTGGCCTTTTATGGCCTCCATAAAGCGGGTAATGGCATCCTCGTCCAGCGGGTTCAGTTCCTTGCGTACCACCTTGGGCAAGGTGCATTTGTCAGCGGGATTGGATTGCAGATAGCCCAGCGCGACAGCCTGTCCCATAACCTTGTGCAGCACACCATGAACAATCTTGATGGACTTTGGAGACAGTCCGGGTTTGCCGTCCTTCTCTTCCCCCAGGCCGTTGTAAAACCGTTGTATCGTATGCGGATTTAGGGTATCCAGACGGATAGCTCCCAACTCGGGGCGAATATGGTTTTTAATCTGACAGAGATAGGACTCAACTGTCCGGGGCTTCACGCCGCCCAGATAGTCAGCCGTCCAGATGTCCAACCATTGCCCCACGGTCATTTTGTTGGGGGCGGTGTAGGTGCCAGCGTCAATAGCGGCGGTGGCTTTCCGTAATTTCTCCGCTACCTCACTCTTTTTCTTGCCGGTGATGGAGCGTTGAATCTGCTTTCCAGTGCTGGGGTCATAGCCCTCCGTGTAGTTCTGTTAAGGATACAAATTCCAGTGTTTAATCAATCTTGCCGATAAAGCGGTAGAAAATCTCGATTTCCTGTTCCTGCTCGCCGTCCTCGCTCTTGACGCTCTGATGGACAACAATCTTCTCAATCAGGGCATTCAGCAGAGGGGCGGTCAGCTCCGTGGGGTTGGCGTACTGCCGGATAAGGTCAATCCATCTCCGGGCATCGCTCTCCGTCTGCTTCACCGTATCGAGTTCTGCGGTCAAGGTGTCAATCTTCTCCGCCAGCTCGCTCTGCTCGGTCTGGTATTTGGCGGTGAGCATATTGAAGTTGTACTCCGTAATGCGCCCAGCGGCCCAATCCTCATAGAGCTTCGCAAACAGCCCATCAATCTCCGTCTTGCGCTTCGTAGCCTTTTTCAGCTCCGCAGTCTGCTTCTTCTGGGCGGCGTTCCGCTCCCTGTCACCGGTACTCAGAAGCTGGTTCAAAAGCGCTTTCTCGTCCTGAACAGCCTTAACCGACCAGTGCTGGATTCTTGCCAGCACATAGGCGTAGAGCGCATCGTAGCGGATATAGTGCGAGGTACAGCCTCTGGTCTGAAAGTCGCTGTACTTGCCGCACTTGTAATAGGCATACGGATTTCTGGCACTGCTTTGGACGCCGTAGCGCATCGACCATCCGCAATCAGCGCACTTCAAAAGGCCAGAGAAAATCTGTGAACTGTGATCCTTACATTCCCGGCGGCGGCTGGTAATCTGTTTCTGCACCGCTTCAAAAACGTCTGCTTCAATGATTGCTTCGTGGGTCCCTTCAATGCGCAGCCACTTCTCCTGTGGGTTGCGGACCACCCTTTTATTCTTGTAGGAAATCGTTCCCTGACGATGGTGAACCGTGTTGCCGATATAGGTCTCGTCCTTCAGAATGTTTTTAACGTGCGTCTTGGACCACACATACCGTTTCTCGTCCGGTTGGCCTTCAAAGAAGTGGGCGCAGCCTCCGTTGCGGGTGTACTGGAACCAGCCGGGACACGGGATTTTTTCATCCATCAGAACTTTGGAAATCCGATTAGCCCCCATGCCGTGAAAAGCAAGGTCGAAAATCTTACGGACGATCCAGGCGGTTTCCTCATCGACCATCAGCTTGTTCTTGATGTCCGGGTGCTTCACATAGCCAAAGGGAGCCATGGAATTGACCCTCTCGCCGTTGAGGAATTTTGCACGGAACGCAGCTTTGCTCTTGCGGCTTGTGTCCTTGGCCATGAACTCGTTTATGAGATTTTTGAAAGGCACAAAGTCGGACAGGCCCCTGTCGGTATCCTCGTTGTCGTTGACGGCGATATAGCGGACTTTCAGCTTCGGAAACACAAATTCCAGATAGTAGCCCATCATGATGTGTTCGCGGCCAAACCTGGAAAGGTCTTTCGTGATGACACAGTTGATGTTTCCCGCTTCAATTTCCTCCATCATCCGCTTGAACTGGGGCCGGTCAAAGTTCGTTCCGCTCCATCCGTCATCCACAAATTCGGATACCACATAAAACTCCGGGTGTTCCATGACAAACTGGGTGAGGACGGTACGCTGGGTTTCGATGGAAACGCTGTCGCCAAAGGTCTCATCGTCACGGCTGAGGCGCATATAGAGCGCGGTGTTATATTGCGGTTGTTTCAAAAATGTTGCCTCCTTCCAATATGAAACAACCCGCGCTTACAATACTCATGCTGGTGCAATTATACCATAAGCGCGGACCGGTTTCAATTCCAATCTGTCAATTCTCTGCCGCCTGACGGGAGGCGGAGTAGCGGATCACATTCTCGATCAGCGTCCCGATGGGCTTCCCGTTGTCGTTGAAATGCTCGGCGACCCGGATACGGGTGTTGCCGTAGTAGAAGTACAGGGTTTCGTACTCATCTTCCACATAGAAGGCGGGAACCTCGTCCGGTTCAGCGCAGACAGAGTTCCACTCGTCAATCAGCTCCTGCGGCGCTTCAAACATCGGCTCATAGTAGGCGCACAGATCAATGGGTTCGTACACATAGCTTTCAAAATTGTTCAATCAAGTACCTCCATAATTCATAGTTTGTTGGTTCTGGGTCAGGCATCCTTGCGCCGGACCCACTGAATGTCATAGCTTAGTGCATCGGCAAGCTGGATAGCCTCTTTGTAGCGGAGGGACTCCCGCTGGAGCTTGTTGGAAAGGTTGGACACGCTGTCCGACCAGCTGTACACATCGGAGAGTACGTCCACCACCTCCTGCATGGTCATCCCCTGGCGCACGATGTACGCCTTAATTTCGTTCCTCATATCGGATTTCAAAGTTCTTCCCTCACTTTCTGATGGATTTGATGTTGTGTCCCGCAAAACACTTTTACGGAATGATGAAGTTTTTCACGGTTGTAATTTCCGCTCAGATTTGCTATCATGAAGCCCCGGTCATAAGGGGCCTATATCCACTTCACGGCTTTGCATGACCTCTGCCGGAACAGTGGATTTCCTCGCTTTTCCGTAAAGCGGCTACACGGTTCCGTAAATCATCAACGGGTGTAATCTTTTCACCGCTGAATGACATTTTTCACGAAAATCACAAGGATTGAATTTTGACCCAGCTTTTTAACGCCGGATTAGCGTGGCTGCCTAAAAAAGATAAAGGCGAACACAAAACTATCCGTACATACGTACATCGGTACAGGGGTGGCCTACCGTGTACGCCTGTACGCACGTACAGATAATTTCATTTCTTTTTTATAAAGCGGTCGGCTTTATCAAGACCTCAATTCCCAGATAGCCCCGGCACCGCTTGCCACTGCCGATATACACGTTGTTGGTGGCCTCCAGCCGGTAGGCGTCGGCGTTCTGCGCCACGAAGCTGGAAAAACTCTTGGGGGAAAGCGGATTCTCTGCGTTATCCTCGCACCAGACCTTATAGGCAGCGTAGAGGTCACGAGTAGCGGCCTCGCTGTCCGCTTTGAACTGGACATAGCCATTAGAGGTCAGGAAATCCACAATGTTGTTGGCCTCTCGGACTACAACAGAGATATTTTCTTTGGCCCGGTCGCTGATGGTGAACCGATAATTGTTTACCAGCAGGCGGTGAAGCCCTTCCAGACACCAGAGGAATATCCCCTCGCGCTCGTTTATCAGCTTTTCAGAGAGGAACGGGTCATCCGTCCGCCCTGCCGGTCTATCCCTCGTGATCAAAACGATCTGGCGGCGGAAGAAGCCGTCAGACCTGTCATGGAGAGCGGTCAAGGCCCCATTGCCGAAACAGAGGAACCGCACATAAAGCTGGCTCTGGTAGCTCTGGACACCCTTGCGCTCCATGTCCATCTTGCACTCCGAGGTCACGATGGATTTGATATAGTTGGTCTTGGGCAGGGCGCTCATGTCCATATCATCGTCCACCATCAGGAGCTTGCTCTCCAGGTCGGCGCGGCTGAACCGGTTGTTCTCCACCTTCTGGATGCTGGTGGTATTCATGCTGTCTCCGAAGATGGAGCGCATCACCAGCCCGATACGGCTCTTACCCTCGCCGCCCTTGCCGATGAGCATGAGCATCTTCTGCCCCTTGGTGGTGGGGAGCAGGCAGTAGCCCAGGTACTCCTGCAAAGTGGGGATGTTCTCCGGGAACAGCAGCTCCGCCAGAAAGCGCAGCCACTTCTCCGGCGGCGGCGCGTCGGGGCGGTAGGCAACAGTCAGGCGGTTGTTGCAGTAGGCTTTTTCCGGCGAGAAGCGGCCATCCACAAACAATGTGCCGTTAGCAACGTGGATATGGTCGCAATCCAACGCTATCGGCTCGGAGTACGCCGCCATCCGCAGGGCGTTTAGAAGCTCGTCCACCTTTCTGGCGATTTTGGTTTCCAGCCACGGACTGATTTCCTCGTAGATTTTCTTCTTCAAGCCGCTCTCGTCCGCCACCAGCCCGTCCACCGTGTAGAACCGCCCCCGGATGCAGCGCATGGGATATTCCCGCAGGAACGTCTGGCAGAACTCCGGCTCCATGAGCTTGTAATCCTCTGTCAGCCAGTTGGGAAAACCGGACTGCAATTCTTCATTTTCATTCATTCTCGTATCCCTCCAATCTGTAAAAATCGGGCGGCCACCGCGCCCTCCTGCTGTGGTTATGAGCAAATTTGAAAAAACCGGGCTAATGGCATGACAACCTCGTTTCAAAAAACATGACAGAGGGAATTTCGGCAGCCGCTGCCAAAATTCCTTCTGCCGGTATCATGACAATCATCGCTCCACGCTGTGCCTTGTTGCGGTCTGCGCCGCCCTGCGCTCCGCATCCTGTCTGGCAATCTCGGCTCTGCCCTGTTCCAGCTTTGCAAGGACGGACTCTCTGGCCTTCTCCTTGATCTGTCTGGTGGCGGCAACTCTGACCTCTGGCTTTCGCAAAACCGCCTGCACTCTGGCAAGCACCTTTTGAGCGGCTTTGTGGATCAGCTCCTGCGCCTTTCCCAGCACCTTGTCAATCAGCCCTTTCTCCACCGGGGAGTAGCGCCGCTCCGGGGCCAGACACCAATCCTTGTAATCGGAGACGATCTTCTCATC
>OFFX01001057.1_pt1 | contig 20739 bp, 18 predicted proteins | sample 1521511 | NCBI WGS metagenome assembly OFFX01 (sample SAMEA3504125, study PRJEB24116) | mouse gut metagenome | biome: mouse gut; feature: mouse-associated habitat; material: faeces | place: Denmark | collected 2011
CCCCGCCGTAGCTGCGGCAGGAGCCCTTGCCCATGCCGTTTTGCAGGTGGATCATAAAGCTGGGGCAGGAGTAGCGCTCGCTGAGGCGGCTGGCCACGATGCCCACCACCCCCTGGTGCCACACCTCGCTGGAGAGGACCAGGGCGCTACGCTCCCCGGCGGGCAGAAAGGCGATCTGCTCCACTGCCTGGGAAAAGATCTCCTGCTCCACCGCCTGCCGCTCCCGGTTGAGGCCGCACAGCTCCCGGGCAAGGCTCTCCGCCCGGGCTGGATCGTCGGTGAGCAGCAGGTCCGCCGCCAGCTCCGCCTCCCCCATGCGGCCGGCGGCGTTGATGCGGGGGGCCAGGATGAAGCCGATCTGGGTGGAGGAGATCTCCCGGTCCTCCAGCCCTGTCTCCCGCAGCAGGGCCTTCAGGCCCAAAAAGTCGGAGGAGCCGATGGACTCCAGGCCTCGGTGGACGATGGTGCGGTTCTCCCCGCTCATCTCCATCACGTCCGCCACCGTGCCGATGGCGGCCAGGGTGCAGTACCGGGCAAAGAGGGCCTCCTCCCGTCCCCGGCCCAGGGCCAGGACCAGCTTGAGGGCCACTCCCACCCCGGCCAGATGCTTGAAGGGGTAGGGGCAGTCGCCGCGCCGGGGGTCCACCACCGCCGCGGCCTGGGGCAGCACGTCCTTGCACTCGTGGTGGTCCGTAATGACCAGATCCACGCCGATCTCCCGGGCAAAGCGGGCCTCCTCCACGCCGGTGATACCGCAGTCCACCGTGACGACCAGGGTGACCCCCCGGTCCCGGAGGAGCTGGAGGGCCTCCCGGCCCAGGCCATAGCCGTCCTCCACCCGGCGGGGGATGTACTTGAGGCAGTCCGCCCCCCGGGAGCGGAGGTAGTCCACCAGCAGCACTGTGGCGGTGATGCCGTCCACATCGTAGTCACCGAACACGGCGATCCGCTCCCCCTGGGCCAGGGCCCGGCTAATCCGATCCACGGCCCTGTCCATGTCCTTCATCAGCATGGGGGAGTGGGCGAGGTTCCGCTCCCGGTCCAAAATCAGGGCGCTCTCCTCCGGGGTGGAGACGCCCCGGGCCGCCAGCACCGCGGAGAGCAGGGCGGGATACCCGGCGGAGCGGAGCCTGTCCGCCGCAGCCTCGTCGAAGTCTCCGCCCTTCCACCATACATATTTCACGGGGGATCCCTCCTTTCCACGGCGGCCCGGCCCGCAAAAGTGCGGACGGCTCCAAAATAACTTATTTATTATAGCAAAAAAAGAGGAAGAGGTAAAGAAAAAATTCCTTAATACAGGAAAAATTTGTGGAATAACCGCGATTTTCAAGGGGTCCCCCGCCGGGAAAACCCCGTTGCCCCGTTTGCGGGGATAAAAGGGCGCTCCCTCCGGCGGAGACAGTGGACTTCTCTCCACCGCCTCCCCCGGAGGGAGCATATCAGAACAGGCGCCCGCCTATTGGCGGGAATTACTCATCGTCTTCCGCAGGCTCCGCACAGCTGCCGCAGCAGCCGCCGCAGCCGGCGGGCTCCTCCAGATCAAACTCCAGCTTCTCCCCGCAGTTGGGGCACAGGATGGAGCCGTCGGCCAGAATGTCCTCGTCGAAAAACACGTCCTCCTGGCAGTTGGGGCAGGTGGTCTGGTAGACCTCCTCGTCATCGTCGCCGTCCTCGTCGTATTCGCCGTCCATCTCATAGAGGTAGGTCTCCACGTCCGCCAGATCGTCGCTGACCGCGTCCAGACCCTCCTCCAGCTCGCCCTGCCCGGCATGGATGTCCTGGATCTCCAGGGCCATGTCGTCAAGGATGTCCATGATGACCTTGAGAAGTTTCCCCTCCTTGGACTTGGTGTCCAGACCGAGGCCCTCCGCCAAGCCCTTCATATACGCGACCTTTTCCAGAATTTCCATCATCGTTCTCCTTTCAAAAAGTCATGCTGGTTGGTTCTCTCCTCTTTATCACACGGCCCCCGGCCGCAGGGACACAATACCTGGTCCGGCGGGAACTGAGAATCACTCCTTGCAGCGGGAGAGATACTCGCCGGTGCGGGTGTCAATGGTGATCTTGTCGCCCACGTCGATGAACAGGGGCACCTTGATCTCCGCGCCGGTCTCCAGCACGGCGGGCTTGGTGACGTTGGTGGCGGTATTGCCGGCAAAGCCGGGCTCCGTGTCGGAGACCACCAGATCCATGAAGTTGGGGCACTCCAGGCCGAAGACGTTGCCCTTGTAGCTGAGGACCTTGCACATGGTGTTCTCCTTGACGAAGCGGAACGCGTCGCCCAGCAGGTCCTTGTTCAGGGGCACCATCTCATAGGTCTCCTGGTCCATGAAGTAGTACAGGTCCCCGTCGTTGTAGCTGTACTCCATATCCTTGCGCTCCACAAAGGCCTCTTCAAACTTTGCAGTGGGGTTGAAGCTGGTCTCGGTGACAGCGCCGGTGACCACGTTCTTCATCTTGGTGCGCACAAAGGCCGCGCCCTTGCCGGGCTTGACGTGCTGGAACTCAATGACCTGCATCACCTTGCCGTCCATCTCAAAGGTCTTGCCGTTGCGGAACTCGCCGGCGGTAATTGTTGCCATATTTTTACATCCTCCTAATGGAAATAAATTGTCCTCGGACCATTTTACCGTATTCCTGCCGTAATTGCAAGTATTTTGTGAAGGATTTCCCCTTCTTTTTCCGGCCATCAGGAGCTGCCGCCGGACGCGGGCCGCTTTGCCTGTATAGATATCCCCATTTTATAATAAAGTATGTACGGCTCCGCCGCGCCTGCTTGCGTTTGCGCTCCGGGTCTGCTATACTGCAAGCAATCCATTCCATCTCGATGTTATCTTGATTTTATGAAAACGGGGGATACGGCGATGTTTCATTTTCGCAACGACTACAGCACCGGGGCCCACCCGGCGGTATGGGAGGCGCTGTGCCGGACCAACGGGGAGCGCACGGAGGGCTACGGCCTGGACCCCCTCTGCCGGCAGGCGGAGGAGGAGATTCTCTCCCTGTGTCAGGCCCCTGGGGCCGCCGTCCGCTTCCTGGTGGGGGGCACCCAGGCCAACAAGGTGGCCATCGGCGCCTTCCTGCGGCCCTACGAGGCGGTGCTGGCCGCCGCCTCCGCTCACATCTGCTGCCACGAGACCGGGGCCGTGGAGCACAACGGCCACAAGGTCATCCATCTTCCCACACCGGACGGCAAGCTGACCGGGGACATGGTCCGCGCCGCTGCGGCCGCCCACACCGGCGAGTACACGGTGGCTCCCCGGCTGGTCTATATCTCCAACACCACCGAGGTGGGCACGGTCTACCGCCGGGCGGAGCTGGCGGAGCTGCGGCGGGCCTGCGATGCGCTGGACCTGCTCCTCTACTGCGACGGGGCCCGGCTGGGCAGCGCCATGGCCGCCGGGGACGCGTCCTTTGCCGACTACGGGGCCCTGTGCGACGCCTTCACCGTGGGAGGGACGAAAAACGGCCTCCTCTTCGGCGAGGCCCTGGTGCTGGTGAACCCCGCTCTCCAGCCCAGCTTCCGCCGCTCCATGAAGCAGCAGGGGGCCATCCTGGCCAAGGGCCGGCTGCTGGGGGTCCAGTTCTCCGCCATCCTCCGGGACGGGCTCTATCTCTCCCTGGCCGCCCAGGCCAACGGGCTGGCCCGGCGTCTGGCGGAGGGGCTGGAGGCGCTGGGCGTACCCCTGCTCTTCCCCGCTCAGAGCAACCAGCTCTTTCCCGTGCTGCCGGACAGGGTGGCGGCGGCCCTGGAGGGGGAGGCCACCTTTGAGATCCAGGAGCATCTGGAGGGGGAGCGCACCTGCATCCGTCTGGTCACCGCCTGGGACACCGCCCAGGAGGAGGTGGACGGCCTGCTGGCGCTGCTGAAAAAGCTGCTCCAGTGAAAGGATATCCGTGGAATGTCTGTTAAAGAACCTGTATTCACAGGCGTTGAGGAGGGACCTCTATGAATCTGTCCACCGCCAGCCGCACCTTCCAGCTGCTCAGCCGCATCTTTGATATCCGCACCCCCACTGAGCCCTTCCTGCCCCCGGCCGGGGAGAAGGGGCCCCTGCCCCTCCGGGAGGCCCAGCAGCCCCTCCCCAGGGCCACGCCGGAGTCCCAGGGCATCTCCTCCCGGCACATCCAGCGTTTCCTGGAGGAGCTGGACCGGGACGGAGAGCTCTATCCTCAGGACGTTCTGGTGCTGCGCAATGGCCATGTGCTCTGTCAGGCCGCCTGGGGCGGCCAGGACCTGCGGGCGGTGAAGTACACCTTCTCCGCCTGCAAGAGCGTGGTGTCCCTGGCCGTGGGCCTGCTGGCGGACGACGGGAACCTCTCCCTGGACGAGCAGGTGGCGGACATCTTTGACGGCGAGGGCTCCCTCAAGCGCCGGCTTCGGGGCATGACGGTGGAGGACCTGCTGACCATGCGCTCCGGTGCGCTGTTCACCGAGGCGGAGGCCCTGACGGAGACCGACTGGGTCCGCCGCTTCCTGAGCGCCACCCTCAAGGGGGAGCCGGGGACGGAGTTCGCCTACAACAGCCTGAACACCTACATGCTCTCCGTCATCGTCCGCCGCCGCAGCGGCATGGCGCTGACGGACTTCCTCCAGGAGCGGCTCTTTGGCCCCATGGGCATCACGGACGTGCTGTGGGAGCGGTGCCCCATGGGCGTGGAGAAGGGGGGCTGGGGCCTCTATATCCGGGCCGAGGATCTGGCCAAGCTGGGCCAGCTGGTGATGGACGGCGGCATGTGGCGGGGGGAACGGCTCCTCAGCCGGTCCTACCTCCAGTCCGCCCTCACCCCCCACGCCGTGCCCCCCGCCTCCACCGGGGACTTCAACTACGGCTACCAGATCTGGGTGGGCCGCAGCGAGAACACCTTCCTCTTCAATGGTATGCTGGGACAGAACGTGCTGGGCTTTTTAGACAGCAGCATCCTGGTGGTCTCCCACGCCGGAGCGGACACGGACTTTCAGGAGAGCCGGTACTTTGAGATTGTCAGCCGCTATTTCGGCGGCCGGTTCCCCGCCCGGCTGCCGGAGGATCCGGCCGCCCAGGCCTCTCTGGCGGACGCAGCCGCCGGCTTCTCCGCCTACAGCCGCCCCCCCGCCGCCCTGGATGGCCGGGAGGCGCCCTTTCTCCGCTCCTTTACCGCCCCCGATGGCGCGGCGGCCTCGGTGGGTCTGCTGCCGGTGGCCCTCCAGGCCCTCCACAACAACTACGCCGCCGGTCTGGTATCCGTGGCGGTGAGCGTGAAGGGCGGCCTGCCGGAGCTCATCTATCGGGAGCGGGACGCGCTCCGCCGCCTGCCTGTGGGTTTGGGCCGCCCTGCGGTCACCCAGCTGGACTTCCGGGGGGACGTGTATCAGGTGGCGGCCCTGGGCCGGTTCACCCACGACGAGGAGGAGCGGCCGGTGTTTTACATCCGGCTGGAGTTCCTGGAGACCCCCTGTGTGCGGATCATCAAGCTGATCTGGGACGGGGACGGGCTTCTGCTGCGGCAGAGGGAGACCCCGGGGATCCCCTATGTATTCGAGAAGCTCCGGACCGCCGCCCAGTCGGCCCTCTACAAGCCTCTGCTGCTGGTGGCGGCAGGGGGCGCGGAGGAGGACTATCTGCGCTTCAAGACCCTGCAAATTCTCGCGCCGGAGGTGCGGCTGATTCCCCAGGGACCGGATATGGACTGACAGCGGAGCATAGGGAGGACAGAATGCGCATCACAGAGATTACGGAAAACAAGCGTCAGTATATGGACCTGCTCCTGCTGGCGGACGAGCAGGAGGACATGGTGGAGCGGTACCTGGACCGGGGGACCATGTATGCGCTGGAGGACCGGGGGGCGGTCCGAGCGGTGTGCGTGGTCACCGGCGAGGGGGACGGCGTCCTGGAGATCAAGAATCTGGCCGTGGAACCGGGGAGCCAGCGGCAGGGGTACGGCGGACAGATGGTCCGGTTCCTGCGGGAGCAGTATACCGGCTCCTTCCGGGTTCTCCAGGTGGGCACAGGGGAGAGTCCGCTGACCGTGCCCTTCTATGAGCGGTGCGGCTTCCGGCGCTCCCACGTGGTGAAGGACTTTTTTACACGGTACTATGACCACCCCATCTATGAGGCTGGCCATCTCCTGACGGATATGGTCTACTTCCGGATGGCGCTGTGAACGGAGGGACGGACCTTTGAAGAAGAACAGCGCCCCTCCGGCCGCCAGGGTCATCTGGATCAACGGGGCCTTCGGCGCGGGGAAGACCCAGGCCGCCTATGCGCTCCAGCGGCGGCTGCCCGGGGCCTATGTGTATGATCCGGAAAACGCAGGGTATTTTATTCGCAAAAATTTACCATCCAGCATGGAGCTGGACGATTTCCAGGACTACCCCATGTGGCGGACGATCAATCTGGACATGCTCCGCTATATCCTCCGGAGCCGCACGGACCCGGTCATCGTCCCCATGACCGTCACCAGCAGGGCGTACTATGACCAGCTGATCGGGAAACTGTCAGAGGAGTATGCGGTCCGGCACGTCATTCTGTACGCCAGCCGGGAGACCCTCCTGCGGCGGCTGGCCGCCCGGGGGGAGGGGCGCCGGTCCTGGGCCGCCCAGCAGATTGACCGATGCCTTCAGGCCTTTGAGGCGGAGATCAGGGAGCACAGGATCACCACGGACCACATGACCATCCAGCAGGTGGTCCAGGCCGTGGCGGACTGCGCCGGCCTCTCCCTGGTGGCGGACCGCCGGAGCCGCCCGCGCCGATTCGTCGACCGGCTGGCGGCTCAGTGGCAGCATATGTGGTAGGGGGACAGATCTCCCTCTATATTTAAGTCCTTGACGCACTTGCGCCTGGCCGCCGAATGGGGTCATTGCACAATCGCTTCCTGTCATCCGTCAAGGATGCCCGCGCAGGACTGCCTTGACCGGCTTCTTCCGCCAATCCGGCATCCCCCGCTTATGAATACAGATTCCGAGATCAAACAGGAGACAACAAAAATGACGCTGCAAAATCTTCATACCCACACCGTCTTCAGCGACGGCGGCAGCACGGCGGAGGAGATGGTCCTGGGGGCCATCCGAGCCGGATGCTCCTCCCTGGGGTTCTCCGACCACAGCCCCCTCTCCCCCTTCTATGATCCGGACCGCTACGCCATGGCCGCATCGGACGTGCCCGCCTACCGCAGCGAGATTCTCCGCCTGCGGGAGAAGTACGCCGGGGAGCTGGAGATCTATCTGGGGCTGGAGCAGGACTGCGACTCCCCTGCCCCGGACGCAGGCTTTGACTACCTCATCGGTTCGGTCCACAGCGTGGTGGCGGACGGCGTGTGCCTGAGCGTGGATAACACCCGGGAGGTCCTGGTTTCCGCTGTCCGGGACCACTTTGGCGGGGACTATCTGGCCCTGGCGGAGGCCTACTATCAGCGGGTGGGGGGTGTGGCCGGCAGGACCAGGTGCCAGATCGTGGGCCACTTTGACCTGCTGACCAAGTTCAACGAGGGGGACCGCCTCTTTGACACCGGCGCGCCCCGGTATCTGGACGCGGCCATGGGGGCGCTGGACGCCCTGTTGAAGGAGGACGTGCTCTTCGAGATCAACACCGGCGCCATGTCCCGGGGCTGCCGCAGCGCCCCCTACCCCGCCCCGCCCCTGCTGCGGGCCCTTCGGGACCGGGGCGGCCGGATATGCGTCGCCAGCGACAGCCACCGGGCAGACACCATCGCCTTCGCCTTCCGTCAGGCTGGAGAGCTGGCGCTGTCCTGCGGCTTCCGGGAGATCTGGACGCTGACCGGCTCCGGCTTTCAGGCCGTCCGGCTGGAGAAATTTTTAGAGTGCGTCAAGTAAGGTGGAAGCGATGAAAAAAATTCTGTTGGTCCCCGATTCCTTCAAGGGCACCATGTCCTCCCAGGAGATCTGCGACATCCTCGCCCAGGAGATCCACAAGGTCTGGCCCCAGGCCCAAGTCGTAGCCATTCCAGTGGCCGACGGCGGCGAGGGCAGTGTGGACGCCTTCCTGGCCGCCGTGGGCGGGGAGAAGATTACCGTCCCCTGCAAGGGGCCCTATATGGAGGATATCCAGGGGTTCTACGGCCGTCTGCCCGGTGGCGCGGCGGTGGTGGAGATGGCTGCGGCGGCGGGCCTCCCCCTGGCGGGGGACCGGCTCCACGCGGAGCAGACCACCACCTACGGCGTGGGGCAGCTGATTCTGTCCGCGCTGGACAGCGGAGCGAAAAAGCTGATTGTAGGCCTGGGGGGCAGCGCCACCAACGATGGCGGAGCCGGTATGCTGTCCGCCCTGGGGGTGCGATTCCTCCGTCAGGACGGCACGGCCTACCTCCCGGTAGGCGGCACGCTGGACCAGCTGTGGCGGATAGATCTGAGCGGGCTGGAGCCCCGGCTGTCGGAGGTGGAGATCATCGCCATGTGCGACATTGACAACCCCCTGTGCGGCCCCTCCGGGGCCAGCGTAGTGTTCGGTCCTCAGAAGGGCGCGGACGACGCCATGGCGGCGGCTCTGGACCGCAATCTGTCCCATCTTGCCGATCTGGCAGCGGAGCGTCTGGGGCGCGACCTGCGGGACGCCCCCGGGGCAGGAGCCGCCGGGGGCCTGGGATTTGCCATGGCCGCGTTCCTGGGCAGCCGGATGCAGATGGGGATTGAGACCGTGCTGGACACGGCCGGGTTTGACCGCCTGCTGGAGGGCGCGGATCTGGTGATTACCGGAGAGGGCCGTATTGACAGCCAAAGTGTGCACGGCAAAGTGGTCATCGGAGTGGCCCAGCGGGCCAAGGCCGCCGGCGTGCCAGCAGCAGCGATCGTGGGGGATATCGGAGACGGCGCGGAGGCCGCCCTCCAGCTGGGGGTGTCCGGGATATTCAGCATCAACCGGGTTGCTGTCCCCTTCTCTCAGGCAAAGCTGCGGTCCAAGGACGACATGCGGGCCACGGCGGCCAATCTCTTTCGGTTTATGGAGCGGCTGGGCCTTTAATGGGTCCAGCTGTCTTTTTACATCTCCTGCCCCAGCGCCTCCTCCAGCTTGCCCAGAGCACGCTTTTCAATGCGGGATACATAGCGCCCCGGGTATTGTAAGCGATGCGGTTCGTGATTTTGTGTCGGTTTTATGCGGTTTCCAGCTGGTTGAAGCGAAATTTGATGATGATTTGTTTATCTGCTGTCAGCTCGATTCGTTCGATGAGGCTGACAAGCAGCTCCCGATTGGTGGATGCGGTATCCAAGAACCGCTCCACCAGTTTTTTTGCCAAGTCGGCCTGTTCCGCCGGGGAGAAGTCCGGGCGGTCCAGCTGGCTGAGGCGCTGCTCCAGGGCAGCGCGGTCGGTCTTGACCTTGGTGTAGATGCGCTGAAAGTCGCCTTCGTCCAGAACGCCGCCCAGCTTATCCATGTAGACCTTGTCCAGATGGGCGGTCAGGCTGTCGATCTTAGCCTTGAGAGCGCTGATCTCCTTCTCGTTGTCCGCCTCCGCGACAGCCTTGGCCACTGCCCTCTGTGCCTGTGGCAGGAGTCGGTCCGCTTGGAGATAGGCCCCGCAGACCTCCCGTACCTTTTCCACCACCGCCCGGGTGACCGTCTCCTCCTTGATGGTGTGACTGGTGCAGACCCCCGCTTTGGTGAACCGCTGGTAGGTCCGGCAGACAAAATACAGCCGGTCCTCTCCCGCCGCGTTTTTCCGGTTGAGCACCGCCAGCGGGTAGCCGCACTCGTGGCAGAAGATTAGCCCCTTGAGGAGAAAATCATAAGTCCGGCTGCGGGTATGCCTGCGGCTGTTGACCAGGGCCCGTACCTTGTCGAATGTCTCCCGGTCGATGATCGGCACATGTGTACCCTCTACCACCACCCAGTCCCGGCGATCCTGCTTGATGCACTTCTTGGACTTGTAGTTAATCTTCCGGGTGCGGCCCTGAACCATGCTGCCGATATAAGTCTCATTTTGCAGCATATCGGAAATGCGCTCACTGCTCCATAAGCCGGTGTAGGGACCGGGGTTTGGAACCGGCAGCCCGGCGTAGGTGGCCGGGGTGGGCACGCCCTCGGCGTTGAGTTGTGCCGCAATTTGGCGGCAACTCACGCCCTCCAGCGCCATGCCGAAGATACGGCGCACTATGGGGGCTGCGTCCTCGTCGATGACGATTTTGTTCTTCTCTGTGGGGTGCATCTTGTAGCCATAGACTGGCTTGCCGCCGATGAACAGGCCCTTGCGCTGCTTGTCATGCTTGACGCTGGAAATCTTCTTGGAGATGTCCTTGGCGTACATATCGTTCATGATGGCGCGGAAAGGGGTGATGTCGTTGGCTGTAGAGTCCACCCCGGTGTCGATGCCGTCCAGCAGGGAGATATAGCGGACACGATGCTCCGGGAAGTATCGCTCCATGTAGTGGCCGGTCAGGATGTAGTCGCGGCCCAGGCGGGACAGATCCTTGGTGATGACCATGTTTACCTTTTTGGCCTCGATATCGGCAATCATACGCTGGAAATTTGGACGGTCGAAGTTTGTTCCGCTCCAGCCATCGTCGATGTAGGTGTCGAAAACGGTCAAACGGTGCTGCTGGACAAATTCATTGAGCAGAGATTGCTGGTTGTTGACACTCTCGGACGGACCCTCGCTCTCATCCTCCTTTGATAATCTGATGTATAATGCCGCATGGTAATCCATGGGATTGCTTATCTCTAAGTACATGTCATACCTCCTGAGATAAGCGGTCATTCATCGTATGTATTATACCGTAAAACAGGGCAGATTTGCAACATTTTGAAGTTCCTCTTTCAGAAAAATGTCGAACGAGGTCCGGATAATCTGTGTAATATTGATTTTTTCTTCGGCATAGCAGCATATCAACATAATTTCCCGTGTACTCAATGAAACACCTCCTGATTCAGATTGGTAAACTATATGCGGACGGCGGTCTTCGTTTGCGCAAAACAAAAGCGATGAACATACAGTCCATCGCTTTTGCTAATCACTCCAGCATCTGCCGGATATATTCAAATTCGTGGTCATGGACAAAATGGATTTCTATGCGCTTGTCCTTATGCAGAAAAATCGACTCCACCAGCATGACCACGTCTTTTCGTGAAAATTCTGTCTGGCTCGTATAGGGGATAAACTGCTTCGCCCATTCACAGTCAAGAATCGTTCTGTCCTCGACCCTTTGGATTTCCTCCTGGATTTTCTGTTTCCGCCGGCTCAATGTATTCAGTTCGTTCTGAAAGCTGCGGCGCAGTTCATCCGCTTCTTCCGATGTAATAATGCCGTCCGCCATGCTGGGTTCCAAGCTTTCAATCAATCGTCGCTTTTTTGACGCAAGCTGTTCCACCTTACTGATCTGGCTTTGCAGTCGTTGAATTTGACAGAGCAGCTTGTCCTCCAGGTCTTCCGTGGCAATCGTGCTGCATAACAATACGACTTGGTTTATGTGTTCCCGGATATTCTGCTGAACAGATGATTCCAGAGCATCGGTCGAGATGCGGCAGCCGCTGCAGCTCTCTTTGTGCTCCCGCTTCAGAGAACAGACGTAGTAAATATACTTCCCTACCGTCTGCCTGGTCAACGTACTGCTGCAAGCCGCACACCGGACGAGGCCGGAGAGCAGGCTGACCGTATCTTCACCCGGCGCAGACCTGGCATCTGTGTTGAGCAGGTGTCCTACTGCACGAAAACATTCCTCTGATATGATCGCCTCATGCGCCCCCTCCCGCACCACCCACTCGTTTTCGGGAAGCTGTTTTGTCAGTTTCGGATGGAGCGGGTTCGATTTTGTCTTCCCCTGCTCCAGCGTCCCTGTGTAAATGCGGTTGCGCAGAATTCGGATCACAGGCCCGGCTGACCAGAGAGGAATATCGTTCTTCTGAAATGCGTATGTGCAATTTGAGCCGGATCTCCGCTTGTGCTCTGCCGGGCAGGGAATACCCATCTCATTCAGTTTGGCTGCGATCCGGTCGGCGCTCATGCCCTCCAGCCTCCATTGAAAAATGTCTTGGACGACAGCCGCTGCGGGCTTGTCCACAATAAGCTGATGCTGGTGCTGAGGGTCACGCTTGTATCCGTATACCGGGTTGCTGCCGATGTACTCGCCGCGATCCCGCTTGATTTTGAGCTGGCTGGAAATTCTCTTTGACAAATCCATGCTGTACATCTGGTTCATCAACGTTCGGAACGGAATAAAAAAGTCCCGCTGTTCTTCACGAAGATACAGCAGGTCAATATCATCCTGGACGGCGATAAATCGGATGTTTTTTGCGGCAAACTCCCGGAAAAGCATATCGCTGGCATCTAAATGATTTCGGCTGAACCGGGAGAGGTCTTTGACAATGATACAATTGATCAGACCGGCCTCCACTTCATCCATCATCTCCCGAAAAGCCGGACGGTTGAAATTCAGTCCGGTGCGTCCGTTGTCGATTTTAACACTGCAAAGTTCAATGTCCTCTTCCTTGTCGAGATAGGCCATGATAATGCCAAGTTGAACGCCGAGTGTATTGCCGAGGTCTTCTTCTGCTCCCTTTGACGTGCGGATATAAACTGCTGCGTTCCAAGGTTTCATTGTGATGATATCCCTTTCTATTGCAATATAGTTTTGTAGATTTGCCGGAAAACTTGGTCAGGCTTGCTCTGAAAAAAAGTGGCAAGAGGATAGAATTATCCTTCCGTATGGTAGGCATAAATAAAATATGGAAAAGCACATCCCTTTCCAGTATATCACAAACTTTTTTGCTGGTGATACCAGTGATGCCCTCATCCGCTCATGTCAAGCAGGGTCTAAAAATAAATTGTAAACAAACCGTGAACAGCGTCGAATAAGAACGACTTTCACCAGGTGATGCTATTGCCTACAACCGCTTGACCATGTTCGCTTCCATCCCTCTGGTTTTTATCAGGCCAAGCAGTATCTCTCTGCTGGTCTGCGGAACTGTGCCATCGGCACAGATCACCTCGACAAAATGATCTTCCAGCCAGCGCAAATAGGCATGTGTCTTTGCTATGTCCCGCCCCAGGCGGGAGAGGTCTTTTACCAGCAGAAGATCAACTATACCAGCAGACACTACTTCGGAAACCTCGGTCAAGCCTCTGCGGGAGAAGTCAAGTCCGCTGGCGTGTTCTGTGGTAATCCCTATAATTTCAAGGCCCTGTTTCTGCGCGTATGCCTCTAAACTTCTCTGCTGAACGGTCAACTCCCAGGCGGCAGGGTGTGCAACCCTGCAATAAATCCAAGTTCTTTTACCTTTCATCTTGATGATCTCCTTGTAAATCAAGCACCAGCTTTTCCAACTCATCACGAAGATTCCAAATGATTTCAAACCGCCCGCCAGGGTGTACGCGAACCTCCTTCAATACCTCCGAGGTGATTTCGCTGGTAATTTCCTCAACGCCCATATGCTTTTCAAAGGCGGAGACGAAACCGTTCTGGAGCTGCCCGTCATTGCCCGCATTGTCCAGAGTGGCTTCCAGTTCAGAAATACGGGCGGCAACGGAATCCCTCTGCTGGACTGCGGCAGCCTTTGCGGCAAGGTATTCCGCTTTGCTGACTTCACCCAGCGCAAAGGATTCATACAGTCCCTTGACCTGCTGGCAGAGCCGTCCATGAGTTTTCCGCAGTTCAGAGAGGGCTTTTTCTGTCTCTGCGGCATCTTTTTTCCGTTCCTTGTGCTGTTCCTCCCATAACCGCCGCAACTCTACTGCCGTCAATGCCTGCACATGAAGCCCTTTCGTAACAGCGGCCATGATATCGCTCTCCGGCGTTCGTTCCGTACAGACAAAAGCGGCATTTTCACGGGGAGTGCGGCAATAAAAATACCTTTGCTTACCTTTCGTATAGTGCATCCCATGACCGCAGACGCCGCATCGGACTTTGCCGTACAGCGGCCAGTCGTGTTTTTTGATCTCGCCGCGTTCCAAAAATGCCCGCATGGTTTCCTGGGCGTGGTCAAATTCTTCCCGCGGCACAATACTCTCATGGGTGTCCTCAACGGCGATCCAGTCCGCTCGGCTGACCTTGACCGTATGGGTGCCGCCCACACGATCCCGGACGCGCTTCCCGAAAATATTCTTTCCGATATAGCGCTCATCCCGGAGAATCTTTGTAACAGTGGCAAATGTCCAGAAGTTGTCCTCCCAGACGCTGGGCCATCTGGTGCGGGAGCAGCCCGCCGCCCGCTTATAGAGCATGGGCGTCGGTACGGCCTCCCGGTTTAGCAGCGTTGCGATCTGTTCTGTACTGTGTCCTTCTGCCGCCAGCTGGAAAATGCGCCGCACTGTTTCCGCCGCCTCTGGGTCGATCACAAGGCGGGTTTTATCTGCCGGGTCTTTGATGTACCCATACGGCGCGAATGGGGATAGGAAATCTCCCCGCTGGGCACGGAACCGTTTAGCGTTTCGCACCTTCCGCGACAAATCCCGGCTATAGAGGTCGTACAAAAGGGTCTTGAAGGAGGTTTCCAGGCTGTCTATATCGGCGGGGTGGATGCTGTCAAAGCCGTCATTGACAGCGATAAACCGTACCCCCAGGAAGGGAAACACATATGAAATATAGTTGCCCACAGTCAGATAATCACGGCCAAAGCGGGATAGATCCTTGACCACGATGCACTGGATATTTCCGTGCTTGACCTGTTCCAGCATATCCCTGACGGCGGGGCGCTCAAAGGTCTTACCGCTCCAGCCATCATCGCAGAACTCAACCACATGGGTGTCAGCCAGTTCCGGGGTGCGGCCAATGAAGGCATCCAATAGGTTTCGCTGGTTCGTAACACTGTTGGATTCAGTCTTACCGTTTTCTCCTAAATCATCGTCCTCGGAGGAAAGCCGGATATATTTCGCGGTGGTACTCATGCGGGCACCGCCTCTCCTTCAGCCTTCAAAAGCTGGAGCAGGGCGCGGTATTCATCCCGGTAACGCAGGATAACACTCACATGGTTTTCAGCGTCTACCTCTACGCGCTCAATTAGTGCATGAGCCATGCCCTCCGTCAGCGCCGTTTCCTGTCTGTACTGGACGCAGGTAGTGAGCCAAGTGTTCTCTGTCGTTTGGTGGCGGGCATCCTCCTGCTGCCGCTCCAACATCTCCAACCGTGCCTGGGCGCGTTCCATGTCGGAACGGTACTGCCGCTTCATTTCCGTATACTCCTGCTCGGTCATCAGTTTATCAGCGTAGTTCTGATACAAGCTGTCATGGAGCATTTTTGCGCGTTCCAGAGCCTGCTTTGCGGCGGTGATCTCCCGTTTCACAGCGTCCTCTTGGCTGACGGCTTTTGCCGACCGGCTGTACTGCCGTACCAGCTTGTCCAGATCATCCGCCAGGGCAATTTCCCGCTGCAAGGTGTCCCAAAGAATTTCCGTCAAATCCGTTTCGTGAAGATTTTTCTTTGGACAGGAAAGCGGATCGCTTGCGTGGGTGCGGCAGATATAGGTATAAAGGAGCCGTGTCCCCTTATTTATCACATTTTTGTATCGCGTCATGGTTCGCCCGCAGTCCGCACAATAGACCAGCCCGCGCAGGATATTGGGGATCGTCCCCAGCCCGTCATGCCGCCCCAGCCGCTCTTTGTAAGTGCTGCTGGCATCCTCTGCCATCTGCTGGACGGTGCGGAAGGTTTCCTCGTCGATCAGCGCCTCATGGGTGTTGCGAACGATGATCCACTCGGATTCCTGCACCTGATAGGGCTTCCTTCCCTCGGAAAAGCCGGAGCGCTTGCGCCCCTGCACCATATGGCCCAGATAGACCTCATTGGTCAAAATCCTTTTGATCATGTAGACGCTCCACAGCGTATTGGCGTAGCGCTCTGATTTGGCGTCACCCTTCAGATAGTGATACCGGGCAGGGGAAGGGATGCCGCGCTCGTTCAGTTTCCGGGCGATATTCTGATAACTTAGCCCGGAAAGCCGCCACTGAAACATATCCCATACCACTGGCGCGGTTTCCTCATCCGGCTCAATGCGGTGGCGGTCATCTGAACATTTCTGGTAGCCATACGCCGCCCAGGAACCAATAAACTCACCGTTCTGCTGCTTGGTTGCCAGCGCGGGGAGTGTCTTTCTGGAGATATCCTTGCTGTAGGCCGCGTTCATGATGTTCTTTAGCGGCACGATATAGCCGTCCTGGGTGCGCTCGGCGGTCAGCGTATCAAAGTGGTCATTGACCGCGATGAACCGCACTCCCAGCAGGGGGAACACCCCTTCCAGGTACTTTCCAGTCTCCCGGTAGTTGCGCCCGAAACGGGATAAGTCCTTGACCACAATGCAGTCGATCTTCCCGGTTCGAACATCCTCCATCATCCGCTCAAATTCCGGGCGGTCGAAGTTCGTCCCCGTCCGTCCGTTGTCGCAGTAGAGGTCATAGAGCCGCATATCCGGCTGGCTGGAGATGTAGCTCTGGATCAGCTCCCGTTGGGTTTCGATGGTGTCCGCCCCAGGCTTGCCGCTATCCTCCACAGACAGTCGGACATAGCCGCCCGCCTGGTACAGTTTCTTCGTGGCTTCTGCGGGTGCGGCCACTGGCAGGATGGGATTGACCTTGCGCTTCGGCCTTGCCATTTCAGACCGCCTCCTTTTCAGGGAGCAGCCCTTGGGCCTGCAAAAGAAGATCCGTCTCCCACCGAAATTCATTGTGCCAGCGGTAGACGATCTCAACGCGACGATCCCGGAAAATCAGGACGCGCTCAATCAGTGACACGACAATGGCCCGGTCTAAGGCGGTGATGTTCTGATGCTTGCGGAATTGGGCCATCCAGCCCCGCTCCTCGTTGAAGCTGGCCATTTCCTTGTCGATCTCCGCTTGAATTGCCTCGGCCTGTTCCTCCGCTTCTGTTCGACGGCGGGAATAGGTCTTTTTCAAGTCATGGTATTCCTCCCGGTCGATCACGCCATCCGCAAGACTTTCATACAAGGAGCGCAAAAGGGCCTGGTTGCGGTCAATTTCCTCCTGCTTCTTTGACAGCCGCACTTGCAGCTTTTTCACACTGGCTTGCTGGAGCTGGGCCGTGTCTGTCAATTCCAGTAGGTTGGAGAGGTCGATCACATCCCGGATGTGCTTTTTCAGGGCCACCAGAACGATTTCATCCAATGCTTCGATTCGCATGGAATGGGCGGAACAGCTTTTCTCGTTCTTGTGGGCGGAGCAGACGTAGTAAACATACCGCTTTTTGCCGGAAGGAACCGTTTTCCGTATCATGGCGCTGCCGCACTCCCCGCAGTAGACTATGCCGGAAAATAGCTCCACCGCCGTGCCGCTGACGCTGGTGCGGGTGTCCAGAGCGAGTACCTTTTGGACGCTCTCAAAGTCATAGCGGTCAATGATTGGTTCATGGCAGTTCTCCACCACCGCCCATTCCTCGCGGGGTTTCCGCACCAGCCGCTTGACCTTATAGCTGGGTGTGGTAACGCGTCCCTGTTCCAGCACACCGATATAGACCGGGTTTTTCAAGATACGCAGCACCATTCCGGCACTCCAAGTGGATTCCTCTTTCACCCGGAAGGCGGTGGAGTAGCGCATCCCCTGGGAGCGTTTGTAGTCCATGGGGGTGGGGATGCCGTCCTTGGTCAGCCGACAGGCGATGTCACCTGCGCTGATGCCGTCCAGCTTCCACTTGAAGATGTCCCGCACCACATCGGCGGCGTAATCGTCTACCAGCAGGCGGTGATGATCCTCCGGGTCTTTCCGATAGCCAAAAACAGCAAAAGAGCCGATGAAATCTCCGCGCTGGCGTTTGATTTCAAGCTGGCTCCGTGTTTTCACCGAGGTGTCCCGGCAATATGCCTCGTTTACGAGGTTTTTGAACGGGATGACCAGCTCATCAGATTCCACATTGCTGTGCAGGGTGTCATAATGGTCGTTGATTGCGATGAACCGCACACCGAGGAAGGGGAATAGCTGTTCCAAGTATTCCCCCACACCCAGGTGATTGCGGCCAAACCGGGATAAGTCCTTGACCACGATGCAGTTGATTTTGCCTGCCTTGACCTCGGCCATCATCTCATGGAAGGCCGGTCGGTCAAAATTGGAACCTGTGTAGCCGTCATCCACTTTCATGCCGCACTCCCGCAACTCCGGGTGGCGCGACAAATAATCACGGATCAGGTCTTTCTGGCCCGTGACGCTGTTGCTTTCGTCTTTGTCGCCGTCCTCGCGGGACAGGCGGACATAGCCGCAGACATTCCATGCCTGTTCAGCAGTTAGGTTCATGTTCTTCTCTCCTAATTGTTAAAGTCTGATCAGCAAAACACTTTAACAACCAGGGGAGCGCTGGGGCGTCCTGTTGCCGTCATGTTAACATAACATCCAGGGAATGTCCAGAGTGTTTTGCAAATTTCTTCTTCAGCATTTTGAGCGTATGTAAGAGAGCATCCTGTCCTCCAGGGTGACATCCGTGTCTGTGAAGCTGACCTTCACCACGTATTTCCCATGGCGGTAACAGTAGGGATTGCCGATCTGACGGATGAAATCCAAAATCCGCTCCCGCTTGGGGAGGGCGGTATTGACCTCCACATCCCGGATATCCCGCAGGGTAGCCGGGTCTACAGCGCGAACGTCCACGTTCTGCATCGCGTCAAGCTGCTCTCTGGTATAGGTACTCTGTTCCATACGATCCCTCCCTTCTTGTCCAGTCTATGACAGCACTGTTTGTCCACATTCCGTGGAAAGTGCAAAACCGCCGCAGTCCGTTCCCAGTCTGCGGCGGTATGATGTATCAGCCCTTGAAGCGGTAGGGGAGTTTCCGTCCCCCGCTCCGCTGGCCGTTGTACTTATCCCAAATGACGCGGGCAAAACGCAATGCGGCACGGTTGGTGGAGAAGTCCACCTTGCCGCGCCGGATGATTTCATCTGGTTCTACGGCGGACAGCCGCTTGATGAAGGCGGCATCGTCCAGCTCCGTCTCATAGGTTTTGAGAAACAGCGCCATGCCGGAGATCATCGACGCTTTGAGGGAGCTGGGAACGCCATGCCACGCCTGGGCCATCAGCGTCAGCATCCGGGAGAAGGACGCGCCGCCCAGCAGGTGGTAGGCGCTGATGACGGCGCGGGTGGCACCAATCTCAAATGCCTCCCCGGTGGGCTTGTCCAGCGCCCAGACAAAGCCCGCGTCCTCCAGCAGCCGCTTGATCTCCATGACCTCCGAATTACTGCCAGATTCCACCAGAGCCTTGGTGGCGTGGGACAGCCGCAGGTGGCCCTTGGCCTTGTCCAGCTTGTAGTACAGCTCGGCCTCCTGCTCATAGGTCAGACCCCGGTAGACCCGGCAGAGGGCGGTCACATCCTTGCCGTTGTTTTTCTTCCGCATGGCGCAGATGCGGTGCTGGCCGTCCACCAGGTTATAGCGGCCCTCCCGATAGCTGACCACCAGCGGGGTCAACAGGCGGGGGTCCCACTCCCGCACCAACTTGTCCACAGCAGAATCGTTCACAGGCCGCTGGTAGGGCTGACCGGAATACAGCTCCCCGGTGGAGAGCAGTTCCTCCGTGCTTTGGAGATTGGCGTTCATGCCGGTGAGGGTAGTCTGCTGTGGGTCAGCGCGCCCATTAGGGAAGCGCTTTTTCTTGCGGTAGCTCATTTTTGTGCCGTCCTTTCCATTTTATGAAGTAAATTTCGTAAAGCCGAACAGGTGGAATTGACCTCCTGCCGGATTTGGTCTAACTGCTGCTGTGTCAGCGCTGGGAACAACGCCGCGTTTTCGTTGGAGGTGTAGTCCCCGATTCCCTGGCAAAAGCGCTGGAGGAAAAAAGTGAAGGAAACAAGAAACATCTCCGGGGTACGGCTGCGATCCTTGTCCGGGTTTTTCAGGTCAGCCACCGAATCCCTGATGGTGGCGTAGTAGCCGCCCCCGGACGCGGAAGCGGTGGATGGAGCATCTGGCACGCTCGGCGGTGTAGACGCTGGCTCCGGCTCTTCCTGGGCGGGGTGGTATTCGTCCACGGAGTGGATTGTCTCTGCCGCTAACTGACGGGCAGCATCCTCCTGCTGCTCCGGGGGCAGGCGGGAGAGCTTTAGCGCATCCCGAAAGCGGATATTTTCCTTCTTGGCTAAATCCTGCACCTCCGGGGCCAATTTTTGTGACACTTGAATTTTACGTCTGACGGATCGTGCTGTTGTGCCTAACTGCTCCGCCGCGTCCTCTGCAAATGGCTTCACTTCTAAAACGGACACAGTGTCCTTTTTAGAAGTCTGCCCATTCCGTTTGCCCTGCTGAGTTTCCGGGTGGAGGGCTTCGTAAATCTCTTTCCGTCGGGCTAATTGTTTTCCTTCATCCGTGTAATGGAGTTTGCGGCGAATGAGATTTTCGTCGATCTCGGCCAGCTCTGCCAGCAGACCGTCCAGATTGTTCACCGTACACTCGATCTCCGTCCAGCCCAGCATTTTTGCCGCTTCCAGCCGGTGCAACCCAGCAATCAGGGTGTACCCCTGGTCAACGGTGATGGGGTTTATCAGTCCCACCTTGGAAATGCTCTCCGCCAGCTTTTGCACAGCTTCTGGGTCTGCTTCCCGCCGTCCATCGTTGACGGTAATCTGAAAAATCGGAATTCTCAAAGGTTCACCCCTTCGTCATGGTTACTGTTTGCCGGATAAAACACCCAACACCGCTGGCATGACCAACGGTGCCGGGTCTTGCATCCCGCAAGCGGGGCGGGAGGGCCGCGCCGTTTCTGTTTGTGTCCTCATTCTGTGAGAAATCTGGCCGGCGCGGGTGCCCCTCCAATGCCCTATATCTGAATGTGTGCCGTATTATCGGGCGGCATGACCGCCCTGCTGCTCCCCCCGGCACGGGAA
>OFFX01001065.1_pt1 | contig 20634 bp, 19 predicted proteins | sample 1521511 | NCBI WGS metagenome assembly OFFX01 (sample SAMEA3504125, study PRJEB24116) | mouse gut metagenome | biome: mouse gut; feature: mouse-associated habitat; material: faeces | place: Denmark | collected 2011
TCGTCAACCGTCTTGGTGTGACGGTGGACTACCTGCTGGCTGACTCCGTATCTGACAGTGACGCCAACATCATGGAGCAGTTCAAGCAGATCATGGACCAGCAGCCATTGGAGCGTAGGCAAATGGCGATCAACGTACTGCGGACGATCTTCTCATACTTTGATGATACGGAAGGGGCGTAGGGGACTACGCTCCTTCGACCTTTCCAGTGCGCAGGCTTCTCACAAAGTCAACATCTGCCACCAGCCGCTTCACAGCTACGTTGACCAACATCTCTACCGATAACGAGTATTCAGCAGAGAGTGTGTGCAGCCTATCGTAAAGCATGGAATCAGTGAGTTGGATTCTAACGTCCTCCGATGAGAACCTACCTTCGCTGATGGTACTACTCTTGTCAACATTCATGTCTGCAACCTCCATATGCACCCGTATTGTAGTGCATGAGGCGTAGGTTGTAAAGCCCTGTAAAGGAAGTTTGTGGGGAATATGCACAAAAACTCGTTCAATTATATATTATGGATTTCATTGTGCAGTTTGCATAACCTCTGAGAGATGTAGGACACTTATGCACTGGGAGAATATATACTCATGACTACCGCTCATCCGACTTGATCCTCGGTGACTTCAAGCGTGATCGGGTTAAGGATGATGATTCCTCTACCTAGCTTCCGAGCGTATCGGACAGTAGCCGCAGTACCACCGCGCCACTCTCCATTATAGACCGCCAGCAGTACCCCAGTGGCTTCTACCAGCCGATGGTTCCGGTCGAGCATACAGCCATCGTAATACTCGTGGCTCACATACCTTACGGAGTCAGCCTTCTCCAAGATTGAATGATACCGCTCCTGTGCTGAATCACTCCACTTGTTCGCCTGTCCTTCATGGGGCAGGATCAGATGGAGTCTCAGTGCAGCATTCTTTTTTCTCAGCTCCAGGACGATCAGCGAGGTCCAGCAGTCTACCCCATCAGCTCCACCACTGTAGAAGTCTGTCACCCCAGCATCAATTAGCTGTGTGATCTGTCTCGCTAATGCCGCTTTCAATGCCGAGCAACGACTATCAGCTTCATTGTACCGCCACGGCAGCTTGTGTGGCCGATGACCTGTGAAGGCACAGCAGCTATCCAGCATAGGGGAACACCTCCGCAAAGAGTTACACCTAATTATACTCTATGAGTCGAGTTTTGTCCATAGCGTTCTGGAATTAACACGTCTAGTTCGCTCATAATATGGGTGAAATATCGACGCAGGAGGGATAGCGGTGGACTTCAAGCAGGGAGGACAGGCCATACAGCGCATACGCAAGGAGAGAGGCATGACCCAGGAGCAGCTTGCGGAGATAACAGATGTGGCATCCAACTCGATCTCGCGGATTGAACGTGGGTTGCTGATGCCTGCCCTACCTACCTTGATCGACATATGCAATGCCCTTGGAACCGGAGCTGATGCCATCCTGTCAGCCTACGTTGCGGTGGATACTCCCATCCGGTGGACACCTCTGGCGGAGAAGCTGGGAGAGCTGGACTTGGAGAAGCAGCATAAGATTGAAGTGATCCTCGACTGTCTTATTGAAATCATATAGAAAATCCCCATGCCAGATCGGCATGGGGACTCCCTGTGGAGAATTATAACAAGAAGTAGAGACGTACCAAGGATAATTGAATTAACTTGGAGGGATTATCTCATGATAATCTGAACGCTGACTTCCCCTCAAAATAATTTTATAGGAAAGGCAACCGCTTGCTAGCCCTCTATCATCTCTGTTTGTGTCGATAGCATAGCGGTCGGTATGGTGATTGATATGGAAATGCTCGATGTGTATCCTGAATGGGTTCAGAGTGCAACGGATGCTGAAAAGTTGCTATACGACAAAGTGTATGACTTTGGGGAATTTTTTAAGGATATGCTCTTTGAAAAGGGTACAGCCCCCTATGATCTTATCAGGTGTCAGATCCGGGTTTCGGATGCAGATGGCGACCAGGCAGCTATTAAACAAGCACTTGCTAAACAATTAGGTGATGAACAAGATGAATGGGTGGAGGATGATCTCCGACCAGACGAACTTGCATACTTTAGTTATACTTATTTTAAGATGAAAGTCGAAGAACTAAAGCCTGGTTATGATGGATACTATGATAAAAATGAACAAATTCTTTGCGTAACTCCAGAAGCTGTTGCAAATGATGTAGTCATTTTGCATGAAATGATCCATCTGCATGAAGGTGTAATCAACGACTTGCCTTTTTATTTTCATGATGTGCTATATTGGGCACTCTATCAAGACTTACGTAAAAAGATTGCAAATTTGGATGATGCTATCAGCCGGTATGCTCACATCTTGAATGAATCTAAGGTACATTCTCGTGGTGGGCTACATGATGTTTTGTTTTTATTGAAGAGCTTTGATTTGGACATACGTCAGGGCTATCCTTTTGGGGCTGTGCTGGGCTATGGTCAAGCAGGTGACTTTAAGTCTTTGAAAATAATCCAATCTTGAATACTTTCTTCGTCAAGTCGTTATACCACACACTTCCTATATCAGCAACACAAACACGATACCGAATTTTTTGAAATGTTGGAACAAACACAGGAATCATCTTGCAATTTAGACAATCATCAGCTATAATCATCTTGCAAGGTCAAGGATACTATGTCGTAGGGCAATGTGATTTATCCTGTGCAGGGCAATAACACTTAGCCTACGCCATAGAAAAATAAGACCTTGCATCTCACGATGCGGGGTCTTATTTTTGTCCTCCGGACTATCCTTTCCCTGCCTAATACAAGGATTTTCGGAACATTTTGCACTATATCACCATGGAGTAGGGGCGTCCGGGCCTTGGCCCAGTAGAACAATCGACCCTTGACTGGCGAGGGAGTACAGTTGCCAAATCCAATGGTAGTGTGGAGCCGAACAGAGGATTTACGATTGCTGGGCTGGTATCTCAGGCAAAGTCTGAGGACGTTGACATTGTGGAGTTGCTAAAGCAGCATCTTCCAGTGGTGGAGGTGGCGGTATGATCTCTTACTTTCCCGCCATCTCTCCTGATGAACTGGCGTATAGCTGGTTCTGCCGATACTATGTCCATTCTGGTTTCTTTTCGAGTAAATCAGCCATGCAGGAGCTATATTGCAAACGGTCAGACAATCCAAGCAAGGAGTTTATCGGAAATCTCAATCCTGGAACCATGGAGCAGATTGCAAAGATGTATCCCCTAAGCTCTATCCTGTATGATGGTCTGAGCCGGATGAAGTATTTGAAGCCGTCAGGCCGAAGCAGGTACACGAAGATGCTTGCCGATGATCTGAAGTGTTCTACAGAGGCATGGGGCTATACAACGTAGCCAGTATGTACCAGATTTAGAGGGTATTGCTGGGGAGTAGATCTAACTTCTCCGTTGTCTGCCAGATCGCTTTCTTCCTGGGGATAAAACCAGAGGAGCTAACCTCTCCCTCCTTGACACAGAAACAGATTCAGCAGGAACAGGACAGCCACTACATGAAGGATACTGCCCCTGTGGACTGGGTGCAGTTGGATACAGACACAGCCCCAATATTGCCACACCTTGCTCAAACGCTTATGAATACAGGTTCTAATGTAGGAGATGTCCGTCACCCATTTTGTATTGGGCTTATCCGCATGAAAAACCCAGTATGGTGGACAAAATCGTAGCATCCGCTCCGTGATACCCCGAAACACTGACACATGACCGTTATGGGCTAATCATTCCTGTGAAGATAGATGACATGGTACTTTACCCTTGTCCGCGCCTCCTTCCGGAAAGCTCCAGAAAATCCCGCAGGAGATGGTTCTCCATCCGCTGCCTGGCTTTGTTGCGGAGGTTGTCCATCCTTACGGGGGCGGCTCTTGGGCTTCGACTATCTCTCTGTGCGTTTTTCCTGTCTCCTGCATTGATACGATCTCCGCTTCCATCACTTGTATTGTTGTTTCTCCATACTACGACCCCCTGTGTAGTCTATTTTCCTACACAGGGGGCCTTTTGTCTATTGTCCGTTTTTACTGGGGCGTTTCAATACGGTGCAGGGTCATGTTTGTTCTATTGCCTCTAAATGATATTTTGTTCCTTGAACGCCTCATACTGCTGCTGCGAGAGGCCCAACAGGCTGCAGTAAACATCTTCATTATCCTGACCGACTTCCCGCCCTGGGCGATACTCAACCGAACAATTGGAGAGCTTAAGGGGGTTTCCGGCGTAGGGAATTTTTCCTGCTCCAGGCATATCGATCCATACAATTTGCTTTCGTTCTTTCGCAAAATCACTTTCAAACAGGTCGGGGATGGTACATACAATTGATGCGGGAATACTTTTTTCCTCCAGCAGAGCATCCGCCTGTTTTACCGTCATCTGTGACAGCCACGCTCCGATCAAACTGTCCAAGCGCTGGTAGTCAGCCAGCCGTCCATCAATGGTCTGATACCGCTCCAGCTTCAACTCCTCATTGGGAATCAGCTCACACAGGGAGCGGTACTGTTCATTGGTTCCAGCCGCCAGATAGATGTAGCCGTCCTTTGCCTTATAGCAGCCGGCCGGCGCAATGACCTTGCTCTTGCTGGGGTCATTCGCTGAGGGCTCCAGATACACATTGGGGATGGTAGAGGACAAAATGGGGACCATGCAGTCCACCATTGCGGTGTCAATAAACTGCCCCACGCCGGTTTTCTCCCGCTGAAACAGCGCCATCATAATGGCCAGAGTGTTTACGTAGCCTGTGGTTATGTCGCCAATGGGAGAGCCCACCACCTTCGGCCCCTTGTCCGGCCAGGAGTTGTAGTGCATAATACCGGACATCGCCACTGCCACTCCGTCAAACGCCGGGCGCATACTATAGGTAGATTTCTGCCCAAAGCCGGAAATACTGCCCATAATAATCCGGGGGTTGACCTGCTTTACCTTGTCGTACCCCAGCCCCATTTTTTCCATCACACCCGCCCGGTAATTGCTGATAATAACATCGGATTTTTCAATCAGGCGGTAGAGAAGCTCCTTGCCCTGCTGGTCACGGAAATTGACCGTGATACACTTTTTGTTCCGTGCGTAAATGCTGACGAACATGCTCTTGCCGTCCTTATAGGGCAAAAAGCTCCGTTCAGTGTCGCCGCCGACCTTTTCAATCCGGATTACCTCAGCCCCCATATCCGCCAACAGCATACCGGAAAACGGACCGGCCACAAAATGTCCAAGGTCTAATACTCGGATTCCTTCCAACGGTTTCTGCATTTTTGTCCCTCCTAGTTCATTCTTTGGCAAACATTTTATCACAGGCTACGAAGTGCTGAGGCGCGACCTCCCGAAGCTCCGGTTCCTTCGACCTGCACGTATCATCCGCATAGAGGCATCTTGCTGCAAATCTGCAGCAAGCCGGGGGATCAATGGGGGAGGAAAGTTCACCCTCCAGCAAAATCTGGTCCTTTTTTCCTCCAATGGCCGGAATAGGAACAGCGGAGAGAAGCGCTTTCGTGTAGGGGTGGTACTGCGCCTGAAACAGGTCGTCCGTCCGCGCGTACTCCACCACCTTCCCCAGGTACATGACCATGATCTCATTGGAGATGTGCTTCACAACTGACAGGTCATGGGTAATAAACATATAGGTTAAATTTCGCTCCTCCTGCAGATCCTGCATCAGGTTAAGCACCTGCGCCTGAATGGACACGTCCAGCGCGGAGACAGGCTCGTCGCACACGATAAACTTTGGGCTCAATGAAATTGCCCGGGCGATGCCGATACGCTGTCTCCGCCCGCCGTCCAACTCGTGGGGGTAGGAGTTCATAAAGCGCTCCGACAGTCCGACAATATCCATCAGCTCCCGGACCCGAGCGGTCCGCTCTTGTCCGCTGCTGAACATTTTTGTGATTTTCATTGGTTCAGCAATAATTTCGCCGACGGTCATCCGGGGGTTGAGAGAGGAGAACGGGTCTTGAAAGATAATCTGCATGCTCTTGCGAAGCTCTTTCAACTCCTGCTTTTTCAGGTTGGTAATATCAGTGCCCTCAAAAATAATTTTTCCGTCTGTGCTGTCGATAAGGTGGAGAATCGTGCGGCCCAGCGTGGATTTTCCACATCCGGACTCGCCGACTACACCGAGCACATGTCCCTGTTCCAGAGAGAAGCTGACATCATCCACCGCATGCAGCATACCTTTTGGCGTTTTAAAGTATTTCTTCAGGTGTTGAATTTCAAGAATTGTACTCATTGAGGCCCTCCGTTTGTCATATACTTTACGCATCTGACCAAATGGCCATCGCCAATATCGTAAATTGTGTTCTTAAGGCTGTCGCACTCCGAGCAGTGCTCATGGCATCTCTCTGAAAATTTGCATCCCTGAGGCAGCGCGGTTGGGTCTGACATCATCCCCTTGATGGGCTTTAACCGGTCCACCTTGATATCCAAACGGGGAATAGACTCAAAAAGCCCGACGGTATAGGGATGCGCGGTATGATTGAAAATCTGCTCCAGCGTGCCGTATTCCACAATCTCGCCGGCGTACATAATGGCGACCGTATCACAGATTTCCGCGACGATACCCAAATCATGGGTAATCAAAATCATAGAGGTGTCCAGCTTCTCCTTCAGCTCTTTCATCAGCCGGAGGACCTGCGCCTGGATGGTCACGTCCAGCGCCGTGGTGGGCTCGTCGGCGATCAGCAGTGTGGGATTGCACGCCAGCGCCATGGCGATAATGACCCGCTGCTTCATGCCGCCGGAAAACTGATGGGGATAGTCCCCGTACCGGCCCCCGTCAATTCCCACCAACTCCAGCATCCTTTTGCTGGACTCTTTTACCTCTCCTTTGGAGACCTTTCCATGCAGCTTAATGACCTCCGCGATTTGGTCCCCTACCGTCATCACGGGATTCAGGGACGTCATCGGGTCTTGGAAAATCATCGTGATCTGGTCTCCTCTGATTTTCCGCAGCTCCTGGGGGCTCTTTTTCAGCAGATCCTCCCCCTGGAACAGAATCTCTCCGCTGGTAATTTTTCCAGGCGGGTCAGGAACCAGATTCATAATACCTAACGCGGTGGTCGTCTTTCCTGCTCCGGTTTCTCCCACAAGTCCCAGCGTCTGGCCCTTATTCAGCGTCAGAGACAGATCGTTCACGGCGTGGATTTCAAGACCGTCTGTCACATATTGGATGAACAAGTTTTTGATATCAAGCAGAGTTTCCATAATGCTCCCACCTCGTTTCAGTTCTTCAGTCTCGGGTCCAGTGCGTCTCTGAGTCCATCGCCAAACAGGTTCAGCGCGTAGACGGTAATCATAATCATCAGGCCCGGGAAGGTTACAACATACCAGTGGTCCCGCATGTAATCTCTTCCCGCTGACAGCATGGCGCCCCATTCAGGAATCGGAGGCTGAATTCCCAGCCCGATAAAGCTCAGCGCCGACGCGGACAAAATCGAACTGGCAACTCCCATGGTAATCTGAACGATAATGGGAGCCATGCAGTTTGGCAGCACATACCGGAAAATGATGTGCAGATCGCTTGCGCCGATTGCCCGTGCGGCCTCGATATACTCCTGCCCCTTTACCGACAGAGCCGCCGAGCGGGTCACTCTCGCGTATCTCGGGATATTGCTGATACCGACGGCGATCATCAGGTTTACCAGGCCATCCCCCAGGGTGGCAGCGATGGAAATGGCCAGCAGCATCTCCGGAATGGCAAAGACGATATCCAGTATTCTCATCAAGATATCGTCCAGCAGGTGTCCGTAAAAGCCAGCCAGAAGTCCCAGGACCACACCGATGCCCGCCGCGATTCCAACGGAAATCAGTCCGACCTGCAGGGATATCCTGCTGCCGTAAATCACACGGCTCAAGATATCCCGTCCAAGATTGTCCGTGCCCATCCAATATTCCTTGCACGGAGGGGTAAACACCTGCCGGTAATTTTGCTCGTCATATCCATAGGGCGCGATTTGCTCCGCAAAGATCGCGGTTAAAATCAGCACAATAATGACGCATAGCCCTAAAACCGCGGTTTTGTTCTTCATCAGTCTTTTCCAGACCTCATAGAGCTGGCTTGTTTTTGCCCTGCTCAGTTTTTGTTTGTTAGCTCTCGCCGCAACATCTGCCATAGTGCGCTCCCCTCCTTACTTTTTATATTGAGACTTGATTCTGGGATCGATATAAGCGTAGATAATATCCACGATCAGGTTAATCATGCAGAAAATGAACGCGGTTACCAGCACGCCCCCCTGAACAACGGGGAAATTGCGGGATTTGATGGAGTCAATCATCAGCTTTCCCAGACCAGGGATGTTAAAGATAGATTCCGTTAGAATGGCGCCCCCAAGCAGATGGCCAAACGCAATTCCGATTACGGTGATGACCGGCACCAGGGCGTTGGACAGGGCATGGGACAGGACAACAACGGATTCCTTCTGGCCCTTGGAGCGGGCTGTCCGGATATAGTCCTGACGCAGTACCTCCAACATACTGGAGCGAGTCATTCTCATGATGGTAGATGCGCTGGTGGAGCCAATGCAGATTGCGGGAAGAATCCAATAAATTGGTCCATCGAAGCCGGATGGAGGAAGCCAGCCCAGCTGGATGGAGAACACAATAATGAGCATCAGACCTAGCCAATAGCCCGGGATCGACACGCCGAACAGAGATACGGCTGTCGCAACAACATCAAATATGGAATACTGCTTTGTTGCCGAGATAATTCCAGCCGTCACCCCCAAAATCACCGCAACTAAAACGCCCAGCGTCGCAAGCAGCGCAGTAGTGGGAAGGCGGGCCATAATTTCATTCATAACAGGAGCTTTTGTTGTGTACGAGGTGCCCAAATCGCCTTTCAAAACGATATTGCCGACATACCTGACATATTGCACGAGAAAGGGATCGTTCAAGCCCATTTCTTCTCTGAGCGACAGCACCTCCTCCTCTGAAGCCTCATTGCCCAGAATCATTCTGGCCGGGTCGCCGTCGGTAAAATGCAGCAGGGTGAAAATGACAAACGTAACGCCCAACAATACGGGTATCAGCATGATAAGCCGTCGGATAACATACTTATACAAACAGGCCCCTCCTTCTTTGAATCAAGTTGATCAATAAAGAGCTTTTTGGTAAGCTTGTTTGGGCTTACCAAAAAGCTCAAATGAGAATTATTCGTAGACTACCACTTTGGCCAAATCAGCCGGATAGACAGCGGCGAATTCCTCTGTATTCTCCACATTTTTACTCATGGCGTAGATGTTGTAGGTGAACGCGACGGGAATCTGATAGTGGGTATCCCACAGATAATCGAGCGCCTCGCTGTAGATCTCTTTTCTCTTCTCTACATCGTACTCACTGATGCCGTCCAGGAGGTACTGATCTGCGACGGGGTCGTTGCACTGCATCTCCCACTTTCTGGACGAGGACCAGTTGGCCAGCGCCTGGTCGGGGTCTCCGGAGGAGGGCTTATACGCGTTTAGTCCAACCTGAACCTCGGACCTGGAGGCCTTGTCCAGATAGGTTGCCATCTCCGAAATGTCGGTAGAAACGATGTTGATGCCCACATTCTTCCACATGTTCTGCGCAATCTCGATGGTTTCAACAAAACGTTTAATATCAGCGGTGGAGAACTCGAGGTCTATGCCATTTTCATAGCCAGCTTCCTTCAGCAGCTGCTTCGCCCGCTCGGGGTTGTACTCAATCAGCTCAATCGGCTTATATCCCACAATAGCAGGGGAGATCAGGCTGTCCGCCACGATGGCCGCATCCGCGCCGAACGCCACATTGACGATCGCCTGCATATCCAGGGCGCAGGCCATGGCCTCTCTCACCCGAATATCCTTCAGCTTTTCATCCTGAGTGTTGAGGGTAAAGTAGACAAATTCATTGGAAAGCGCCTTCTCAATTTTGAGGTTGCTGTCGCCTTCAATCCGGCTCATGTCGGTGGGCAGCACGTTGTAAATGATATCGGCAGCCCCGGTCTCCAGCTCGATGGTCCGGTTCGTAGGCTCGGCAATGAACTTGATGTTCAGCTTCTGATAGGTCGGCAGGTCTCCCCAGTATTCCTCGAAACGGTCAAAGGAGATGGAAGCGCCAGGGACCCAGTTCGCAAGCTTAAACGGACCAGTGCCAATGGGCTCTCGGGCGATTTTATCATCACTGGCCTGCTCCACGTACTCCTTGCAGTACATCGCTCCAATGGAGGGGGAGGCCAGGTAGTTGAACAAGGGAGCGAAGGGAGTTTTCAGGGTAAGCTCCACCTCATATTCGCCAATGATCTCGCAGCTTTCAATGTTCTGCAAAACGGAGTACGTTGTGGTGCCCTTCTGTGCGCCGCGGTCCAGAGAGAATTTGACGTCTTCCGCGGTAAATTTGGCTCCGTTGTGGAAGTACACGTCATCTCTTAGCTTAAAACGGATGGTCAGGTCATCTACCTGGGTCCACTCGGTAGCCAGCTCCGGAATGATTTCACCTTGGGCATTTTTTCCCACCAGCGTACCGAAAATCAAATCGCTGATCAGCACGCCCGGCACGCTGGACACATTGACCACGTCCAGACTGGCAGGCTCACGCTCCATAACCACATTCACGGTATCCTTATAGTTCCGTTCTGCCGGAGGCTCGCTTGTTCCGGGGGATGAGCTCCCTCCGCCCGGCGAGGAGCACGCCGATAACAGCATGGTTGCCGCCAAAAAAATGCCCGCTAATTGTTTTGTTTTCATGTATTTTCCTCCTAATTTTGTTGAATCATAATTTGGTTGCCCTGCCCTTATTGTGTCATAAGCAGTTCCCCTCCTCAGCACCGCCCTGATCAAATTGAACTCATGCCAGCCTGCTCAGACGGTTTCCCCTATTGTTCACTATCCTGGTAATACGCATTCAACCAGGCGAACGCGGCCTTTCCTCCCTCACGGGCGGAGATATCATCGAACTTCTTTCGCAGCTCAGGCACAATGACCTTGCTCAGCATCAGCGTGTCATATGCCCAGGAGTTCAGCGTTTTTCCTCCCTGCAGCTCGAACGCCTGATGAATCAGGCGCTTTGTCATCTGCATCGGTTCAGTTGGCAGTTTGGCAAGCTTCTCCACAATATGCAGCGCCTTTTGCTCCACCTCATCCAGCGGCACAACCCAGTTGACAAAGCCCAATTCGTGCGCCTTATTTGCGTCGAACCGGTCCGCCAGCATCAGGACCTCTTTGGCCTTTCTCATGCCGACCATAAACACGTCCCACATTCCAGGGACAAAGCTCAGGCGGAGCTCAGTCTCTCCAAATATGGCGTTGTCAGCTGCTACGATAAAGTCACAGGATTTAGCCAGGTCAAATCCGCCGCCCAGGCAATATCCCTGTACCGCGCATACAATGGGCTTTGGAAAGTCGAAAACGTTGATCTGATTGTGATAGGTCCCCCAAATTGTTTGAAGCTGGTTCCACGGCGTCTTTGTCGCTGTGTTGCCCGACGAATGCTGCACATCAAATCCCGAGCAAAAGGCTTTCCCGTTCCCCTTCAGTAAGACGGAACAGACCTGATCGCTGGCGGCGGCCCGGGTCAACGCGTCTGTCAGCTCGGCCCAGCTTTGATCCGTTAACGCGTTGAGCTTATCGGGCCGGTTTAATGTGATAATGGCAAGTGCGTTTTGCTCAAGATATACAATGTTGCTATATTCCATTTTCATCCTCCCTGTTATGAAAAAATTTCAGCAATCCATTTACCTCTTCGCTGTGCTAGAGTGTAACACCAATGAAAATAATTGTCAATATATAAATGAAATTTTCCATAATATTCGTGGGAAATAGTGAGTTTTTTCTCTTCTCGAGAAATGAAAAATTTTATTTCCAGCAAAAAGCGAGAAAAAATACTCCGCATTTTTTCTAAAAACTCTATGTTTTATAACATTCCAGATTTGGATAGGATTACAAAATGAAATTCAATCCAATAAGGGGAGGATTTTCGCACCATTTTTGGAGTGGGAATTTCCCATTAAATATCACAAATTTTTGCTTTGATCAGAAAAATTCCCATTCGTCTCTTGACAGCCGCAATAGAATGGGTATATTTTAATAGTATCATAAGAATTTATGACCCTATACCCGCCAAACGGGGAATGAACCCTACCGAACCGGCCACTTGAGCGCGTTAAGCGGAGACGCAATTCGCTCCAGTCCAGAACCCACACTCTATGACAAGGATATGATTGCAATGAAAGTAACGCTTGACGATCTCACAAAACTGACCGGCCTGTCGAAATCCACAATCTCCAGAGCAATCAATCATACCGGTCCTGTAAGCAAGGCCGCCCAAATTGCAATCGAGCGGGCCGTGAACGAGACCGGTTATAACCGCAAGACTGTCTGCCACAGCGGGGGCTCCTTTGCCTCGAAGATGATTTTGATGATTTCAACCGACATCAACGAGCGTACGCATACAAGATACCTCAAGGCGTTCAACAGTTTTTTTCGGGAGCGGGGATATATCGTATGTGCGCTTGATTGTGATTTCGATTTGCAAAATGAGCTCTCATACCTGAAATTTGCCTCCGAAAACGGCTTTTGCGGAGTGTTTCTGCTCAGCCTTGCGAAGGACGGGGATTCCGAATACTATCACAAGCTCAGCACATTTTCCTGCCCGATTGTAATGATTAACCGTCAATACAGTCCGTCCAATTTTGATGCGGTCTGTATGGACTATTACCAAGCCGGTTTTATGTCCTGTGAGCAGCTGTTAAAACACGGACATAAAAAAATAGCCATTTTAACTGGCCCAGAAAATTTTTATTCCATCAAAAATAAGGTCTGGGGCGCTCTCGACGCGATTGAGTCCTACCAGTGTCAAATTCAGGTGAAACAGGATATTACTGCCACGGAACATGCCGACTATCATGATGGGTACATCTATGGAACCCGTTTGGTGGCGGACAGGCTGCCCTATACAGGCGTATTCTGCACAAATTATGCTCTGGCCAGAGGGCTTTCTGACGCGCTGAAGGCGCTTCAGGTTGAGGTTCCTCAGGATATCAGCCTTGTGTGTACGGACAACTCCTGGGTGGGAGATCGTGTTCCGGATATTACAACCATTTCAAACAATGAGATTGATATTGCCTTTGCCGCCGGAGAGCTTTTGTTAGAGAGGATTGAGCACCCGGAAATGCCGGTTAGAAGAGTGATATTCCCCCCTACAAGAGTGAGCGGAAACAGTGTGGCAGATTGCTGAATATAGACCTTTGTCTAATGTTTATGAAGGAAACCTCCCTGTGCAGAGCACTAACACTGAGCCTACGCCATAGAAAAATAAGACCTTGCGTCTGACGGCGCGGGGTCTTATTGTTGCATACAGCATGTTCACAGCTCATAAGAGCCAATGCGGCAGATTACATCCCTGCTCCAAAGAATCGTATGTTCAGATCGAATCCCCTCAGAGAGCTTTTGTCTAGGGTAAATTTGTTCGGGACAGATGTTTGACCAAACAGCGAAATCCCCCCTATACACAGCCTACAGCAGCGCATAGGGGGGGCGTTTTAATACCAATCGTGCTTTTCGTTCCGGTCAAGGGCGTTGATCTGTGCCATTTCCCCATTGGTCAGCTCGAAGCCGTACAATTCGGTGTTCTCCTTGATGTGGTCGGGATTGCTGGAGCCGGGGATGACCACCACGCCCTTTTGGAGATTCCAGCGGAGAATCACCTGGGCGGAGGATACGCCGTGAGCCTGGGCGATGGCGGAGATCACCTCGTCCCCCAGCAGCTCCGCCGTATGGCCCCGGCCGCCCAGAGGATACCAGCCCTGGACCACAATCCCAAGGTTCTGGATATAGGGGATCACATCGTTTTCCTGATAGTAGGGGTGGATCTCGTTCTGAACCAGGGCCGGGGTGATTGTCACCTGGGGCAGGAAAGATTCCAGCTCCTTCACATACCAGTTGGACAGGCCCAGGGAACGGATTTTTCCGTCCTCCACAAATTTTTCCATGGCCCTGTACGCTTGCACATCGTTCCGGTCCGGGTGGTGCAGGAGCATCATGTCCACATAGCCAATGTCCAGCCGGTCCAGACACGCCTGGATGGACTGCTCCGGGTTGGCCATTTCGCTGCCGGGGTAGATCTTCGTGATGACGAACACATCTTCCCGTTTTATGACGCCCTCGTCAATGGCCTCCCGGATGGCTCGGCCTACTTCTTCCTCGTTGCCATAGGCGGAGGCGGTATCAATCAGCCGGACCCCGCTTTGCAGAGCGGACTTTACCGAATGGACACAGGTCGCTCCGCGGAGGCTGTAGGTCCCCAGGCCGTTGATGGGCATGGTATAGCCGCTGTTGAGGGTAACGTTTCTGGCTTCAAAATTGAACACTCCGGCTCCGCTGTCCCCTGGCCGCTCCAGCGAAAAAGTAACGGAGACATTGCCTCCGCCGGCTTGCAGCACTTGACGAAGCTCAGCTTCTGTAACGCCGTCGATGTGCCCCAGGAGGGTAAAATTCCAGGTGTTTTGATCATAGTAGATGGTGACGCTGCTGCCCTGATAGAGGATGATATCCCCCGGCCTGGTGGTAATTTGCCGGTTGGTTTGGGCAAGAGCCGTGCCGATACTGCCTACCTTCTCAAACCCGCCATAATCGCTCATATCCACGGTCAGCGGTCCTTTGGCCAACAGCCCCTTCCACGCTGTGGCCGAGGGATTGTCCTCCAGGGTCGCAGTCCAGACCGTATTGCCGATTTGAAGGTACATCTTGTTTTCCTCCTCCGCAGCTTTGGGTAAATCCAATCCATTGACCCAGTCCTCCACCTGAGAGGCGCCCGAGAACCGCCGGCCCTCCAGCCAAACGGCGTCCGGCTCATAGCCCCGGAGGGTGGCGTCCTCGTGAGGGCTGCTCCCGGAGGTGCAGAAGGCGGCGACGGTTTTGCCGCTCAGGTCATAGGTCTCCAGGAAGGTATGGATGATCTTGGGCGCGCGGCCCCACCAGATGGGGTAGCCGATGAACACCGCATCATACTGCTCCATGTTCTCCACGGTGCTGGCGATGGCGGGCCGGGCGTTGGGGTCGTTCTGCTCGGCGTTGGCCCGGCATTCGGTGTTGTAGTTCAGGTCGGCGGCGGTATAGGGCTGGGCGGGAACGATTTCAAAGAGGTCGCCGCCTGTCACCTCCGCCACTTTCGCCGCCACCAGGCGGGTATTTCCGGTGGCGGAGAAATAGGCCACCAGCACCTTTCCAGCGGTTGTCCCCTGCTGGGAAAGCCGGGCATAGTGCATCACCGCCGCCGCAGCCTGGGCCCGCGTGACGGGTTTGGAGCTGCCGTCAAAGCTTGGAATGCCGTCAGTGACGGGCCGGTCTGTGTATCGCTGAAAAATCAAATCCAGCTGCTCCTGGGTAATGGGATCATTGGTACCAAAGCGGCCGTCGCCATAGCCGGCCACCAGCGTTTCGCTGGCCGCCCAGCGGACGGCCTCGCTGTACCACTGGCCCTCAGGGACGTCGGAAAACTGCATGAGGTAATTCACCACCGGCTTTTCCGCCTGCCGCCACAGAATCGTGACCAGCATGGCGCGGGTCAGGGTGGCCTCCGGGGCAAAGGTGGTGTCTGAAGTGCCGGCCATCAGGCCGTTCTCTCGGCAGTATTGAACGGCCCCGGCGTACCAGGCATCAGAGGGCACATCGGTAAATCCATCAGTTTGGTTTGATATTTTCTCCACGTTTCCTGCCGCAGGCTGTCCTGCGCCCACCGCGCAGGCGGGCATTGTGAGGAGCAGACAGATCAAAATAAAGCCAGTACAGATTCTTTTGCTCATAATACCTCCATCATTTTACTGTTTGGTTGAAGTTTGTCCAATTTGCTATTTCTGCAAAAGGAACCTCAATACCGCTTTGCTGCCCTGCCTGGATACATTTCAGCAGCCATGCCATGTTCCGGCCCAGATTCCGCATAGTTTGGAGACCCTCTCTGTCCTGCTCCACCAGCTCCGGGACAGGGCCAAAGACCATGTTCCAGTAGGTGGAGGACACAATGGGCATTTGGGCATCTGTCATGTATCGATTCAGCACATCCAGCGAGGCGGTTGTCCCGGCGCGGCGGGCCGTTACCACAGCGGCTCCCGGCTTGTGCGCAAAGGCGCCGCCGCCGGCGTAAAAGAGCCGGTCCAGCAACGATAACAGCTGTCCGCTGGGGTGGGCGTAGTAGACCGGAGAGCCGAATATAAAGCCGTCCGCTTTCTTCGCCTTTGCGATGATCTCATTCACGATGTCGTCCTCAAAGACACACCGATTTTTTCCGGCACAGCTGTTGCAGCCGATGCAGTCCCGGATGGGACTGCCGCCCATCTGGATCATTTCCGTCTCCACCCCCTCGGCGTTCAATACTTTTGCAATTTCCGAAAGGGCGAGATAGGTACAGCCGTTTTTTCGGGTGCTGCCATTCAGCATAAGCGCTTTCATTCCTCTGCGTAGACCTCCTTAATCTGCTTTACCATGCCGGGACCTCCTTATTATTTCAGATTCTTCTGGAAGAAGTCAACCAGCTTGTCGAAGGGGATAATGTCCATCCGGTCGTAGAGGTCGGTGTGGACGGCATCGGGGATGAGCAGCAGTTCCTTGTTGTCCCCCTTCAGCCTGGCAAAAGCGTCCTTGCTGAAATAGCAGGAGTGGGCCTTGTCCCCGTGCATCACCAGAACGGCGGAGCGAATCTCCTCCGCATAGGCCAGAATGGGCTGATTGAGGAAGGACATACAGCCGGTGACATTCCAGCCGCCGTTGGAATTGAGGGACCTGGGATGATAACCCCGCGGGGTCTTGTAGTAGTCGTAATAGTCCTTGACAAAGAAAGGCGCGTCCTCGGGCAGGGGGTCTACCACGCCGCCGCCCAGAGCGTACTCGCCGCTCTTGCAGTCAACCAGCCTCTGAGCGTTCAAAGCCTTTTTCTTTTCATAGCGGGCCTCCTCACTGTCCTCGGCGTCAAAATAGCCGTTGGCATTCACCCGGCTCATATCGTACATGGTGGAGGCCACGGCAGCCTTGACGCGGGTGTCCAGGGCCGCCACATTTAAGGCCAGACCACCCCAGCCGCAGATGCCGATGATGCCGATTTTCTCCGGATCCACATCGTCCCGCAGAGAGAGAGAGTCCACTGCCGCCTGGAAGTCCTCGGTGTTGATGTCGGGAGAGGCCATATACCGGGGGGTGCCGCCGCTCTCACCGGTGAAGGAGGGGTCGAAGGCCAGGGTGAGGAAGCCCCGCTCCGCCATGGTATGGGCGTAGAGACCGGAGGACTGCTCCTTCACCGCGCCGAAGGGACCGCAGACGGCGATGGCGGGCAGCTTGCCGGACGCGCTTTTGGGGACGTAGAGGTCAGCGGCCAAAGTGATGCCGTAGCGGTTGCGGAAGGTCACCTTGCTGTGATTTACGCTCTCGCTCTTGGGAAAGGTCTTATCCCACTCCTGGGTCAAAGTCAGTTTATCCATGTAAAATTCCTCCTCAATGTTATTGGGATTTGTGTTGTTTTTTCAGTGTATAAACGAGATAATCCAGGCAGTCAATCCGTTTTTCATTTTGGTGAACGGTATCCAGCAGCGTCTGTCTGTGGCGGGAGAGGACCCGCATCAGCTCTGCCTGATTCTGTTTTTGGACCAGCGCCATGCACTGCCGGATGATTTCCGGACCGCACCCCGCATCAGCCAAATTCTGAAGCAGGATGCCATCGGTGTCCGCCGCATTGGGCATATCACCACCTCCCTGTGCCCATATCATAGAGCACAGGAAGTAGAATAGCAAATACTTGATTTCTATATCATGTTATTCTTGCAGGGAATAACATGGCCTGTTATACTATAGCCGGAGGTGTCAGTCATGGAAATTCGGGTACTGCGCTATTTTCTGGAGGTGGCTCGGGAGGGCAGCGTCACCCATGCGGCGGAGCGGCTCCATATCTCCCAGCCCACCCTGTCCAAACAGCTTAAGGATCTGGAGACGGAGCTGGGCAAAAAGCTCTTTGTCCGCAGCAGCTTCAGCGTCCGGCTGACAGATGAGGGAATGCTGCTGCGCCGCCGGGCGGAGGACATCCTGGACATGGTGGACAAAACGGCAGAGGAGTTCAAGGCTCTGGGTGAGGTTTCCGGCGGGGATATCCACATCGGCTGCGCGGAATCGGACAGCATTAAGTACCTGGCCCGGCGAATCAAGGCAGTACAGGCCCAGTACCCCCGTATCCGTGTGCATCTGTACAGCGGCGACCGGAGCGATCTGGCGGAGCGTTTGGAGCAGGGGCTGCTGGACTTTGCTGTGCTGGTGGAATCCAGCGACCTGTCCAAATATAATTACCTCCCCCTGCCCGGTGCGGACACCTGGGGCGTCATTCTGCGGAAGGATCACCCGCTGGCGGAACGGGAGGCAGTTGTGCCGGAGGACCTGCTGGATGTTCCGCTGATCTGTCCGCGGCAAGGTCTGCAAAAGGAGCTTTCAGATTGGTTTCAGGAGAAAGTAGACAGGCTCAACATTGTGGCAACCTGCAATCTGGCTTACAACGGAGGTGTTCTCACCCGAGAGGGACTGGGCTGTCTGCTCTCCTTTGATAAGCTGACGGACACCAGTTTGGACAGTCCCCTGTGCTTCCGGCCCCTGATGCCGCCTCTTTACTCAAAGCTGTTTTTTGCCTGGAAAAAGTATGCGGTGTTTTCCCCGGCGGCAGAGGTGCTGCTGAGCGAGATGAAGGATCACTGCTCTGCTTTAGAGTAAGTACGATTATAGCAAACCCATAAAATAACAGTGAATTGACTAACACCGCTTGCCCCTTGAAGAACTCGTACAGCACCAGGTCCGCCTGGGCGTAAATGGGGTTGCGGAGCATTTGGGAAATGAAGCCCGGGCGCAGCTCCTTTGACACCTGGAATAGCAGGCATCCGTCACCCGCTTCTGGATTGTCTCTCGCTCCAGTTGCGCGAACACCATGCAGATGTTCAGCATGAGGGAAAGCGCTGACGGAGGTTCCAGAAGGACAGCGGCTTTGGATTCGGCGGACAGAAAGAATGCATATAGTAAAAGCAGTCCCAAAAGACTGGCCAGTTTACTATATGCATTCCCGCGTTACGCAGTCTGTGCTGACAAGGCTTGAAAGATAGCTCGGTTGTGGAGGACCGCAGGGGAATCAGGTTTATAGAGGGCGGCCAGCTCGTTGAACATTTCCGCTCTTTGGAGGCCGCCCAGGCGGCTGTAGCAGACGCACAGCTGGATACAGGGCAGATAGCCGTAGCAGTCAGGGGAGACGAAGCCGCCCCGGCGGTCGTCACGGGCACAGGTGAGGGCCAAAGCGTACCAGTAGGCGGCCTGCCGGTACTGCTCCCGCTGGAAAAACCAGAGGCCGATGTCGCAGCAGACCTCGGCCCGGGGCCGGTCATAGGTGAACGTGCGCAGCAGCGCCGCCAGCGCCGCCTGGTCGCGGCCCAGCTCTTTGTGACAGTAGGCGCAGTGGCAGCATGCGTCAATGTTGTTCTCCACCCACCCCCGGCCCTCCTCCAGGAATGCCTCAAAGACCTCCAGGGCCTCCTCCCAGCGGTGATGGTAGTAGAGCTCCCGGCCATAGTAGAACTGCTGGCGGGGCTCCAGCTCCTTTCCCGCCTCCAGCTGACTTTGATAGATACGCAGATTTCGGTCCGGGTCGGAGGGGCGGGTCTTTTTGTGGGTGACGGCAAAATCCCCGTACAGAACAGTCCCAACCGAGGGAACCACCTCGTGGACGGCCCCGATCCAGCGCATGCCTGCCCGGTTTTTGATGAGCCGCTCCCGGTAGTAGGAGAAGGTCACCCGGCCGCTCTCGTCGAAGCCGGTGTGGTAGGGGGCCATGACCACCGAGACGCCGGGGTCCAGCTCCTCCTTCAGGGCTCGGAATTTCTCCTGGTCCTCCTCAAGAAGTACGTCGTCGGCGTCCAGCCACAGGCAGTAGTCCATGACCGCGTGGGAAAAGGACTCGTTTCGGGCGGCGGCGAAGTCGTCCCGCCAGAGGAAGTTGAAGATTTTGTCCGTGTAGCGGGCGGCGATCTCCCTGGTGCGGTCGGTGGAGCCGGTGTCCACAATGACGATCTCGTCCACCAGCTCCGCCGCGCTGTCCAGACAGCGCGCCAGCACATCCTCCTCGTTTTTTACAATCATGCACAGGCTGATGCTCACCATATAGCAGTCTCCTTTGCTCAGATATAGGGGGACCCCCACCGGTTAAACCGATGGGAGTCCCTTTTTGCTGGAAAAACGGCCGCGCCGTCCTTAATCACTCAGTCGAACGAGGGACAGGGACGCGCCCACTCCGTCGCCCATCAGAGTGGCGCCGCCGATTGTATCGGTGTACATCTGAAGGGAAAGGGGGATGCCCGCATGCAGCGTACGCAGGATCCGGCATTCAAAGCTGGAGAGGGAAGCCAACGGCGCGATGACGGAGTCCTCCATGCGCACGTTGTTGTACATCAGCCGGGTTCCCATTTTCAGGGCCGCGGTGATATTCACATGGTAGGTGATCAGATAGATACCGCTTTTGCTCACCGTAAACACCGTGTTGTCCGGGCTGACGGTGATCTCCGGGGAGAGGAGCTGGGCGTCGGGCAGGGGAATGGGGGTGCCGCCTGTCGCCACCTGGAGCCTGGGACCCCTGGTATTGGCGGCATAGGCGGAAATCAGGCTGGGACCGACGGCCCCGGCGGGGCCGGCAGG
>OFFX01001068.1_pt1 | contig 20603 bp, 16 predicted proteins | sample 1521511 | NCBI WGS metagenome assembly OFFX01 (sample SAMEA3504125, study PRJEB24116) | mouse gut metagenome | biome: mouse gut; feature: mouse-associated habitat; material: faeces | place: Denmark | collected 2011
AAAAATTTCGGCTACCGTAAGGAAGAAGGATAAGAAAGCTGCCAATTTTTATCTGGTATGAATCCGTAAAAGAAGGATACCCTAAGTGTGTAGAAGGTTTCGGATAAACATACTTAGGAGATGACGGCGGATGGCAGTAGATGCATGGAAGAATTTTGAGATGAGCGGGAAGGTTTCGGATTATCTGGCTTACCGGCAGGATGCGAAGGCAAAAAGCACACAAAACGGCGGCGGGGCGTACCGGATGGACGAAACTGCAGGCTTTGGAAGAGGGATGGGAAGCTATGGGACAGAACGTAGTTCTATTAGGGATGGTGCTGCATGTGATGCCGATTGGGGATTACGATAAGAGAATTACCCTTTTGACAAAAGAAAGAGGGAAGATTACAGCCTTTGCGAGAGGGGCCAGACGCCCCACCAGCCAGCTTTTGGCTGCAACCAGCCCTTTTTCCTTTGGCGAATTTGAGCTGTTTGAAGGACACAGTACATATAATCTGGCCAGGGCTTCCATTTCAAATTATTTCAGGGAACTGTCCGAAGATCCGGAAAAAGCATGTTACGGTTTTTATTTTCTGGAAATTGCGGATTACTGTTCCCGGGAAAATAATGACGGCAGCGAGTTATTAAAGCTTTTGTACCAGACGCTTCGGGCGTTAGGACGCCATGCTTTGGAGAACCGCCTGGTGCGCAGGATTTTTGAACTGCGCGTTTTGCTTGTGGAAGGGGAATACCCAAACCTGTATTTTTGCCAGAACTGCGGCAAAAAAGAACGCCTTTCTTATTTTTCGGTACAAAAAGAAGGTATGCTCTGCGCATTGTGCAAAGAAGGCGCAGACGGCATCCCGGTAGAAGAATCGGCTTTGTATACCATGCAGTATATTCTTTCGGCAAAACTAAACGCCCTCTATACGTTTGCCGTTTCACAGGAGGTGCTTTTGACTCTGGAGCAGATATTAGACCGTTTTTTTACCATGCGTATTTCTCATGCGTTTCAGTCCCTGGATATATTGAAATCAATCACAGGTTGAAATATTTAAAAGAACATAGTATAATATCCTGGATTGCGTGAATATATCAAAAAATATGGGAGGCAGGAGAAGATGAAAAGGATAATATGCACAGCCTTATTTGTGGCCCTCTGCATGGGACTGTTGACCGGATGTTCCAAAAAAACAGACGTGGATACCAGTACCGTTTTCATTGAGAAAAAAGGAAACATAGTAAGTGTGGACGTAGAAAGCCTGGACAAGGAATATTATGACGAAGAAGAATTGGAAGGCTATATTACGCAGCATGTTTTAGATTATGCAGATGAAAGCGGCGGGGACGTGGAGAAGGTATCGTTTGCCGTGGAGGAAGGGACGGCCAAGCTGCAGATGAAGTACGGTTCGTATGAGGATTATTCCGGATTCAACGGGATTGAATTTTACAGCGGTACCGTATTGACGGCGCAGGCGCAGGGATATGATTTTGAAACCGGGTTTTACAGCGTGCCGGATGATTTGGAAGAGGCGAAAAAGAGCGCTTCAAAAGAAGACGTCCTTGCGGACGACGATAGCAAAGTAGCTGTAATTAAGGCGAATGTAAACGTAAGGGTGCCTGGAAAAGTGCTGTTTGTATCCGGAGAAGATACGGAAGTTTTGGATAAAAATACGGTTTCCATTACGGGCAGCGAGACGGCGGAAGAAGCGTCTCTTACATATATCGTATATAAATAGCAGAAGGGAAGGAAAACAGTATGGAGAAGTCAATGGACAAAATTGTAGCCCTGGCAAAAGCGAGAGGATTTATTTACCCGGGTTCCGAGATTTACGGCGGCCTGGCGAATACATGGGATTACGGGAACCTGGGCGTGGAGCTTAAGAACAACGTGAAACGGGCGTGGTGGCAGAAGTTTATCCAGGAGAACCCCTATAACGTCGGCGTGGACTGCGCGATTTTGATGAACCCGCAGACCTGGGTGGCTTCCGGGCATCTGGGCGGGTTTTCCGATCCGTTAATGGACTGTAAGGAGTGCCACGAGCGCTTCCGCGCGGATAACCTGATTGAGGATTATGCCAAAGAAAACGGCATTGCGCTGGAGGGCTCGGTGGACGGCTGGGCGCAGGAGGATATGGTCTCTTTTATCGAGGAGCACAATATTCCCTGTCCGACCTGCGGCAAGCACAATTTTACCGATATCCGCCAGTTTAACCTGATGTTTAAGACATTCCAGGGCGTGACGGAGGATGCGAAAAATACCGTATATCTGCGCCCGGAAACGGCGCAGGGGATCTTTGTGAATTTTAAAAACGTACAGAGGACTTCACGCAAAAAGATCCCGTTCGGCATCGGCCAGATCGGCAAATCGTTCCGAAACGAAATTACGCCGGGGAATTTTACGTTCCGTACCAGGGAGTTTGAGCAGATGGAACTGGAATTTTTCTGCGAGCCGGGGAAGGACATGGAGTGGTTTTCCTACTGGAGGGGCTTCTGCCGCGACTGGCTGCTTGGCCTTGGCATGAAGGAAGAAGAAATGCGCCTGCGGGATCACGCGCAGGAAGAGCTGAGTTTTTACTCCAAAGGCACGACGGACATTGAATTTTTATTCCCGTTCGGCTGGGGCGAGCTGTGGGGCATTGCGGACAGGACGGATTACGATCTGACGCAGCACCAGAACACGTCCGGACAGGATTTGTCTTATTTCGACGACGAGAAGAAGGAAAAATACATTCCGTATGTCATAGAACCGTCTCTGGGCGCAGACCGCGTTGTGCTTGCGTTTTTGTGCGCGGCGTATGACGAGGAGAATATCGGCACAGAGGAAGCGCCGGACATGAGGACCGTGCTGCACTTCCATCCGGCGCTCGCTCCGGTAAAGGTAGGCGTGCTGCCGCTGTCAAAAAAACTGGCCGAAGGCGCCGGGAACGTATTTGCCAAACTTTCCAAAAAGTACAACTGCGAATACGACGACAGGGGCAATATCGGCAAGCGGTACCGCAGGCAGGACGAAATCGGGACGCCGTTTTGCGTTACATATGATTTTGACTCGGAAGAGGACGGCGCGGTTACGGTGCGCGATCGCGATACCATGGAGCAGGAGCGCGTAAAAATTGCGGATTTGGACGCATATTTTGCAGATAAATTCGATTTTACCGTTGCTCAGATGGAAAAAGGGGTTTCATTTTAGGTAAAAAGGGGAGGAGAATACCAAAATGAAGAGAAGGAGAAGGAAACAGCTGGCCGCGCTGCTTTTACGGCGGAGGACCTGTCCTCTTTTATCCTGCGCCGCCTGCGGTACAGGCAGCGGAACGGGAAGCGGTATCATTATCCGAGATGTGGGCGCCCGGCGCCTGCAATACCTGGCTGTTCTGCGGCGGGGGACGAAATTCCGGTTGTCGATTTATCCGGCCTGCCCTCCGCATGGCTTAGCGAAGGCAACGGCTTAACGCCGCGCGGGCACCAGGAGGTGGCAAACCGGATTAAGACGACCCTTTCCGTACGGAATACGGGCAATCAAATCCCGGTTACCGATTATGCCTTAAACCTGCTGTCCGACGGCGCATACACCGTGGCAAAGAAAGGGCCGGACGGATCGCCAGCACAGCTCAAAGACGTAACGGGCAAAAGAGGCGCCGTTACCGTCGATGCAGACGATTCGTCCGCCCGTACGGACGAAATCCGGCTGGCGTACAGCCTGACCGACGAATCAGGCCAGACCATATCCGGCGCGGCGCAGACAGGAGCGCGTTCCTTTACCATAGACGGCTTAAAACCGGAGGAAACATATATCCTTACCGTCCGTGACACCGGCGGGGGGAGCAGAACGGAAGCGTACTGCCCGGTCCGCATTACCGCGTCCGAAGGTGAAAAAGGCATACAATGCGAATACCCGGATGAAAACCGCGGTGCAAACGAAAAAATTCGGGAGCTGTTTACCGGCGGACAGCCTGCAACCTACCTGTTTATGGGGGACAGCATCACACACGGTATCTTCACGCAGGGATACGACAACGTGCCCCAGATGTTTGCCAAATATTTAGACGAGATCGGAAGAACAGACGACGTTGTCTTAAATACGGGCGTATCCAACGCGACGATCGCTACCACTCTGGATCAGATTGAGCCGCGCCTGACGCGCTATCAGCCGGACGTTGTCATGATTATGCTCGGAACCAACGACGTTTCCTACCGGGGAGAAAATATTGTAACAGGCGGCACGGCATCCATGGGGGCAATCACCGTAGACCAGTTCAAAGACCGTTACAAAGAACTGGTACGTAAAATCTACGAAAACAACGCCGAAACAAGCGTGGTGCTGCGCATACCCTGCGAAATGCTTGTAGACGAACCGCACAGCGGCTACGAAGAAAAATTCGACGCCATTTATGAAGTAGCAGACGAAATGCAGGACGAGATCCCCGATCTGAACATAGCGGTCGTCAACCACAGACAGGAATGGCTGGATTACAGCAGCAATGTCAGGAACGACAATATAGCAAAAACAGGCGCTTACGGCTGGCTGGTAGACAATGTCCATCCGAACGGCCGCGGCAACCTTTCTATGTTCCAGCAGATGATAAAAGAACTGGGGCTGTATGTAAGTACTTCAGAACTGGCCAACTATCGGTATGCCCTGGATGAGTGGAGCGGCTCGTCCGACATAGAAGCGCCCGTCATACAGCGCGGAACCAGGGCGCAGTTTTCCATGAACGCTCTTAGCGGATATGCCGCAGGCATAAAAGACGTTACTCTCACCCTTACCGAAGGCGGCAGGGAACTATCCAAAACCGCAGCATTTACAGAAGACGGCATCATCGCTCTGACCGGCTTAGATCCGGCTAAAACATACACGGTATCCGTCACGGGAAAAGACGCCGTAAACAGCAAAGCAATCGCTTTTGCGGCATCGCTGGCAAAAAGCGCGGACGAAACGGCGACGCAGGCAGAACGGCAGGAACTTTCCGACAGCCTGTCCGCCGCAAAACAGGCGGATACATCCGCCTATCCGCCGGAGATCCTCTCCGCTTACCAGTCCGCCATAAAGGCAGTTGAAGACGGATTTGCCGCAAAACCGAATCTTACCGTAACCGAATTAGACGAGGCGCTGGCAGCCATAAAAACCGCCTGCGCAGACGCCGGACGCGCCCTTGCGGCAGCAAAAAGCAAAGCGGCATCCGATCTTGCGGCCGCAGTAGCCCGTGCAGCTGCCAAATACCAGGCGGGAGGGCAAAGCTATACCACGGAAAGCTGGAACGCATACGTAACCGCCTATCAGGCAGCAAAAGCAGCCGGCGCGGACACGGCGTCCGTCGTAACCCTGCGCGCTCTGCTTTCCGCCTTAAACGAAGCGGAGGCAAACCTTAAAATTGCACACGCCCAGCCGCAGGATCCCGCTCCGGCGCCTGTTTTAAGCGTCGAGCAGGGCAAGATTTACACAGTCGGCAATTGCCGTTATAAAGTAACCGACACGTCAGATATGACGGCAGAACTAATCGGCACAAAAAATAAAAATCTCTCAAAAATAAGCGTTGGGAATAAAATTACGATTCACGGCATTTCATTGAAAATTACCGCCATAGCGCCGTCCGCCTTCAAAAACCACAAAAAAGCGACCGGAGCAGTAATCGGCGATTACGTAGAAACCATAGGAAACGGAGCGTTTTCGGGCTGTACCAAACTTAATACCGTAAACATAAAAAGCAAATAGCTAAAATCCATCGGCAGCAAAGCGTTTTACGGCAGCAAAAAGCTCAAAAAAATTATCCTGAAAACAAAAGTTCTCAAAAAAGCCGGAAAAAACGCATTCAAAGGAACCAATGCAAAGCTGACAATCAAAGTAACCAAAGAAAAATACAAAACCTATAAAAGTTTACTTGGAAAAAAGGGGCAGGGTAAAAAATCCAAAATAACCGCCTGATCTTTGGGAAAACGTTACTGTTCACACCCATGGCGTTCACAGTAACTGGAAAATTGCAGCTACAGTAAAAACATGCCAGAATACCGTTGACAAAAACGAAAACCATATGTATAATATCTTAGGTGTGATTAGGAGACGAATGTGAAAACAAACATAACAGACGTACTAACCATAGAAAATATGACAACGGAACGCCAGATTCACCCGGAACTTCATGAGTTCCGTTCAAAACTCGGCAGTTTCCCACTCACCGGCATAGCGCCATTTACACTACATTTTGAGAACCGGGAGAACAAGCGGCTGCATATCTTGGGAGAGACAGATGTAACGGCTGCTGTTCCGTGCGACAGGTGCCTGGAAGATGTGCCGGTTTTGATTCATCTTGCCATAGAACGCATCATCCCCATAGGGGAAACGGATGGTGAAGACGAAGCGGAAGATATCGGCTTTCTGGCGGGAACATGGCTGGATGCAGACAGGCTTATCCATGATCAGATACTGGAGAACTGGCCGATGAAGGTTTTATGCAGCGAAGACTGCAAGGGTATCTGCAAAAAATGCGGCACGAATTTAAATCATGGAAGCTGTCTATGCGACAGGACAGAACCAGACCCAAGGATGGCAGCGATCCAGGATATATTTAATCAATTTAAGGAGGTGTAATCGATGTCAATTTGTCCCAAGAACAAATCTTCCAAAGGAAGAAGAGATAGAAGAAGGGCGAACTGGAAAATGACAGTTCCAACATTGGTAAAATGCAGCAAATGCGGCGAATTAATGATGCCTCATAGAGTTTGCAAAAACTGTGGCTCTTACAATAAAAGAGAGATTATTCCGCAGGACTAAAAGGCAGTTTAAAGTCAGGGCCATATCATAGAACGGCCCGCAGAATGTGAGAGGTGAACAATATGAAAGAGGGAATCCATCCAGATTACTATCAGGCAAATGTAACATGCAACTGTGGCAATACATTTGTTACGGGTTCGACCAAGAAAGAGATCCATGTTGAAATCTGTTCCAAATGCCACCCGTTTTATACAGGCCAGCAGAAATCTATTCAGGCGCGTGGGCGTATTGACAAGTTTAACAGGAAATACGGCATGGGCCAGCAATAACATATGCTATATGGCAAGGCTGAGGTTAATCTGACAGTTAATCTCAGCCTTTTTTGGGTTGCAGCCCGCGCCTTTGGCGCATCCGGTATCTTTTGTATTAGTACTGCATCCAAACTTCAATTTCTGTTCGGATGCAGCCCTTTACCATAACTTTTTGTGTCGGCATTATACCGGAATAATTTATAGATATATTGTTAGCTGTAGTACTAGATTTGGAGAGAAAATATGAAATATTCAGGAATCGGCGGGCAGGCGGTGATGGAAGGCGTTATGATGAAAAATAAAAGCAGGTATGCCGTGGCTGTCCGCAAGCCCGATCAGGAGATCGTTGTAGAAACGACGGAGTATGCGGGTATGATTAAAAACGAAAAAATCAGAAATATACCTTTGGTACGCGGAGTCGTCCAATTTGTAGAATCTCTGGTAATCGGCGTTCGGTCGCTGACATTTTCCGCTTCTTTTTTTGAGGAAGAAGAGGATATAGGGTCAAAAGACGGGAAAAAAGAAGAATTTATGACGGGAGCCACAGTAGCCGTATCGCTTCTTCTGGCTGTCGGGATTTTTATGGTTCTGCCGTACGGGGTTTCCCTTTTGCTTGGCAGGTCTCTTTCGTCACGTTTTGCGGTTACAGTACTGGAAGGGATTCTGCGTCTGCTTATTTTTATAGGCTATGTGGCTGCAATTTCTTTGATGCCGGATATCAAACGGGTTTATATGTATCATGGGGCAGAGCATAAATGCATCAACTGCATCGAACACGGTATGGATCTGAATGTAGAGAATGTACGCAAAAGTTCCAGGCAGCACAAACGCTGCGGAACCAGTTTCCTGCTGATTGTCATGTTTATAAGCATTCTGATTTTTATGCTGCTGCAGATGGAATCCAAAATACTGCGCTTTCTCTTGCGCCTTTTGCTTCTTCCGGTCATTGCGGGCGTGTCGTATGAATTTATCCGGCTGGCAGGCAGAAGCGAAAGCCGCTTTGTCGGCCTGTTAAGCAAACCGGGCCTGCTTTTACAGAAGATTACCACCAGGGAACCGGACGACGCTATGATAGAGGTGGCCATTGCGTCGGTGGAAGCCGTGTTCGACTGGAAAGCATTTTTGGAAGAACCGGATGGGAAAAAGCCATGACGTACCGGGAAGCGTATGTGAAAGGCTGCCGTATGCTTGAGGGGCATTTAACGGAAAATGTGGAAACGGACGCCTGGCTTTTGCTTTCCGCCGCCTGTGGGATAGACCGGAATTTTTATTATATGCATATGAACGAGCGCATGGGCGCGGAGGCAGAGGGAGCGTACGAAGGATTTTTAAAACGGCGCGCCGGGCGTGTGCCGCTTCAGTATATTACGGGAGAGCAGGAGTTCATGGGACTTAAGTTTCACGTCAGTCCCCATGTGCTGATCCCAAGGCAGGATACGGAAATTTTAGTAGAGGAAGCCCTGAAAAGAATCCGCCCCGGCATGGACGTTTTGGATCTGTGCACCGGTTCCGGATGTATCATTATCAGCATGAAAAAATACCAAGGTCAGATCCGGGCGGCGGCATGCGATAATTCCCCGCAGGCGCTCGCGGTAGCGCGGGAAAATGCGGCCTTAAACGGCGTGTCCGTGCAGTTTTTGGAAGGGGATTTGTTTCGTCCGGTGGAAGGGATGTTTGACGCGATTGTATCCAATCCCCCGTATATCCCGACGGGAGAACTTGCCGGACTGATGCCGGAAGTGCGGGACTTTGAGCCGCGGAGCGCCTTAGACGGGGATGCGGACGGGCTTATATTTTACAGGAGGATCGTAAATGATGCAAAAAACCATTTAAAACCGGGAGGCTTCCTGCTGTTTGAAATTGGGTGCGATCAGGGAAAAGACGTATCGGAACTGATGTGGCAGGCAGGATATCAGGACAGGAACGTAATCAAAGATCTGGCGGGGCTTGACCGCGTTGTGGCCGGCGTCCTGCCGCAGTGATAGAAAGAAAGGAAATGTTATGTTTGATAAATTAGAAGACCTTGTGCTGCGTTTGGAGGAAGTGTTAAACCAGTTAAGCGAGCCGGATGTGGCAAGCGAGCCGGAACGGTTCCGCAGGCTGATGAAAGAACAAAGCGATTTGACCCCGATTGTAAACGCGTACAGGGAATATAAGCAGAACCAGCAGAATATCGAAGAGTCTCTGGCGCTTTTGGAAGAGGAAAGCGACGAAGAGATGCGGGAGCTGGCAAAAGAAGAATTAAGCGAGTCAAAAGCAAAAGTGGAAGGGCTTGAAGAAAAGCTAAAGATTCTGCTTCTGCCCAAAGATCCGAACGATGATAAAAATGTCATTGTGGAAATCCGCGCCGGGGCGGGCGGGGACGAGGCGGCGCTTTTTGCGGCGGAAATTTACCGGATGTATGTGCATTATGCCGAAGGGCGGCGCTGGAAGGTCGAAACGATGGAGTGTGAGGAAATCGGCATAGGCGGCATGAAGAGCGTGACCTTTATGGTGACCGGGCAGGGCGCATATTCCGTTATGAAATACGAATCCGGCGTACACCGGGTACAACGCGTGCCGGAAACGGAATCCGGCGGGCGGATCCATACGTCCACCATCAGCGTAGCAGTGATGCCGGAAGCGGAAGAGGTAGAAGTGGAAATTGACGAAAAGGATATCCGGGTTGACGTGATGCGCGCGTCCGGCAACGGCGGGCAGTGCGTCAATACGACGGACTCTGCGGTGCGCCTGACGCATTACCCGTCGGGGATTGTGGTATACAGCCAGACCGAGAAATCGCAGCTGCAAAATAAAGCGAAGGCATTTGCGCTGCTGCGGGCAAAGCTGTATGACATTGAGTGCCAGAAGGCGCACGATGCGGAAGCGGAAGCAAGGCGAAGCCAGATTGGGACGGGAGACCGTTCGGAGAAAATAAGGACGTACAATTTCCCGCAGGGCCGGGTGACGGATCACAGGATTGGGCTGACGCTTTATAAGCTTGACAAGATTATGAACGGGGATATTCAGGAGATTATTGACGGCTGCGTTGCTGCGGATCAGGCGGCGAAGCTTTTAAAAATGAACGAAGGGCAGTAAGGGTTACAGCCTGCCGGTTTCTTCGGCAGTTTCCGGATACGGCGGACGGCGTATGAAATTTCCAAAACCATTGACTTTCCAAAAGGTACTGTATTATACTATGACCGAAGCATAAACTGATAAAATAATTAGGGCGTGTTTGAAAAATGCGTTGCGGCAGACGCCGGGAATGATTTTTCAGGCACGCTCTGGAATATAACAGGAGGACAACATGGAAAATATAGAATTAAAACCGGTAAAAGAAGGAAAAGTACGGGAAGTGTACGATGCGGGAGACTGCATGGTCATTACGGCGACAGACAGGATATCCGCTTTTGATCATATTTTAAAGAACGAAATTACCGGAAAAGGCAGGATTCTGACGCAGATGTCTAAATTTTGGTTCGACTACACAAAAGATATCGTGCCAAACCATATGCTATCCGTGGAGCCGGCGGATATGCCGGAATTTTTCCGCCAGGCGCGTTTTGACGGCAACAGCATGAAATGTAAAAAGCTTGCCATGCTCCCGATCGAATGTATTGTGCGCGGTTATATTACGGGAAGCGGCTGGGAAAGCTATCAGAAAGACGGTACGGTATGCGGCATCCGCCTGCCCGAAGGCTTAAAGGAATCGGATAAGCTGCCGGAGCCGATTTATACGCCGACGACAAAAGCGGAACTCGGTTTGCACGACGAGCATATCACATATGAAGACAGCGTGGAAATCCTTGAAAAGATATATCCGGGCAAAGGCGCCGAATACGCGGCCAGGATCAAAGACTGCACGCTTGCCCTGTACGAAAAATGCGCTCAGTACGCGCGTTCAAGGGGGATTATTATTGCGGATACCAAGTTTGAGTTTGGTTTGGACGAAGCGGGGCGCGTCGTACTGGGCGACGAAATGCTTACGCCGGACAGCTCGCGGTTCTGGCCGCTTGCAGGGTACGAAGCCGGGAAGCCGCAGCCTTCGTTTGACAAGCAGTTTGTCCGCGACTGGTTAAAGGCAAACCCGGACAGCGATTATCTGCTGCCGGCAGAAATAATAGAGAAAACCGTTCAAAAATACGAAGAGGCGTTTGCTTTGCTGACAGGCGAAGCATCCGGGCAGTAAGCAGGCGGCGCTCGTTTTAACACAGGCAGAAAGGAAAACATATGAGTACAGATCGATATACAAGCCCGCTGTCAGAGCGGTATGCGAGTAAAGAAATGCAGTATATTTTTTCGCCGGAAATGAAATTTAAGACCTGGCGGCAGCTTTGGATTGCCCTTGCAAAAACGGAGCGCGAGCTGGGGCTGGATATTACGGAGGAGCAGATTGCGGAGCTGGAAGCCTTTCAGGACGACATTAATTTTGAAACGGCAAAGGAACGGGAAAAGCTGGTGCGCCATGACGTGATGTCGCATGTTTACGCATACGGCGTGCAGTGCCCCAAAGCAAAGGGGATTATCCACCTCGGCGCGACTTCGTGCTATGTAGGCGACAATACGGATATTGTTATTATGGACAGGGCGCTAAAGCTTGTCCGGGCGAAGCTGGTGAACGTGATAGACGAACTGGCAAAATTTGCAGACACGTACAAAAGCCTGCCGACATTGGCGTTTACCCATTTTCAGCCGGCGCAGCCGACGACGGTGGGTAAGCGGGCGACGCTTTGGCTGCAGGAATTTTTGATGGATTTGGAAGACCTTACCTATGTACTGGGCAGTTTAAAGCTGCTTGGATCGAAAGGGACGACCGGTACGCAGGCAAGCTTTCTGGAGTTGTTTGACGGGGATCAGCAGAAGGTGGATAAGCTGGATCCGATGATTGCGCAGAAGATGGGCTTTGAATCCTGCTATGCCGTAAGCGGGCAGACGTATTCCAGAAAGGTGGATACCCGTGTGGCAAACGTTTTGGCGGGCATTGCGGCAAGCGCGTATAAGATGTCGAACGATATCCGCCTGCTGCAGCATTTAAAAGAAGTGGAAGAGCCGTTTGAGAAAAATCAGATCGGCTCGTCGGCCATGGCGTATAAACGCAACCCGATGCGCAGCGAGCGGATCGGCTCACTGGCGCGCTACGTGATGGTAGACGCCTTAAATCCGGCGATTACCTCCGCGACACAGTGGTTTGAGCGCACCTTAGACGATTCGGCAAACAAGCGGTTAAGCATTCCGGAAGCGTTTCTGGCAACAGACGGGATTTTGGATCTGTGCTTAAATGTTGTGGACGGGCTGGTTGTTTATGATAAAGTCATTACAAAACGCCTGATGGCGGAGCTGCCGTTTATGGCGACCGAAAATATTATGATGGACGCCGTGAAAAAAGGCGGAGACCGCCAGGAACTGCACGAAAAAATCCGGAAGCTTTCGATGGAAGCGGGCGCGCGCGTGAAACAGGAGGGAAAAGAGAACAACCTCTTAGAACTGATTGCGGCGGATCCGTCCTTCCAGCTGTCTTTGGAAGAATTAAACGAAGCGATGCAGCCGTCCAAATATGTGGGCTGTGCCCCGGAGCAGGTGGCGCAGTTTCTGGAACGGGTGGTTGCGCCCGTATTAACGGAACACAAAGAACTGCTCGGTATGAAGGCGGACATTCATGTATAAAACCAGGGCGGGAATCTGCGCGGTAAGCCTGCTTGTACTGCTTTTGGCCGTGCTTGTTTTACAGATGCCGCAGGAGGATGCGAAGGAGCCGGATACGCAGCCAAACGAAAGCGCGCCGGCGCCCGCCCTTGCCGGCAGCAGCCTGTGCGCCGGGGCGCCGGCCGCTCTTGCCGCCAATATCTTTGACAGCGGAACGATTCCCGCTAATCTGGGGGATTTTATGTTAAAGCCCAAAGAGCGCGCAAAGCTTGTGTATTCTTTTCTGCAGGGACCGAAATCCTACGGGGAGGGGCTTGCGTGGGCCGGCTCGTGGTGTGAGGAGCCGGTAGGCTACAACAAATTCGGCGGTTTTGGCTGCGGCTTTTGCTGTATGGCAAACATCTACAGTACCCTGACCGATTACGAATGTTCGCCGTTAGATATCTACGAATTTGCCAAAACGGCGTCGCGCTATTATCCGACCAGCGAGAGCGGCGCGATCGGCTGGAAGGATATGAAAAAGACCCTGAAAGCGGCGGGCTTTGACTGCAAAAATTACCGCAAGCCCGCAACCTACAGAGAATTTCAGGAGCAGATGCGCCATACGCTATCCGCCATCGTACTGGTCAGCAGCGCCGATGACGCCGCGTTCTGGCAGGATACGCCGGGACATTATGTCAATATTTGGCTTTATCAGCAGGACGACGATACCGTTTTTCTGGCGGAACCGGGAAATCCGCAGAACAACCGGACGTGGATCCCGCTGCGCTATGTGTATGACGCCCTAAAGACCGTCAGCCAGTATCAGTATCTTGCGGTGACTTCCTATTCGGAAGAGGAAAATACCTGGAAGTGGAATGGGATCGACGAGATCTGGAACGGAAAATATTGAAACGCAAAATTGGTAAATTTTATAAAGAATCCGGGGAAACCGGACGATATATAAATTGAAGCAAAAGGAATATACATCCAAGGAGGGGGCAGCCGCATACGGGTATGAAGGAATTTTCAGGGTTTCATCTGTGGCGTTTATTACTCCCCTGCGTGATTTGACATCCAAAAACAGGCAAAAAGGGAGACAAACGGGCAGACAAAAAGGATTCGGACAGATTTTAGCAGAGAAAACAGAACAGTTACAGGAAAACCGCAGCATGGAAGGCATGGCGATCGGGTACACGAAAACCGGGCAGCCATGTATCTGCCAGCCTATGCAGAGGACGTATGAAAAGAAGCTGCCGTAAGGCAGCTTCTTGTTTCGTTTAAAGTGAGGAGTACCCCGGTATCCGTAAATACCGGGGTGATTATGAAGAAATTCATCAATAAATAATGGTAACACATTGAGAGATACTCTCCTTAACAATCTAACAATAACAAGTATATATGAATAAGATATGAACAAATGCAAAATATATTGTAAAATGTCTAAAAAATTTTTGGGCGCGTTCTATAAATCCTTGAAAAGATAGGCTTTTTTTGTTAAGATTAGGATAAAGAAGAAAAATATGTAAAGGAGTGATAATATGTCAATTACAATTTCAGCAAATTCAAACATGGTGGGGGGATTGTTTAACAGCATGAATAAAAATCTGTTTAACAGTTCTTCCGGCAATATGTTCTCCGGTATGGGTATGATGGGGGGGATTAATTTTTCTGATTATGCCAGCATCCGGAACGGCTCATACCATAAGCTTTTGAGTTCGTATTATTCCCTCGGGGACATGGATTCGGATTTCAAGGTAGATTCCGGCAGCAAGACGGATGCGGCAGGTTCCACGTCGAGAACATACCATTATTGGACGAAAGACGGTATTGTGGAAAGGACGTATAACAATGGGAAGACGTCCTCTAAGGCGCCGACATCGACGTCCACCTCGAAGGAAAAAACATCCCAGCTTGCCACAATTGAATCGGATGCGGAGAAGTTGGGCGACGCGGCGGACGCGCTTCTTACTTCGGGCACAAAATCGCTGTTTAAGCAGGTGACGACAACGGATAAAGACGGCAATAAGACTACCGGGTACAATAAGGATGCAATCTACAATGCGGTAAAGGATTATGTAAGCGGTTACAACGCGCTGATAAAGAGCGCAGGAGAGTCAAACATCGTGGCTATCCGTTCGTCGGCTTCATCCATTATGGATTATACCAAAAAGAACCAGGATTTACTTTCATCTATAGGTATTTCCGTAGATCCGGATAAGAAAACACTGACAGTGGATAAAGAAGCGTTCCAGAATGCGGATATGGATACCGTTAAGAAGCTGTTCCAGGGAACCAATTCTTATGGGTACCAGGTTTCGGCAAAAGCGTCGGCAATTGATTACCATGCACAGTATGAGGCTTCTAAGGCCAGTACATACAACAGTGTCGGCACATATTCTTACAATTACAATTCCGGAAGTTTGTGGAACAGTATGATTTAAGATCAGTTCAAAAATGAATAAATATGCAATATATGAAACGGTATGGCTTTGGCTGTGCCGTTTTATTTTTGGCGATTTGTTATTTTTATATGAAAATGAATTGTTCTGATATATAGATAATATAACAAATTATATCAAAAAGATCTTGCATTTTGGAAAATGTGATGATATTGTTGAATAAAAGGGATATTTATATGAAATAAATATACAATATTTACATATGGACTCCCTTTGAATAAATAATCAATCTAAGGAGGAACTGGTTTATGAGAAAAAGCAGGATTACCGCAATGTTACTTGCCGGGGTTATGTGTCTTAGCAGCGCGTTTACAGGAGTAAACACAGTAAACGCAGCAGAAGCCGGCCAGATATCTGCAAAGGCAGGGGTTTCACGCGTACAGAAGCTGATTGATGGGATGACGCTGCGCCAGAAGATTACACAGATGATGATGCCGGATTTTCGGTATTGGGATGAGGATTTGACAGACAGCCAGCCCCAGATAGGCGTTACCGAGTTAAACAGCCAGATTGCAAAAGTTGTGGAAGACTATGATTTTGGCGGCGTAATTTTATTTGCGCAGAATGTTACGGGTACGGAACAGACGTTTCGTCTGACCAAGCAGTACCAGGCTGCGGCGACCGAAGACGGAGGGATTCCGCTTTTGATCGGCATCGATCAGGAGGGCGGAAGCGTATACCGGCTGGGTACAGGGACCGCGCTGCCGGGCAATATGGCGGTCGGCGCGACCAGAAATGAAAATTATGCAAAGCAGAACGGGGAAATCATCGGCCGGGAATTAAGTTCACTCGGGATAAACTGTGATTTTGCTCCGGTAGTGGACGTAAACAATAACCCGAATAATCCGGTCATCGGGCTGCGTTCTTTTTCGGATGATCCACAGCTGGTTGCGAAGATGGGCGTCGCTACGGTAGAAGGGCTGAACAATTACAATATCGCGTCGGCGGCGAAGCATTTCCTGGGGCACGGGGATACCGGGACGGATTCGCATACGGGCCTGCCGATTGTGGATAAGAGCAGAGAACAGTTAGAACAGACCGAACTGGTGCCGTTTCGGGCGGCTATAGACGCAGGCGTGGATATGTTAATGACAGCGCATATTGCATATCCGCAGATTGACGGGACAAAAGTAATTTCCCAAAAGACGGGCGAAGAAGTATATCTTCCGGCAACGTTATCCAAGAAGATTTTAACCGATTTTGTCCGTATGGATATGAAATATGACGGCGTTTTGATTACGGACGCTATGAATATGGCGGGCGTATCCGGCAATTTTGGGCAGGTGGAGGCGTCTATCCGCGCGATTGAGGCGGGCATTGATATCCTGCTGATGCCGTGCGTGCTCTACAACCTTGAAAATGTGAAGAGTTTAGACGCTATTATTGAGGGGATTGAAGGAGCCGTAGAGGATGGCGCCATCACGGAAGAGCGTCTCGAAGAGTCCTGCAGAAGGATTTTGGAATTAAAAGAAAAACGCGGCATTTTGGATTACGACGAATCCAAGCTGACCGAAGAGAATGCAAAAGATCAGGTTGGATCGACGCAGAACCGCGATTTAGAACGCAAAATTTCCGCGGCTGCAGTTACCGTAGTAAAAAATGAAAACGACGTACTTCCGGTAGAGTTGAACGAAAACAGCAAAGTTTTGTTTTTGGCTCCGTATGCCAACGAACTGCCGTGCCTGGCAATGGGCTGGACCCGTGCAAAAGAAGCGGGGCTGGTACCAGAGGGCGCAGAAGTCAAAACAGTCCGTTTTTCATCTACGTCGAATCTGGAAACGGCTGCTGTAAAGGAAGCGCTGGAATGGGCGGATACGGTGTTTGTCAATTCCGAGGTAAGCAGCGCAGCGAATATGAAATCTACCGCGTGGGTAACGAAGTTCCCGACGACGGTAGCAGACTATTGTAAACAAAATAACAAGAAATCCGTGATTATGAGCGTGGATAAACCTTATGACGTACAGCATTATGCCAATGCAGACGCAGTGCTTGCCGTATATGGCTGCAAGGGTTCTTCCGCGGATCCGACGGAAATTTTAAACGGCGGCATTACAACGACAGAAGCGGCGTTTGGCCCGAATATTACGGTAGGCGTGGAAGTGGCGTTCGGCGTATTCGGAGCTTCCGGAAAGCTTCCGATCCATATTTATGAGTATGATGAACCAAATGTTTCTTATAAAGAAAATATTATCTATAAACGCGGTACAGGCATAACCTATCCGTCCCGCGCCACAAAAAACAAAGTAGAAGAGATGACGCTGCGTCAGAAAATTACGCAGATGCTGATGCCGGATTTCCGTTATTGGAATATGGACGTGTCAGATGCAAACGGGAGGAAAGGAGTTACCGAATTAAACAGCCAGATTGAAAAGATTGTGGAAGATTACGATTTTGGCGGCGTAATTTTATTTGCGCAGAATGTAACGGGTACGGAGCAGACGCTGAATCTGACAAAGCAGTATCAGGCAGCCGCAACCAAAGACGGCGGCGTCCCTCTGTTAATCGGAATTGACCAGGAAGGCGGAAGCGTATACCGGTTAGGGACGGGTACCGCGCTGCCTGGCAATATGGCGGTCGGCGCGACCGGCAGCGAAAGATATGCAAGGCAAAACGGCGAAATTATCGGCCGTGAATTAAGCGCGCTTGGCATTAACTGCAACTTCGCCCCGTCGGTGGACGTAAATAACAATCCGAACAATCCGGTTATCGGGCTGCGTTCCTTCTCGGACGATCCGCAGCTTGTAGCAAAATTAGGCGTATCCATGATCAGCGGGCTGAATGAATATAACGTTGCTTCGGCAGCAAAACATTTTCTTGGGCATGGGGATACCGCGACCGATTCCCACACAGGGCTTCCTGTTGTAAATAAGAGCCGCGAGCAGTTAGAACAGATGGAACTGATTCCGTTCCGCGCAGCTATGGACGCGGGGGCAGATATGTTTATGACGGCGCATATTGCATATCCGCAGATTGACGGGACAAAAGTATTTTCCGAGAAATTGCAGGAGGAAATTTATCTTCCGGCAACGCTTTCCAAAAAAGTCGTGACGGATTTGGTAAGGAACGATATGGGTTATGACGGGGTACTAATCACCGACGCTATGAACATGGCGGGTATTTCCGATAATTTCGGCCAGGTGGAAGCGTCTATCCGCGCGATCCAGGCGGGCATTGATATTCTTTTAATGCCGTGCGTGCTGGAGAATACGGGTAATGTCGCATCTTTGGATGCAATTATCGATGGAATTGAAGAAGCTGTGGAAGCAGGGGATATTCCGGAAGAACGCTTAAACCAGTCCTGTGAACGGATTATGGCGTTAAAGGAACGGCGGGGCATTTTGGATTATGACGCGTCAAAGCTGACCGAAGAAAATGCGAAAGAGCAGGTAGGTTCCGCACAGAACAGGGCGATTGAACGCGATATGGCGGCGGCCGCGGCTACCCTCATTAAAAATGAAAACGATGTACTGCCGTTAAATATTAAACCGGACAGCAAGATATTGTTTGTGGCTCCTTATGACAATGAGCCGGCTTTGGCGGCTATGGGATGGAACCGGGCGAAAGAAGCGAGGATAATTCCGCAGGGGGCTCAGTTTAGGACAATTGTATTTGACTGGAATATGTTTGACGAGTCGGTTGAAACAAAGGAAATAAAAGAAGCTCTGGAATGGGCGGATACGGTGATTATCAATTCGGAAGTAAGCAGCGCATATAATATGCAGAACTGGAGATGGCCGACAAAGCTTACCCGGGACGCGCTGAAATACTGTAAAGACAATCACAAAAAGTCCGTTGTTTTAAGTGTGGACAAGCCGTATGACGTACAGCAGTACGACGACGCGGACGCAATCCTGGCCGTATACGGCTGTATGGGTTCCTCCGCAGATCCGACGGAAATCTTAAACGGCGGAATGGTATCGACACAGGAGGCATTTGGCCCGAATATTACGGCTGGCGTGGAAGTGGCGTTCGGCGTATACGGGGCATTTGGAAAGCTGCCTGTCAATATCAATAAGTTCTATGAAAATTCCTCGTCAGATTACGGTTATACAGATGAAATCGTATATCCGCGCGGATATGGGCTTACATACAATAAAGTGGAAGTTTACGATAAGGCTGCGGATATGATTGAAGATTTAAATTCTGTGGAAGAAGGCACGCAGGAGTGGGTGGACACGATGCAGGCGGCATTTGCTTATTTTAGCCTGCTGACTGCAGAGGAGAAAGCACAGGTAGCCAATGCAAAAGAACTGATGGCAGATATACTGGCATACTGCAGCGGGCTTTCCGACGAGGAAAAAGAGCAGCTTGGAAATTATAATGAATTGATGGCGGCCGTTTCCGAATTTAACGCAGAGAAAACGGAAGAATTGAAAAATCTGACGGAAAGCCTGAAAAATGAGGCGGAAGAAGCGGCGGCAGAAGCCAAATCCGCAAAAGAGCAGGCCGAAGCTGCAAAAGAGCAAGCCGATAGAGCAAAAGAAGCGGCGGCAGAAAAAGCAGACGAAGCCGGCAGGGCAGTGGTAGAAGCAAATGCTGCAAAAGAAGCGGCCGAAACGGCGCGCACGCAGGCTCAAGAAGCGGCCGAAGCAGCGGAAAGGGCAGCCCAAGAGGCAGAAGAAAGCTTAAACGGAATCGTAGACGACGCTTCTGAGTTGATACAGGCAAAGGTAGATTCAGCCGAAGCATTTGCAAATGCAGCCGAAAGTAATGCCGAAGCAGCCGAATTGGCAGCAGCTGCGGCGGAAGAAAAGTTAAACGCAGTGACAGAAGCGGCAAACGCGGCGCAGCAAAACGCAAATGCAGCCAATGAAAAAGCAGAAGCGGCAAACGCGTCTGCGGAACTTGCAGGGAGGTATGCGCAGCAGGCCGGCGAGGCATTGGAAGCGGCAAAGACGGCTGTAAAAGAAGACGCTGATAAAGCGGTAGGGGCTGTAAACGAAATTAAGGGATTGTTACTGGAAGCGAAAGAGACAATCGGGGCTGCGCGCAACGAGCTTTCGGGGCTTGTTACAGAAGCGGACAATGCGATGAAGGACGCGCAGAGAGCCCAGGCGGCGGCAGAAAAAGCCCAGAGCGAAGCGGAAACGGCGCAGCGTATGGCGGAGCAGGCGCAAAGGGCGGCAGAAAAAGCCCAGATTGCAGCCGAAAAGGCTCAGGCGGCGGCAGAGACGCAAGTGGAAAAGGCGAAGCTTGAAGTAGAAAAGGCCAAACTTGAGGCGGAACGAGCCAAGGCGGAAGTGGAGAATGCCAAGATCCAGGTAGAGTTAGCCAAGGCGGAAGTAGAGAGAGCCAGGTTAGAAGCACAGAGAGCGGCGGACGCTGCAGCGGCGGCGCAAAGGCTTTTGGATGAATTTAAAAACAGTATGGCGGTAGAAACCGCGCTCTGGAAAAATATGATGGATGAAGTCCGCTCAGCCCAGGCGTCCAAAGCCGTTATTAAGACAAATAAATCCAAATATACAGTAAAAGCAGGAAAAACAGTTAAAATCAAAGCGTCCTCTTCCGATGGAAGCAAGCTTACTTTTAAGTCTTCTGACA